>Ga0233422_10000494_pt1 | contig 19524 bp, 21 predicted proteins | sample Watercolumn_Mata_2_FD_182724 | JGI IMG/M metagenome (GOLD analysis project Ga0233422, IMG submission 182724) | Freshwater microbial communities from Lake Matano, South Sulawesi, Indonesia - Watercolumn_Matano_2014_110_MG | ecosystem: Environmental > Aquatic > Freshwater > Lake | place...
TTTACAGCGGTTCAACCGGAAGCAGTATAGCTCACTTGCATTTTGATGTTACCAAAGGAACTAATGACAGATGGAATGCTAAAACAATTCCGTTTTCATTTAAAAATAATTTTCCGGTAGATGCCGAACTAAAAATGGGCGTTACATATACAGCCCGGCCTTATTAATTTTAAAATGACCCGTTCTAAAACTTAATTTTGATAATGATCGTGCAAACAACAATTCTTAAAGTCGAAATTAGATTTTTTGAATTCTATATTTACAAATCGAAGTAATTCTTAATTTTAATTAATTGAGATTTCTAATTGTAAAATTCTACTACTAACATAAAAAAATGAAAAAATTATTGTTGTGCTATATTTTGTTTTCGCAATTCACTTTTATTTATTCACAGAATTTAAAGGATAGTACCTCTGCATCTTTAATCGATCAAGGTCAGGAGACATCAGCTTTTGTTGCATTGGGTGCATTGGTGGAAGGTATTACTATTTTAACAAAGTATCCGATTCCATATTTCGGCATCGGACATTTTCTTCAAAAAGAATGGCTCGCCGGAAGTATTTTTTTTTGGTTCGGAACTTGGGTTAATATTTCTAAAAAAAGATTTGAAAGATAGAATCGGTCCATCGGATTTTACAAAGTATCCGAACATTTCCAACAACAATGAATTTTATAAACGAACCGGATTAAGCCAAAGATCGAAAGCAATTCAAGAATATTCTGAAATTGCTAGTCAATCTCTTTTCTATCTTCGAATGATTGATTTCTATTCTTCCTACCGGACACTTCATAATAAAAATTCCGCAACAAATAAAATTCAACTGGATAATACATCAATTCCAAGTTTATTGTTATCTCCTTTCAAGCCAAAGTATTTAATCAATCCGTGGGTCTTCGTTCCGATAATTCTCAGCGGAATTGGTTCTTACATAGATGCGAACAACGATAAACCGCTTTCGTCTGCAAATAATATTGCAATGCTGGATGATGTTTATTCTCCAAACCAGGCATTGCTGTTTTCTGCCGGCATAAATGCTTATAGATATTTAACTGTTGCCGGCGGCGAGGAAATGTTTTGGCGCGGCGCTGTTCAAACTGAATTAACCGAAAAAATGAATCCAACTTTTGCAATTGTAACTTCTTCATTAGCATTTGGCCTCTGGCATATTCCAAATAACGGAGTTGGAAACGGATTGATTGCTGCATTAGCAGGGTTGTATTTAGGTTATCGATATAATGAAAACGGCTACGATCTTGGTGAAGTAATTGCAACTCACTTTTGGCTTGATTGGCTGCCAAGTATTGTTGAATTAATCAGAAATCCGAGAAACTCGCGTTTTGTTTATTCTATAAGCTGGAAATTTTAAAAAAGATATTTAAAGAAAAATGTGATAAAAGATATAAGTGAATATTGTTTTTTGTTTTCGTATAATTTGATAGTGATATTCAGAAAAGGTTTAATATGGATTTAAGTTTACGTAACCACATAAAAAAATTGAGCATCTCGGAAAGGATTTTGCTCGCTGAAGAAATTTGGGATACTGTCGCTGAAGAAAATCAATCTTTTGAACTTACTCAGTCACAAAAATTAGAACTTGAACAAAGAAGCGAAGAATTCAAAGCAAATCCAGAGCTTGGAAGATCGTGGGACGAGATTAAGGCTGAGTTTTTAGGTAAATAGAGATGGAATTAAAAATTCGGATTCACCCTAAAGCTGAAGCTGAATTTAAAGATTCAATTATTTGGTACAAGAATCAGCAAAAAGGTTTAGAACAGGAATTTGTTCGTTGTATTGATGAAGCAATTGAAAAGATTAAACGAAATCCGGAATTGTATCCTCTTGCACATAAGAATTTCAGAAAGATTATTGTACGAAGATTTCCGTTCGTTGTAATTTATGAATTTGATGAAACTTCAATTAGAATTCTAGCAATTTTTCATTCGCGCAGAAATCCAAAAATTTTCAAATCAAGGATTTAGTGATTGCATTACTGCTCTACCTTCTTAAAACTTCCGTTGTTATATTGCTATCAAAATTAAAAAATCTATACAATGACCGAACCAGATGTAAGTATAGGGATAATGACCGAAAAAGATATCCGGTTTGAACTTTACGGAGAATTTACAGTTGAAAAAGTTGAAAGAAAGTTCAGCGGAAGATTTAAAGCCCAGACTGAGAATGATAAGATTACAATCTACCACGAGAAAAAAGCAATTCTTTCTTTAGAAGAAATTACTTTCTCTCCTTTTGAATTCGAAACTGAATCATTTTTACTTAAGGATGTTGTTATTGGTAAAAATTTTCACTGGGAAAGAAAAGAAAACCAACGGTTTAGAGGCAAGCTAAAATTTATTATCGAAAACAAATTATTAACTGCAGTCAATATACTTCCGCTTGAAGAATACTTGACGAGTGTAATTTCATCCGAGATGAGTGCAAACAGTTCATTAGAATTATTGAAAGCACATTCAATTGTATCGCGAGGATGGCTGTTGGCACAGTTACACAAAAAAAATAAACGAGCCGTTAGTGAAGTTGTAACGGAAGACGAAATTATCCGCTGGTACGACCGCGAAGACCACACCCTTTACGATTTTTGTGCAGATGATCATTGCCAGAGATATCAAGGAGTAACAAAAATTGTAAACGATAACGCTTTGAATGCTATTAATGCAACAACTGGACTTGCGCTTGTATTTAACAACGTTGTATGCGACACACGTTATTCAAAATGCTGCGGCGGTGTAACCGAGGCATTTGAAAATGTTTGGGAACCGGAAGAACATCCGTACATGAATCCTATTGTTGATTATAAATTTAGTTTTGATGATTCACATTTTGATTTACGAAACGAAAAACATTCAGAAAATTGGATTCGAACAAATCCGCAGGCGTTTTGTAATACAACCGATGAGAGAATCCTATCTTCGGTGCTTGTAAATTTTGATTTTTCTACAAAAGATTTTTTCAGATGGAAAGTTGAATACACACAGCAAGAAATTTCAGAGTTGATAAAAAATCGAAGCGGGATAGATTATGGCGATATAATTGATTTAGTTCCTGTTGAACGCGGCAGTTCGGGAAGAATTATTAAATTAAAAATACACGGCACAAAAAAAATCTTAACAATCGGCAAGGAATTAGAAATACGCAAAACCTTGTCCAAATCTCATTTATATAGTTCGGCTTTTGTTGTACATAAAGAACAAATTGAAAATAATATTCCACAAAAATTTATTTTGCTTGGGTCCGGCTGGGGCCACGGAGTTGGTCTTTGCCAAATTGGCGCAGCTGTAATGGGAGAACTCGGGTACAGCTTCGATGAAATTCTCACTCACTATTTTAAGAACGCAACCATTCAAAAGATTTATTAAGCAAAATGACTTTTCTTAATCCAGCCGTTTTAATTGGTTTGATAGCGTCTGCTATTCCATTAGTACTACACTTTTTAAATTTAAGAAAATTAAAGACAATCGAATTCAGCACGCTTGCATTTTTAAAAGAACTTCAAAAAACAAAAATTAGAAAAATAAAATTAAAACAGTGGCTCTTACTTTTGATTCGAATCGCAATAATATTGTTTTTGGTATTGGCATTTTCACGGCCGGCAATTAAAAATTTATCATCTGCAAATTCATCCGCGGCAAAAACTTCTGCAGTAATAATAATTGATAATACTTTCAGCATGTCTGTTGTAACAAGTAATGGTTCTTACCTTAATAATGCAAAACGGATAGCCAAAAATCTTCTAAACAACTTTCATGACGGCGACGATCTCAATATCCTCTGCGTTGAAACAATATCCAATATCAATTCGCCGGCTCGCAGTAATTTAAAACAATTAGTTAATCAAATTGATGAAGTTGAAATATCCGCCGTAAGAAAAACATTAAATGAGTTTATGATTGCGGCATCACAAATTTTATATCAATCAAATAATTTTAATAAAGAGATTTACATTCTAACCGATAAGCAAAAGGGAAACATTTTTAATTCCCCGGGTGAAATCCCGAATCTTTCTTCTGCGCTTGAAAATAATGTGAGCTTATATTTAATAGATGTCTCTGAAAAAGAAGCTACAAATCTTAGTGTAGTAGATTTGTTGCCGGCAAACCAGATTTTCGAAAAAGGTAAAACAATCAGCTTTACGCCGGTTATAAAAAATTTTTCGAACAATGCAATTAACAATTCTGTTGCCTCTTTGTTTATTAATGGAAAAAGGAGCGCACAACAAAGTTTAAATCTAAATCCGGGTGAATCAAGAGAAATTAATTTTGAAACTACATTAGTTGATACCGGTTTGGTTGAAGCTTCCGTTGAATTGGAAGATGATGATATTCAACAAGATAATAAACGATCTATCGCTTTTTATGTTCCGGATAAAATTTCTATTCTGCTATTATCTGAAAATTCTTTCGATTTGAAGTTTGTTAAACTTGTTTTGGATGATCCGTCAAAAAAGGTTGCAATCAAAGAAAATTCTTTATCAACAATTTCTGCAACAGACTTTCGGAAATACGATGCTGTAATAATTGCCGGAGGAAATGGAAATTATGATTACAGCAGATTGACTGATTATTTAGAACACGGCGGCAGTGTTGTTCTAATGCCCGGAAGTCAAAACACTTTAACGTGTTATCAAGCACTTTGCGGTGCAATTAATATTTCAAAACCATTAATCTCTGCTGGAAAAATAAATTCTACGGAATTTTCTACACAGTTTGATAAAATGGATTTTCAAAATCCGGTTTTTAATAATTTATTTGAGAACAAAAAGCAGCAGAAGATTGAATCACCAAATGTTTTTCATTATTACAAAGTAAATCCGGATAAAGGTAAAAATATTATTTCGTTAAACGACGGTTCGTCATTTTTGAGCGAATACAAAGTATTAAACGGAAAAGTTTTTTTATTCAGCAGTTCTCTTAACTTGGCGTGGAATGATTTTCCAGTAAAAGGGTTTTTCGCTCCGCTTTTGTACAATATTACATTGTTATCGGCAAGTAAAATAAAAGAAGAAAATTCTGCTGTAACAGGAAATGAAATTGTTGCTGATATTTCTGAAAAGAAACTTCCGCAGATCATAATTTTAAATCCTAACGGCGTTTCCGAAATAATTAATTCCGATTCGCTCACAAATAAAAAATATCTTTCATTTAATAAAACAACCGTACCAGGCGTTTACAAGTTTTTATCCGCCGGTAAACTGCTTGATTATCATTCTGTTAATTTGGACGCCAAAGAATCTGTGACCGATAAATATGAACGCTCTGAATTTGAAAATTATCTTAAGCAAAGTTCATTTGAAGGAAAATTCTATTCACTCTCTCCATCGGATGATTTGAAAAATATTATTTATCAATCGCGCTTTGGAACAGAACTTTGGAAATATTTTTTAATTGCGGCTTTAACATTAGCAATTTTAGAATCATTCATCGCACGAAATTCAAGAAAAGAACTTTCTAGTATTCAGTCTGCCAAAGCCGGGCAAGTATCCAATATCAAACATCCAGCATCGGGAATTTAATGATTGAATTAAAACCAATTTCAAAAGAACGAGCAATTTTAATTGCGCTTGTCACTGATGATTATTCAAAAAATCAAGTTGAAGAACATCTTGATGAATTGGAGCTGTTAACAGATACAGCCGGTGCAATTACTGTTTTCAAAATAATGCAGGATAAATATAAACCCGATCCGGCTTTTTTTATTGGCAGAGGAAAAGCCGAAGAGGTTGCACAATTAATTGAGTTGAATAATATTCAACTGATAATCTTTGATGATGATCTTAATCCAACTCAAGTGCGTAATCTCGAAAAAGTTTTTGAAAGAAAAGTTTTGGATAGAAGCGGATTGATATTGGATATCTTTGCATCGCATGCTAAAACCCGTGAATCAAAAACTCAAGTTGAGCTTGCTCAATTACAATACATGCTTCCAAGATTAACTAGAGCGTGGACTCACTTATCCAAACAGTATGGCGGAATAGGAACAAAAGGACCAGGGGAAACGCAGATTGAAACAGACAGAAGAATTATTAGAACAAGAATCGGCAAGCTGAAAGAGAACTTAAGAAAGATTGAAGCGCAGCAAGAAATTAAAAGTGCCGGAAGAAAAAATTATTTAACAGCATGTCTTGTAGGGTATACCAACGCAGGCAAATCAACTTTATTAAATAGACTTACAAACGCAGGTGTAGTTGCTGAGGATAAGCTTTTTGCAACGCTCGATTCAACAACGCGTTTATTTGAAATAGAAAAAAACAAAACTTTGTTACTTAGCGATACCGTTGGATTCATTCGAAAACTTCCGCATAACCTTGTTGCATCTTTTAAAAGCACTTTAAATGTTGTAAAAGAAGCTGATGTAATTTTACATGTAATAGATATCTCTCATGATTTTTTTGAAGATCACATAAAAGTTGTGGATTCAACACTTGAAGAATTGAACAGTAATAAAAAAGTGCAGATAAAAATCTTTAACAAGGTGGATTCATTAATCGATAAAAATAGAATTGAGTATGTCACTAAACTGTTCCGGAATAGTATTTTGATTTCCGCTGAACGAGGAATAAATATTGGTAACCTAAAAAAGATGATTCTAAAAATTTACGAGCAGAGTTATATTTCAAAAAAAATCGAGTTGAATCATCATCAATCAAAATTAATATATCAGCTTTATAACTTGGCTGAAATCATTAGTGTTGTATACGAAAACGACAAAATTATTGTAACATATCGCGCTGACAAGTCTGTTCATGAAAAAATTAACAGAATGATAAAAGGGAAATAGATTATTCCTTTTTTTCGGCTTGGTCTTTATAAATGCTTTCTTTCCCCACTCTATCTTTCTTGTCAATCCAACGGTCTATTTTTGAAATTAGAAGTCCGAATATGGTTAATCCGAGCAGGATTAGAATTGTAACGATTATGAAGATGATTGTATATAAACTCATTTAACTATTTTTTCTTTTTAAGCTTTTTCGCTTCCTTAAGAACTTCTTTATTTTGAGTTTTTACTCTACTCTGAAGTTTTTTAATATCTTCTTCTGCTGGAAGTTCTTCAGGTTTTATTTTACTCTTTGCTAAAAGATTTCTTACATCTTGGTTATTCTTCACATGCTCGCTTGTTATTTTATGTTCGCCACGCAAATCATTTCTCTTTACGTTAAAGTTAGTTATTTCTGTTGCAAGATCTTTTGCTTTAATAGTTATTGTAGGAAGGAAATCCGCAAGCGGTCTGTTTTCCGGTATGTTTAACTTTTTTTTCATTTGAAGTGTCGTGAACCCGCCAAACAAAGCCTGATCTCCTCTGCTTCTTATTCTTCCGAATCCTTCATGATCAACACCTCTTTCATAGATGTTCTTAGAAAGTTCTGTCTCGGTTGCAATTAGTTTTTCTCTTGCCGCAACCCGCTCAATTAATTCAATTCTCTCTTCTAATAATTCTTGCTTTCTAGTTTGAAGGGCAAAGTAACTTTGAGCAAATGCAATTTGCTCTTTACGTGGATCTCCGTTTTGTGCTATCAAATAACAAGCATATCGAGTAAGCATTATATCTTCTATATCTTTAGAAGCACCTTTAGGCATTGGTATCGTTTTGTTGACGTCAACAAAATGATAATTAACATCGATTTGAGAGTTGTTGCAGGCTTCTTTGGATTTATCTAACGCATTTAAAAAATTACGCCATTCTGAATATCCAAGTAAAATTTGAAGATCGCGCGCAAGCCAATATTCAACTCCGTCTTGTTCATACGCGGCTTCTTCAAAATTTATCTTCAATTGTTTAATTAATTCTTTTTTCATTTTTCTTTCTACTCATTGAATTTAACTTTGAAGTTTAATCACATTAATTATTTTGATGTAAATTATAAATATTTTTTCTAACTGTAAATCATAAAGAAATCGATTAACATTTGGGCATTCTCTGTGCTTCTTCTTAAGTTTCGTAAATCAAATTTCTAATTCATGGAGAAAATAGTATGTCAGTTGTTCTTGATGGATCAAATCTTACTGTAGAAAATTTAATTGCAATCGCCCGCCATAACGAAAAAGTTGACCTTCATACCGATGCAATTGAAAGAATTAAAGTATGCCGGGCAATGCTGGAAGAAAAAATTCAAGCTCGCGAAATAATGTACGGAGTTAATACCGGAATTGGAGAATTTTCAGAAGTAGTTCTCAACGATGAGCAGGTAAAAGATTTTCAGAAATATTTAATTTACAATCACGCTGCCGGAATTGGCGATCCAGCTCCAATTGAATATGCACGCGGTGCAATGGCGGGAAGAGTTAATGTTCATGCTCATGGTATGTCGGGCTGCAGACCTGAAATTACATTCACATTAATAGAAATGTTGAACAAGCAAGTTACACCGGTTGTATGCCAAAAAGGATCTGTTGGTGCGTGCGGTGATTTGGCTCCGATGAGTCAAATTGCATTATTGATGATGGGAGAAGGTGAAGCTTACTACAAAGGCGAAAAACTTCCGGGAAAACTTGCATTTGAAAAAGCCGGAATAAAAATTCCCGGACTTCAAGCGCGAGATGGACTTGCAACCATTAACGGATCAAATCTTTTAACTGCAATGAGTGCAATTCATCTTTATGATATGAACCGCTGGCTGAAGCAATCCGAAATTGTTTGTGCAATGACACTCGAAGCATTGTTTGCAAATTTAAAACCTTACGATGTTCGCCTTCATGAAGTCCGTGGATTTAAAGGCGCTCAGCGAAGTGCAAAAGCAATTATGAAATGTATTATGGGAAGTGATCTACAAACCGGAAAACTGAAAACCAAAGTGCAGGATGCATATTCAATGAGGTCTTCACCGCAGGTAATTGGTGCCGCCCATGATGCAGTTGCATATGCTAAAAGTCAGGTTGAAATTGAATTGAATGGTGTTGGAGACAATCCGATTTTTATGCCGCAGTTTAAACTCACCCTAACAGGTGCAAACTTTCAAGGTTCGCCGGTTTCCCTTCCAATGGATATGGCAGGAGCGGCAATTACAATGGTCAGCGTTCTTTCCGAAAGAAGATTGAATAGATTACTCAACCCTGCATTAAGTGTTGGTCTTCCGGAATTTTTAACAAAAGGTGCAGGAATGTTTTCCGGATTGATGTTAAGCCAATACACTGCAGACACTTTAATTGCCGAGCAAAGAATCTTATCAATGCCTGCATCAATTCAATCGATTCCGGCTGCGGCCGATCAAGAAGATTTTGTCTCAATGGGAATGAACACAGCAATAAAGAACGGACAAATTTTAGACAACGCATATGGAGTTTTAGGAATTGAATTTATCGCAGCCGCTCAAGCATTGGACTTTCGCAATTTTACAAATGGAAAAGGCGTAACAAAATCTAGAGAAGTTGTACGTAAACATGTTGATCATCTTGATATTGATAGACCGCTTTACCCGGATCACACAAAGATGAAAGAAGTAGTTAAGAGTTGTGAAATTCTTGAAGAAGTTGAAAAGGAAGTCGGAAGTTTAAGTGAGTTATGAATTTTAAGTTTTGAATTATGAATTTCTATTGTTAGATTGAAATAAAACATAGTATTCAAAAATCATAGGGAGAAGTATTATGAAAAAAATATTATTAGCTATCAGTTTTATTGTTTTTGTGAGCAGTATTTCATTTGCTCAAGTAAGAGCTCAAACAGGTGTTTGGAATGCAGATAAAACCATTTCCGGTTATACGCTTGCAACGGGCGGAGAAATGGAACGTTATCAAACAATACAAATTACTTTTCCAAAACCCTTCAACACAAAACCGGAAATTCAATTCAGCGTTACTAGATATGATGGCGAAGGCGGAGTTGGTGCACGTTACGATTGTAAAATTATTTCATCATACAAAGGCGGATTTACACTTGAAATTAAAACATGGGGCGGTACAAAAATTCATTTGATCGGCGGTACGTGGATGGCAATTGGTGAATGATTTAAAATTATAGTGGACGCAATAACTTGCGTCCACTATTTCTACTTGCTTAGTTCGAACAAACTGTTGATCGACAATTCTTTTCCAGTCATTTCATCCTTCACATGAAAAATAATTTTGTAGTTACCCGCTTTATAATTGGAATCGAATTGCATTTGAATTTCAATCGGAATATCCATCATTTTTTCTTCTGACGTTTTATCAATAACTCCGTTTGTTAACTTCTCTTTAACCTTTCCATCAAGCATTTGGAGATCTATATAATAAGATAGCTTTGCGGTGAATTTATTTCCGTTTTCATTTTGTAAGAATCCTTTTACTCTAATTGCTGCATTTAATTCCCAGCCGTTATCCATTGAATACGCAAACGCTTCGGGACTAAACAGCTCAAACTTTTCTTCTTTCTTTGAACACGCATTAATTAATAATAAAATAAAAATTAGAAAAAAATATTTTTTCATTATCTCCGTTCTTAACATCAAAAAATAGGGGGCCGAATAATATTCGCCTCCTACTGATTTCCGATTTCTTATTTCTTGTTTAATTATTCTTTTTAAAATCCTGCATAAACGTAACCAAATCTTCAACACCATTTTTCGGGAAGGCGTTGTATATTGATGCACGAACTCCTCCAACGGAACGATGTCCTTTTAATCCATCAAATCCTTTTGCTTTTGCTTCTTTAATAAATTTCTCTTCAAGCTGTTCGTTTGGTAATCTGTAAGTTACATTCATTAATGAACGGTCTTCCTTCACAGTAGTTCCTTTATAATAACCATCGCTTGAATCAATTCCATCATACAAAACTTTTGCTTTATCAAGATTGCGTTTATACATTTCATCTAGTCCGCCCATGTTTAATAACCACTTGAACACTAATCCCGCTATATAAATTCCGTATGTTGTTGGAGTGTTGTACATGGATTCATTTTCAACATGAATTTTATAATTTAAATATGTGTGGAGCGTATCCTGACTTCTTTCCAATAAATCTTTTCTAATTATAACAACAGTAACACCGGCAGGGCCAATATTCTTTTGTGCACCGGCATAAATTAATCCATATTTATTCATATCTAATTTTTTGTGAAGGAAATCTGAAGAAGCATCACACACAAGCGGAACATTTCCAACTTCGGGTTCATTTCGCCACTCTGTTCCGTAAATTGTATTGTTGGAAGTAAAATGAACATACGCTGCATCCGGATCTAACTTTAACTCTGCCTGATTTGGTATACGAGTATAATTTTCTGATTTTGTTGTAGCCGGAATATTTACGGTGCCGACACGTTTAGCTTCTTTAACTGCTTTTTCTGCCCACGAGCCGGTTACAATATAATCAGCTTTGTTTTTAGGCGGCATTAAATTTAACGGCACCATAGAAAATTGCAATGTTGCACCGCCTTGTAAAAATAAAACTGCAAAATTATCTCCGATGCCAAGAAGTTTTCTTAAATCCGCGTCAGCTTCTTTAATAATACCATCAAAAATTTTTCCGCGATGGCTCATTTCCATTACATTCATTCCGCTGCCTTTGAAAGAAATAAAATCTTTTTGCGCTTCTTGCAGAACTTCTACCGGTAAGATAGCTGGACCTGCGCTAAAATTATAAATTCGATTTTCCATTTTTGATTATCCTTTTTTATTTATATAGTATGAACAAGTAATCCATCTCTTAATTTCGGTTCAAACCAGGTTGATTTTGGCGGCATTGTTTCACCTGCGTCAGATATATTTATCAAATCATCAACTGAAACCGGAAACATTGAAAATGCAACAGATGCTTTTCCGCTATCAACTAATTTTTCTAATTCAACTGTACCACGGATACCGCCAATAAAATCTATGTTATTATCTGTACGCGGATCAACAATTCCAAGAATAGGAGCTAATAAAAAAGCCTGCACAATACTTACATCTAATTTTTCACCAATAGAATTCCCGGGTTTTACATTTTGATTTGGTTTAAGTAAATACCAGTTTTTATCTATATACATTGTAAATGTTTTTGATGAAGGAGGATTGGGAGAATTTGTTTTTTCTATCGAAAAATTTGTTTCAACTTTCTTTTTGAATTCTTCTTTATTCATTTTTAAATCAAACACAACACGATTGTAAGGAAATATTTTTAATTGATCTGCCGGAAATAAAACCGCAAGAAAATAATTATATTCTTCACCGCCGGAATGATTTGGATTTTTTTCTTGTTTAACTTTTTGTGCTCTGCTTGCACTTGCAGCGCGGTGATGCCCATCGGCAATGTAAAGATTTTCAACTTTTGCAATCTCAGTAATAACTGAATCAGTTAATTCATCGGGCATAATCCAAACTTTGTGTTTAATTCCATCTGGGGCAACAAAATCATACATCGGTTTTTGTTTTTGAGTTTCTATAACAGCTTTATCAACTTCACTAACCGGTTTGTAAGTTAGAAATACCGGGCCTGTCTGAGCTTCGGTTGTAACAATGTGATTAGTTCTATCATCCTCTTTTACTTTTCTTGTCTTTTCATGTTTTTTAATTACGTTATTATTGTAATCATTAACAGAAAAGGTTGCTGCAATACCTGTTTGCGAATGATCCCCCATAATAATACTATATACATATAAATGCGGCTCACTATCTTTAATCATTGGCGCAATTAATTTTAATCTTTCCCAATTCGCTTTTGCTTTTTGATAAACTTCTTGCGAATAAACATCAATTTCTTTTTTCATTTCAATTTCTGCACGCGTAACTCTTAAAAAACTTAATGGATTATCTTTTGCATGTTCAGCCGCTTCTTCCCGGCTAACTACATCATAAGGAACACTTGCAACATGATGAACAATTGATTCGTTTGGTCTTACTGCATTGAAAGGACGGATAATTGCCATAATTACTCCATAAAATCAAAAAATTTGCTTGTGCAAATTAGTATTTCGGGATGTTAGAGTAAAATAATTATGATGTGGTTACTGCTTGAGTAACTGTGTGCCTAAGTATAATAACTTAGTACTCAAGAACTCAGGCACTCAGACACTCAAAATCCTACTTCAACATTGCAATCATTGAGGAAAGTTCATCGACAAGTTTATCTGCACTGCCGTCAAAGCCAACACTTTTAAATCTTATGTTACCATTCTTATCAATAATAAATTTTGTTGGAATCCCGTCAACTTTGTAGCTTTCAATAACTTTGTTATCTGTATCTAACAATACATGAAAAGTATATTTATTTTGAGTTATAAAATCCTCGGCATTTTTCTTTTTATCATCGACATTTTCCCATGTGTTAATAAATAAAAATTTAACATTTGGGTCATTGACAAATTTATCAACGGCTTTTTGCATTCCCGGGAAAGATGCTTTACACGGTCCGCACCAAGTAGCCCAAAAATCAACAATCACAATTTTACCTTTTAAACTTTCGAGCGAAACATTTTTACCGTCTAAACCAACCAGGGAAAATTTTGGTGCGGGTTGATCAATCATCTTTTTCTTCAATTCTTCGGTAACAGATTTTTGAGCTTTTGATTCCAGCGTAGATAAATATTCACCAAATCCGGATTCGGAACCTTTTGTTTTTACAAATGCTTCTTTTAACAAATCCTTCATTGCGGGAGTGCTTTTACCATCAGAAATAAATTTTTCCAGCATAGGAACTGATTCAGAATATTTTCCGTTTACAATAAGAGCTTGCATGTACCTTTCACTTACATCCGCACTTCTGCCATTATCAAGTTCATATGCTTCTTTCATGTATTTAAGTGCTTCAGCATTCTCGCCAAGTTTTAAAAGTATTGCCCCGTATGTATCGATAATAGCATAATTAGAAGTGCCGACTAATTTTTTGAATTGTTTGTCTGAATAATACGGCGGTCTTGGCGAACCTTGCAATGGATCTTCGGTTTTTGTTAATTCGATTCCCTTAGCTGCAATTTCTTTTGCAAGTTTTAAGTTGGCATCTTTTTCATACATAGTCCATGCAAGGTTGTTATAAGCGTTGCTTAAAGCTTTTGGGTTTTTCTTGAGGGCTTGATATGCATCTTCATAATTGCCGGTTTGAATTAAAGAATTAGTTTGATCGGGAAATAGATAAGTTAAATATTTTGAATTTGGAAATTGCCCTTTGAATTTATTTGCAAACTCTAATTTCTTTTCTGCTTCTTTTATAGTGAAATACTCTTGAACCAATAGCAATTCGGCTTGAGGGCTTTGAGGATATTTTTCAAAAATTACAGACTTAATTTTTTCAACTTTATCTTTCATTTTTTGTCCGGCATACAAATCCATCAAGAAACTTAAATCTTCCAAACTCTGCGTAAGAGTCTTTTCATATTTCTCTATTTCTTTCTTTAGGAAGTCTGCGGCTTTATCTTTATCAACTTTTGAGTAAGCGGCATTGTATTGTCCTAAATAAATTCTTGTCACATCCGGATAAAGGGCAAATTCTTCTTCAAATAGTTTAAATGCTGTAGTTGGATCGGGATCAATTCTAAAAGCGCCAAACCAATACTGATAACCGCCGGCTAAACCTGCAGAAGCATATTTAGTAAACTTTCCATTATTACCATAATAACGAATTGGAAAACACTTAGAATTATTGTTGTCAAAATTTTCTCCATCGGTAAAACGAATTACTACTCCGGCACATGTATCGGCGGTAGAGAAGCTTCCTTTATATAGATCGCCATCCTTTGTTAAATCAATTTCATCCGTGTAATAAATACTTTTTCCATATGCATGAACAAGCATGCTTAGCGGTTTGGATAAATCGAGTTTTGTTCCAGCGGGATTATAAACCACAGTAATCTTTTGGCCGGGATTCGGCTTATCGGGTTGATAAGTAAAATTTTGATTTGTTTGAGAATAAGAGTGATTCGAAACCGCCAGAAGCAAAAATAATATTACAACAATTGAAAGCATTTTCTTTTTCATGTTTACACCCTTTTTTTATTATTGCGTGAGATAAAAATATGAATGATTAATACAAAAAAGAAATTACTTTACCGTAATAATGTTTCAGAAATTTAATGTCACGTCAAATAAAACAATTTGTGAATCAACTTCGGCGGCGATATCAAGATTTGTTTCACCGGTAATTTTTATTGCATCCCCATTTTGAATTTGAAGGCCATTTACATTTAATATTCCCTTAACTACTTGAATATAAACTCCTCTATACTTTTGACTGTTATAAGTTAATTTTCCGTTCTCGTCAAGATCCGCTAAATAAATTTCCGCATCCTGGTTAATAAATATAATTCCGTCTTCTTTTTTTCCGCTGACAACTTTTACTAATTTGTTTTTCTTTTCTTCATGTGAAAATTCTTTTTGCTCGTATGATGGTGTTAATCCTCGTTGATTTGGAATGAACCATATTTGAAGAAGTTTGAGAATTTCGGAATCGGAAGCATTAAATTCTGAATGATAAATTCCAGTACCGGCAGTCATTCTTTGAATTTCGTTTGTTGAAATTGTTCCTTTTCCGCCGGTGCTGTCTTTATGAGTCACCGTTCCTTCATAAACTATTGTAACTATTTCCATATCACTGTGCGGATGAGTAGGAAAACCGGCCGCAGGCTGTATTTCATCATCGTTTAATACTCTTAAAGGGCCAAAATGGATTTTATGAGGATCGTAATATTCGCCAAATGAAAAACTGTGATAGCTGTCCAGCCATTCAATTCTTGTTCTTCCGCGTTGGTAACTTTTAATAATTTCAAACATTTAATTTTCTTTCCAAAAGAAGTTTTTCGATAATAATTAATCTACTGCAGGTAATAACAGAAAATGAGCTACGAAAGTTTACTAACGGCTAGACCTAATTTTTTCAGTAATTCACCTAATTGTTTTTGTTCGGAAGGAGTAATTACCGACATTAATTTGCCGATGTGCTCGGCATGATGTTTAAATATTTCTTCAAAAAGATTTTTACCGGCTGCAGTTAATTGAATTATAAGTGCACGGCGGTCATCTTTGCATTGAATTCTTTCAAGGTAACCGAGCTTCTCAATATTATCCAGCACTAATGTCATGTTGCCGCCGGTAACTAACATTTTATTACATATTTCGCCAACCTTCATAGGACCTAAGTGCCCAAGAATTTCAATAACAGAAAATTGTGCTTGCGTTAAGCCGAATTTGCGGATGTTTTCGATTGATTTTTTATTAAACGAATTAAATGTTCTTGCTAATTTTATCCAGGTATTAAGTGCAAGTTCTGCTTTCTTGCCATATTTTTTTGATGCACTCATGATCTAATCCTTTCGCCAGGTATTTCGATAATAAAATAGAAGTTTGCTTTTTTGTTGTCAAGTTGAGGGCTGCTTAGTTAATTATTTTTGAAACTATAGTCAATATTTTTTTGTTAAGAAATTATGGCACAAACAGAATTAAAATATTTCACTCCCCAAGAGGCAAATAAAACTTTACCGCTTGTTAAAATGATTGTTCGAGATATTTTAAATATTGCTTTTGAAATAAAAACAATTGCGGAGTCATTAGGCGGTAAATTAGAAAGCAATCAAGAAATAAAAAATTTAGCATCGCAAATTGATTCATGCCTAAATGAATTAAATGAAATTGGCTGTTTTTATAAAGACTGGAATTTTCAAATTGGACTTGTTGATTTTCCATCTGTAATTGAAGGGGAAGAAGTACTTCTTTGCTGGAGAAGTGATGAAACGGAAATAAGGTTTTATCACAGCCTCGAAGAAGGATTCTCGGGGAGAAAATTAATTCCAGAAGATTACTTTTAACAATTCAATTTCCCGCTCGATAAATCAAGTTTCAATAATTTTATAAGAATGATTGATCTCTACAGAATTCTTCAGCATAGCCGTTACACTGCAATAACTTTTTAGCGAAAGCTCAATTGCCCTTTCCACAGCTTCTTTAGAAATTTCTTTTCCATAAAAAACATATTCAAGATTTATCTTAGTATAAACTTGGGGATGGGTTTCCTGCACATCTGCAGAAATATTCATTTCAAATCCATCAAGTATAATTTTTTTCTTTTTTAGAATTGTGGCAACATCACTACCTGTACACCCTCCAAGTGCAAGAAGCAATAATTCTTTTGGTCTTGTTCCGGCATTACTTCCGCCAAATTCTTCGGGTCCATCCATCGTAACCCAATGATTCGAATCAGCTTTACCAAGAAATGTTACACCTTTAATATGTTTTACAACTGCTGTTTTTGTTGCCATGTAATCTCCTATTTTGGATATAAGCTGTTAGCTCGCCTCGCTCCGCTCGGCAGAGCGGGCTATCAGTGTTCGGCTGTAATTTTTATTTAATTAGATGAAAATTATTAAATAAAGATTCAATTTGCCGATAGCTGATTACCGAAAGCTGATGGTTAAAGCTATTCACCAATATCTTCATTCCATAATATTAGATTTTGTGAAATAAAATCTTCCATCAGTTTAATACAATCCGGGTTATTTAAAATTTCTAACTCAACGCCGCGTGATTTAACATAAGATTCCGGACCTTGAAATGTTTTGTTTTCTCCAATTACAATTTTAGGAATTTTATATAACAGAGCTGTTCCGCTGCACATATCGCAAGGCGAAAGAGTTGAGTACAAAGTTGCTCGTTGATAATCATTAGACGATAATCTTCCGGCATTTTCAATGCAATCCATTTCAGCATGAAGAATTGCACTTCCATTTTGGACTCGTCTATTGTGTCCGCGTCCAACAATTTTTCCATCAATTACTAACACAGAACCAATTGGAATTCCGCCTTCGCTTAATCCTTTTTTGGCTTCGTCAATAGCTGCTTGTAAAAATATATCTTTCAAAGTAGTCTCCGCGGTTAAATGTAAGTGTACTCAGTTAACAGTTGACAGTTTATAGTTCACAGTATACAGAAATCAATTGATGGTTTTCTTTATTGATTTAATTAATCCACTTAACATTTTTTTGACTTCTTCGATCGAAGCTTCGATTTTCTTATATGAATCTTTATTTATATAACCTAATTCATTTGAAAGCATTAATTCATATTCTAATTCGCTAATTGATCTAAATGATATTTGTAAAAAACGGTTAAAATCAATTCTACTTCCTCTTCCCGCTCCTTCGGCGATATTGGCAGGAATCGAAATCGCTGCTCTACGAATTTGACTTACCAAACAAAACAATTCTTCTTTAGGAAAAAGTTTTGTGATTTTATAAATATTTATAACAATTTGATGAGCTTTTTGCCAAACTTTAAGTGATTTATAATCCTGCATTCCTTCACCTTAAAATTAATTTAATAAATAGCAAACTATTAACTGAAACCTGAATACTGTAAACTGTATACTGATTATTCTATTAGTATGGATAAAACACATAAAACAAAACCGACAACACAAACAGTAACCACATACCTAAACTAACTTTTCTAATACTGCCTGCTATTAACATTGTTAGAGGATAAATAACAAATCCTGCTGTCATGCCAATTCCTAAGTTATATGTAAAACTCATTAATGCAATAGTTACAAATGCGGGTAAAACTTCGGACATATCACTAAAATTTATTTTTGTAATAGGAGAAATCATCAACAGACCAACAATTATTAACGACGAGCCGTAAGCATAAGGGGGCACAGCTGTTAGAAATGGTGCAAAGAATAAAGCAATTAAAAATAAAAACGCCGTTACAACTGCTGTCAAACCGGATTTTCCGCCGGCTTCAATTCCAGTTGCTGATTCAATGTAAGCACCTGTTGTAGTTGTTCCGAATAATGAAGCAACAACAGTTGAAAGTGCATCTACCATTAACGGTTTTTCTATTTCAGGAAGATTTCCCTTTTCATCAATAAGATTTGCTTTTATAGAAAGACCAATCAATGTTCCCATCGTATCAACAAAATCCATTACAAATACAACAAGCATAACTGCAAGAAAGCCCCATGTAAATGCGCCTGTAAAATCAATTTTTAAAAATACCGGTGAAATATCTGGAGGCAAGCTGACCCACTGATTTGGTAAAGGAGAAATTTTTAAAATAAAACCAAGTATTGTTACAAATAAAATTCCAATTAAAATTGAACCATTGATTTTTTTAATCATTAAGAAAGCGATTATTAAGAACGAAAGTATTGCAAGTAAAACAGCAGGATCTTTAAAATTTCCTACATGCACCGGTGCACCGGGCACGCCAATTTTAACAATGCCCGTATCATTCAATCCTATGAAGACTAAAAAGAAACCAATCCCAACCGTGAATGCAATTTTAAGAGATTCCGGGATTGCATTTATCAACCATGTGCGGATATTAATAATTGTTAGAATTGTAAATAAGCATCCCGCAATAAAAATTGCGGCAAGTGCAGTCTGCCAACTATAACCCAAAACTTTAACAAGCGTGTAAGCAACAAATGCATTTTCGCCCATGTATGGTGCAATTGCAAAAGGACGTTTTGCATAAATTCCCATTACAATCGTTCCGAAAAATGCGGTCATTATAGTTGCAGCCATCGAGGCCCCGAAGGGCATGCCGGCGGCTTCGAGAATTTTTGGATTGACTATAATAATGTAAGCCATCGTTACAAATGTTGTAGCCCCTGCAATTATTTCTTGTTTAATG
>Ga0233422_10000495_pt1 | contig 19517 bp, 22 predicted proteins | sample Watercolumn_Mata_2_FD_182724 | JGI IMG/M metagenome (GOLD analysis project Ga0233422, IMG submission 182724) | Freshwater microbial communities from Lake Matano, South Sulawesi, Indonesia - Watercolumn_Matano_2014_110_MG | ecosystem: Environmental > Aquatic > Freshwater > Lake | place...
CCGGACTCCGACATCGGCGGGCAGGACCAGAGTCAACTTGCCGACCCCGGCCTTGATGGTCGCGTCGAGGTCGGATGGCCGGGGCCTGACAGGTCAACCATGCCCTCGCCGACTCCTGCCTCGAGGCTGAAGCGGCGCAGATTGAGTCCCCTCAAGTCGACTTCGCTCTTGCCTACGTTCAGGTCGATCTCGAGCTCCACAGGCACGCCGGAATTGAGCTTCAGGTCCCAGTCGTACCGGACGTTGCCCGGCCAGGTCGCACCGACAACCCGCGACGGCTGCTCGACGATGAGCCGACCCCTGCCGTCCTCGACCTTGTATGACAACGCGGGCTTCCAGTCCGGGATGTTGTACTCGAACCTGGCATCGAGCAGGCTATCGGCACCGCCCGTGAGCTTCAGCTTGCCCACGCCGATGGTGATCGATGCGCTCACCGACTCGGCGCCGGCGAGTCCGACCTTCTGTTGCAGCGTTTCTGTCTTACCCAGCTTGGGGCTTGGCACATAACAGCCGGACAGAGCCAGTACAAGCACTAGAGAAAGCAACCCTATGTACCTGGTCATGATACTCCTTTGGCCATGTATCCGTTATGACGAGCAAGCACGGCCGGATGTTGCGGTTGCCCGTAGGCCACCGGTCTTGGCGGTGGGGTCGGCTCGTGCTACAATGAGACATGATCACAGGACACTTTGCCGCAGTCAAGGAGGAGCCGCCCCACTCGCCGCAGATGCAGGCGACGATCCGCTGGTTGATTGCCGCGAAAGAGGGCGCGCCGCATTTCGCCATGCGGGTCATCGAAATCAAACGCGAAGGGGAGAAGATACCGCTCCACCACCACGACTACGAACACGAGGTATTCATCATCGAGGGCCAGGGCAACTTGCTCAGCCCGGGCGGAGCCCAGCCGGTGGCGTACGGCTACTTCGCTTACATTCCCGCAGGCGAGGAGCACGGCTTCGAGAACACGGGGGAGGAGCCGTTCCGCTTCATCTGCGTGATTCCGAAGCAGTAGGTAGAGAGCCACTCCGACCGACCCAGTCCTGTGACGATGTCGTTCAGAAGCGCACCCGCGGCGCGTAGCAGGCCAGCTCAGCCTTGGCCAGGATGTGACCGGCTGCGGCTTCCTCAAGGTCGGCCGGGCCGGTCGGGAGGAACGTGCACCTCACCGGCGCGTCCAGCGCATAGAGAGCGAATACGAAGCGGTGCGGCTGCCTGGTCTGCGTGGACAGACCCATGTAGCTTCCCTGGCCGTCGCCGGCGTCGGCACCGCGACTCCCTGCGCCCTCCGGTAGGTAGTGCCTGTCTCCGGGCAGATTGAGCACGAGCCAGGGGACACCATAGTGCCAGCTGGTCGACTGGTCGGCGTCGTAGAGGATCAGGGCGAAGCACCTGGTGCTGTCGGGTACATTGGCCCACTCCAGCGGGGGAGAAGGCGGGAACTGGCTCGTCGGTGGGTACCCGTGACTCCAGGGGCGGGACGCATACTGCATGGGTATCGTTCCGTTGTGCCGGAAGGCCGGGCTCGAGAGCGTCATAGCCGGCTGCTGGAGCTTCCGGATCGATGTCGTTGTCTCGCCTCCGCAGCAGAACAGCATGGCCGCCGCGATGGCGCACGGCCCCAAGCCAATGCCGTGTCCGCGGTGTGCTTTCACACCCGGATTCTAGGTCATCGGGCTGGGGTGTCAAATCGGCGGGGCTTGGTGGCCGGGAGCGGGAACTCGCGGTTCACTTAAATGAACCGCGGGACATGACATCTCGTGTAGGGGCGAGGAACAGACCAGCTGAGACGAATGGGACGAAGGACTAGTCGGATGTGGTCGGCCGCTAGCTGTCAGCAGTTGTCTTGGGCTTGCGCTTGGGCTAGCTGTGTGCTTGCGGCTTGGGGCTGGTGGCTTGAAGCTGCGGTCGGGTCCGGACGCCGGGTAATCTGCAATCTACAAGCTGCAATCTGAAGTGCCTCGGGCGCTGTCCCGAAGCTTCCCGAGATGAGGTGCCTGTCCACGACTCCTCGGGTTTCTGCAACTCGCCTATTGACGCGACTTAGGAACAGAGGAAGTGTCCCCATCTCTCCCAAGGCCGGTTTGTCTCCACTGTCCATCGGGAGTGAGGATACGCCGGACGGTGCCGCTGTCGAACCGAGGGGCGGAGCGGCGGTCTAGCTGGAATCCCGCCTGCTCGGATACTCTCCCAAGGACCTGTGGACACCCTCAGCCAGGGAATAGGCCCGGCCGGATGGGCAATGAGACAAACTCACAGACTTGTTCTAGGTTTCCATCCATAGGGCGTTGGAAATCAACGATTTGAGTCGTTTCCAGCCAAATGTACACCCCCGCCTGGGGGATGGCCTCCCGGATTGTCTGCGGGGTCGCCTGGATAATCGTATCGTCCGTTGTCTCGGGGATAGCCCTGACCGCTGTGTGCCAGGTGGTCTTCTCCATAGTCTGGCGGGCAATTCGGAGAGGAGTCCGGTGAGCTACGGGTGAGGCTGTCTAGTGGGGAGTTCCGGAGAGTCCTCGGTCCGCCATGCCCGAGACAACTTGCAGGGGAACGGGGCGAGCAACTCTGCACGCTGTCTCCGATGCAGTTCCGCCCGCAGTTGAGGACATTGTCCTGTTAGCTATGGGGAACGCGATTTGCCGAGTGCTTCCATCGGCCGTCTGATCTGCTCTGGGTGTTCTTCAGCACCGCCATACCGTAAGGACCCTAGGCTGCACCGGAAAATGGGGACAGTCCCACGGAGCGCTTGCGTCCGACACAGCGCGGTACAGTCCCCATTTGGGGGGTACAGTCCCTGTTATCCGCCGATGCAATGAGCCGGGTTCCGCTGTCGGAACCCGCCCGCGCGCTTGTCACGCTGCCGGTGCGAAAGCTCGTCCCGGGTCAGGCAGAATTGACCCCGGACTCGGTTGGCTGTAGTCTATCAACTCCATGATCTCACCTTGTCCGCGGGCCGCAGGCGATGCCGCTGTGGGCGCGTGCGCACCAAGAGACCGGGGACCGATGACCGAGGACAGGACGAGCTGGTTCAATGCGGATACGTTCCTGAAAGAACTGAGACGTATCAGCATCTTCTGCGGCGGGTTCGGGTCAGGCAAGACCGAGGTCGCGGTCAACTTCACGTTGCGGATGAGGGAATTCGGGCGCAAGGTGTCGATTGCCGATCTGGATATCGTGAACCTCTACTTCCGCAGTCGCGAGGTCAGGGAGCAGTTGCGGGTCCGCGGCGTCGAGGTCATAGTCCCTGCCGGAGCGTTGGTGGATGCCGATCTGCCGATCATCGTGCCGGAGGTCAAAGGAGCGATAGAGGGCAGAAGCTCGAATGACGAAACCCGAATGACGATTGAAGCTCGCAGTCCAAAGGACGATGGACGAGGGACGAAAGAGGAAGAGACGACATCCGTGGTCGTGCTGGACCTCGGGGGAGACCCGGCCGGTGCCAGGGTGATGGCTTCGATTGCTGAGGGGATGCGGCCGGAGGATTATTCGAGTTTCTTCGTGCTGAACTCCCGGCGGCCGTTCACGGCCACGGTGGATGCGGCCGAGAGGATGATGACAGGCATCAGCGCCGCAGCGGGAATCAACGTGGACCGTATCGTGGTCAATTCCCACCTGGTCGAAGAGACCACTCCCTCGGTCATCGAGGAGGGGATTGAGCTGGGCGAGGCGCTGGCAAAGAAGACCGGCGCCCGCATTGCCTTTGTGGCGGTGCAGCGAGCCATGCTCGGCCGCTTCGATGCGACGAAGTGCGGATATCCGGTCATGGTTCTGGACCGGCTGATGCTCAAGCCGTGGGAGCCGTCCAATTGGATTGGAAAACACAGAATAGTGAATGGTGAATAGTGAAAGCCAACCGTGTTTCACCCCTCTCAATTCTCAACTTGCCGTTGTTCTGAAGGAGTATTATGGCCAAAGTTAACAAGGTGACCATCGAGAAGAATCGCTGCAAGGGCTGCGGGCTTTGCGTCAACACCTGTCCGAAGAAGGTGCTGGCGTTGACCAAGGAGATTAACGACAAGGGCTACTTCTTCTCCTTTCCGGAGAACCAACCGGCCTGCATCGGCTGCCGCTTCTGCGCGTTCATGTGCCCGGACGTGGCAATCACCGTAGAGCAGGAAGAAGCAGCCTAGGGAAATGACGAAGTGCGAATGACGAATGACGAACGGTCGGAGCCGGAGACCGGCTGGAAAAAGGCTGATTCCGAAGTGACAATGACGAATGGCGGATGACGAAGTGCGAGCTCTGAGAGGAGCGGTGTAATGGCAAAGGTGTTGATGAAGGGCAACGAGGCGATTGCGGAGTCGGCGATTCGGGCCGGCGGACTGGTCTATTTCTGCTACCCGCTCACCCCGCAGTCCGAGGTGGCCGAATACCTGTCGCGCCGCATGCCCGAGGTCGGAGGCGCATACCTGCAGGCGGAGAGCGAAGTGGCGGTGGTGAACATGGTCTACGGCGCGGCCGGGGCCGGGGCCCGAGCCTGGTCCACATCGTCGAGCCCGGGCATCAGCCTGATGGTGGAGGGGATCAGTTACATCGCCGCGGCCGAGCTGCCGGCGGTGTTTGTGAACATCGTCCGCGCCGGTCCAGGCCTGGGCGGCATCCTTCCCTCCCAGGGCGACTATCGGCAGGCGGTGAAGGGTGGCGGGCACGGCGACTACCGGTGCCTGGTGCTGGCCCCTTCCTCGGTGCAGGAAGCGGTTGACATGATGCCGCTGGCCTTTGACCGGGCAGACCGCTATCGCGGCCCGGTGCTGGTTATCGGCGACGGCATGATTGGCCAGATGATGGAGCCGGTTGAGTTCAAGGAACCGAACTTCCCGCCTCTGCCGCCCAAGGATTGGGCCACGACCGGAGCCAGGGGACGCAAGCCGAACGTGGTCAATTCACTCCATCTTGCCCCGTCGGTCGAGGAGGAATTGAACATCGCGCTGGCGTCGAAATACGAGAAGATGAAGCGCGAAGAGGTCAGGTTCGAGGAGTACAACACCGACAAGCCTTACCGCGTTCTGCTCGTCGCCTACGGCACGACCGCCCGCATCTGCAAGACGGCGATTGCCCAGCTCGCCGCCGAGGGCATCACCGCGGCGCTGCTGCGGCCGCTAACGCTGTTCCCGTTCCCGGACGCCAAGATACTGGAGCTGGGACGCAAGGCCGAGTTCCTGCTGTCGGTCGAGATGTCCATGGGTCAGATGGTCGAGGACGTGGGCTGCGCCATGGGACACGAGAAGCCGGTCTACTTCTTTGGACGCTCCGGCGGCATCGTGCCGTCACCGGAAGAGGTCGTCACCGCAGTGAAGTCTCGTCTCAATGGAGGCAAGTCATGAAGACCTTGTTCAAGCGACCTGAGTCACTCACGCTGGCGGCGACGCACTACTGCCCGGGCTGCACTCACGGCATCATCCATCGGCTCGTGGCCGAGGTGATTGACGAACTGGGCCTGCGCGAACGCACCGTCGGCATCGCGCCGGTAGGGTGTTCTGTGCTCGCCTTCAACTACTTCAACATGGACTTCCAGCAGGCCGCGCACGGTCGCGCCCCGGCCCTTGCCACCGGCGTCAAGCGGGCGAGGCCGGACCTGATCTGTTTCACCTACCAGGGCGACGGCGACCTGGCGTCAATCGGTATGGCCGAGATCATTCATGCCGCCAACCGGGGTGAGAAGTTCACAGTTGTATTCGTCAACAACGCCATCTACGGAATGACCGGCGGCCAGATGGCGCCGACCACGATGCCGGGTCAGGTAACGACGACCAGCCCCAAGGGGCGAGACATACAGGACGTCGGCTACCCGATCCGGATGTGCGAGCTGCTTGCCAGCCTGCGCACGCCGGGCTTTATAGAACGCGTCGCGGTCCACACGCCGCAGCAGGTGGTTAAAGCCAGGCGCGTGTTCAAGACCGCCTTCGAGCTCCAGCGCGACAACAAGTGCTTCACCTTTGTCGAGGTCCTTTCCACCTGCCCGACCAACTGGGGAATGACACCCTTCGATGCCACGAAGTGGCTGCAGGAGAACATGGTTCCCTACTTCCCGGTACAGAACTTCAAGACCTACGAGGAAGCGCCGGCCGGGGAGAAACCCGCTGACGCCGCGGCCGCGGGAAAGGTGGTGTGAAATGCAGGTCGAGACGGTATTCGCCGGTTTTGGCGGACAGGGAGTGATGCTGGCCGGAAAGCTGATGGCGGAAGTCGGTATGGAACTGGGAAAGGAGGTCGTCTGGCTGCCGTCCTACGGGCCCGAGATGCGGGGCGGCACGGCCAACTGCACGGTCATCATCGGCGACGAGCCGATAGCCTCGCCGATCGTATCGAATCCCCGTGACGCCGTGGTGATGAACCGGCCTTCGCTCGAGCGGTTCTGTCCGACGCAGCGCCCCGGCGGGCTCTGTATCGTGAACGCGTCGCTCATCACGGTCCGGCCGGACCGGAAAGACGTCGTCGTCGTCGAGGTGCCGGCCAACCAGATTGCGATAGACGCAGGTTCGGGCAAGGCCGCGAACATGGTGATGCTCGGCGCCTATGTCGGCGCCAGCGGACTCGTGCCGTTCGACGCCGTGGTCGAGATGACCAAGCGCGAATTCGCCAAGAAGGCGAAACTGATTCCGCTGAACGTCAAGTGCCTGGAAGAGGGATACCGGATAGGGAAGGCAGGCAGGGGATAGGGATCAGGGAGTAGGGGTCAGGGGCCAGGGAGGACGGAAGTGAGATCCGTTATCTGGATGCTGGCGCTGGCGAGCGCGGCGGCGGCACAAGTCAGCTTCGTATCAGCGGCGAACGCGGTGCGTCCCTCGTTGGTCAGCATTGTCACCGACAAGGTAGTTCCGGCAGCAGGAGCTGACTCGGGTCGGCTGGGGCTCGCCGAGACACAGGCCCTGGGCAGCGGGTTCGTTCTTGATACACTTGGACACATCCTGACCTGCTATCACGTGGTAGCCGAGTATTCCGACCTGACCGTTCGGTTCTCTGACGATGAAACCTATAGCGGCAGCGCCGTCGCCCTGGTCGGAGTGGACCCGCTCACCGACCTCGCGGTTATGAAGGTGAAGACGAAACGGGCATTCGTGCCTGCGCCACTTGGCAACTCTGCGGAACTCGATATCGGCCAGCCGGTCATGGCCATGGGCAGTCCGTTCGGACTTGAAGGCACGGCAACTGCCGGCATCGTGAGCGGGCTGTCGCGCTGGGGCGAGGCCAGGTCGTCCGGACCCGACTTCCAGGACTTCATTCAGACTGACGCACTGATCAATCCGGGCAACTCGGGCGGACCGCTCGTAGACGTCCGGGGACGGGTGGTCGGAGTCAACAGCTTCATCCGCACGACGCGCACGGGTCCGACCGGTATCGGCTTCGCCACGCCCATTAACCTGGCGAAGTCCGTTGCCGAGCAGCTCATCCGCGACGGCAGGGTGACCCGCGGCTTTCTCGGTATCTCGACCCAGGCGATAACCGAAGGCATCCGCCAGGCTTTGGGCCTGCGCACGCGCAACGGCGTGCTGGTTACGGCGGTCGAACCGGGCCGGCCCGGCGACAATGCCGGCATCAGGCCGGGAGATGCCATCATCGCCATTGACGGCAAACCGATTCCCGACGCGCGCTGGTTCCAGAGCGAGGTTGCAGGTCGCAGGCCGGGCACGGCGGTCAGGTTCGGCCTGGTTCGCGTGGGACAGCGGAAGACGGTGACCGCGACTCTCGCGTCATGGGTCATACCGGTGCAGCGAGGCCCGAAGGCTATCCCGACCAGGAGCTGGCTGGGAATCACGGTGAATGACTATCGCGGCTCCGAGTCGGAACCCGGCCAGCCGAGCTACGGAGTCATCGTCACCGAAGTCGAGGGCGGGACCGGCGCGGAGGCCGGACTGCGGCCCGGTGACGTGGTCACCGAGATCAACCTTGCGCCGGTACGCAACGTGGCAGACTTTGAACGCATCGAGAAAGTGATGGCGAACACCGGTCGGCCGTTGCTCCTTCGGGTCTTCCGGGGCCGCCAGTCCTTCTATACTGCGGTCCAGCCCTAGCTCACCTTCCTCGAATCCGGCTGCGTGCAGGTCCGCGCCGGCACCAGCCCTGACGGCCGCAAATGACAACCGGCAGGAGCCGATTGCCACTGCCGGTTGCTCGTCGCTCCTGTCGGGAGCTAGAAGTGCTCGATCAGGCGCAGTCCCTTGATCAACTGGAACCAGGTTTCCAGGTAGACCTCGCCGGTTGCCGGCCTGGCGTCGGACACGCGGATCAGCGCGTAGTGCTGGTCTTCAGTGGTGTAGCAGGCGACCAGCCGAGGCAGAGAGTCGAGTACACCGACCTTGTCGTACCGCGAAGCTGTGTATCGGGGCAGGGCGCTCTGCTCGGTCGCGGCGCTGTCGAGATGACTGAACTCCGTGATGTGCCAGGCGCCCGACGGCACTGCGCCACCCGGATCATCGGGTGCGGTGTCCGGGCTCGCAGCAAGGTAGCCGGGGCCGGTGTAGCCGGCAGCAAAGTCGGAGATGTAGAAGTCTACCTTGGCGAAGCTGTCGAGCGTCGTCATGTCATACAGGAAGGCCTGCCCGGTCGTCCGGCTCCAACCGTAGCCGGTGTTCACGCCGGCGACACTCAGCTCCGGGACCCACTGCAGGCTGTTGCCTATCGGTATGGTTGACGGCGACTCAGACGAGTTGACCTTGCTGCTGTCATACACGGCCGCGACTTTGTACGTGCCGGTCCGGCCGAGCGGGTCGTGGACGAAGCTGTCCGCAGGGGCGCCGCCCACTGAGTCGTAGTTCGTCGCGCCGACTTCCTTGAACAGGACTACATACCGGCTCGGGTGGAAGGCGGTGTCGGTCGGAGCAGACCAGGCAACCCTGACGGTCGAATCCGTGGCAGCGGACAGCACCAGGTTGCGGGGCGCACCTTGCGGAATGGTGGAAACGGAGTCCATTCTCACCAGCAGGGTTTCCGACCATCCTGATTCCAGTCCCCAGGCATCGCGGGCGCGGGCGGTGACCCGGAACAGGCCGGGAAGGCTGTAGGTATGTACCTCCTCATAGGACTCGTTGCTGGCAACGAAAGTTCCCCAGCTCGACGTATCGCCATTACCCCAGGAGAACTGGATGGACACGCTGTCGTGCAGCGGGTGTACCGCCTTGGCTCTCCACGTGTAGGCCAGGCCGGTCGAGCAGCTGACAGGACCGGTGGGTTGGCTTGGGGTCTCGGGCGGGTATGACCCGATCCTCACTTGGAGCGAGTCTGACCAGCAGGACTCGGCTTCCTGCCCGTCCCTGGCCATGGCCCTGATGTAGAACACCCCGGAATCAGGGTAGACATGAGTCTGGACGTGCTCTTCGCCGCTGGCAGTGGTCGTCGACCACTGGCTGGAAGCCCCGTCGCCCCACAAGACCAGGAAGGACACGCTGTCACCGTCCGGGTCCGTACTGCTGAACCGGTAACTGAGCGTGTCTGCGGGCCGCGCTCTGGTTGTGCCCTGCACCGTCGGGGCCTCAGGGGCGGAGTTCTTCTTGCACGCGGTTCCGAGCAACACAGCCATGGCAGCGGCCGCAGCCGCCAATCTCAACGACACACGCATCGGTCCTCCTTATCTCTGCATCAAGGCCGGTTCCAGGCCGCTTTCGCCAGATCCGCCCGGCAGGCGTTTCCGTCCACGCACGGCGCTGTTCCGGAGTCCTGATTGATGTTACGCGGGTCGAGTGATGTGTCAACAGGGACGAGAGACCGGTGCCCCGGCGCGGGTCCGACTGCCGGCCAGCGTCTCGACGAGAGAAGGCTCTGCCGTTAAAGGCAGAGCCTTGATTCCGAGTCGGGGCGACCCGATTTGAACGGGCGACCCCCAGCACCCCAAGCTGGTGCGCTAGCCAACTGCGCCACGCCCCGGACGTGGCAATCGTAGCCGACACTACCCGGCAAGTCAAGTGACAGGGCGAAGCAGTGAGGGGGAACGGCAGCCTACTCCAGCGGCAAGGCCTGGACGTAGGCGTGCTCCGGGCGCATTGCCGGCAGCGAGTAGACAAGTTGAACCTGCCAGCCGGCGATTTCGTCTTGGACCGCCGCGCGCGCAAAGTAGCGCAGGACGAGTCGACGGGTAACGGAGTCCTGGCCGACGTACATGAACTCGAACTCGAGCGGGGACTTGACCGGAAACCGGTCCCGTACCAGCTTGCGCAAGACCTGTTCGTGGCATTCAACATCGGCCCGAAGAGCGCCGGACCCGGCCGCCAGCGGGTGGTCCGGCGAGAGAATCTGCAGGTGTCCGGGATATCGCCCGCTGTCTACCGGCGGGGCATCCGCGGCCGCGAAGCGCGCTACCGACCAGGAGGTGGTGACAGCGCCGCAGCGCAGGCAATGGTGACATCCTGCAAGGAGCAAGGGCGCAACGAGCAGCACCGGGAGGCGCATGGCATAGTGTAGGAGCGAGGTCGCCCGTGTCAATGGTGCGCGGGCGCCCGGGTTGATTCTCGTGCCGCGTTCACTATCATTATTGCTTGGCCAAGAGAATCGGTATCTGTCGCGCTCTGCACACTTATCATCACTTTGCGTTCTGGCGCACGTACTTCACCGAGTTGGGGTGGGAGGTAGTGCTTTCTCCCGCGACCACGCGGCCCGTACTCGACCAGGGCGTGCGCCTCTCACCGCCAGATCGGCTCCGGAGATGATGTGTGTCCCTTTCAAGCTCACCCTGGGAAACATGGTTCGAAGCCTCGAGGCGGGCGCCGACGTCATAGCCCGGATGGGGGAGATGGACGTGCAGGCCGAGCCGTTCCTGACCTCGCACCGCTGGCTCGGATCCCACGGGTTCCGTATCGGCAAGGGAGAGGTCAAGAGGATGCGAGACTTGAGCGCACCCTACTGGCGGTACTGCGTAGGCGGCGAGGACCAGAACTCGGTAGGCCAACTGCTGCTTGCCGCTCAGCAGGGCTACGACGGTGTCATACACTTGCACCCGTTCGGATGGATGCCGGGCACGGTGGTCCAGCCGACCATGGCCAGGGCCGCCCGCGACGCCGGGATCGCCTATCTGGCGCTTTCACTCGACGAGCACTCGAGTGAGACCGGGGTCCTGACGCGGCTCGGGGCATTCGCGTCGCGGATGGAGAAGCGGCGTCGACGCCATGCGGTTTGACAGCCGGAACGAACAACCTATAATTCTGCGCCTCAAGTTCGAGGCGCGAGCGTGAATCGAAAGGACCCTGATGAGATTCGTCTACTCTGACCGCTACAAGCTGGACTTGGGCGCCCACGTCTTCCAGACCGAGAGATACGGCATGGTTCGGGACAACCTCCTGGCTACGAACCAGGCGGTTCCCAGTGACTTCATTGAGCCGCCGGAGCCGGATCTCGCAGACGTCCAGCTGGTACACACGAAGGAGTACCTCGAGGACCTGCTCAATTTGCGCTGGAGCCCGCGGACAGTCCACTCCGAGATTCCGTTGACCGCGGAGGTGGTCAACGGCTTCATGTTGTTCGCCGCCGGCACTGTCGCCGCCTGCCGGATAGCGCTTGAGGACAAGGTAGCGATGCACATAGGTGGCGGCTGGCACCATGCCTTCGCAGACCACGGCGAGGGGTTCTGCTACATCAACGACATTGCGGTCGGCATCCGCAAGATGCAGCAAGAGAAGAAGATTGAGAGGGCTGCGGTCATCGACTGCGACCTGCACCAGGGCAACGGCACGGCCAGGATTTTCCAGGGCGACCCCACTGTCTTCACCTTTTCCATTCACCAGGAGCGCCTCTACCCGATCAAGGAGCGTTCCGACCTCGACATCGGGCTCGACGAGGAGACCGGCGACGACGTCTACACCGAACAACTGCAGGGCGTGGTCGGGAAGATACTCGCGCAGCACAAGCCCGAGTTGGTCGTGTACGTGGCCGGGGCCGATCCGTACAAGTGCGACCAGCTGGGGGCGCTGCGGCTGACCAAACGCGGCCTGGCTTTTCGTGACCGGTTGGTCATTGAAGGCTGCTACCGGCGCGGGATACCGGTGGCCACGGTCACGTCCGGAGGATACGCGCTGGACCCGAAGGACACCGCCGACATCCACACAAACACGGCACGGGAGAGCCTGCGCGTGCTGGAACAGCTGAAGCCGCCTGTCAAGCCGGCTGAGCCGGACGCTCAGGTCGCGCCTCCTCAAACTGAACCACAGCAGTCTTGAACCAACCCGGAAGGCCGCTGCGGGTCTGTCTCATGACGACCTCGCACCCGGTCAGGTACAGTCGGTTCTTCGACCGTGAATCAGTCTCGCTGGCCCGCGCCGGGTATGACGTGCGGATCATCGGCATCGGGTCGCGGGACGAGCGGCTGGCGGAAGCTGGCGTCCAGCTTGTCAGCGTGGTCGGCAGGAACAAGCGGCAGCTGATTGCGGACGTAGCCCGGGCGGCGGAGCAGGAGTCCTGCGACATCTACCAGTGCCTCGATCCCTGGACCCTGCGAACCGGGCTCAGGCTCAAGCGCGACAGATCCGGCACCAGGCTGGTCTACGAGTCGAGCGAGTGGTTTCCCCGGATGTGGCTGGACCGGAGAGACAAACTGCTGCCGGTGCGCTGGTTGGGCTGGCTGGCGGTAAAGCGTCTTGAATCCGCCGCCTGTCGTCACGCGGACGCGGTGATCGAAACCAATGCCACGCGGGCCAGGCGGTTCAGCGGTCGAGGTCCCGCTCCCGTCATCATCCCCAACTACCCGCCGCTCGACATGCTACCCGCACCTGCCTCAGACCGCAGGCCGTGGTTTGCCTGGACCGGGATGGCCAGCCGTCCGCGCGGCTTCGATCGACTGCTGCAGGCGTTGGCACCGGTCGCACAGCGGTTCCCGGACGTCCGGCTCCGTGTAATAGGCGAGTTCGACCCCCGAGATGACATCAAGACGTGGGCGCAGCGGTTCATCGTTGCCCGCGGGATTGAGGCCAACGTCGAGTTTCTTGGCTCGCTTTCCTACCGGGCGATGTTTGAGGCCATACGGACCTGTCTCGCCGGGTTGATACTCTTCCAGCCGGAACGGGGAAACGACTACACGGGTCAGCCGAACAAGCTCTTTGAATTCATGGGCAGCGGCCTCGCGGTAGTCGCCAGCGATTTCCCGGAGATCGCCCCGGTCGTGCGGGGCGCCGAGTGCGGCTGGCTGGTAGACCCGCGTGACCCGGCCGCGATCGCGGCCGCACTGACCGCCGTTCTCTCCGACTCCGAAGCGTGCCGGGCACGTGGAGAGGCGGGTCGCCGGGCCGTGGCCGCGCGCTACCATTGGGGCATCGCCCAGGAGAAGCTCCTGGGTCTCTACGCGAGACTCGCATCATGAGAGGCCCGGTCCGCAACGCTGGCTATCTGCTTGCCGGAGAGGCGGCGTCGCGCGTCTTCGGCTTCCTGACCACCGCGGTCCTGGCGCGTCGCCTCGGGCCAGAGGGATTCGGCCAGATCGGCTTCGCCGCGGCCTTTCTCGCCTACGGTGTTGTGCTGACCGACCTCGGACTTGTCACGGTGGGTACCCGTTCCGTCGCGCAGGACAGGACCGCCGCAGCAGGCCTGGCCGGCGACCTCGCACCGCTACGGATCTTGCTCGGCCTGGCCGCGGCAGTGGTGATGCTGCTCGTCGCCCTGGTGCTGCCCAAACCGGCTACGGTGAAATGGCTCCTTCTGCTCTATGCGGGCGTCGTCCTCGTCCAGAGCGCCATGCTGGAGTGGGTGTTCATCGGTTCTGAAAAGATGGGCTTCGTTTCACTCTCCCGCGTCGTAACGAACTGCGCCTACTTCGGGATGGTCCTGGCTCTGGTCGGGAACACCGGGAGCATACTCCGCGTACCCGTGGCTTTTGGGGCAGCTACGGTGCTGGGCGGGCTGATCCTGCTGTCCGCATACGTCGCCGGTTACGGCCTGCCCCGCCTGCGGCTGCGAAAGGCGAGGTGGCGTGAACTCCTGAGAGCTGCCTGGCCGATCGGCGCTTCCACGCTGCTCACGCAGCTGCACGCGAACCTCGGGCTGGTGATGCTCGGGCTGATCGCCACCTTTCAGCAGACGGGGATCTACAACAGCGCGTACCGGTTGGTGTTCTTCCTGATGACCCTTGACCGTGTCTTCTACACTGTCTTCTTCCCGGTCGTAGCGCGGTTCATTGAGAACCAGCCGGACCGGCTGGCCGAGCTCGTCGGCACCGCGGTCAGGATGATCCTCGCGCTCAGCATCCCGCTGTGTGTCGGGGCGTCGATTCTCGCTCGCCCGATTCTGGAGGCGGTCTTTGCCGCGGAGTACTCCGGCGCTGTTCCCGTGCTCCAGGTCCTCGTCTGGTTTCTGCCGCTCAGCATGTTCAACAGCCTCGCCGGCTACACCCTGCTGGCTGCGGGCAGAGACCGGCAGTTCCTGAAGTGCACGGCGGCGGGCGTCGCGGTTGCTGTGTTGTTCAACCTGGCTGCCGTTCCTCTCGCCGGCGCCGCCGGCGCGGCAGTCGCGATCGTTGCCGGTGAAGCATTCCTGCTGGTATTGATGGGTCGCTGCCTGCTGCGGATGGTCACGCCCAGGCTGGAACCCAGGACACTGGCGCCGCTGGCCGCGGCCGCGGGCATGGCCATTGTCGTCTGTCTCCTGCGGAACATGAACCTGTTCGGGTGTATCGGGCTAGGGCTTCTGACCTACTTGGTCTTGCTTCTGCTCCTGCGCGGCATCACGGCCGAAGACATCGGCTTGACGAGGGACGCGTGATAGCGCTCTGGAGCGAGAATCCCTACTGGCAGGAACTGCTCCGCCAGGAAGGTGTTGCGTTCGTCACCGGTTCTCGACTTGCCGGCCGGGATGTCGTTGTCCTGAACGAGAGGCCGAGCGAACTGCACGCTCACAGGGCTTGGCAGCACACAGAGGCCGGAGCCGGGCTGCTTGCCGACGGGAGCAGCGCGGCAGCAGTGTGGCTGGAATCGCGGCCGAAGGCAATGCGCCTGCGCTGGGTCGCGCCGGAAACAGACTCGCCCTTGTTCCGCAATGTCGGCATCGTGGACCTGGAGGCATCCGGCTCGCTCCCGAAGGAAGCCAACGTCGGCTTCACCGACTCCGGCACCAGGGCGGTCGAGGCGAATCCTGCCGGGTCAGGATACCGCGTGCTGCTGCCGTTCGATGTCACCGGGGTGTTGAGCGACACGAGTTCCGGACCCAGGCAATTCCCGGCCGGCACACCGCGATTCCCGTTCGATACGGTGGCGCGCGTCAGCAGGGGAGAGGTACGGCGACTGGTGGCAAACAGCCTCCGGCTGCTGCTTGAGCGCAAGGGCCTTCCCTACGTCTACCTGGCACCGGTCCCGGGCCCGGCGGCAAGCACTTTTGCATTCCGCGTGGATACGGACTTCTGTCCTCGCCGCGAGCTCGAAGCGGTCGCCAGGCTTGCCGACCGGGCCGACATGAAACTCAGCTGGTTTGTAAACGTGGGAGCGCACCGGCGTCACCTCGACCTGTTCGCCGATCTCGCACGGCAGGGGCACGATATCCAGCTCCACTGCCTGCGCCACAGCGTCTACCCCGACTACAAGCGCAACTTTGACAACTTCCGCCGGGGTCGGGATGCGATGGCAGATGCGGGCCTGAATCCGGTCGGGGTCGTGGCCCCGTTCGGCGAATGGAACCTGAACCTGAACCGCGCTTTCGAGGAACTCGGACTCGAGTACTCCTCGGAGTTCTGCCTCGCCTACGATGACCTGCCGTTCCGACCGGTTGTCGAGGGCCGCCTCGGCAAAGTTCTCCAGGTGCCGGTCCACCCCATCTGTCTGGGCAGGCTCGTTGCCGCCCGAGCCAACGAGAAGCAGATAGCGGCCTACTTCCGCTCCGTAATTGACCTGCAGGTTGCCCGCCGGGAGCCGTGCTTCCTGTATGACCACCCGGAACGCATCGTCGAGTTCAGCAACCTCTTGGCCGACGTCTTAGCCTACGGGAGGGAGCGCTGCGGTGCGGCAACGACCATGACCGCGTATGCACGTTGGTGGCAGAAGCGCGAGCAATGCAAGTGGAGTGCTACCACTTCCGACAAGGTGCTGCAAGTGGCCGCAAAAGCAGATGCCAGCACCGTGTCTGTCGTCGTAGAACAGGGCGGGAGCTTCGCCGTACTGCCTGCCGGCTCAGGCCGGTACGATCTCGCCGAACTGACATGGAGACCGCTGCCTGAGGCCATCCCATTCAATCCGGACTCACTCGAGTCCCGCAAGCCCAGCCCGCTACTTCGAGCCAAGAACCTGCATCGACGGGTACGGAAGAACTTGCAGGGTCACCGCGGCTAGGCTATAGTTCGCCAATCCCTATGGAAACCATAGCGACCGGTCGTTCTGGTCTGGAGTGTCCGGCCTCTTCAGCGCTTGGTACCTGCCTGTGAAAGTACTTTTCGGTTCTTTCTCCTCGATAACCGTCCTCGGGGGCGGGGTGGAAGTCCAGATGCGCGCCCTCGCCCGCGAACTGGGCAAACTCGGAGTCGAGGTGGAGCTGTTTGACCCCTGGAAGCGTTATGACCTCAAGCAGTACGCCTTCTTCCACTTGTTTGGTTCTCACGTGGGCACCTACCACCTTGGCCGCTCCATTCACGGCCTGGGAATGAGGCTTATCGTGACGCCGGTCTTCTACTCGCGCCACAGCCCGGCGCGCGTCGCGGCCGCGGTCGGCATCGCCGGCAAGGTGAGACAACGAGGCGGGTTCTGGACCGAGCACATGTTCTGCAAGGAACTCTGTGACATGGCCGAGCTGGTCCTGCCCGACACCAAAGACGAGATGGAGATGCTCGCCCGAGGGTTTGGAGTGCCGCGCGAGAAGATGCACGAGCTGCCCAATGGCGTGGAGGAGAGGTTTGCCGCAGCGACTCCGGAACTGTTCATCCAGGAGTACCGCCTGAAGGACTTCGTGCTCTACGTCGGCCACATCGGCCCGGCCCGCAAGAACGTCTTCCCCATGCTCAAAGCCCTGAAGACCCTGGGTGTTCCGGCCGTGCTCATCGGTCCGGTGTCGGAGACCGGCTATGCGAAGCAATGCATGAAGCTCGTTGCCGACACCCCGACCATGAAGGTGCTCCCAGGGCTGGACCCGGATTCACCGCTGCTGGCGTCGGCCTACGCGGCCTGCGACACGTTCGTCCTACCGTCGCTCTACGAAACCCCGGGCCTAGCCGGGCTGGAAGCCGGGCTTGCCGGGGCCAAAGTATGCATCACCCGCCATGGCGGCACGCAGGAGTACTTCAGCGAGCACGCGACATATCTTGAGCCGGCTTCCGAGGAGTCCATCCTCAACGCGATTAAGCAGACGCTGACGCGCAAGAAAGACTCCGCACTGCGCGACCGCATCCGCGAGAACTACCTCTGGCCGCGCGCGGGGGAGACACTCGCGGCGATCTACAAGTCCGCAACCCCACAATAGCCGTGCACAGTCTGGTACGTCGGTTCAAGGGTTTTCCACAGCCAGTTTACATAATCTCTATTATCGGAAGAGAGAGTGAATAGAATGTGGACGAGCCCAGGTAAAGTAAACGCCGCCCGCGGGCGGCGTTTCTTCGGGCCTACGTTCTGCCTGTCTAGAACTTGAACCAGTCGGCCGCCCACTTTCCGACGATGGGTATGGTCCAGTACTTGCCGTTGAGCGAGTTCGCAATGCCCATGACCATCATGATCCGGGCGTAGACGTAGGTGTGATCTGTTCTTGTCTGCTGCAGCCGCGTTCCGAGGTCAGTGCATTCCACTCGCAGCCGCGCCTACTATGGCTATGATGATCCAAGGGACTATCAGTAAACCCCAGACGCACACGTCAATTATGCCCAGAACAAGTCCCGTTGTAGCCATCCCTTTCCCACCGTAGCGCTGAGGGTCGGCGGCTATGTACCTCCTTGCCTTGGCCGCAAGGGCTATGGCGATGATACCGAGAATCAGGCCTACGACGAATACACCAACGATTCCACAGACCATCGACGCTGCGGCGCCGGGTGCGCTCTCCTGCGGAGTCATCGCGGGCCGTGGCGCCATTACATTGTTCTCATCCATTCTTCTCTTCCTCCTTACATTCAGAGCTTGAGCTGCTACCTTCTCTCACCCAGACGGTGACCCGGTTGTTCGGCGGTCACCGAAGTCACGTCAGCCTACTAGAACTTGAACATCCCTGCTAGCGCACCGATACCGAGCGGGCAAACCCACTCCTTTCCAATGAGTGCCTGTACCAAGCCGATTACCCTGAGTACGAGTGTGACAACAAGTGCGATCCCGGATATCACAGGGATTACGACCGTAAGGAGTGTTGCGAAGAACACGACCCACAGCCCCGTCGTTATGATGTCCAGAGCTATGCCCTGCTTCACGTGGAACTTCGCAAAGGCGTTGTCCTTCAGGGTCAGCAACGGAATCAGCCAGAAGATGTGCAGGTACGAAAGCCAGGCCGTTCCTTTGCCCTTTTCAATGTCGTCGCCACCAGCCGGCGGCCGGGTCTCTATCTTCTGTTCGTCCATCGTTACCTCCTCAGGTTATTGTTAGTCGAACCATCTACAACCTCAGCCGTTCGGCGTAGACGCCGACTACGGGTATGCGCCAGTACTGACCTGTTGCGGCCTGAGCGATTCCGACGACAGCCACCGCCAGGTAGGCAATGGCCACCGTCAACCCGGCCGGGTAGTGGATCAGCCAGGCCGCGGCCTTGAAGAAGAAACCGATCAAGAACATGCCACCCAGCATCCGGCCGAGAACCAGGTCCGTGGCCGCTACCATGAGGTTGAAGACTACGACCACCGCAAAGAGCACCAGGCTCTGGCGGCCGTGGAACCTCGCAAACGGCTCGCGAGAACCCACGAACAGAGGCAGAAAGAACAAAAGCGGTATGTACCCGAGCGCGGCCAGCAGCACCGCGTCGGAACTGGGCCGCTCCTCAGCCTCGGACCGATTCTCCTCTGTGACCGTGTCCGTCAACGCCCGATTATAACGGTGCGATAACCTAAGTCAAGCTGCCGGAGGCGGCCACCGGCGAGCCTCGTTCTGCCGGGAGTGGCCGGGTCATGCGTTTCAAGGGAGTGAAATCCGGGGAGAGCCGTAGAAGCTGCGGTGGCCCGCTGTCGGTGTTCGCTGGTCAGCGGCTCTTGCACTCGGCCTCCCGGCCTCTGGCTGCGGAGTGTTTCTGTCACCCCCTCTCCCCTATGCGTTGCTGCCGCAAGGAACGGGCACAGCCCACAGCAGAATCCCGCCCGTCCCGAAACCGAGCCTCACTACTTCGTTGTACGGACGCGTCCGGTCGGATGCGAACCGAGTGTGCGGCGCAGTTCTTTCCAGCAGGGGATCACGATCTCGGCCAACCTGCGCGCGAGCTCCGGCCGCGCCTGTCTCAGGCTTCCCGCCGTGAGCGCGTGTCCGGCTTCGACTGGAACCGGTGCCCGGGCCGGGCCTCGCCCGGCTCAAGCTGCGGCTCAGCATCCAGCCCGCCGGCCATCTCTGCCTCATGGAAGAAGCTGAGCAATCCCTCCCTGACCGCTTCCAGATGCTCGGGGTTCGGCCCTGCCACAGGTCAGCTGACGACATTCGGCCACCTGTCCATCCTGAATCCTCCGGCGACTGCAC
>Ga0233422_10000497_pt1 | contig 19489 bp, 17 predicted proteins | sample Watercolumn_Mata_2_FD_182724 | JGI IMG/M metagenome (GOLD analysis project Ga0233422, IMG submission 182724) | Freshwater microbial communities from Lake Matano, South Sulawesi, Indonesia - Watercolumn_Matano_2014_110_MG | ecosystem: Environmental > Aquatic > Freshwater > Lake | place...
TTTTTGGAAATCGCATCGCGGGCCAAAACCGCTAAAACAAAAGCCATGGGAATCATCTTCCCTCGATTGTTTAAAAACACCACTCGATCGCCATCACTTTCCCACAAGATGCCTAAATCCGCCTGATTTTGACTCACAGCTTTTGCTAAATCAACTTGATTTTCCAGTAATAATGGGTTGCCGGAACGATTGGATTTGGCTAAAGAGAAATTAACTCCCAAACGGGAAAATAAAACCATCACTGGAGTAATTACTGCGCTGCGGGTTACATCGAGACAAATTTTACTGATAAATTTGCGGCGGCCAACTAAATTTTCTAAACTATTGATATATTCATCCACACTATTAATGCGAATTGCTTCAGTGGTTGGCACAACGATAGAATCGTTTTTTATCTGCAAAGCTAAGTTTTTAAGGGTTAAAATTTCGCCTTGGTCAAACGGGCTTCCGTCTGGCCCGACAATTTTAAAACCATTTTCCGCTTCATCAATATGCGAGGCGGTAACCATAACCCCCAAATCATAGTTTCCGGTAGCCACGGTAAAATAAAATTGGGGGACAGGAGCCTCGTACAAATCAAAAACTTGAGCATCCCCTTCGCTTAACCCGTCCTTGAGAAAATTTTTTAACATGGGTGAGCTTTCGCGAGTGTCAGAAGCCACTAAAACCTTGTGTGGTCGGCGAAGCAAAGTTAAAGCCTTGCCCATCACAAACGCCAATCGCTCATCCACTTCGGCAGGATAAGCCCCCCTGACATCAAATAGTTTGAAAGCCGCATTAATATTCATCTCTACTAATGTTAGAGATTTAGCAGAAAGAGTTCAAGAGCAAGAGGCAAATCTTTGACTAGTAAGCCCTGTTTATTTTGATAATCAATCTTCAGAAGTTCCATCAACTTTGCTTTATCCTTTTTTTGACGGTAGGCCCAAACAATCATTAAAAAAATATATTCAACATCTAGAGTTTTCAAACAGTCCCTAAACACCCGAACCGCCCTAACTCCGTTTCCTGGTCTCAAACTATCCGTTAATTTAAAAATTATGGCCGGCGTTTTAAATTCCTCAATTTTTATATCCCTCATGTTCTCCAATTCCCCCAAATTCCCCATTTTTTTATCTTCCCAAATTACCAAATCACTATCAAAGTTTTCCAACTTAAATTTTGGTAACCCTTCAATGACCACTAATCTTTTTTGAGTAAACATTGACGGCGACTGCGTCGCTTGAACAAATTCCGTTTCAGTTACGGTTTTTCCGTCTAGCAAGACAATTTCACCCGTGAACGCGGTTTTAATTTCTTCTAACTTCTTCCGGCTCGCCGTGACATTCTCACCATGTAAAAAGGTAATCATCATTGTTTTAACTCTGTTCTACTTTGTCACAGTTAACCCCAATGTATCGATACATTATTGTTTAGTCTATCAAACTATATCTTCTCTCTTTTCCAGATATTAAAGTGATTATCAACTTTTTTTCTGAACCCTCTTTTGTGCGGCACTAATGCCCCACTAAAGGTTTTAGGGATATGCATTAACTCGTGAATTAAAGTGTGATCTTGTTGGTCCGGGCTCATCTTGTCAAACCGGTTGGCAATCACCTCAATAATATATTGCGGCTTTATCCGTAGTACCATCTGCCAAATTCTGGGCAGACTCCAGATTCTGGCAATAGCCCGTGAGGTTGAACCGTAGCCGCGCATGGCGGTAATCATTTTTGGGTCAACATGGCTAAAATTTTTTGCACTGCTAAGCTTAGCCAACCGTGATTGGATATCCGGGGCAAATTCCCAGTCCATGATGGGTTTATTTTACCAGACCCCTGATCACCCTGATATCCCCGATCGTTAACTTGGGGGCTACCTGTCACTTTTGGCAAACTCATAATTTCTTTCGCAAACCCTAAGAATTCGCTGCCTCTCATAAAACTAAAATCCACAAATGGCCCGTCTTGGGCTGAAAGGACAAATGGGGTAATGGCCACAATATTTTCTTCGGTCCAAATTTCGGTAAAAGCGTATTTTAACCAACTGCCATTTATCCACCCCGCCTCCGTAACAAATATTGGTTTTGTGCCCCCCATTCCCCCTATTTCCCTTATTTTCCCTATCTCGTACCTATAACTTGCCACATTCACCCGACTATAAATATTGGGATAAGTACTAAAGGCCGGATTGCCATAAGCATGAAAGGCCCACCCATCCACCCGATCAAAAATCCCCGGCCAAGCATTATTCATGGCCCATTCATAATCAAATGCTCTCATCGAATTATTTCCGTTGGGGGCCGAAGCGTCTAGGCCCGCACTAATCACGAAAAAATCGGAATTTCTTTTGTGGAAAATGTCCAGGCTGCGGTCTAAAACGCGGGCGTATTCTGCCGGATTTACAAACCCGCCCCATTCGCCTTGATGATTGGGTTCGTTATAAATGATGACATAGCGATTTTTGGTTGGCCAGGGAAGTTCGTCTAAAAAGTTGGCAAAATCCACCAAATCATATTCGTTAGGCGCCATCCAGTGGCCTTCCACCGGAAATGAGGCAATACGAAGAAGGGGGATAACTTTAAGTTTGCGGCAGTCTTCCATGAACTTTGTCCACTTTTCAAGATCGCGATCGTTGGCCCGAATAGGAATGGTAGCGTATCCCCAATTCCCGCCGGAAGAATTGACAAACTCCGCCGCTTTATTAATCTCTGAAGTTTCTAAAATATGAATGCCGAATTTATTGTTGGGAACTGACAGGGGATCATAAATTGCCAAGGCAGTTTTTGCCCCAAAAATCCCCAACACCCCTAACACCCCCAAAATTCCCAATATAACCCTCGTCATTCTGGCCGCAGTCCAGAATCGTTTATTTACAAAAATTAATATTTTTGTTACCATAAAACTGTTTATCAGGCGCGAGGGACAATCGAACTCGCACTTTTAAGGGCTTCCGGCGACGGAGGCTCTTTTTTTTGTTTTCCATCCTTCGTCATTCTAGCTACAATCCAGAATCAGCCATCTTCTCATCATTCCAAAACGAAGCGAGAGAATCTTTTTCTATAATGTAAAAATCTTTTCTATAAATTCTTTGGGGTATTTAAATTCTAACAATTTTGCGGCCTCTTTTGGATTAAACCAACCGTGCTCTGTATGCTCGTCACTTATTTTTACTGTCTCTACTTTTCCAACATCACACAAATAAGAAGAAAGAATTAGGCCAACAGTACTGTCCCCCACTGGAATCCGAACGGTTGGGGATAATACCATAAAAAAAGGCTTGAAACTCACAAGTGTTTTAATACCTGTTTTTTCTTCTAGTTCTCTTTCTAGAGTCGCTTTTACAGTACTGTCTCTTTGAATCCGACCACCAGGAATATCCCAATATGGTTTACCTTTGAATCCCTTCAAAACTTTTGGGTTTGTTCTTAATAGCAAAATTTTACCAGAAGAATTCCTGATGATAGCTTTAATTCCTAAATGAAAACAATCTTCGCCCATGCTTTTATTTTATCACAACCCCCTCGCCATTCTTTTTGCCTCCACTTCATCCAAAATTTTCTTGCGAAGGCGCACCGACAGGGGGGTCACTTCTACTAATTCGCTATCATCAATGTATTCCAGCGCGTTTTCTAGGCTCATGATTTTGGGCGTATTAAAATGCTCACTGGTTCCCTCGCCTTTGGAGCGCATATTAGATAACTTTTTTTCTTTGCAAACATTAACACGAAGGTCCCCCGCGCGGGCATTTTGCCCGACCACCTGACCTTTATAAACGTCAACTCCGGGGCCAACAAACAAAACCCCGCGATCCTGAATATTTACTAGCCCGTAAAGCAAAGTTTTTCCCGTTTCAAAAGCAATCAAAGATCCTTGGTCCCGCTCTTTCCAGTTAGTAAAATCTTGGCCATAGTTTTCAAATGAGGCGTTAATAATTCCTAAACCTCTGGTATCAGTTAAAAATTGGCTGCGGTAACCCAAAAGCCCGCGAGTGGGAATATAAAACTCTAAAAATATTTGCCCATTTTCGGCGCGCATATCCCGCAAATTGCCGTGCCTTTCCCCCATTTTTTGCATAATAATCCCCGAATATTCTTCCGGACTTTCCAAATAAACAGTCTCAAATGGCACTTTTCCTTCTTTTTCAATCACTTTGGGCCGGGAAACTTCAAATTCAAACCCTTCCCGGCGCATTCGCTCGATCAGAATGGCCAGATGTAACTCACCCCGGCCCGAAACTTCGCATGTGCCGTCGGGGTTATCTGAAACGCGCAAAGCCATATCCGTCTCTAGCTCGCGAAACAGCCTTTCGCGCACTTGCCGGGAAGTAGAAAACTTTCCTTCCCGCCCCGCAAACGGGGAAGTGTTAACCCCAAAAGTCATTTTTACCGTGGGCTGTTCAATATCTAAAAGAGGTAAAGCTATGGGGTTGACCGGATCAGCAATTGTCTCCCCAATGTTAATATCCGGTATTCCCGAAAGGGCAACTATATCCCCCGCCCGTCCTTCGCTTACTTCTTTTCCTTCTAGTCCTTCAAAAGTCACTAGTGAAGTTAACCTAAATTTTCTAATTTCTCCCAAGCGGTTAATATGCGCCACTTCTTGGCCCATTTTAATTTTTCCGTTGACAATCTTGCCTGTCGCCACTCGGCCTTTGTAACTGTCCCCGCGAATGGTAGTTATAAGAATCTGAAGAGGGCGGCTTGAGTCGCCGTCAGGCGCCGGAATTTCCTTAACAATGGTTTCAAAAACCGGCGTAATGTCTGTCAGTTCGTTTGGAGAATATCCGGCCTTCCCATCTTTACCAATAGCGTAAACGACCGGAAAAAACGCGTGTTCTTCCGAGGCTCCTAATTCCACAAATAAATCAAAAGTTTTGCCCAATACATATTCTGGCCGAGCGTCAGCTTTGTCAATCTTATTGATAACAACAATTATTTTTAACCCCAACTGCAAAGCCTTTTTTAAGACAAATCGTGTTTGAGGCATCGGCCCTTCTTTGGCGTCAACCAAAAGTAAGGCGCCATCGGCCATTTTTAACACCCGTTCCACTTCCCCGCCAAAGTCCGCGTGCCCGGGGGTATCAATGATGTTAATTTTCGTAGGCTCGCTAGCCGGAGATCCCGTCGCGGCGGGATGCCATATTACCGAGGCGTTTTTAGAAAAAATGGTAATCCCTCGCTCTCTCTCCAACTCGTTAGAATCAAGAATGGTTGTTTGCTCCGCTTGTTCTTTGTTTAATTTCGTGTGAGATTGACGAAGCAAGGCATCCACGAGGGTAGTTTTCCCGTGGTCCACATGAGCAATTATTGCTACATTCCTTATCATCATATAAATACGCTTGCAGCAATAATATCGTTCTCAACGCGAAGCGCTGAGGTTGATATTATGGCTACATTACGAATTTCCACAAGTTCTAATTATATGATAAAATACCCGCAGTTTCTTGGCGCGTTCGTCTATCGGCTAGGACGATGGGATTTCACCCCATCAAGAGCGGTCCGACTCCGCTACGCGTCACTAAATTTGCAATTTCGGGGCGGTAGCTTAACGGTAAAGCAGCATCCTTTTAAGTTGTTGACTCAGGGTTCGAATCCCTGCCGCCTCACAACGTCACATTTTCCAAATGTTCTAGGGAAGCCACGGATTCGTCGGGGTTTAAGATAATGGCCACTACATCAATTTGCGGGTCTAAAGTTGTCTTGGGAAATTGCTGGTAATAATAATCCACCATTTTTTTAAGTTCCCGCAGTTTACCTTTACCCACCGCCTCTTCCGGCCGGCCAAACTCGTCCCCAATTCTGGTTTTTACTTCTACAAAAACTAAGGTTTTTTTGTTTGGAGAAACAGCAATTAAATCAACCTCGCCATACTGTTTTGCCCGGTAATTTTTTTTGATAATCTCGTAGCCCTTTTTTCGAAGATAATCCGCGGCCAACCCCTCCCCAATTTTCCCAATTCTTTGATTTTCTCCCCGATCCATATTTTCTAGTCACTAGTCACTAGAACCTAGCAACTAACTTACTCGTCTTCCTACTTCTTTTGGCGTCAGCCTCCGAAGGTAATACAATTTTGCCCGGCGAATTTTTTTAGCTTTCTTTTTTATTTCAATTTTTTCTATCCAGGGAGAATTAAACGACCAAATGCGCTCTACTCCCACACCGTCAGAAACCTTGCGAACAGTAAAACTTTTAGCGGTTTTGTTAATGGCTAAAACTACGCCCTCAAAAACTTGAATCCGAGTCTTTTCTTGCCCTGAGCCCGCCGAAGGGTCGCCCTCTTTAATTTTTTGGTGAACCGCAACCGTATCGCCAACGCGAAAATTAATGTCCATATGCTAAATTTTACCCTATTTTGCGCCAACTATCAACCACCAGAGATAATTTTTCCTCCCGTGAGTCTAGTTTGCCCGTGGCAATTACTACCGCGTCTTCTCCCAAGGCTTCTCTGTCAATTTCACGATAAAACTTAGGAAACACGACACAATCAAGTTTTGTTCCATCCCGGCCCACTAAAGTTACAAACGCCATTTCTTCATTGTTTTTTTTGGTTAAAACTTTGCGCACGCCGCTTATCATCCCTCCTGTGGTAACGGTTTTGCCCACGAAAATTTCCGGTTCTAATTCCGAAATTTCATGAGTAATTTGGTCCAGAATCTTTTCCAAAGCTTTTCTGGCCGGGTGTTCGGATAAATAAAAACCCAAATATTCCTTTTCCCATTTCAAAAGTTTTTCCGTGGGCGCTTCGTCAATTTCGGGCAAAGTAAAATCCGCCACCAACGGGCTTTCGGCTCCAAACAACCCTTCTTGGCCGCTACAAATTTGTCTAGCCAGTTTGTGAGAATCGGCGATTAATTTTTCCACTCCAGCTAGCATCGCCGCTCGTTTTCCAAAAATATCCAAAGCCCCGGCTCCGATTAAACTTTCCAAAGTTTTTTTATTGACTTTTTGCAAATCCACTCGCCTCGCAAAATCAGATAACGAGACAAACGCTCCTGTCTCGCGGGCTTTTAAAATAGAGGAAATCGCGGCCGTTCCCACATTTTTAATCGCGGACAAACCAAACCTGATCGCCCGCCCGTCCAACGATTTTTCATTTTTCTCAATGGTAAAGCCTACCTGCGACTGGTTAATATCCGGAAATAAAACCCGAATTTTTGTCCGCCGGCATTCTTCCAAACTTTGGGCAATTTTATCGGTGTCGCCGCTTTCGGCCGTAAGAAGAGCCGTCATGTATTCAACCGGATAATGGGCTTTTAAATATGAAGTTTGATAAGCCACAATGCCGTAAGAGGCCGCGTGAGCTTTATTAAAACCATAGCCTTGAAAAGGGACAAACAGTTCCCACAGTTTTTCCGCCAAATCTTTTTCTATTCCTGACGCGCTTTTGCACCCTTCCACGAAAATTTCATGTTGTTGGGCCATTTCTTTAGGCTTTTTTTTGCCGATGGCTTGGCGAAGCGCGTCCACCGTTTTCCAAGTGTAACCGGCCAGCTCCAAAGCGGTGAACAAAATATCTTCCTGATAAACTAAAATTCCGTAAGATTTGTCTAAATATTTTTCCATTTTCGGATGAAGATAGGTAACGGGGCTTTTTTTATTTTTGCGAGCAATGTATTCGGGAATATTAGCCATCGGCCCGGGCCGAAATAAAGCCACCATAATCATCAAATCTTCTACCCGGTTGGGTTTTAATTCTTTAAGCCACTTAGTCATCCCTGTTCCTCCCAATTGAAAAGTGCCCATAGTACCTCCGGCGGATAACATGGCAAAAGTTTTTGCGTCATCAAGAGGAATTTTTTCCAAATCAATTTTTACTTCCCGCTCTTTTTCAATAACGGCAATCGCCGCTCCCAAAATAGACAAATTGCGAATTCCCAAAACATCAAATTTAACCAACCCCACATCCTCGCAAGCGTGCATTTCGTATTGGGTAATAATTTTTGTGCCGTTTGGTTCATATTGCAACGGGCAATAATTAGTCATGTTTTCGGGGCTAACCACAACACCTGCCGCGTGAACGGAAGCATGGCGGGCGTTGCCTTCAATGGCAAAACTTAAATCAATAATCTTTTTAACATCTTCGTCAATATCGTAAAGATTTTTTAATTCCGGCGTCGTATCCAGCGCCCGTCTTAAAGTCATGGGAAAACCTTGCGATCCCAAAGGAATAAGTTTAGACACTCGGTCGCCCACCGCGTAGGGAAGGCCTAAAACCCGAGCGGTATCGCGCACCGCGGCTTTGGCCAACATCCGGCCAAAAGTACAAATTTGGGCCACTTTGTCCGAACCATATTCAGAAACAATGTGAGCAATCAGTTCCTCTCGCCTGTCGTCGGCGATATCCAAATCAATATCCGGCGGTTTGGGTCGCTCGGGATTAAGAAACCGTTCAAAAGGCAACATATAATGAACAGGGTCCACATTGGTGATTCCTAAAATATAAGAAACTATAGAACCGGCCGCCGAACCCCGAGTATTGGTAATAATTTTCTGATCGGCGCACCAATTAACCAACTCGGCCATCATCAAAAAATACGGGGCATAACCTTTAGAGATTATTACTTCCAATTCGTAATCGGCTCGTTTTTTAATTTCCGGCAAAGGACTAGGGAATTTATTTTCCAAGCGGGAGTTAACCAAAAACCGTAAATAATCGCCATCGGTTTGGCCTTGGGGAATTTGTATTTTGGGAAAGTACCATTTGCCCAGTTCCATTTGGACATCGCATTTATCGGCAATTTTAGAAGTGTTAGCAATCGCGTCGGGAAAATCGGCAAAAATTTTTTCCATTTCCTCCCTTGTTCGCAAATAAAAAGTCGGGGTGTCCACATAGCGCATCCGGTTTAAATCAGAAACGTGTTTTGCCGTCGAAATGCAAACTAACGCGTCTTGCGCCTCGGCGTCGTCTTTGTTTAAATAATGAATATCATTGGTGGCTACTAAAGGAATTCCCAACTCGCGGCTAAGTTTAACCACGCCGCCCACCCACAATTCTTCTTCATGAGCCGAAGTTTTTAATTTTTCAATAATCCGTTGGTCAGTGTTTTGGCTGATAAAATCGCTGTCTTGGTGCCGTTGGATTTCCAAATAAAAATTTCCTTCTCCGAAAATTTCTTGGTACCAACTAGCCACCTCTTTGGCTTTAGCATAATCTTTATTAACAAGCGCCTGCCCAATCTCTCCTTTGCCGCAGGCTGAAAGGGCAATTAACCCCTCGTGATATTTAGCCAAGGTTTTGCGATCAATGCGGGGACGATAATAAAATCCTTCCAAAAAAGCGATGGTGGAAATTTTTAAAAGATTTTTATAACCGTCGTAATTTTTCGCCAGCAAAATTAAATGATTATTGTCCCGATCCTCTTTGGCGGATTTTTTCTTGTGATCCTCGGGTACCGTGTAACCTTCTATGCCAATAATTGGTTTTACTTTTTCTTCCAGACAAGTTTTGTAAAACTCAATGGCCCCGTACATATTGCCGTGGTCGGTAATAGCCACCGCCGGCATTTCTAATTCTTTAACCCGAGCAATTAAATTTTTAATTTTTGGCAGGCCATCAAGAAGCGAGTATTCCGTGTGAACATGAAGGTGAACAAAAGGAGTCATCAAAAGAAATGTAGCAACAATTGTATTTTCTTACAAGAGACTATTTTTCTAAAGTTTTCGCGTGGAATTCACAAATTCTATCTGGGGCTTTGACATCAGATGACATGTCAATAGTTTGGTCAGTTAAACTGAGAGAGAAACACCAAGCACAAGTATCATCACTTCTCCTAGATTTTTCTAAAAAAACAATATTTTTTATTTCTGCAACAGAACGAACTCTTCTTTCTTCACATTTTTTGGACATACTTCACTATCACCTCCTCTATTTTTTCAGGGCGAATATTTGGAAATATTTTTCTTATATTGCCAATTAAAAATCCTAACACTCCTATTTTACCGCCTTTATAATCCGCTACCGCTTTAGAATTTTCGGCCAAAACTTTTTGAACAATTTTTTCTAACTCTTTCTCGTCTACCGCTATCGTTCGTCGACTAGTTAAAATTCTTTGCACCACTTCTTGCGCTGTTTCTTTCCGCCAATCAAACTTCTTGTTAATCATCAAATTTGCTACAATAATTTCATCTAGCCCACTTTTTTTGTTTTCTACCATTTTCCATATTTCTTTTACAATTTCCTCATAAGTATCAGCTGTTTCTTCTTCTTCCGTCAAAATATTCGCCTGATAATAGGAAAGTCCGTAATCTTTCTGAAACCGTTCGCATTTTTGATCTGGCAACTCTGGAATCATTGATTGAATTATTGCTAATTGCTCATTGCTCATTCGTATAGGAGGAATATCAGGTTCGGGGAAGTATCTATAGTCATGCGCTTCTTCTTTACCCCGTTGGGGGAAAGTGAGATTTTTTATAGAATCATAACCGCGCGTTTCTTGTTTTAACGTTTCTCCGTTTCGTAACGCTTCTGTCTGCCGTTTTATCTCATACTCCAGCGCCTTGCGAACAAATTTAAAAGAATTAATATTTTTTAGTTCAACTCGATAATTTGGCAAATCCCCCATCTCCCTCATTCCCCTCATTTCCCTCATCGAAATACTAGGTTCCAACCTCATGCTCCCCTTCTCCATATCCGCGTTAGAAATCCCAATGTAACGAATAATCCGCTGGAGTTTTTTTAAGTACTGGTCCACTTCCTCAATAGAACGAAAATCCGGCTCGGTAACTATTTCTACTAGGGGAACGCCGCTACGGTTAAAATCAATCAAAGTTTCCCTATCTTGATGTTGCAACTTCCCCGTATCCTCTTCCAAATGCACTCTTCTAATCCGTATCGTCTTCGTCATTCTGGCCGTGTCCAGAATCGTTTTCGTCTTGCTTAATTCATAGTTCCTAATTCTTACTTCTCCTTCGTATCCGAAGGGTCTCTCATACTGCGTAATTTGATAACCTTTAGGAAGGTCCGGATAAAAATAACTTTTCCGGTCAAAATGACTTTCTAAATTTATATGGCAATCTAATGCCAGAGCTAACATAATTGTCCACTCAATGGCTTTTTTATTAGGAACAGGAAGGGCCCCGGGAAGGCCTAAACAAACGGGGCAGGTTTGCGTATTAGGCATTTTTCCAAAATGCTGGGCCGGACACCCACAAAACATTTTGGATTTGGTCGCCAGTTCTACATGAACTTCAAGGCCAATTATTGGTGAAAATTTCTTATTATCCATTTTCATTTCTAACCCCGATTCAATCGGGGCTAACTGCTAACCTCTAACCGCTAATTGCTATGTTTGGTTTTCTTTCATGCCAATCAGTTTTTTCTTCAAACTCTTGAGCTATTTTTAAAATCAACTCTTCATTCCATTTCGGCCCGATCAGTTGCATACCAACCGGAAGGTTTTCTACAAAGCCACAAGGAACAGAAATGGCCGGCAACCCCGCCAAAGAAGAGGCTTCAGAGAGAACATCAGCCATTTCCCCATACATTGCTTGTCCGGAGGTTACCCCGATTTTTGGAGCCACTGACGGCATGGTTGGGGACAAAAGTAAATCTACTCGCGAGAATAATTTTTCAAAATCTTTGATGATTAAAGTTCTTGCATGTTGAGCTTTTTTGTAATAAGCGTCGTAATAACCAGATTGCAAAGTGTGAGTTCCCAGCATTATCCGACGCATATTTTCTTCATTGAACGCTTCTCTATTTAAACCAAAACGGACCCCGTCCATCCGTGCTAAATTTGACGAAACTTCCGACCGTTGAATTACCGTATAAACCGCAATGGCATATTTTGGCTCCATAGTTTTTACTTCTATCAGAGTGGCTCCCAACTTTTCTAAAACTCTGGCTGCTTCTAAAACTGTTTCATTTACTCTTTTTTGGGCGCTGTCCATAAAATATTCTTTTGGCAGTCCAATTTTTAACCCCTTTATCCCTCCTCGCCCCCCTATTCCTTCTTGCCTTTCTTTGCCTTCTTGTGTCGTCGCATCTTTCGGATCCACCCCTTTTATTATTTCGTAGGCTCTACGAACTTTTTCTACGCTATCGGCTATTGGCCCTGGGCAGTCGGTGGACGAGCACATGGCAATTAGTCCATAACGGCTCACTCGTCCGTATGTTGGTTTTAATCCCACCACTCCGCACCACGCTGCCGGCCCGCGAATTGATCCGGCCGTCTCACTCCCCAACGCCCAATCGCACATCCCAGCCGCTACCGCCGCAGCCGAACCGCCTGAAGACCCGCCCGCCACCCGCGTTAAATCCCAGGGGTTTTTCACGACCCCGTAATCCGAAGTTTCTGTTGATGACCCGTGGGCAAACGCGTCCATGTTGGTTTTACCAATAATTATTTGCCCCGCCTTTTTGACTTTTTCAACAACGGTGGCGTCATACGGGGGAATAAAATTAGAAAGAATTTTTGACGCGGCCGTCGTCAACATACCTTTAGTGCAAAAATTATCTTTTACCGCCACTTTCACCTCGCCGAAGCCCCAGCGAAGGCGGGCCATCTCCCCCAGTGTTATAAACGCATTCAGCTTTTTATTTAATTCCTCTATTCCCATACGATTTTTGCTTCATATTTTCCGGTCGGGATAATTCTTTCTGGTTCAATAACATCTCCCCTCATTCGATTTTCATTATTTCCTACTTGATAAGTTGGGACCACGCCCTCTGTTTTTATTTCTTTCAAAATTTCCACATAATTTAAAGTCTCTGCTAATTTTCCCTCCAAATCCCCCATATCCCTCAAATCCCTCATCGGTAAATTTGCCAACTTAGCGATTTTTGCTGACGAAATCATGCGCGGTCCATTCTAAAAGGTCATCTAACACTTCTAATTCTACGCTTTTTTGGTACTTGACCTCAAGAGCGGTTTTAATAAGCCAATCGGCAATATGAGGATTTTTGGGCAAAAACGGCCCGTGCATGTAGGTGGCTAACCAATTCTTGTAAACCGCCCCTTCCGTTTTGTCCTCGCCATTATTTCCAAACCCGCGGACAACTTTTGCCAGCGGTTTTACTCCTTCACCCAAATAAGTTCTCCCCCCATGATTTTCAAACCCCACAATCGTTTCCTTACCACTAACCGCTAACCGCTTTTCGCTAACCGCTGCGATTAAATTCCCAATCAACCTCTTTTTATCCTTAAAAAACTTTGTCTCCATATCAAACAACCCTAAATATGGCCTTCCTAAAAGTTGTGGCGCGCCGCAGACAAATAATCCAGGAATATTGCTATCCAATAATTTTTGTAGGATTTTTTTATGTTTGAATAGATCCCGCATTACAATTTCCTGTTGCCGATCCTGCGCCCCACCCCCAAAAATCAAATCCGCCTTTTCTAATTCCCCTTGTCCTCCTCGTCCTTCTATGCCTTCTATTTCTATTTTTATCCCTCTCCACTCACACCGTTTTTGCAACACCAAAATATTTCCCCTATCTCCGTAGGTAGACATAAGCTCCGGATAAAGCCAACAAATATTTAAAATCATTGTTTAATTTGGGGTTCTGCAGTGAGCCAAATTTTTGACCAAATGTTTTCGAGCCAAGTTCTTTTTTGGCGAATGAAAGCGGGCCCGCGCACGAATACTTGAAGTACGCGGCCACAGCGAACGAGCCAAAAGAGTGGCGCGAAAACATTACTTTTTGATTTCATAATATTTTTTTCCCCGTTAACATTTTTCTCACTTCCAGCATCCCTGAATACGTGGCCAAAACCCACTTGGTTTTTTTTATTATTTCCCTTATGTCCCTTATAACCCTTATATTCCTTATTTCCGCATATTTTAACCTCACCATCAAATCTTCTTTTCTGTCCCCACTAACATGAATAGGGTACTTATAATTTTGTAACAATTCAAAATCTGTGTCCCAAATCCAACTTACATCCCGCCCGTCAGGAATCCGGTCGTTAAGAACCAAAAGAAGCGGCCCCTTCTCTTTAGAATCGATAACTGTTCGTAACGATTCATTAAATCCGGCCGGGTTTTTAGAAAGTAAAATTTTAACCCCGCAAATTTCCTCTCCTCTTCCAAACGCCGGTTTAAACCCGGAAAAATCAGGCTTTTTTATTCCCAAAACTTTGGCCGTTAGTTTCGCGGCTAGAGTATTGTAAATATTATAAACCCCCTCAATTCTCCCATCTCCCTCATTTCCCTTATTTCCCTCATTGTTTTTGGGATGTTTTAGCCCACACTCTCCACACCTATACTCCCCCAAGTGTGACAAATAGTAACCCTGATAATTAAGTCTCCCCCCACATTTGGGGCAAAAAATAGAATCGGTCGCGTGTGGTTTTTCGCCTAAAAGGAATTTTTTATTTTCCAAACCAAAGTAAAAAACATTTTTCTTTAGTTTCTCCCCTAAATAAGCCAGCTGTGGATCATCTCCATTTATGATCATCTCCCTCATTCCCCCCATCTCCCCTAATTTTTCCCAATCCTTGGCAATCTTATCCACCTCTCCATACCGATCCAACTGATCCCTAAATAAATTCAAAAGTACTATCGTCATCTCCCTCATTCCCCCCATCTCCCTCATTACCCTTATCAAGTTGTTTTCATCCACCTCCAAAACATAAAATTCCCCCGCCGGTTGAGTTATCAAACTTCCCACGATTCCGTTAAGCAAATTGGCCCCGCTTTCATTAGTCACCACTTTTTTTCCGGCGTTTCTTAAAGCCGTTACTAAAAGTTTTGTCGTCGTCGTTTTCCCATTGGTCCCGGCAATCAAAACAGTCTCTTTCGGTTCTTTCGACCCCCATATTTCCCTTATCACCCTCATTCCCCCTATTTTTAACGCCACCTCTCCTGCCCACGTCACTCCCGCCCCCAACCCCAATTTTCTGCAAATTAGGCTTACTGTTTTTCCGAAAAATATGGCAATTTTTATCCTTATCATTTTTACCCTCCTTACCCCCCTCATCCTTCTCATCCATCTTTCAACCATTTCAAAATTCTTTTATATTCCCAACAATTTATAATATCCTTTTTCTCTGCCCAGCCGCGCCGGGCGACAGACGCTCCAAACTCCATTAAACTCATTTCTTCTTTTTTGTGAGCATCAGTCCCTAGACTTAATAAAACCCCTCGTTTAACCGCTTCACGAACTAAAACGTCAGGAAGGTCCAACCGATTGGGAAAACAATTAATTTCTAGAGCTTTATTATTCCTCAAACAGAAGGCAAAAACTTCGTCCCAATCAAGCTCATATCCTTCGCGTTGGTTTAATATTCGTCCGGTGGGATGACCCAGTATTCTAGCCACCGGATTGGATAAACCCACTAAAACTCGTTTAGTCATTTTCTCCCGGTTCATTCCCAAATTAGAATGAATACTCACTAAACATCCGTCAAGGTCATCTAAAGCCTTTTGACTTAAGGGAAGGTGACCATTTGGAAGAATATCTACTTCGAGTAAATTTAATACTCGACAACCGAAAGCCTGTCCCGCTTTGATCGGGATTGAGGAATTTATGTGTTCAATCGCCTTTTTTTGAGCGTAAATTTTTTCTTCGGCTTGTTTCGGATTATGTTTGGCCACGCTCGGATTATGGTTACTTATCCCTACATATTCATACCCCCTGATTTCCCCAATTTCCCTGATCTCCCTGATCGTTCCAGCCCCACTATCATGACTCGTCTCTAAATCAAAATCAGAATGCAAGTGAAGATCTCCCTTAATATCTTCCAGCTCCACTAACTTTGGTAACCCGCTTGGTTTACCCTGAGCCTGCCGAAGGGCCGCTTCAATCTCCCCCGCATCCTCTCTTAACTCTGGCGGTATCCACTCTAGTCCTAAAAACTTATAAAAATTCTCTTCATTGGAAAATTGGATATTGGATATTGGCTTTTGGTCATTGGAGTTGGGATTTGGATTATTGATTTTTTTTATCCCATATTCACTCAACGAAAACCCCTTTTTGATGGCGTACTCTCTTAATTTTATATTGTGATATTTTGATCCCGTAAAATATTGCAACATAGCCCCGTATTTTTCCGGTTTGCTTACCCGCAAATCCACTTGGTGATTTCCGGAAACCAAAATTGACGCCCCCGTCGGTCCTTGTTCTATTACTTTTATTGCCTTAGGATAGGCAACAAAGGCCTCAATAACTTCTGAAGGATTGTCCGTTGCCACCGCTAAATCCACATCCCCAATCGTCGCCACCCGCCTTCGCAAACTCCCCAGTTTATCTGCCCTGATTCCCCCGATCCCCCTGATACCCCTGATGTGTCCTATTATTTCCTCTGCTATCCTATCCGCTTCTACCAGTCCCATCCTTTTAACTTTGCTACCAATTTTTTGGTATCTTTCCAAATTTTCCAAAATTTCCGCTTCACTTTTCTCGCCAAACCCTTCCAATTGGGCAATTTTGTGTCCCCTTGCCGCTTTTTTCAACCGGTCAATTACTCCCACATCTCCCTTATCTCCCCTGCCTTGCCGGCAGGCAGGCCCATTTCCCCCAATTTTTAATCCTCGAACCAAAGCCGCCGCCTTCTTTGGCCCTATCCCTGAAACATTTAGAAGGGGAAACACCGCGGGGTTAACTTTTTTAAAAATTTCTTCAAAATGTTTTACCTTTCCCGTTTTAAACAGTTCATTCAAATGAGAAATTAAAGATTTGCCTAAGCCAGGAACGGTGTCTAATTTCCCATCGTCCCATAAATCTTTTAGTTCCGAGGTGGCGTGTTCTACCGAAGTGGCCGCATTTTCGTAAGCAATAATTTTGAACCTATTTTTCTGCCTGCCGGCGGGCAAGTCCCCAATAATTGAATATGCCGCCGCCACTTTACGAAGCAATTGAGCAACCTCTATGTTGGTCACCTAAATATTATATGACAAAATGCTGATAATCTGTTAAAATACCGTGATTTTGTGTTTGAGATTTTGAGAATTGAAAATTCATTGGAAATTGAAAATTGGTAATTGAAAATTTTTGTTGGGACTCGTAGTGTAGCGGTTATCACGCCTCCCTGTCACGGAGGAGACCACCGGTTCGAATCCGGCCGAGTCCGCCTTGCTTCGCCAAAGCGAAGCGACGGCGAGCTAAATCCGCCTAACTTTCTGCCCGAAAGGAGGTAGAAAATGTTTAAAGAGCTACAAAAATACTTAAAAAAATTCGGGCTGGAAACTTCCGAATCAACGACTAGTATGATTTTAGGGGCCTTGGTCGTGATTTTGGTAGCCACGATGGTTTATGGCTATTTCAAAAATCAGCAATCAGTTAGCAACCCAGTTATTCCTCCCCCGGTTGAGGAAACAACGGATGGGGAATTAACACCGCCGACTAATACTGAAACGATAATTGCTAATTCGCCAATCACCATAAGCAATTACACTGTAGTGACTGGAGATTGTCTCTGGACCATTGCCGAAAGGGCTTACGGGAATCCGTACAAATGGGTAGATATTGCCGCGGCAAATAATTTGGCTGATCCGAATTTAATTCATCCGGGTAATGTTTTTTCTATCCCGCGCTAGTCATAAATCCCATAAGCCTCATTAGACTTATGAGATTTATCCCCGTATAATTGCTTTGGCGGGCTTGCCCGCCGAAGCTGAAAGCGCAGGCGGGTGTGGTGTATCGGCTACACGTTTCCTTCCCAAGGAAAAGACGGAGGGTTCAATTCCCTTCACCCGCTCCCAATTCCGAATTGTCGGGGCGGCGCGAAGCGCCGCCCATCTCTCCAGCACTTCCCCGCGCGCCAAACGGTTTTCTAGAATAAGGTTCGAGCCGAAGATATCCAAAGCGAGAACCTTTTTAGCGTTTAAATCAGTGCCGCTGGCGATCGTGGATACTTGGGCGGCTCCAAGGATCCACTCACGGAAAGGTCCGAGCCAAGCATTTTGGTTTTGTTCAAGACTTAAAATTTCTTCTTCCAAAGTTTTCTTTTGACTGATTAAAAAATTCTTCTTTTCCAGATATTCCTCTCTTTCAATATCTTGATCAAGATAAATATCCGTTAAGGACTGAATTTTAGTTTTTAATTCTGAAATTAAGTTCCTTTTTTCTTGAACAAAACCGAGGCAAGAAGTGGCGGCTTGGGATTTTTCTTTCTCTAACTTTTGTAACCAATTATCCGCCACTTCTTGAGGCAAAGAAACTTTTTGAAGTAATTGAGATAACTGTTTGTCCAGTTCCTCTTGCCTAATAAACGGCTGGAAACATTTAAGATGAGTTTTGGACTTTTTCGTACAGCGGTAATAGGTATAGGTGGCATGACGATCGGTTCTTTTGTAATATTTTGTTTTCTGTTCACCGGTAACCATCATGCCACACTCACCACAACGAAAAAGTCCTAAAAATGGTTTAGCCACCCGTTCTTCCTTGGTAATTCCTTTGTAAGTCCGTTTGGCAAGTTGAATTTGACAGTCGTCAAAAAGTTTCTTGGTAATAATTGGCTTGTGGATTCCTTGATGAATTTCACCTTGGTAGCGAAAATACCCATAATAGAAGGGGTTGCTTAGAATAAGGTGGGAAACCCAATCCGAACCTTTGGTTTTCCCGGTAGCCGTTTTAATTCCTTGTTCTGACAAAAAGTGCGCCACCTCTTTAATTAAAAAATTGCCGGTGGCAAACATTTCAAAACATTTAATAATGACCAGAGAAAGTTTTTTATCAATAACAATTTCTTTGGTTCTACGGTCATTTAAATATCCAATAGGGGCAAGGCCCGGCATTTCTCCTCGGCGCACTTTTTGGCGCAACCCCCTTTTCGTATTTTCGCTCAAGGAATCCACATAGTATTTTGATTGCCCAAAAGCGAGTGACAGCATAAATTTTCCTTGAGCCGTGGGCTCAAACCAAAAAGAAGGAAAACGCAGGGATTTAATAAGGCCGCAATCAACCAAGTATAAAATTTTGCCACCATCTATACTGTTTCGCGCCAGTCTGTCCGGGTGCCAAGATAAAATGCCAGTAGCCAAACCTTTTCCAATTTGGGTTAACATGTCATTAAAAATTGGCCGGCCCGGAGTTTTGGCTGATTGTTTTTCAATAAACTCTTGGCACACGGACAAACCTTCTTTTTTAGCAAATTCTCGCAATTCCGCCAGTTGCGCTTCAATAGACAGCACCTGCATTTCTTCATTGTCCGTAGACTTGCGCGCGTAGATAAAGAATTTTTGTTGGGCAGGAATTTGGTTAAGCATAAAAATGGCCGCCCTGATTGTAACCAAATCCGTGAAGACTTGACCAAGACGGCCATTAAAAATCTCCACGTTTGTTTGGTTACGAATTTAATGTAAAACTTGCAAAGTAGGATTTCAAGATAGCAAAATTCTTTATCGCTTTTGGGCACTCCTTTTTGTTTCAAAAAGGAGAAGATGATCGCCAGCGGCTACTACTTTTCGTTTCTTTTGTTTGGTTTCTTGGTCTCTTGGTCGTTTGGCGCGCGGGGAAGTGCTGGAGAGATGGGCGGCGCTTCGCGCCGCCCCGACAATTCGGAATTGGGAGCTAATCTACGAATTAGCTCGGACTTACTTTTTCAAAGGAAAAACAAGTCTGCTGTA
>Ga0233422_10000499_pt1 | contig 19470 bp, 12 predicted proteins | sample Watercolumn_Mata_2_FD_182724 | JGI IMG/M metagenome (GOLD analysis project Ga0233422, IMG submission 182724) | Freshwater microbial communities from Lake Matano, South Sulawesi, Indonesia - Watercolumn_Matano_2014_110_MG | ecosystem: Environmental > Aquatic > Freshwater > Lake | place...
ATCAGAAGGGTCAGTCCCTGACCGTACAACGTTGGATAGCGCGTCAGCTTCCCATAGGCATCAATCGTCGGCATGATGGGCGTGCCGCCAGATACGCCTTCGACTGCACCGTCGGGATTGATCATTGAGGTGACTGCGTCTGCGGCGATGAGTGCCCGATCCATCTTTGCGGGTTCCAGCATGTTCAGGCGCACCGCTTTCATGATTCCGGCAGCAGTGCCTGCGCTACCGGACGTTTCCTGATAGAAATCGGGCCTCGTCATAACGGTGTGCCAGAGGCCATTCTCTGCCTGGTACTTTAGCATGCCATCGACCAGCTTCCTGTATCTTTCGTAGGTTTCTTCATCCACGTCTGCTATGTCACGGAGAGTCTCGACAATGATGGGAGCTCCAATAACTACCCACGAATTACCCCGGGTCCACAGCGCACCCGACATATGATGGTTCCCCACACAATGATATCCGTGATAGAGGACTCCGGTCTTTTCATCCTGGAGAAGCTGAAGGTGTGCAAGCAGTTGTCTTAGGACCTCCTTTGCTATGCTCGCATTCGCCGTAAGTTTCGCCGTACGAGACAGAAAGACAAGTGCCATGAACACGGTGTCAGCCCACACTTCTCCCGACACAGACGCCCCGTGATAGAAAACGCCATCGCCGGACCTCCCTGCGTTTGCCATCACCCAATCGGCATATTCGACCGCAATGTCCCGGTAGTACGGTTCCGTAGTTCTCTGGTACATATGAGGATAGATTGCCAGCGGCGCCAGGTAGTTTACATGGTCTTTCTTTGCACACTGATGCTTGTTCCTGGCGATCCAGGTTTTCAGGTATTCGAGCACTTCGGGATTTTTTGTTCGCTCATAGTAATCGGAGATAGCAATCAAGCCCACGCCTGCGTTCCAGTCCCAATCATCTATGTCCATACCCCAACTGGCAGGATCATGGTCCACCTCGTGAGCCGTCTCCCGTTTCAGTCCCGCATTTCCACGCTTCATGTATTCATAGACCTTGCTCGCTTTGTCATGTGCCAGACGAACGTCCATTGTCAATGCTCCTTTTCTGACTCCAATAGAGTGCGGAAGAACCACAGATTTCTACCACGAAGACACTAAGACTCGGCAGCTTGCGGAAAAACCAAGTCTTCTGCCACAAAGTCTCCAAGCCACAAAGGTGAGAACCATCATTTGATGATTCTTGAAAGAATTGGCCATTCGTCCAAGAGCACTTCGCGACTTCGTGTCTTGGTGGCGACCATTGTCTCTGTTTCTCAGCATCCTCCTAGAGGCACAGTTTCCCAAGCACGACGGGTCTCTTCGCTCCCGTTACGCTCGGAATGTTGGCGGGACGCTCTGCTATCGTTTCATTTGCGAGCACAGCGAACAATATCGCCTCTTTTGCATCTGATGAGAAGCCGACAGATTCAATCTTCCTGACCGGCACGGGATCGAAATACTCGGCTAATCCCATCATGATCGCATCGTTATGCACTCCCCCTCCGCTCACGATGACCTCATCAGCCCGCATCCGCTTCGCAATGAAGCGCTCGTACTGATCAAACACCGATAGCGCAGTCCATCGGGCAACTGTCGCAACGATATCTTCTCTTCTTATCCCTTCCTTGTGCTTCAGAATGCGCGACAGAATCATTGACCCAAAAAGCTCTCTCCCTGTCGACTTTGGTGGACGCATGCTAAAGTACGGATGGCTCATCAGTTCAAACAAAAGCGATCGATTCACCTTCCCTTGCAGCGCAACCCGACCGCCGGTGTCGTATTGCCTCTTGTAGAACTTCTTCATCAGGGCATCGATCACCATGTTTGCCGGGCCTGTATCGAACGCAAGGACGTCCGTGATATCGCATCCCTTGGGCAGCGCTGTGAAGTTAGCGATCCCTCCAAGGTTGAGAAGGATCCGATTCTTGCGCCCCGACCGGAACATGAGATAGTCAAGGTAAGGAGCGAGCGGTGCCCCCTGACCACCAACCGCCATATCCCCCATTCGAAAATCACCCACCGTCGTAATACCGGTGAGTTCTGCTATCGTTGACGGATCGCCAATCTGAAGTCCAGACCGGACAGTCTTGCCAAAAGACTTCTTTGGGAGTGGAAGATGATGGACCGTTTGACCGTGTGAACCGATGAGATCAATTTTGGAAAGTTGTACGCGTGCTTTCCGGGCAATCTTCTTCGCGGCATCCGCGAAGAAATGCGCAACGAGAACATTAAGTTCGCAGATGAGATCAACGCTGCCGGTGCCGGGAAGCGAATTGTCCAGTATTGTCTTTCGGAGGAGGGGAGGATACTGATAGGTGTCAAATGCCAGCTGCCTGATCCGTGTTGCAGTGCCGGTTCCGGTGATGCGAATGAGCGCTGCGTCGATGCCGTCGGCGGAAGTTCCGGAAACCAGCCCGATGACGAGCTTTGTGTGCTTTTTCTGCAGCGTAGAAAGTTGGGACATAGTTACACGGGTCGATTCGTTCTTGTTTCTCAGTGACCGGCTTGCGCGACACACCCAGCGTGTGCACGTGCTGAGGGCGTTTGGCAGCCGACTATTGCCGGCGCCTCGTGGATCAGCTGATCGTTGTCGAGGGCTGCGACCATAAACAGGGCATAGTCGATACGTCGTGTCATATTGCTCTCGAGAATGGGATCACCGACGTGCCTGCTCCAGACTGGCAGACCCTGGCTCTCACCCTCTTCCAGGTCGCTTCCGCGCACGACCGTCCATCGAGTGTCGCTGGCAAAAATGCGCCTGCAAGCCTCAATCTGATCGTCGATGTCTATGATTCGCGTGAGAGATCCTATCCAACGAGCCAGGCGCTCCTGAAATTTGAGTGTGGTTGAGAACTTGTCGAGTCCATCGCGTGTGATGTGCCAACCGCAAGAAAAAATCAGTCGAGCGCCCGGCCGGGCAAAATCGAGGACGGCCTGAGCGGTTCCTGTTGAATAGCTGCTCCTCCCCCACGGGACGAGAACGGTGAGCACACCGTCGCAATCTGCAACCGCCTTCTTGATGAGCTCGCGATCGTTCGTGGGACCGGGAAAGAGTGTGATGCGCCCCTTGAACGCATCGAGCTTGCCAACGCTCTTCTCACGGCAGACGCCGACCACATCGTACCCTCGATCCAGCGCATGCTGAACCATGTATCTCCCGAGCTTACCTGAAGCCCCAACGATACAAATTTTCTTGGTACCCATCTTTGAGTCTTTCGTCATACGCAGTCTTTTGATAAGCGTGAAGGTTGACTGCCACCGACACTGTCACGACGCATGCGATGGAAGAATTTCGCTTCACGCTGCCGGTTCAATCCTGTTGCAACTGCAGCGTAAACTCGTCCATCAATCCATACCGCACAACATGGTACTTCGATCCCGGAGGATACCCCTCCTTTGCGCCTTGTTGGAAGGCGCCGGGCCATGCACGGCCGAGTGGCGGATCATTGTGGTGCGGACCGAGAGTGTTCTTCAACGATCCGTAGACCAGTACCGAGACGTCATTCAGGCCGGGCTTGAGAACCTTCGTCACGTCGAGCTCGAACGGCTCAAATCCGATCACACCAGCCTTCTTTCCATTCACTCGCACCTCTGCAACAACTCCGCTCCAGTCCTTCAATCCCACAATAGCCCGACGCCCCTTCAGTGCTGACGTCTCGAGTCGGTACTGATTGGAGTATTCCACCGCTCCGCCGTAGAATGGCAAGCCCTGGAGCGCCCATGAACCGAGATTCAGGGGTGAAGCCGGCACAAGTGCAAAGCCCTTCTCCTTCGCTTCGAGGCAGAAGTCACCAAGGATAAAAACTGGTTGCAGTTCACTGTGGATCGTAAAAGGCGAAGATTTCAGAACAATGCGGTTTTCTCCATCCGCGAGCGCATGGCCGACAGCGAACACGCCAAACGCCTTGTCCAACCACCACTCATTCTTCCGCGGCTGCACAGTTGTACCGTTCACCGTCACCGTATACAACTCAGGCCGCTCAACAACTGCCCGGATCGATTCTTTCTTCACACCTGGTTTGATTGTGAACGCGAAGACAGCCTCAAATCCTGTGTTTGCACTGAACGTATCGCGCTCTACAATGTTCTTCTTGTATTGGACCGCATGATCCCACGGATTGACGGGCAATCCGTGATGCTGGAAGATCTTCGTCTGGGCTTGATAGAAATAGAGGTCCTTTTCCGTTTTGTCACCAATCTTCAAATCGCAGTAGTCGAGGGTGAGGACGTTTCCGTCCATCCGTTGTATCGCCGGTCGGGTAAGCGATGGAATGTTCACCCGTCCACCCTGCGCCCTCGGCACCGATGTCCCGGGCTTTTTCTGAATGCAGAGCAGCAGACTCCCACAACGCGGAATGGTGAAATCGACGCTTATCTGTTCACCGACTGTGATAAACGGATGACTCTTCACAGCACCGGTGAAACAGTCCCACTCTTCACACGAACTTCCATTCGCCTCAACCGCCCCGCTCACAGAGCTCTTGTCGCTTGTATTGACGATAAACACCAGCTCAAAACCCTTGTAGCTGCGACGATGATGGAAGAGGAGCGATTCACCCTGGGATGGCAATCTGAACCGCATCGATGATGGTGTAAGCTCCCTGATTTTGGAGACGTCGGCCTGATCTGAAACGGAGCTCCAGTTCGCAGAAACGGCGCTTGCACCCGGCGGGGCTTTCATTTTCCCCGAACGCAGGAGAGCCATCTTCACTACCTCATCACTCTTTTTGCCGTCGAGCGCTGACGGTGGACCACCATAGCAAACAACCTTCCCTCCCGCAGCGAGGTATTGACTGAGCAGGGCAAATGTGGATTGATCCAGGTTCTCCAATGTTGGAGGAAGGACAACAAGATCGTACGGTTGACTGCCGACAACAAACCGCTGCCCGTCGACCTTTCCAAACTCCTGTATCGTCCGCTCACTCCCAAGGTCATATTCGATCTGCGCCGATTCGAGGGTGTTCACATATGTCTGAAAACCCTTTTCGACGTTCTGGAACTTCGCCCGATCTCCTTTCACAGCATAGTGCATCCACGCTGTCGTTGTCGGCTCAACGACAAGAATACGATTTGTCTGCTCTCCCAACGAAAGGGCAACAGAAAGCCGTCCGTAGTAGTCGGCCAGAACGTTGTAATGCTTCCACCACGGTTCGTGATATGAAAACGAGAGCGGATGATCGGTCTTGCGCGCACCTTTGATGGTGATGTACGACAGGTGCTGATTCATGAAGTTCACGCCAAGAACATACTCCCAGTCGGCGATCCGTTTCTGGTCGAAGAACGTCATTTCCCAACCGCCGGCTCCGAACGTTTCTGACATCGTGCGCAGCCTGCCGAGCTGGTTCGCGGCGCTCCGGATTTCCTTCACTGCCCGCGCGTTCCCAAACTGAGCATGCGTGTCCATTTGAAATTCGTTCATAAGAACATCGATGCCCGGCATGTGCGCGTACGCTGCAAGAGCGAGATTATCGGGATTGATGACGGGGCGAGGCCACTCGTGCTCCCAGTAGTGGCCGGTGAAGACGAGATTCTTCTTCTCGCAGTACTCATAGTACGGTTTCGCCCATCCATCGATGAACAAGTCGAGCAAGGTGGCATAGTAGTTATGGCGAACGCGTTGCCAGTCCCCGACATCTTCATAGAGAGACGGCAGGTGCGGCCGAAGGTCATATCCCCACTTCGACTGGAACGCTTTATAGAGCGCCGGGGTGTAACTCACCGACGGCTGATTCGGCACACTGGCCGGATAGATTTCCGCTTCATCCTGGAACACGCCAGGGACTGTTTTTCCAAACTCATCGCCTATTGCACGCTTGTAGGCATTCATGGTGACATCGAGAAATTTCTCTGTGACCTCCCTGCGCATGAGATCGACGTACGTGAATCCTCCGTACCATGGGTTAGGCATCTGGTGAACCACCGTGAAGATCCAGTAGTCTCCCGTACCAAATGTCTTCGATTTCAGATCAGCGGTAATGTCGACAAATCCGGATGACGATTTCTGCAGTACCACCGACGGCTCGGTTGTCCAGGAGGCCGGGAGCTCAGAAACGCGATTCAAGCTCAGTCCGCTCCGTACGGCATCAGGCATTTGCGCGGGGACGTGGCCACCCGCAAAGCCGGAAGGATAGGAATTCTCGTCGTAGATCCAGATCTTCATGCCAAATCTCTTACCATGATCGACCGCATAGCGGCAGAGGGCGAACCATTCGTCGGAAAGGTATTCGGTAATGAGTCCGGGTCTTGGATGAATGAAGACCCCTCCAATTCCGCGATCCCGAAAGTCTTTCAACTGTTCAGCGATCTGTTGTTTTGTGACCTGATCATTCCACACCCAGAGCGGAACACTCCTGAACTCTGCAGGAGGATTCAGAAACAACTGTCGGACCTTCAGGTATGAGGCCGGAGAACCTGTGCGGGATCCTGGTTGTGCGGAGAGTTCAGGTACTAAGGAGAAGCAAAGGGCGGAGAGAAGAATGGCACACACAAAGAGCTCCCTCCCGACCGGTCCGATGTACTGTTTCATGGCGATCCTCCCTGAAGGTCTGAAGAACGAAGAGAACAACAGCCCGGGATTTCGGTGCAGAATCATCAAAACTCGTCGCGAATAGCCTCACGCCAAGGCGCAAAGGATGACATTTTGGATGAGCTTTGCGTCTTTGCGACTTTGCGTGATTCTTATCCTCTGTCTTGAGATGGGCTCTAGGCGAATTCGTGTTGACGAGCCGGTGCTGCAAGGTAGCTACTGAAGGATGATGAGGAAAGATAATCAAGAACTTGTTAAATTGGTATCAAAGGAAAAGAGGGGAAACGTGCGCTGCACAATCCAATCAACAGGAACCGAAAGACCCCCGCTCTCGTTTTAATAAGTCGAACAGGTCATAACGGGTCAATTGCCCCGGCAATCGATTCCAACCACTTCTTACTCATTTCTTGGAGGTCCCATGGTCGCCATTACCGAGCTCTGGCTCCCAATTCTTCTTTCGTCCGTTTTTGTGTTCATTGTCAGTTCCCTTGTTCATATGGTGTTCGGCTACCATGCGAACGATTACAAGAGGTTTCCGAACGAGGATGCAGCTGCGGATGCCCTTCGCAAACTGGAGCTCCCCGACGGGCAATACCACTTTCCCCGTGCGGCGTCAATGAAGGACATGAGCACTCCCGAGTTCCAGCAAAAGGTCAAGAAGGGTCCGAACGCTATGCTCACGATCTGGTCGGGCGGCAGCACTTCCATGGCCGGCGAGCTCATGCAATGGTTCCTCTTCTCAGTTCTGGTTGCTATCTTTGCCGCCTACGTTGCAGGCCGCGCACTTGAAGTTGGCGCTCACTACCTCTCGGTTTTTCGGTTCGTCGGTGTTACAGCATTTGTAAGCTACACGCTCGGCGGGTGGTCGGATTCGATCTGGTTCAAGCGGCCCTGGTCTGTCACGCTCAAGAACACGTTTGACGGACTTCTCTATGCCCTCGTGACGGCAGGGACATTCGGCTGGCTCTGGCCGCGCTGACTCTGTGCGTCCCTCGGGCGCTGCGCACCACGTCGATCGGGAGCTGCGCACCACGTCGATCGGGAGCTGAGATCCCGATCGACAATGCGCTTCAAAGCGACAAAGCCCGCTGGTGATCCCGGCGGGCTTTGTCATTTCGTCGGGATTTGATTAATCAAATCCCGACGGCATGTCATTCAATGCGCTCGATCTGCATTACTTACTTTGACTCCGGTTTGGGCAGAGCATAGTCCTTGATCTGCTCCTCAACCTTCTTCTTGTCACCAACGATCGTCAGGATCATATCCTCCGCACGGAGATACCTTGCCGTTATCTGCTTTACATCCTCAGGCGTCACCGCGTGCACATTCCTGACGTAGTTCGTCAGATATTCATCCGGCAATCCATGCAGCTTCAGATTCACCAGCTGTCCGATGATTCCCTGCCTGGTTGAATTCTGCAGCACGAACGTTCCAGCCATATAGTTTTGAATTCCTTTCAACTCGTCGGCCGGGGGCGGCTCAGAGGCAAGGCGCTTCACCTCACCCAGGATTTCCTTCAATGCGGCACCTGTCACTTCTGTACCAACGTCAGCGACCTCGACCCAATAGGCATCCCGGTAACGCGATGAGACCTGGCTGTAGGGCGAGTACGTATAGCCCTTTTTCTCACGGATGTTGCTCGTAATGCGCGACGCAAACGATCCGCCCAGCAGCGAATTCGTCACGGCCATTTTCACGTAGTCTTTGTCGAATGGATTCAGAACCGGGATACCCACGTAGATCGTCGACTGAGGCGCACCCGGACGTTCCACAAGTCCGAACAACTTCTTGGCAACGGGCTTCGGGACATTCGTATAGATCGCCGGACCCTTTTCCCATGAAGAGAATGCCTGCCGCACAGCGGCTTCGATCGCTTTTGCATCGAAGGACCCTGCGACATAGACGCTTGTTCGCTGAGCTCCGAAATTCGCCTGATAGAAATGCTGCACTTCGATCAGCGTGAACTTCTCGAGCATCTCCTGCGTCGGGAACACCCGGCCGTACGGATGGTTCGGGTACATCATGCGGCGAAACTCCTCAAGCGCCAGGCTCTGCGGCTGTGCCTTCTGGACGCTGAGCTGGCGAATGCGGTCCTTCTTGAGGCGGGCAAGTTCTGATTCCGGAAACAGCGGATTGCGGACGACGTCTGCGAGCAGACCGACAAGCTTCGGACCGAACTCCGACAGGACATCTCCCGAAATCGTCGTCATATCGGGCCCGACATTGATATTCACGTCACCACCCATCCCTGCAGCTTCCGTGGCAACCTGCTGAGCGGATCTCGACTTCGTCCCTTCCTTCATCAGATCACCGACAATATCCGCCAGCCATACTTCATTTTCCTTCTCGTTGATATTGCCGCTGCGGACCACGACGGTGACTGTCACCTTCGGAACGGATCCGTAGGGAACCATTGTAACTTCCAGCCCATTCGGGAGCGTGAATTGTTGTTTCTGCGGCAGTTTGAAATCCTTCGGCGTTCCGCCTTCCGGAGGTATCTGCTTCTGCGCCAATGCGGTGGCAGAAAACACAAGTACTGCTAGTAGTATGCTGCGTGCGATTGTTCTCATGGCATCTTCTCCTTATGAACCCGACTTCGGCTCGATGATCAGAATGGTGCGGTTCCCTGTCCGCAGATACTCCCGTGCAGTCTTCTGGATCAGTTCAGGAGTGACCTTTTTGAACTGTTCTTCCAGTGTATTAATGCGTGACGGGTCATCATCGAACAGCGCAAAGGAGGCGAGCAGATCGGCTCGGCCGAATCCAAAGAAGCCACTCACATCGTCATAGAAGCTGGAACGAAGTTTCACAAGGGCACGGTCGACCGTCGCACGGTCAACAGGATTTGCCACGACCTCGTTGATGACCTCATCCCATGCCCTCACGATTTCATCCGCACTGACGGACTTGTCATGGATCAGATTTGCCATCCACAGCATCGGTCCGTTGTAGTTATGCTGATTTCCGAGGAGGTTGATCCCTCCACCGACTCCGGATGTGTATCCTTTCGACTTGACGAGTTTTTGCGTCAGCTTGCTGTCCTCGCCCTGGAGCAGGATCTGGTCCAGAAGTCCCATAGCATAGAACTCAGGCGTCTTTCGTTCGGGCATATGGTACGCGAGGGCAATGGCCGGACGATTCGCGAGCGTGTCTTTCTTCGTGAAACGCTTCTCCTTTTCCTGGCGCGGCTCGGAGAGGTCAGGCTTCGGGGGTTGAGGTACTGAAGGGATTCCCGCAAAATACTTCTTCACCATGGCGAGCGCTTCCTTGGTATCGAAGTCACCCACGATGGCAATTGCAGCGTTGTTCGGAGCATAGAAAGTCTTGAAGAATTGCTGTACATCTCCCAGCGTCGCAGCTGCAAGATCCTTCAAGTCTCCGTAGAAATTGTGCGCGTTGTGCCAGTTCGTGTTCGCATATTGCGGCATGTCCAGCCAGGGAAAGCCGCCGTATGGTTGATTGAGAACGTTCACCTTGACTTCATTTGTCACGACACCTTGTTGATTCGTCAGGTTTTCTTGCGTGATGCTCAAACCCTTCATTCTGTCCGCTTCAGCCCACAGAGCGGTTTCGAGTTTGTGTGCGGGAACTACTTCAAAGTAATTGGTGAAATCAAACCGGGTTGATCCGTTCAGCACGCCTCCGTTTCGTTGGACAAGCCGGATGAACTCCATCTTGCCAAGATTTTCGGAGCCCTGGAACATCATGTGTTCAAAGAGGTGCGCAAAGCCAGTCCGGTTCCTCGGCTCAATGCGAAATCCGATGTTGTAGTACACCGCCACCACGACTGTCGGTGCAGTGTGGTCAGGCGAGAGAATGACCTTGAGCCCGTTATCGAGTTTGTAGTATTCGACGGGAACCCGAAAGCCCTCATCGCCTGCAAGGCCGGATTGCATCATGATCACGGCCAGCAACGCGATTCCGAGCATTCGAAACCAAACGTGTTTCTTCATACGTGCCTCAGATTGGTGAATTGAAGTGATATTGGAAATGCGATGAGTATTCTTTTTTACGGCAGATTTGAGCCCTTGTTTCAGGCTTTGCAAAGAATTGGGGCTGGCTGGCGGGAAAATTTCCTTCATTAGGATCTGACTAGAACTCATCTCAAAAACAAAGAAGAGATCACGCCAAGTCCCGCCTTCCCGGATTCCGCCTCCAAGCGGGATTCTGAGAAGCGGAACCGCAGAGTCGCAAAGAACCCTAGTAGTTTGAAAACGTTTGGCGTCTTGGCGTCTTTGTGTGAGGTTTTTGAGACAGGCTCTAATCAAATACCGACAGTGTCTACGCTACTCCATTTTGCTCCATCCAGGTACGGGCTAGTACCTTCAGATCGGTATCTGCATGTTCAAAGAACATCATGAACGATTCACAGAAGTGATTGAGGTTGTTGTCGCGGGGATCCCGAACCCTGTCTTTCGTGCAGCCGCCCTGGCACGGACGAAGCCACTTGCACTGGCGACATTTCTCGGGAAGTTCTTGCTTCCAGTTGCCAAACTTTGTTTGATGCGGCGAGTTGAGCATATCAATGAGCCGCCCGTCCATTACGTTGCCAAGCTTCCACTCGGGCTGGACAAAGAAATCGCACGCGTAGACGTCACCATTGTGTTCAACGACAACATAGACGCCGCAGGTTTGCATCAACGTGCAATCAGGCGCACTCAACCCGACGTACTTATGGAAGACGGAATCAAAGAACCTGATCGACGTTGTGGCCGTCGAGCCGTCGAAATCGGCACGCCAGAGATCGTAGAGCCGCACAAGGAAGGTTCCGTAGGCTTCCGCTGAGACCGAGAAGGATGCAGCTTGACCCGGATGAGCAGGATCTGTTTCTACGCATGGAATGAACTGCATGAAATTCAGTCCCAGCTCCTTGTGAAACGCGTAGATTTCATCCGGAAACTGCACCGAGTAATCGTTCACGACGGTCAATGCGTTGACCTCAACACCGGCATCGAGCAGCATTTTGGCACGGTCAACAACGTGCGCCCACGATTTTTGCCCCCCTTTGTGAACCCTGTAGTGGTCGTGGACGTGTTCAGGACCATCGATGGAGAGGCCGACGAGGAAATTGTAGTTACGCAGGAAATTCGCCCAGCCCTCATCGAGCAGAAGGCCGTTCGTCTGCAATCCATTGCCGACCGATTTCCCGTGGCCGTACTTCCTTTGGAACTCAACCGCTTTCTCGAAGAAGGAAAGTCCTGCCAGCGTTGGCTCTCCACCCTGCCAGCCAAACGACACATGCCGCCCCCCCTGGTGGAAAATCTGTTTGACCATTTCCTCGAGCACTGCTTCGCTCATGCGATGCACTTTTGCACCGGGAAACTGATTCGACCGATCGAGGTAGAAACAGTACGTGCAGTCGAGATTGCAGTCGGGTCCTGCAGGCTTGATGAGGACAGAGTCGAGCGGTTTCGCGAATGTAGACATCCGTATTCAACAGTGCAAAAGAAGTATGATCTTCACCACAAAGACACAAAGTCTCCAAGAGTGGATTAAGGAGAATGCGTCGTGTTTTCGCGACTTTGTGGCAGAGTCCACGCCGTACGACCGGGCCGAACGGCCCTACTTCGCATTCGGACCAACATCACGGGTTGTGAGGGGGTTCCTTTTTGCCGGCTTGTTCGTCATTTCAAACGCGCCGGCATCCTTTGTCTTCCCGCGCAGGTTTCCTTCAATGTCATACTGTATGGACGGATAGTTGCCGCTGGCTCCTTCGCGAACGGGGCTCCGCAAACCAGGTTTCCACATGCCTCGTACAAGCTCGAGATTGGGATTCTCCTCAATGACACCATCAATTCGGGTGCCGCTCACGACGGCGGGTCCGGTGGCATACACGTAGTTCCCCTCCCAAACAGTTTCCTGCGGCTGGCTGAGGATCTTGATGAGCGTATCGGTGTTGCCGACCATAACGTTGTTCGCCACAATCATGTTCCGAGGAGGCTTCTTCCACCAGTTGCCCTGGAATCCTCCCCCGTCGTACCCAATCTCAAATCCACTCTTGTTGTTGACCATCGTGTTGAACGCGATGAGCGCACGGCGGATGGTAAAGTGCTTCGTCAGAGGTTGACCGTCACCATAGTCGGCGTCTCCATTGGGAATCGCCAGCGTTGCATCCCACATGCTACCGGTAAGCCCCTCGAAGTAATTGTTGACGATCTTCATATCGTCACCGCAGAATCGGACACCGCCCGTGCCGAGGGTCCACGTCTTCCCCGTGCTGTCAAGGAACGATCCCGTTTTGCCATTTCCCAGTATGTAGTTCCCCTCGACCACCGAGCCATTCCCATGGCGGAGTGAAAGCGAGCCCAGACACTCACGAAAAGTGTTGTATCTGATCGTATCGTGGCTTGATTTGATCGAAATGTATTCCGGATCACCGTCACAGCGCTCGAAGAGATTGTGCTCAAGCACGGTGTATCCGCTCGAGAGTGTGTATGGTGCGGATCCGATCCGTATTGCTTCAAGAGCATTCTCGACCCTGGGTCCGATATCTCTGAAGAGATTGTTGTCGATCCGGTCATACTGAGAAACCACGGGTTGTTTGCCCAACGTTCCTTCGATTGTGATGAAATTCCCTAATTGAGATTTCTTCTCGAAGGTATTATGATCAATGCGGTTATGATGGCTAACGTTGATAGAATCGCGTAGTATCCCGGTGACAAAGATCCACGATCCAGGTTGCGTTTCATTCAGGTGAAAGGTGTTTCGGGTGATTCTGATATTGTTGCATGCCTGAAGCTCGACAGCAGGCCCGTTTGTGCCAGCAAATTCAAATCCCTCCAACGTGATGTATTCCGATCCCACAAACGTGAAATGGGAATTCCCCACGAATTTCGCTCTCCCTCGATGCTGTGCTCGGATGACAATCGGGGCATTCTTCTTGCCACGAATCGTCCGAACAACGCTCCCGCCCAGATCGTAGCTCCCATCTGCAAGCTGGATGACCTGGCCCGGCGCCACTGCACCGAGCGCAGAGAGGAATTCGGGCGCTGACGCGCACCGGATGCTGCGCTGTGCCAACGTTGATTGACTCAGCAGCACAAGAACAAGAAGGATGACCAGCGTATTAGCGAGCAGTTTCACCGGATGTACTCCCCTGGATGAGTCATTTGGCGGGATGCGGCACTTTGAATTCGATCACGACATTGAACAACGGGCCCTTGCTTACATTGCGGACAACATGGGTCATCGGTTCGGCAAACCGCACAGTGTTAGGAACCTGGATCCCCGTGCCCGGTCGTGGAGTCGGATTGGTTCTCGGGTCAGTCAACTGGACTTCCTTCAGACGCACCACGACGCGCTGGGCGTGGCTGTGCAGAGGCCGCTCATCTCCGCCTTCAAGCCGCTCTTCGAAAATCCGGATCTGCTCATCTTCGTACACGATGATGTTCTTGATCGGCTCGATCCACTCCTCCGGTCCCTTCACAGGGGGATGGTCCAACTTGAATGCGACCTCGAAGAACTCGCCAGTTGGCGGATCATATGATTCATCCCTCTTGAACGCTGCGACCTGACCTCTCTCAAGGTGGTGCGTTCCTTTGCCGCTCTGAATTTTGACGTTCGTCAAGGCAACGATGACGCGTGTCCCGAATCCCTTTGAATGCGCAGGTCCATAGGAAGAGGAATTGTGCATTACCCGCACATAAGCGTTGTCAAGCGCGGCAGAATCGGCAGCGACTGCGCGCTCAACCCTGAGGCCACTCCCTGCTTGCTCAGAAGCGAGCCCATGCGATGACGCACACGTGGCTGCAAAGAACAAAGCGAGCATCGTGTAAAGTAATCTAGTTGGAGTCATCCTTCATTCCCTTTCTTTTCACGCGTCGATGAAGCCAGCGGCCCTATTCACGGTTTTTGCGGTTTGCATGCCGGCCGGTTCCGTCGCCATTATCGAGTATTCCGGCACCTGGATTCAGCGAATCGAGAACGGCCTGAAGACGTTTTCGAGCTGCGATAGATTCTCCGTCTTTTGAATCGGCCGGTACGAGCTTCTCTTCAAACGGCGCTTGCGTCATGTCGAAGAGCTCACCTGAACGGTTGAGTTTCCACTTCGCCTCTCTCACGTACCATTGATTACCAAGCTCGATGAAGATCCATTCTCGTGGTTTCCCCTTCTTGCCGCGAACCTGATCAGCGAAGCTCCGTCCATCGATCACTACGCCCTCTGGCTGCTTTGCACCAGCAAGGTCTGCAAATGTCGGAAGGAAGTCTGTGGAATCAATCAGGTCTGAGGAGAGCTTTCCTGTTGGAGTTGTGCCGGGCCATGCAACGATCATCGGTACGAGCGCTCCGCCTTCGAGCATTGAACCCTTCTGACCAGAGAGACGTTTGCCACCGATTGTTGACTCTTTGGCATATCCCCCGGCGGTCCCATTGTCGCCGACAAGCACAATCAGAGTTTTCTTGTGCAGGTTCTGGCGTTCAAGCTCAGCAATCAACTTTCCGACGAGCTTGTCCATGTACGCAATATTGTCTGCATACAAATCTTTGCTGTCTGGCGCACTATCCGGCGTTGGAAGAATCTCTGCATGGATGTGCGAGAGTGAATAGTAGATGTAGAATGGCTTGTCGTGATTCTTCGTAATAAACTCAACGACATGCGTATGCATGAGATCGGGGATGTATACCTTGTCGGGCAGAGGAACCTTTTTGCCATTCACCGTGTAGGTTTTGGCTTTCTCCTGTGTGTTCCAATAGATTCCGCTGCCGGCAAACGTCATGTACTCATCGAATCCGAAGTCGGCCGGCGTAAGGGGCAGTTGCCCCCATTTGCCGATCGATGCGCTGACGTATCCGGCTGGTTTGAGCACCTTCGGCATCATGGTTTCCACGGAGGGTTTCATGAGCCCCGTCATATCCTGGTTTACCGCGCCCGTTCGGAAGGCGTATCGCCCTGTCAGGATCGCCGCTCTGGAAGGACCGCAGAGTGGTACGGTGTACGCATGAGTGAACAGTACGCCGTCACGGGCGAGCTTGTCGATATGGGGCGTCTTGTATTTGTCTGAGCCATAGCAGCTCAAATTCCCGATACCAAGGTCGTCTCCGAGGATGAAGATGATGTTGGGCTTGGACCCTGAGGCCTGGATATCCTTCAAGATCCGGTCGCCCAGCGCACGATCCCCTGTGGCAACGGTGCCTGCGATCAGGCCGGCAGCCTTCATGAAATCTCGACGTTTCATAGCACAACCTCCAGAGTGAGATCAAGAAAATGCAAACACCAGGAACCGGTACAATTCGTCGTCACAAGATAATACACACCCAAAGTGAAACATGCCAACGACAAATGCACCCGTTCCTCATCGGTTAGTTACTTCAGCAGGAGCATCTTGCGCGTTTCGATGCACGAAATCGCTCTTCCATCTGACACAAGCATCTGGCAGAAATACATCCCGCTGGGCATGTTGGAGGCGTCCCATCGGACCGTATAGAAGCCGGCCTCTTGTCGACAAGTCACCAACGTGGCGACCTCCCTCCCCAACGCATCCATCACCCGAAGCTTCACGTCGCTGACAACTGAAAGACGATAGCTGATTGCTGTTGTTGGATTTCCGCCAAAGGCGGATCCGCCTCCGGCGGAAAACGGATTGGGATAGTTCTGCAGCAATTCGAACGCCTGAGGTGCGACGCTATGCTGCTTCAACGGCTCCATCACAGCGGTAATCATTGATGAAGGCGGTCCCACATCCGCCGGCGTCAATGGCCTGCGGGTGACTGGTGAAAACGATATTTCATCGGCTCCGACGTCAGGTGTGGCATCGCGCAGTTGACCATCCATATCCGTCACGACGTAGGGGAACGATCCCACGGCTGCATTCACGACTGGACTCAAAGATGTTGGCCGCCACAAGCCATCGGCAGCAAGTCCCATTTTCGGATCAGAGAAGGCTATGCCGGAGGGTTGCGCTATCCCAAGACTTGAGCCGAAGCAGATATTCCCCTGCCATGTTACGTTTGTCGGGGCCGTGTAGACGGTAATGATTGGCTTTGTGTTGTTGTTAGAGAATACGTTGTTCGCAATAAGACAGCTATCGGGCTGAAGGACTCCGCCGTTGTTGTTCACACCAAAGCCGATCGTGTAATTGTTGTCAACAAACGTGTTGAACGCGACAACTGCCCGCTTGACCTGATCATAATTTGGACTTACGCCGGGCAGCGTGCCATTCATCATCGCCAGCGCGCATCCCGACTTACTGTCATCGACACCGGATACATAGTTATTGTACACTTTGTGATCTGTGCCCATGAGCCGGATACCACCGGTACCGGGAAGGTGATTGCCGAAGATGAAATTCCCTTCAATCGTTGCCCCGCTTCCCTGCCTCATCGACAGGGTTCCTTGACAGCCGACAAATGTGTTATACCGATAGATATTGCCGCCAGATTTGTTGGAGACGAATTCTGCGTCGCCATTGCACTGCAGAAAGTAGTTGTACTCTACAATGGTACAAGAATTGCCCTCCGATACTGCACCAGTTCCAACGCGAATAGTCTCTCCGCCGTTGCCTGGCAGGCGCGGCCGCGGTCCGAAATGGTTGTGGTCAATCTGATGGAAGTTCGGTCTGGCAGGATCTACCCACACCACCACTGTGGATCCCTGGTGTTTCTTACCCTGGAGGTAGCAGTGATCGACGCGATTGCGAGTTCCGTACAAGGAGATCCACTTGTAGTCTACTGTAAGGTCTGCAGGGTTATAGTCGACAATCGAGCAATTCGTCAACCGACACGAATCGCTCTCTCCGTTTGATCCCTGGAATTCAATCACAGCGCCGGAGGGGCTGGTGCCATTACGGAAGAGGAGACCATCCACAACCAGATTTCTCCCGGAGATTTTCAGAGTCGATGTACCGGAGAGAACCACCCCACCATATGATTCCGCGCGCAGGAGAATGGGCGCTGAAGCGGAGCCGTAGCCTGCAAACATGATCGACGCGTTTGACCAGATGCCGTTCGTCATCGTCAAGGTATCACCAGGTCGGGCAATGCCCAGCGTCGCGGAAATCTGTGCTGCAGACGATACTCGGTACTCGGTGCCGTGAAGAGACAAGGGACAACACAGCATCACGGCAATGCTCACCGGAAAGAGGACAGATACAACATTGCTTCGTGGTATCACGGCTTCGCGTTCTGCCAGCCGGCCTTCATCATTTCGTGCAGTTCCGAAACGAGCTTTTCGTTTTCCGGCCTGGATACAATGCTCTCTTTGCAGAGCGGATCGTTCTTCAGATCGTAGAGTTCACGGAATTTGACCTCGTCCGTTTTCTGGTCGATCCACTCCGTGTATCTATACTGATCCGTCCTCATCGAATATCCCATCATCTTCTTTGGACGGGGGTACTGACTGAACACCGCCTTCTTCCACGCGCTCTTCGGATTTTCCATGAGCGGCACAGCACTGGTGCCTTCCAGGTCCTTTGCGACCGGCAATCCACAGAGATCCGCAAGCGTCGGATAGATATCAACGAATTCGGTGAGAGCGCTCGTCCTGATTCCTTCTGGCAAATCGGGGTCAGAGATGATCATTGGAACATGGGTGTCCAGTTCGAAGTTGGTATGCTTGCTCCACTGTGAGTATTCACCCAGTTTCCACCCATGATCGCCCCAGATAATCACAATTGTATCCTTCCTCAAATCGAGGCGATCGAGTTCCTCCAGCAATTTTCCCACTTGTGCATCCATGTAGCTGACACAGGCATAGTACCCGTGAATCAGTTCCCGCGTCATCGCTTCGTCAACAGGACCGATGTCAGGGATGTCGGTATACGAGCGGAGTTCACCCCATGTCGTGAATGCAATATCGGGTGCATTCTTTGGTTTGTCCGGATAGGGCATCGGGATCTTGCTTCGATCATAGAGGTCCCAATACTTCTTCGGCGCTACGAATGGTAAGTGAGGCTTTCGGAAGCCGACACCAAGGAAGAACGGCTGTCGCTCCGACTCTTTGATAGCCTTGGCCTTCGGTGCAAGCCGGTTCAGGGATTCGAGCGCCAGCGCCGCAATATTCCCGTCCATATAGAAGTCGTCAGGAAAGTCGGCACATTCGAAAGGACGTGCACGCATTCGTGTCGACGCGGTTGAACCATCGTCAGGTTCTCCGCTCTTCGTGACTTTCCCTCCCTCTTTCAGCAATTTCAAGTTGGACTCCAGGGCATAGGCATGCCCGCTACCATTGCGATGGGGAACACTGTACGAAGCTTCATCTTCAAGACCAACATGGAAGAGTTTCCCGATCCCTTCAGAGAAATAGCCGTTGTTTTTGAAATGCTGCTGGAGCGTCACAACCTCCGGCAATGTCGTGCGGATGTGCGTCTTGAGATCATACACCTTTGTTGTATCCGGTCTTTTTCCCGTGAGCAGACTTGCCCGGGTCGGCCCGCACACCGCCTGCTGGCAGTATGTTCGTTCAAACAGCACACCGCTTTTTGCCAGCTTGTCGATGTTCGGCGATTTCACGATCGGGTGGCCGTAGCATCCCAGTTCTGGGCGCAGGTCATCGACAGCGATGAAGAGGACATTCTTCTTTCTCGGCTTGAAACCCGGCACTCCGATCCATTCTTTCTCAAGAATCGTCCTCAGCGGGGACAATCCTGCCAATCCGCCTATTCCAAGCAGCGCAGTACCTGAAAGAAAACCACGACGCGTTTGTTTCATAGAATCCTCATAGTACGGCGTTCGTTCATCTTGGAGTAAGATGGTCCGCCAAGATGGTGTCACGGCGGGCCATTCTCACCTGTTCATTCTCTTATTTCGTGAGCAGCATCTTTTTTGTCTCGACGAAACTGCCGCCCGAAGTTGTGTGGGCCTCGAGGCGACAGAAATAGACGCCGCTCGGAACATTCACAGCATTCCATGCAACCGTGTGCATGCCTGCCGGCTTCTGACCATTGACAAGGATGGCTGCTTCTCTTCCGAGAACATCAATCACCCGCAAAACAACGAAGCTGTTTGCCGGCAGCT
>Ga0233422_10000500_pt1 | contig 19469 bp, 21 predicted proteins | sample Watercolumn_Mata_2_FD_182724 | JGI IMG/M metagenome (GOLD analysis project Ga0233422, IMG submission 182724) | Freshwater microbial communities from Lake Matano, South Sulawesi, Indonesia - Watercolumn_Matano_2014_110_MG | ecosystem: Environmental > Aquatic > Freshwater > Lake | place...
TCACGCATCATGTTATGATGCATACCCACATTAAACACAGGATCAGCAGGTGCCAATTCACCAATCTTTTCAACATACTCGAGAATATACTCCATTTCACCCCGTAATGTCTCAAGTTCACTGTCCAACATCTCAATACGACACAATAGTGCCAACTGTTTCATTGCTTCATTATCCACAAAAACAGTATAGCAAAAAACGAGATACGGAACCATGTAAGACCAAGCACTACATCTTTCCCGCAAAAAACGAAAAGAGTGTCATTTTATCATCTTCACAAACGCCCCTTCGTCAAGAATCGGTACGCCCAATGTCTTGGCGTTCTCATATTTTGATCCGGGATCTTTCCCCGCAACAACATACGATGTCGCCCTTGAAACAGATGAGGAGACTTTACCACCTTCGGCTTTGATACACGCTTTCGCTTCGTCGCGCGTCATGGTCGCGAGCGTACCTGTCAATACAAACGTCATACCCGTAAGGCGATCTGCTACCATCCGTGTTCTTGCGCGCGCGATATGAATATGAGACAAAAGCCGGTCGAGAAGATGTTTGTTTTTTGAGTCACGAAACCATGCCGCGACAGACGCTGCGACAACGACACCAATACCGTCCGTTTCCTCAAGTTCATCCCGCGTCGCTTGTCGTATAGACTCAAGTGTGCCAAAACGCTGTGCCAGAAGTTCCGCAGTCTCTTCTCCCACATGTCGAATACCTAGCGCAAAGAGGAAACGTGCCAATGTCGGTGTCCTGCTTGCCGCGATTGCAGCAATAAGATTCTTTGCGGACAGTTCACCAAATCCTTCCAAATGTACAAGATCTCCTCCGGAAAGTTCATACATATCAGCACTGTCGGTGATAAGCCCCTCATCAAGAAGTTGCTCAACAATTTTTATTCCCATACCATCAATATCCATCGCCTTGCGACTGACAAAATGATCGATGCGTTCTTTCTCCGCGGCAAAGCACGATGGATTGACGCAATAATGGCGCGATCCTTCACGAATATCCTTACCCGATCCAATCGTTTCCTTACGCACTTTCCCACCGCATATGGGGCAATGCTTCGGCATGATAAACTTCTTTTCTTTGCCCATACGAAACTCTTTTAACACATGTACAATATCGGGAATAACATCACCCGCTTTCTGAATAACCACCGTATCGCCAATACGCACATCAAGTCGCCGTATCTCATCTTCGTTGTGAAGTGTTGCGCGTGAGACAGTACTCCCCGCAACCGATACCGGCGACAAATGTGCAACCGGCGTAAGTACACCCGTTCGCCCTACTTGCACAGTGATATCTTTAACATGCGTTGTCGTCTGTTCAGCCGGAAATTTATAGGCAATACCGAAACGTGGTGCCTTACCGGTATACCCAAGAGCACGTTGAAGTGCAACACTATTTACCTTAAGCACCACCCCGTCAATACCGTACACTTCCTTGTCACGTCGTTTCGTCCACATGTTGTAATACACACGAATATCTGCAACATTTGTACATATACAACGTGACGTATGTACCTTGAAACCAAGGTGTGTAAGCAGGACAAGTTCGTCTTCTTGTGTCGTCGGTTCCACAACGCCATTCACACGCTCAATGTCATAGATAAACGTATCAAGTTTGCGCAATGCGACAATGCGAGAATCAAGTTGGCGTAATGTTCCCGCGGCGGCATTACGCGGATTAGCAAAAAGCGGCTCGTCGTCCTTCGCTCGCTCTTTGTTGAGACGTGCAAAGACATCCTTTCCCATCCACACCTCACCAACTACAATACAGTCAACCGGTTCAGATAATTGAAGCGGGATACTCCGTATGGTACGAATATTCTCTGTCACATCTTCTCCCATTACTCCATCACCACGTGTCGCCGCACGAACCAACATACCTCTCTCGTACGTAAGAACAATTTTGAGTCCATCTATCTTGAGTTCGGCAACATACGTAACGTCGCGCGGGTTAAAACCTGCTTCTTTTTCCGCCATACGCCGGACGCGCGCGTCCCACGCAATAAGCTCTTCATCGTAAAATATATTATCAAACGACCACTGTCGTACCTCATGACGCACCTTCGCGAAACCTTCCACAACAACTCCGCCCACTCGTTTCGTGGGACTTGAAGGATCATCATATTCAGGATATTCATGTTCAAGCACAACAAGTTCACGCATGAGAGCATCATACGCTTCATCGGATATTTCCGGTGCATCAAGCACATAATACCGATGATTATGATACCGAAGCGCCTCGCGCAATTGTTTCATGCGTTCTTGTGAAGACATAACAATGTTGTTATTCAATCAGTAGGACAAACGCAATCCGCGCTCGGAACGACGTCCCGTTGATTCACTGCACGTATTAAACCCGCGCGAATCAATACGTGTATACGCCCTATTTGCAACATCATCATATCCTTTAATAACCGTAACCGTTGCACAGGAACCGTTCTCCATAGTAAATGAAAACTTTGTCTCAATAGGTGTCACCCCATTTTCCGTTGTCGTCCATGCATCATTAATATCAACTCCCGCACACACGGGAGAACCGCTCCCCGATATCGGCGCAACTATCTCGTCACTATCCACGTAACCGAAAATGCTTTCCGAAAAGTCAGGATGTACGACATCCCAATACACCGCACATTCGCTACCTGAATCAGCAGCATAGAATGCGACTTGTGACTCTCTATCCGACGAAGAGAGAATAAGTTCTTTATACGCAATAGTAAAAATACCCAAACCAATAGCCAAAAGAATGTTTGAAACAAGAACCGCAAAAAGCAACACAAAACCCCTACTCTCTTTTTGAGGCGATATGTTTAACAAAAAAACAGATGGATATAAACGGAGAAACATGTGCATATTCTTAATTATTGTTTCCAGTTAAAAAAATGTTCAGTAATTGTAAATTCCTTAGAAAGAATTCCTGTGTGCCACAGAAGAGACACGTGGACCGCAGTCTCTTCCCCGGGAACAATTTCTTCAATCGTAATATTTCGTGTAAATCCAGTTTCCGCCCAACCAAAATTATATCCGTACACACCCGTATCACTTTTCAGAAGTGGTGGACATACCCCCAAAACACAAGAACTAAATGTTTCGGTTAATGGATCAACTTTACACACGGATGGCATCCTACATAACTCCATACCGTTCAACCAATCGTCTGGAATTGCTGTTGGAGAAAGTGTGTTTGAATCACGCTTATTACGTACCAATTCTACAGCTTCACGCGCAAGATGGAATGCGGTTATTTGGTCACGAGAAAATTGTGCGGAAATAAGACCGCGTGAAGCAATGGAAAGAGGTCCTACAACAGCAAGCATGAGAACAGAAATTGCAACGAGTGTTTCTACAAGTGAAAAACCTTGTTTTTTGATATTACACATCAACCACTTATTACATTGCAAATATTTTGAGAAAAGTGTCATCATGAATCTGAGTCACGTTGAGATATTGTAGTCTGAATACTAAATGCGGATTTAGTAGATCCTTGATACCCCGCATATCCTTCAATAGTCATAAGAACACGCGGCTGTAACTCATCCCCCGGGGATGATCCAACAACAGAAAATGTCACATTTTCAATAATAACCGCGGGAGAAGTGATTGACATAGAGCCACTATCATTGGTGCGTATCAACGAACTATCAGAAAATGAATATATTGCTGAATTTCCATCCTGATCAAGAAAAGAAAGCGTATGAGCACCCGAACAATCTCCCGTTCCTCCACATGAATATTCATTACCTGTACGAATATCACGCGCGACACTTTCCACTGCAAAATTAAGATTTTCCATAACAACACGAAGTGCATTTGCCTTTCGGTTTGCGCTGATGATAGACAACAGCGCACCAACTGCCACAAGAACCACTGTCGAAAAAATTGCAATAGATACAATCATCTCAATAAGAGTGAATCCTCGGTATCGTGGATAACGAAAAATATTATAATATTTTATTGAAAAACACATAAAAGAAATTATTCAACGGTTATTTGTCCTGTTGACCATACAACGACTGTACGTACATGTCCACCTGGAGTCGCAACAATAATTTCCGCATCACTATATGGTGATTCTGGGTCCTTTACTCCACCTTCATATCCTGTCGAAAATGCATCGGGATTGGGACGCGTAAATGTAATCTCAAGAGCATCCTTATCACAATATACGGCCGCTCCCGAAGCCGTTACATCATCAATCATTCGAAAAGGTGTGTAGTCACCAAGTTGTTTTTTTATGTTACCACAAATCGCATAAATATAATATTTCTGAAGAAACACTTGTTCAACACATTCCCCTGAACCTGGCACACATGAATCACCTCCATCATACACACCATTTCCTTTCTGTTGACCAACGGGAGGAATATCAGCAAACAAAAAAATATTTTGTATCATACCTGAAGATAATGATGGTACACGTACTCCATATATAGGAAATTCATCATTTCCTGAGGAAAATTCACGAACACCGATACCGAAACTTTGAGCTTGTCGCACCTCTAATGCAATCTCATGTGCGACGTTTTCTAACACAATAATAGAGTCAAAACCAGAATAATTTGCAAAAATAACACTACTTAATATTCCAAATATCCCTACAACAACAAGCAATTCGATTAACGTGAAACCAAACGAAATGTTCGCGCACATATTACAACCAGATGTCAATTGATTTTTGGTCATAATGCCAAAAGTGAGAATACGTCAAGGTGAAAAAAGAATACTATCATAAGACCCAAAACAAGAAACGGTCCGAACGGCATTTCACTCTTCATTGTAAATCGTTTCCCATTTTTAAACAATCGTGCCCGGTGGAAAAAAACATTTATGGCAATCACAAAAAGACCCCACGCCGCACCAGTCCAAAATGCGAGAAGAAGTGCTGATACGGAACCTTTCCAGCCAAGCAATAAACCCATACCGAACACAAGTTTCGCGTCTCCAAGCCCCATCCACGTTCCTTTCGAAAAAAACCACATGAGCACGAATAACCCCGCAAAAAAAAGAGCGGCAAAAAGTTCCATAAACGAAACAGCCGACCGTCCCCAATACCCTACGGGTACGAAAAGGTACGCAAGTGATAACCCTAAAAAAACGATCACGAACATATCCGGGATAATCATATGACGAATATCATACACAACAATTAGAATCAACACCCCAAGTATTCCCCATAGAATGAGCACATCAAGTATTGAAAAAAGAAACGCGGAAGTACCGAGCAGTAAATGAGGAGAAACGAACAAATATATATACACAAACAAAAAACCTGTGCACGCTTCAACAAGAGGATATTGTACGCTTATATGTCCACTACAATAACGACACCGCCCCCGTAAGACGAGATAACTTACGATAGGAAACAAGTCTTTCCACGAAAGAGGTGCGGCACACGCAAGACATTGTGAACGCGAGCGCACAGATGATTTCCCTGATTTATACCTGAGGACAAGTACATTCAAAAAACTTCCGATAATAGTACCCAAGAAAAACACCGCGCAAAGGATTACACTTTGAAACAAAATACCATCAGCCATTACTCTGCCATTATACACCAAAAAACTCCGCGAGCGGAGTTTTTTGGTGTATATATTCACTATATGTTGCAAATGGATATGACTACGGGGTCACGTCGTAGCAGGAACGACCGGAAGCATTTAAACAACTTGCATCATCATCACTATAAAATACCGTACCGATGGTCACATGGTCAGCATCCGCCGAAAGAGCAGTGTGACCGGATTGTTCGATATCCGCACCAAGCGCGTACGAAAGACATGGTGCTGTGGTGCACGATGTTGTTCCTCCTGCCGTAGCAGTGGCAACATATGTATATGAACCAGTAATAGGATCGGTCGGTACTGTAGAAATGTATGTCGGTGCAAGAGCGACAAGTCCGGCGGTTGTCGTCGGATATGAACTATTCGCATCGTAATAGAGCTCAAGTGCGAGTTGTAATTGTTTGATATCGGAAATACGGCGAGCGTCACGTGATTTTTGACGAGCGGAATTGAGAGACGCCAAAACAACTGACGAGAGAATACCAATAATGGCAATCACAACAAGAAGTTCAATGAGGGTAAAACCTCGATTATCTTGTTTCATAAAGAAATAAGAAAATAATAAACGAATAAAACAATAAATAACGCCCGCACGCATACTTTCTTGCGTTTGAAGCATTTTTATTATATCAAAATCTCTATGCGCGAGACAAGTGGCTGTGGATTAGTGGAAACAAAAAAGTGCTTAAAATCAATTTTTTTTAAAAATCTCCCTAACCTTTTCAACGACTTCAGATGGTATAACATTCGCCTTGATAATATATCCATTCGCGCCAAGAGACACAGCACGATCAATATCCGATTTTTCCCCTTTGTTGGACAAGACGATTTTCTTCGCTCCACTCGCAAGTTTCTCATCACGCATTCGCTCAAGAAATACAAATCCATCCATTGATGGCATAAGCAAGTCAGACAACACAATTTTGGGAATAAATCCTCCTCTTATTTTCTCAAGTGCATACTCTGCATCTAAACAAGCCATTACCTCAAACCCATTCTGTCCAAACTTGATAGCATACATATCAAGAAGAAACTTATCATCATCAACAATAAGTACTTTTATCTTTTGATCAGAATTATTCTGTGTCATATGTGTATATGATACCAAAAAATAACGCTTGTGTATGCTCTACATCTCATTAAAGCATGCCGATCTCTTCAAAAGGAATCTTTTTTTCAAAGGTTTTAAGTATTGCATCCTCTTTCATAGTAATCATGCCACTTTCTCGAGCCGCACGGTACACTTCTTCTTCAACGGGTGTTTTCAAAATAATTTCTTCAAGCCGTTTGTCTGTCTCCATCATCTCAAACACACCTAACCGTCCACGAATACCGGTGGGGCATTCTCCCGTGGGAACTGCATCATACACAAATTGTTTTCCCTGAAAGAGTGACTTCTTTTCTGGGGGCAAATCATCAATCTGTTTCGCAATTATATCGGCAACCGCACCTTCTATCGCGCGTTCCTTTGCAGCACCGGGGCAGATCGTTGGTACCAATCGTTGCGCAATCGTAAGCACGAGCGTTGGTGCGATAAGAAACGGATCAACACCCATATCAACAAGTCGCGGAATAACACCCGCTGCGTTGTTCGTGTGTATGGTTGAAAATACAAGGTGTCCGGTAAGCGCCGCCTGAATGGCAAGTCGTGCCGTTTCTTTATCACGGATTTCACCAACCATGATAATATCCGGGTCTTGACGCAAAATACTCCGGAGTCCATTGGCAAATGTATAATCAATTTCTGGACGAATCTGTGATTGACTCACCCCTTCCATGTTATATTCAACAGGGTCTTCAAGAGATACGACATTTTTTGTCTCTTTGTCAACCTCTCCCAACATGGAATATAGTGTTGTTGTTTTTCCGGAACCGGTTGGACCGGTAAGTAAGATGATGCCGTACGGACGTTGTATCATAGCGCGAACACGTGCAACATCTTCGGAACTCATACCCAAATCCTCAAGTTTCAACGCTCCTTTTCCCGTATCAAGAATACGCATCACAACTTTTTCCCCATAGTATGTGGGAAATGTAGAGACACGAAAATCGACTTTTCTTCCTTCAATACGCGCCGAAAAACGTCCGTCTTGTGGCTTACGTTTCTCATCCAACTTCATGCTTGACGTAAGAATTTTGATACGAGCAACAACCGCATTTTGAACTTTTACAGGCAGTACGATACTGGTATGCATGACTCCATCTACACGAAAGCGAACGCGTACTTTTTGTTCAAGAGGTTCAATATGAATATCGGATGCATTTCCCTCAATCGCATGTCGTAAAATAATGGCTACGATTTTTGTGACGGGAGCATCTTCCGTGATCTGTGGTCCTGATATGTCCTCGGAACTCAATTCTGCGGCGGCAATTGATACATCCGAACCATCAAGTTCTGTTTCTAATTCCGATAATGCTTTCGTTACCTCACCCGATAATCCCTTATATTTCTTTGCTGTTTCCGTAAAATCATCAGCGGATATTACAAACAATTTAAACGGCATATCCAACTTACTTGCGATAAACTGAATTGCATCGCGTGTCCCCATATTATCGGGATCAACAATACCAACATCAAGAATACCATTCTTAACCGCAAGAGGAAGAAACCGATAATGAACCACCGATTCCTCTGGAGCATATTCAAGAACTTTAAACGAAACATCTTCATCTTTCAAATCGCGCACGGGTAATCCAGCATACTCTCCACGAAGATCTCGCGCCTGATTTACAGAAATACCTTGGGATATAAGTACTGCATCCTCACCTTCACCTTGGTCAAGACGTGCGCGCACCTCCGTAACTTGTCTCGGTACAAGTAAACCTTTTGAAATAAGAAAATCAAGAAAAGCCATAATTGGTACGTTTTGGTATCACACACAAAACATGGGAAACAATCAGATCCCCTTTTTTGTGGTACTGGGAGAAGATGTTGACTGCGAAACTGAGGCAGCACCTGTATTTCCGATAGGTGCGAACGGATTTGTTCGCCCACGAGGTTCGTCTTGAAGCGGAACACTAAAATCCTGAAGATTGAGAAACGCATTGTCTTGTAAAATAGATGTATCGAGACGTATTGATTGCATATCCGCAAGAAGTTGCAACATATTGCGCTCCTCATCGGATACAGATGCCTTGTTTACCACAAGAACAGAGGGACCTGACGCTGTGGTATCTTTTTTGACAAAAAAGTAACTGTACGCAAAAAATAAAATGACAATCACACCAACCCAAATCAATATCGTTTTATATTTTGAAAAATCAAACATATACAATGTCATTTAAGCCAATATGTTTTTAATGAAACAGTATACCCATACTGTCCGGTATCAGAAGTATCAAATGCAATACTTACCACATCAACAACACGAAGACTTTGCTCAAGATCAGACAAAAATGAAAGGAATGTTTCATAGGAACACGCAACGGAAAACGACAGGATGACAGTTCCATACGTCTTATCCCCCGCAGAAATGACACCCGGAGCATCACCGCCGATATCCACAGCAACATTTCTTACGTTGAGATCATAGCGTTCAGCGATTCCATCAATATCTCGAATCAATTTTATATTATCGACATTGTCAGGGAGTGCTTTTTGGAGACGAGAAATATCATCTTGAGAAAAGGCGTTATATTTCTCAAGGAGAGTTGAGCGCGCCTCGTTCAACTGTTTCATTTTTTTGGAAGCCACAGTCAATTCTATCTGCTGTGTTTGAAGTTTTTGAACAGAAGCATAATGCACAGACGTAAACCCGAAAAATACGAGTATCGCCGCGCCAAGGAAGAAAATAGTGAGAAGGAAACGGATCATAGACCTGTTGTCATATTTGAATGAGCGGTATTATTGGTACCGTATTCCAATAATACGGGATCAATAATCAAAGAAACATTAAAGATAACGTTTCCTTCATTATCAAGCGTCATATCAGAAAAGATTGGATTATGAAAATATTTACTTTTTCCAAATACATCAGATTGGAGAGCCACAGAGGAATACCCAGAAGCACGTCCAGCAAGTCTCACGACGGGACCATCCACGGATTCATAAGAATACTCAAAACGAGTAAAGCGGATACTCTGCAATGTCTCATTAGAAAGAAGTGAAAAAAAGTTTGAAAAAGCGATATGATTCTTTAAAAGTCCATCAAGTGTGTCCAACCGTGTATCAAGACGCTTTAATTCTGCAATCAATGAAGGTTCAAATGATGAGCGAAGACGATTAAGACGATTTGTCATATCCGTAACATTTGCTAATAACATACGCTCATATCCGTATACTCCACTGGCCGCTAACAGAGAAAAAAAGAGAATAAAACCTGAAATAGCAACAAAAAGACTCGTCCTTGAAGGGTGTCGTTTAGATTTTCCTAAACTAGTAGGTTGTTTAGGAATAAAAGATGTTTGTGATGAAGTTACCATACATGATATACCACAAGTATATTATGCACATTCATACAAATAAAGACAAAAAACATGTGGATTAACGTATCCTTTTTTATCCTTATTGAGACGGTATGATACGAGAATCCATCTCATAGTAAACCGCTGGAAATAACACGTCCACATTTCGTGTATGAAGCGTGGCAATCCAGCCCCACATTGATACCTCTCTCAATCTATACATCCTATTAGTAGCAATCATATCTACCGGTAAGAACATGTACGCATAGAAATCATATATGTGAGGCAGAATAAGCCATGTACTATGAGATAGGTTCTCACAAGATGAGGATTATTCTTGTTCTTCCAATTTACGAAGAGCAAGTCCTACCGCCACAGAAAATTCTGGGCCGGCATCCCGCAATACAGGGCTGAGAAACGCGGGCGTTTCTGTATGTTTAAACGGATCAGCATACGTTAACTCGGTTTCAAACACCTTGTCCGCCGATTCATACAAACCTTTCAGAAGTGCCCCCCCTCCTGTCATAATAATCTGTTTTATAACATTGTTATTTATTCGCTCATAATTAAGCAACACTACTTGAATTTCGTTTACAATATAGTCAACAACCAATTGAGCAGTTTCTGAAGCGTGTGTGTCGTTCCCCGTTCCAAGGAGACCAAACTCCCGCTTCAGCGCTTCAGCACGTTCAGGCGTAACACCAATTGATTCCGCAATCGCTGTGGTGATGTTTTGAGATCCTCTGTTTACAATATGTTGTGAACAAATAATTCCATATTCAATGACCGATATTTTTGTCGCACGAACCCCAAAATCAATAATCATAAACGGCGCTGTACTAAAACCAAACGTGCTTCGCGCCACACTAAATACTTCCAGTTCAAGAAACGACTGTTCCAAAGCGGCTTTCCCGATAACATTTCTCATATTATTAACAATCTCATTTAAAATGGCGACAACCATCACATCAATCATCCCTGTCGATTCTTTTTTTGAAATATTCTGTATAGGTGTATCAATTTCTTCTTTTGGTTCTTTTTGAGGTAATATCCACCAATCAACAGATACTTCAGAAATAGGTACAGGAATATATTTACGTGCTTCAATAGGAACTAATTCTGCAAGCTTCTTATCGTCAAGAGTGGGCATTTTCATGAGTGACAACAGACTTGATTGAAGTGGCAACGAAAGCCCTGCATCTTTGGTTGTGACATTTGCTTCACGCATCACATCAATCAATGCTTCGGCTATCTTCTCTGGTGGAAGTTGTGTTGCTTGACCAACAGCGACGCCGGCATACGGACCAAGAGCAAGTTCTCCATATGTTTCAAGAACGGCCTTCCCTCCTTTTTTTTGTACCTGAACAACTTTAATAAAAGCAGAACCGATATCAATACCCACCACGCTCCCTGCTTTTTTTTTACTAAAGAATGAGAAGGTATCAGAAAGTTGTTTGATAAAATCAGCCATAATATGTGATGATTATACCATGGTAACAAATAAAAATATAATGGCACACATGTGGAACATATGTATGGAAGCACTTTTTCCTTCACGTTGTATTGGGTGTGAACAAATTGGCACATTTTTATGTCATAACTGTATAACTGTAATACCACCAGCGGAATTGCCCTCTGATACAAGTATACGTGCAATATGGTCGTACCAGCACAACACGGTACGTCATCTTATTTGGAATATCAAATATAACAACGTACGAGCCGCCGCGCCAATCTGTGCGAAGGCACTATGGGACACACTTGGTGAAGATATGGCAGAAGAAATACTTATGGGAGCAAAAAGCCGTGTAGATAACATACTTGTCGTGCCAATACCGCTCTCGCGCGCGCGACTGCAAGAACGTGGGTACAACCACACCGAAGATGTTGCGCGCGCGATTGTCGCATTAGCCACCGATAACAGACTCGTTCTCGTGACCGATATTCTCGTTAAAGTACGCGACACCAAACCGCAAATGTCCCTCCCTAACCGTACAGAGCGTCTGCATAATCTCATTGATGCATTTAGTGTTTCTGATACTTCTCGTGTCGCAGGTCATGATATCATTCTCATTGATGACGTTACCACCACCGGCGCGACAATCGCTGAGGCCCGCAAAACCCTTCTTGCCGCCGGCGCACGAAGCGTGAAAGCATATGTTGTCGCGCATTAATCTCAGTATTAGTACATAAAAAAACCTGTCCGAACATATCTCAAATAGGTACCGTTTTCTTTTTATGTATTGTCCTTTTATTTATAATGTACGGTTCATCGTTTTTTAGAATTTTTTATTTTTCTTATTTCTGTTTTAATACTCTCTCTGTCCATACCATAGTGTTTAATGAGTTCTTCCGGTGTGCCAGATTGACCAAACATATCATTGATGCCCATGCGGACGATGCGTATCGGATACACTGATGAGAGATACTCCGCGACAGCAGATCCAAGTCCGCCGGCGATTTGGTGTTCTTCAAGGGTTACAATCGCATCATGTCCTTTGGCAAAGGCGAGCACCGCTTTCTCATCAAGCGGTTTTACTGTTGCCAGATTCATGACCGATACACCAATCCCCTCTCCTTCTAAGTCTTTCGCCGCAACAAGCGCCTCATGCAACACCGGACCGGCGCCAACAATACCGATTTTCTTTTTCACACCACGCTTTGGTTCAAAAAAGATGCTTGCTTTGCCGATCATAAATAGCGTATCAGGTGTCGTCATAACCGGCGTTGGCTCACGAGTCAAACGCAAGTACGCGGGGCCGTTATACGCGGCAAGCGCGAGTGTTGCTTTGCGCGCTTCATGTACATCACAGGGTACAACCACAGTCATGGCGGGTACCACACGCATAAGCGCGATATCCTCAATCGCTTGATGGGTCCCCCCATCCGGCCCCACCGACACACCCGCATGCGCGCCGACAATTTTTACATTCATTTCGTTATAACACACTGTTGTACGAATTTGTTCCCAATTACGTCCCGGTGAAAATATCGCGTACGAAGCACAAAATGGGATTTTACCCATGGCGGCAAGACCTGAGGCGACACTTGCCATAGACTGTTCGGCGATACCCATTTCAATAAAACGTTGAGGGAATTCTTTAGCAAAGGCATCCATTTTTATCGATGCAGTGAGATCCGCACAGAGTGCAACAACACGGGCATCTTTCCTCCCCGCTTGCACCAATCCATCACCAAACCCAAAGCGTGTTGGCACACGCTCAACATCAGCATCAAACATTTTTGAATTTAATTTGAGAGAAGAAATAGACATGATAAATACAGTATAGCAGGAAAATATTTTTCGTTTAATCTTCAGCAATCTATATCTCCTATAAGCGAATGGTTTGACGACTTATCACATCAACCTTTCTCCATTCGGCACGGCGTGTTCCGGTGTTACCAAGACAACGCTGTTTTCAAAGTCACGAAAACCAAGAGTCAGTGCTTGTGACACATACGGACCGATTTGCTTTTCAGGAAAGTTCACCACACCCAGAACCTGCTTTCCTACCAATTGTTCAGGTGTATAGTTTTGCGTCATCTGCCCACACGAACGGCGCAAGCCGACATTTCCTTCAAAATCAATCATAAATTTATACATCGGCTTGCGCGCCTCGGGAAAAAGGGATGCTTCAATAATCGTCCCGACACGAATGTCCACTTTCATGAAATCTTCGTAAGAGATTTCGGGAGTAAGTGTTGTTGCTGCAATCTCAGCCGAATCAATCACAGGGTGTGCATAATCTTGCATATCAATATCCATAAAAAAATAAAAACTTAACGATACATTAAAAAAGAAAATTATTCATGTTCAATCTTTCCTCCGAGAGAACGAAGTTCTCTGAGCGCCATTGTTGCCTCTTCCTTGTTCGGCGGTTTGCCGTGCCAAGTGAAATCCTTTTCAAACTCCTTCACCCCCTTACCAGGAATCGTGTGCGCAATAATCACCGACGGCATACCATACGCAGATTGTGCCCTACCAATGGCATCATTCATCGCCTCAAAGTTATGCCCATCGACTTCTTGAACTTGCCAATTGAAACTTTCCCATTTTTCAAAAAGCGGCTCAAGAGGCATCACATCCCATATATACCCATCAATTTGAATATTGTTGCGATCGATAATGACGATGATATTGGAAAGTTTCTCTTTGCCAGCCTGCATCGCTGCTTCCCACACCTGTCCCTCATCAAGCTCCCCGTCTCCCAAAAAAACATAAAAATATTTATCACTTGCACGCCCGCGATCCATACGCTCAGCGAGTGCCATGCCAACAGCTTGCGAGAGCCCCGACCCAAGAGGTCCCGAACTCGTCTCAATACCGGGAAGAGCCAGGCGATGCGGGTGCCCCTGAAGACGCGTACCAAACTTTCTCAATGTGAGAAGTTCTTTTACCGGAAAATATCCGCTATGTGCCATTGTGGCATACAACACGGGACAAATATGTCCGTTGGAAAGAATGACTCTGTCGCGTGCCGGCCATGCGGGATCGGAGGGCTTGTGTCTTAATACATGAACATACATGAGTACGAACATATCGGCCATACCAAGCGATCCTGCCGTGTGACCGGATCCGGCAACAAGAAGCATTTCCACAATACTTTCACGTATGGCGCGCGCCCGTTCAGTAAGGTCGCGTATGTTGTCATCTGTAAGATTTTTCATGAAAGTAAATCAGCGACACGATCCTCAACAGCAAGGAAATCCCCGATTGTTTTAGCAATATCATCGGATGAAAATATCGCAGAACCAGATACCAGTCGGTCGGTACCAGCACCAACCAGAAGCGGCGCATTTGCCAATGTAACACCACCATCTACACTTATTATATGGTCGGGGTACATCGCCCGCAATGTGGATACATACTCATACACACGTACATCACACGATTCCCCCTGCACACCAATATGCGCAATACCCATACATTGGATTGCGTCAATCACATCTACATATTGTTCAATCATCATCGGATCATCATCAAGACCGAGAGCCGCGACAACCTCAATATCAAACATGCGCAGACGTTCTGCAATGTCGCGGAAGTGCGTTGTGCTTCCCACATGAATAACCACACGACCAAATCCCGCGGCAATAACATCTTCAAGCATTCGTTCTGGCTCATTCACCATAAGATCCGCCTCAAAAAAGAATGCATTCCAGAACGGCAATCCGTCTTCTTCCGCACCGATACGCCGAAACTCGCTCCTGCCAGCAACATCGGCAAACGGCCAACTTTTACGTGCGTCGGGTACATAGAGACCGTCAACCAAATCAATTTGGACAACAGGCGCAAGCCCCTCCACACGCGCGAGTTTGCGCGATAAATCATCAAGATTTTCGGGGATAATAGCAGGAATAATTTCTAACATAAAACATCAAGAAAGAAATTATAGGATTAGGAATATGAATATACAAATAACATAATCACTACTTGGTATCAGCAAGAATCGTTATTACGGGAGGAATACTAGTACAATAACATCACAACGTTGTTTACTGTTAAATAATTTTTATTATACTTATCGTCTTGTATTCACCCTTCTGACTTCTCTTCGGTGTCAATTTTGCAGATACGACGCATATGACGTTTATCGCCCGAAAACGGTGTCTCAAGCCACGCGACGACCATTTCTTCAGCGAGAATATCGTCAACAAACCGTGCGCCTATGGAAAGAATATTGGCATCATTGTGTTCGCGTGACAAACCGATAACGCGCTTGTTGCCTCCATACCACACAACTGCTCTGACTCCCGCAACACGATTGGCAACGATCGCTTCGCCCTGACCGGAACCACCGATAACGATACCACGCACGTCATCGCCGCCGGCGCAAACCTCTTTTCCGACCGCTTCCGCCGCCGGCTGTACGTAATCCGGATAATCGTCTTCCTCTTGATATGTTGCGGCCCCGTAATCAATAATGTCATATCCACGACCTTTCAAAAACTCTTTGAGGTGCTCTTTGAGTATGAACCCCGCGTGATCTGAAGCAAGATGAATGCGCATATGTTTTGAGATAAATAAACTGACTGTTAACACTATACTATCACATGTTCATTGATAGATAACACAAAAGTGATTCTCAAAATCTTAAATCCTAAGCACCAAATCCCAAACAAATCCAAATATCCAAAACAAAAAACACATTGTTATTGGAATTTGAGTATTGTTTGAATGTTGATGCTTAGTGCTTGATATTTCTTATGGTATCACAAAAGTGTGCATTTCATAAAAAACACAATATCTGCAATCACCAGTCACGGATTCTTACTCTACCCTACATACTTTCCACTCTCGAGGACGTGCAGGAGAAGCGCGTTGGTGTAGCCCGCTTCATTATCATACCACGCAAGAACTTTTACCAGATTACCATCCACAACGCGTGTAAGGGTAAGATCGGCAAGCGACGGATACGGGTTACCGATAATATCAGATGACACGATACCCTCCTCACTGACAGCAAAAATATTCTCCCAGCGCTCTGATGCGGCGGCGGCACGCAACATATCATTCACTTCTTCCGCTGATGTGGGGCGTGACGCGATAAATGTAATATCAACGATTGAGCCGACAATAACGGGAACACGCATGGCAATACCGTCAAACTTCCCATCGAGATCCGTGATAACTTGTGTCGTGGCGATTGCCGCGCCAGTGGACGCGGGCACGATATTTTGTGCGGCCGCGCGACCACGACGAAAGTCCTTGCGCGCAGGACCATCTACAATACCTTGTGTTGCGGTATACGCATGCACTGTTGAAAGCATCGCCTTTTCCACACCAATTGTTTCGTGTAAAATCTGAATGAGTGGTGCCGCCGCATTTGTCGTACATGAACCATTGGAACTAATACGCGCAGTTGCCAAATCTTCATGATTGATACCCATAAGCATGGTACCCCCTTCCACACCGGCCTCCTGTGGAGTATCATTTACTGGCGCAGAGATAACAACACGCTTGGCACCAGCATCAAGGTGTACTTTTGACTTGGCATAACTGTCAAAAACCCCCGTTGACTCAATAACAATATCAATATCAAGTATACCCCACGGAAGTGCTGTGGGGTCCTTCTCGGAAAAAAATTTAATTTCTTTTTCCACACCGTTATGAGAAACAAGGAGTCCCCCTTCAGTGGGCATCGCTTCAAAACCACTCCGTCCGTAGGCAGTATCATACTTGAGAAGGTACGCAAGATTATCAACATCGCCCAAATCATTGATGGCAATGATACTAATATCGGGATGATCAAATGCGAGTTTGAAAAACGCACGGCCGATGCGGCCAAATCCGTTAATAGCGACAGAGGTAGACATACCTATAGAAAAGTTAGCTATTATATGTGAGTTTATTATATGTGTAAAACCAAACACTAAAAGAGAACATCTCCGGATACGCACAGTATACCATATCTTTCTCATGTATATTGGGTATAATTCATGAGCATACTCAACAAACAACATATACCCGTGCGTGGCGGGATGTTTAACATCCCGCCACGCACGTTCATTTCTTACTTTATTTTTTCTATTTTACTTACTTCAACTTCTCTTCAAACAACGCACGGAGAACCGTCGGATTTGCCGAGCCCCTGCTCACTTTCATCCCCTGCCCTATCAAAAATTGTAACGATGCGGTCTTACCCGCGCGATATTCCGCAACTGTCGCTTCGTTTGCGGCAAGCACCTCATCAACAATACCCGCGAGTGCGCTGGCATCACTCTTTTGAAACAAGTCGCACGCCTCCGCAATCGTCCGTGGTTCACCACCTTCTTCCGCCATCACTTTTAATACATCTTTCGCACCACGTGACGACACTTCCCCACTCGCAACCATACGCACCAAGGACACAAATGACTCCGGCACGATACGCACAAGCACGTCAGCACCGCCCGTCTGCATAAGTCCCACCACATCAGACGTCATATAGTTGGACGCTACAGCAATCATATGGACATCCCCCGCAAGCGACTCAGCGACACGTTCAAAGTATGCACCCAGCGTCGTATCAGTCACATAACTTTCAATATCTTCAGCTTTGATGCCGTACGCGGACGCATAACGCTCGCGTTTCTGCCAAGGCAATTCCGGGAGCTCAACGGCGTTGAATTCCATGATTTCGGCAATCTTCAGTTTTGGCAAATCGGGATCGGGGAAATACCGATAGTCATGTGATGATTCTTTCTTGCGTTGAGAAAACGTCTCTCCTTTATTCTCATCCCATCCACGGGTTTCCTGAACAATCACTTCCCCACGTTGGCGGGCGGCAATTTGGCGATCAATCTCAAACGCAATCGCTTTGCCAACAACACGGAACGAGTTGAGGTTTTTCACTTCAACCTTGGTGCCGGACAATCGATCTTCACCTTCTTTGTATATGGAAACATTCGCCTCAACGCGCATTTCTCCTTTTTCCATGTTTGCTTCACTCGCGCCGAGATAGCGAAGGAGCAATTGCAATTCTTTGGCAAAACGCATTGCCGTATCGGCATCAGAAATAACCGGCTCCGTGACAAGCTCCAGCAACGGTACCCCCGCGCGATTGTAATCAATCAGTGAATATTCACCACGGTCATGCTTGGATGTCGCTGTATCTTCCTCAAGATGAATACGCGTAAGCTCCACCCCCGCAAGCGACCCGCCAGACACAAGCGGATATTTATATTGACTGATCTGGTACCCCTTCGGAATATCGGGATAAAAATAATTCTTACGATCAAATTCCGTAAACTCAGTCGCGAGCGTCCCGCCAACTGCCGTACCCACACGGAGCACATGTTCCACCGCCTTTTTGTTTATCACGGGAAGCGTCCCTGGATGCGCCATGCACACGGGACAGATGTTGACGTTAGGACGCGTTTCATCTGCATCGTTTTTGCACGCACAAAACATCTTCGTCAGGGTGTGAAGTTCCGCGTGTATTTCGAGACCGATAACCGGTTTGTACATCATAAAACGTTTTCGGGGAGAGGCGGAGCGCCTTGTGAGGCACCCCGCTCGCCTGTCCGATCATATAACGATTATACCATATCTTTTTATCATCTGCTTTTCTGCCACACTTACCATATTGACCACACTATGGTAGGTTTGAAACCAGATGTAACTTTTCAACAGTTAATTTCACGCACATGAACAAAAAACAGAACCGCATCAAGCGCCCACCACAACACTTTCTCTGCCATCCCAAAAGGATGTTGCTCTCATCAACATAGGGTTTACGTCGCTCCTTTTTGCACTATGGCAACAGTGGGCGCAGGATCACCTTGGTTTCTTTCAATTGAAGTCAGTGTTGTGTTTTACACATGCGGGTATCTTTCCACCCTCGCGGAAGGATACAAGATACGCGCTCTCAACACTCTACAATGGACCCACCGCATAAAGACCCTCCCCATGCGAGAATAGTGATATGAACATACACACACTATCAAAGAAACCAAAGGTATGTGAAAGAATATTCGAACTTTCACCACAGAAATTTAAGAAACGCTCGGA
>Ga0233422_10000501_pt1 | contig 19456 bp, 13 predicted proteins | sample Watercolumn_Mata_2_FD_182724 | JGI IMG/M metagenome (GOLD analysis project Ga0233422, IMG submission 182724) | Freshwater microbial communities from Lake Matano, South Sulawesi, Indonesia - Watercolumn_Matano_2014_110_MG | ecosystem: Environmental > Aquatic > Freshwater > Lake | place...
AGCGAAAAAGAAGAGGAGTATTTCGCGAGACTTGAACTCGAGCGTCGCAGGAAACATGAGGAAGAGCATCGCAAGAAAATGGCGGCTGAGGAGAAGAAGAGGCTGAAAGAGCTTCACTACATGCATTGCCCCAAGTGCGGGATGGGACTCAGCGAAATCGACTTCAAAGGTGTAAAAGTCGACAAATGCCTGAGTTGCGACGGAATCTGGCTCGATGCCGGTGAGTTGGATCAGATTTCGCAGCTAGAGAAGAAGGCTCTCGACAAGCTCTTTGGAGTGTTCAAGAAGTAGGTTCCCGATCATTTCAGTTTTGGCGCGATCAAAAAAGAATCCCCGCACAGAACTTGTGAGGGGATTTTCATTGTACCCGCACCATGCGCAGGTGAGCGATCAGGTGTTCTGGAAATTCCGATGAATGATTTTTGCCGGATCGAAGCCGTTGAAGCGTGTCGTTGAGGCGGTCCCATACGCACCGATGTTCACCGTAGAGAGGAAATCTCCTACCTCTAGATTCGCCGGCAGCTCGGCTGAGAGTGTAATCTTGTCAAAGCTGTCACACGTTGGCCCCACAACGGCACAGATCTCCGTGTCGCCGGCCTTAAACGCCGAGAAGTTCGGAATCCAGTGGTCGTACACTACGCCTGAGTAGCTGTGGTAGACGCCGTCGTTGATGTGGTAGAAGATCTTTCCTCCCCTCCGCGCTTTCCCGATGATCTCTGCAACGAGCACCGCCGCAGTCGCTGCAATGAATCGTCCTGGCTCGGCAAGGATCTCGATGTCATCGGGGAAGAGTCTCTTGAACTCAGAATTCAGAAGGTTGGCGAGCTTCGAGAAGTCCGGGACCTGCGGATCATAAGGAACTGGAAATCCCCCGCCGATATCGAGCAGATTCAGACCATATCCCTTCTTTCGCGCGTCGTGAAAGATCTCTGAGGCAATGGCCAGTGCCTGCGTGTAGTTGTCGAAATTTGTGCACTGGCTCCCGACGTGGAAGCTGATCCCTTCGACCTTCAATCCTGAATTGAACGCTTCATCAATCAATCCGGCCGCTTCTCCTGGTTCTACGCCGAACTTGGTACTCATCTCTACCTGCGATCCGGTATCGGGCACTTTCACGCGTAGGACCAATCCCGCCGTGTTGCAGTGCTCTCTCAGTTTCTTCACTTCGGCCGCATTGTCATACGTGACCAGTGGCTTGTATTGCTTGATCTTCGCGAGCGTCTGCCGGTCCTTGATCGTGTTCGAAAAGATGATCTTGTCCCAGACGAAGTACTTCTTCTGCTCCTTTTCGAAGTGCCGGATGTACTGGTACACCTGCATGAACTCGTTGTAGGACGCGACGTCGAAGCTTGACCCTTCCTTGAACAGCGTCTCGATGATCTGCTGCGTCGAATTCGCTTTCACCGCGTAGTAACATTGCACACGGGGAAGGTGTTTCTTGAACGTCCGGTAGTTCTGCCGAATCACATCATGATCAATGATGCAGAGCGGTGTACCATGCTGACCCGCCAGGTCAAGCAGCTCATTCTTAGGTATCAAGATGCCTCCTGGAGTACATGTGTGAAAATCCGATATCCGAAATCCTAAACAGTCGGCAAACCAAAATATCGAAGCATCAAACGTCTGCCACTTAGTGCTTCGGACTTCGTGTTTGTTTCGGATTTAGAGTTTCGTATTTCGAGTTTCCCCTCAGAGGGGGAGCTTCTTCATCATCCCCGACAGTTCCTCAACCTCCTTGTTGTTTTCGAGGTACGACTTGATGAGCTTCTTCCGCAGTTCGTCGCCGCGTTCGTAGAGGCGCTTGAGTTTCTTGGGCTTCGTGGTTTGGATAACGTACGCTGCGAGCAAGGGAAATGCGACGGTAACGTCGATGTATGCCGTCACGGTCTCGTCAAGCTTGGTCGGGTCGATCTTACCCCAGCTTGCTGCTTCGCTCGGTGGTGCGCCCGAAAGACCGCCGGTGTCGGGACGTGCATCTGTGATGTTGATGTCGTAGTCCTGACCTGCCTCGGGAATCATCAGTACTTCCTGAATCTGCGGCTCGGTTTGGAGGAGAAAGTTCTTCGGGCTGCCGCCGCCGATGAGGAGTACGCCGGTTTTCCCGTTTTCATACTTCTTGGCATTCAGGATAATGGCCGTGGAGTCGTTGACGTCGATGCTCGGATTGATCTTCAGTTTGAAGTACTCCTTCAATCCTTTGGCTTCAGCGAGGAGCTCCAATCCGGCAACGTTCATGCCGATCGTCGAATCACCGGGCGATGACGTGAAGACCGGGATGCCATTCCGGTACGCCGCTGCGAGCACGCTCACCTCACCCAGTTTGTTCTTCCGTTCGTATTCGTTGATGACCTTTCCGAGGAGGTGATAGTACTCCCTCGTCCCCATCTCCTTCTGAAATTCCGGCCGCAGCATGATCTTGCGGAGAATCCGGTCTGTAGCCATCAAGACATCTTCGTAGTCGAAAAGGATATCATAGATCCTCGTGACGCCTTTGTCCCTCAGGTCTGCGTCGTCCACATCATGAAGGCCGCGGAACATCGGCATATTGAATGCATAGTGAAGATCGTGGTACATGTTGGCACCGGTTGCAACCAGCCAGTCCACGAAACCATGATTCATCAGAGGAATGATCGTTGAGGGGCCGAGACCTGCCGGCGTCAACGCGCCCGCAATGCTCAGACCGACCGTGACATCGTTGGCCGCATACTTCTGACGCATCAGCTGGCAGGCCGCTCTGAGCCGGCCGCCGTTGTAGGCGTCGAGATTGTCGATCACAGATTCGATGGTGCTCTTCTTCGTGATCGGCTTCGGGAGGACTCGCTTGCCTGAGAGATAATCGTTTTTTGCCATGCGGTGTTTCGCGTGATGATCCATGATCTTCCCTTCGCTGCTGATATCGTGGTGGAGAATGGCCCGCGGCCGAAATAGTGCACCAAATGTAGGGGAGAAAGACCAGAGACGAAAGGAAACCTGTGGGATGTCGATTGCGTTTGTATTCTTTCCGGCGTAGCTTCCGACAGCAGATCCGAAGTGAGTGAGGAGCAAATGGAAAATCTGGAGTCACCGGCGTGTGTTGTTTGCGGGACGGTCCTGGGAGGTCCGCTCGGACGAGTCGCGCAGCTCTTCGGCATAAGAAGAAGTGGCCAGAACCCCAACCTCTGCAGCAGATGCGGGGCCCATCTCAGCGAGGGAGGAATCGTCGAGCTGACGGTCTTCTTCGCGGATCTCGCGGGCTTCACAGCCATGACGAGCGAGCTTGGTCCCGAGAAATCGTTCGAGATTGTCAACGCCTTTTTTAAGAAGGCGAATGAAATCCTTGTGAGACACGACGCGTTCATCGACAAGTTTATCGGTGATGCGGTGATGGCGCTCTTCAACGTGCCCATTCACAATGACGATCACGTGCAGAAGGCCGTGGCAGCGGCCCTCGCGTTGCAGGAATCCATGAAGGAGCTCTCTGAACACCACAAGCGGAATCTGCAGATCAGGATCGGTCTTGCCGCTGGATTTGCGAGGGTAGGGCGCATCGGTTCGCACGACCGCCGGGACTATACGGCGATTGGCGACGTTGTCAATCTCGCCTCCCGGCTTGAGGCATCGGCGCTTCCAGGCGAGATCATGATGAACGAACAAGTGTATGCACGGATAGCGGCCCAATACCCGGGCACGGAGAGGGAACTTCTGACCCTGAAGGGTTTCGAGGAGAAGGTAGGTGCATATCGGCTGCTCAGGAATACGATTGGTTTCGCACCTCTCGAAACCGGTGAGCGGGCTCTCGGCCAACCGCGATTCAGACGGGTGAGCCTAGGTGCGCTGCTGTTTGCCATGCTCGGGGCTCCCTGTATGGTCACTTCAATCCTCGGTCCGCTATCACTCTTGTTCGGAGCGGCCTCCTTCTTTGGCGCAACAGCCCGTTATTTTGCCATTCTCGATCAACCCGGTGTTCAAATCCCGCTCCAGGGAGTTGCCATCCTCATGGCTTCGCTGAATCTCTACGCGATCTGGTACGGATATCGTCGCTACAAAGCGAGCGACGCTCCCGCGGGCAACCTGCTCCCTCTCCTGCACAAACGAGTCATCGCGGTCACTTTGCTCTCTCTCCTATCGCTTGTTTTCATCCTCACAGAGCTTTTCATTCATCTTGTTCTTAACCACCGCCTCGCTCTTTGAAGCCCGGAGTCGTTGCTGACGTGTTTCGCAACAGCCCCCGCGCGGTACGAACTTTCGCGCACGGTTCGTTGTTCTGAGAACTGTAAAGAGAAACTCATCAGTAAAAGAAAGGTAATGCCATGAAGATTGCAGTCCTGGGGACCGGCATGGTCGGACAGTCGCTTGCCGCTAAGCTCTCGGAAGGGGGGCACGATGTCGTTGTCGGGACACGAAGTGTCGCCGAGACGCTTGCCAAGACGGCTCCGGGTCCGTTCGGTACTCCGCCGTTCAGGACATGGAAGCAACAACATCAATCGGTTCCGCTCATGACGTACGCGGAAGCGGCCGCCAGGAGTGAAATAGTTTTCAACGCTACAAGCGGAGGCGCATCGCTCGCTGCGCTACAGGCTGCCAGGGAAGAGAATCTGAGCGGGAAAGTGATTGTGGATATTGCGAACCCGCTCGACTTCTCGAAGGGTATGCCCCCCTCCCTCACAGTATGCAACACTGACTCGCTGGCGGAGCAGATTCAGCGTGCCTTCCCAAAGGCGAAGGTGGTCAAAGCGCTCAACACTGTCAACGCGCTCGTGATGGTGAATCCGAACTCTGTCGGCAACGGTGACCACCACTTGCCTATCTGTGGCAACGACGCACCGGCGAAGGCAACCGTTACCGAGTTTTTGAGGGCGAACTTTGGATGGAAGCATGTGATCGATGTCGGTGACATCACAGCTGCCCGCGGCACCGAGATGATGCTCCCGATCTGGGTCCGATTGATGGGCACGCTCAAGACACCGATGTTCAATTTCAAGATCGTTCAGTAGCATCAAACTTCGTTATTCTGATTTCGAAATTCGGTGTTGGATATTCATCGGGCTCCGGCGATCGACCGGTGTTTTCTCCCGACGGACTGACCCAAAGTCGTTCGGTAGCTCAGCTCCCGAACGACAAGTTGGGGGAATGTCTAACGTCCATGAAGGAACGTCGAATCATGACGGTACATTCCGTCGCCATGTAGGTCCGGAGCCCCGCCTGCCCCGTCAAGGTCGGCGATGGCGGGCAGGTCAGCTCGCCCTCGTCCTTCGGGAGCTCAGCTCCCGAAGGACAGGTTGTACAAAAGTCGGACCTCTAACTTGGCGGTTGCATTTCGGACACTTCTCCCGTAGTTTCATCCCCACGCAGCTCCTCAGACATTTTGCTTCTCTTCTCGCATTCTCAAGAATCTTCGGAGGCCGGCAATGAAACAGATCGTCAAAACTACTGTTCTGCTTCTCCTCTTCCTTCCCGTTTTCGTCGTGGCCCAGAAGGATCCCGGAAAAGTCGACTGGGAAATGGTCGCAAAGATCCGTGAGGAAGGATTTCAACGCTCGCAGGTGGTCGACATCGTAGGCTACATGACGGATGTCCTCGGTCCCCGGCTTTCGTTGTCCGAGGGGATGAAGAATGCCCAAACCTGGGCGAAGGGGAAGATGCAGTCACTCGGACTAACGAATGTGGTCATCGAGCCATTCATGGACTACGGTGCTTCGTGGGACAACGAGTACTTCTTCCTGCAAATGACAGCGCCAGCGTATCAACCTCTCATCGGCTACCCGCTGGCCTATACACCCGGCACGCCTGGAAAAATCTCCTGTCAGGCACTGGTTGTTGAACTCCAATCGAAGGCTGATTGTGAGAAATATCGCGGGAAGCTCAAGAATACCGCTCTGCTCATCTCCCCGCCAGCAATCATTGATCTGGCAAACCTCCCGAAAGGATTCTCCCGGCTGACAGAAGAAGAGTTGAAAAACTACGAAAGCATCATTGCGCCAGCCCCGCCTCGTATGATGCCGACACAAGTGCCGAACCCCGATCTCCTGAAAGCTGAGGAGCGCATCGAATTCCTGAAGACCGAGGGAGTGGCGGCAGTTCTTCAATGTGATGGAGGCTCTTTCGGATTAGTGAGAGGATTCAGCCGGCCAGGTTCGAACGCTGACCATTGGTCGAGAGAAAAGGATCTTGCGTCGCTCCCGATGATTGCCGTGGCGCCGGAACAGTACAACCGGATGTACAGGATCATCAAACGCGACATTCCGGTGAAGCTCGAGATTGAGGTCCGCAATCGAATTGGCGAGGCGGTAGAGAAAGCGTGCAACGTGATCGGTGAATTGCCGGGGACAGACCTGAAAGACGAGGTTGTCATGGTTGGCGCGCACTTTGACAGCTGGCATCAGGCATCGGGAGCATCGGACAACGCATCGGGTTGCGCGGTTGCGATGGAAGCTGTACGAATTCTGAAAGCGATCGGTGTGAAACCGCGGCGGACCATCCGGCTTGCGTTCTGGAGCGGAGAGGAGCAGGGCTTGCATGGTTCGCTGGAATACGTTGCCGCTCGCCTTGGTGATCCAAAGAGCGGTCTGAAGCCCGGGTACGAGAAGTTCAGTGTCTACTTCAATCAGGACTACGGAGCAGGAGCTTTCAGAGGGATCAACCTGCAGGGAAACGAGCGCGTGCGCCAGATCTTCAAAGCGTGGATGGAGCCATTCCACGACCTCGGCATGACGGTGGCCACGATCCAGAGTGTCGGCAGCACGGATCACGTCCCGTTCGACAATGCAGGCTTGCCGGGATTCCAGTTTCTCCAGGATCGCGTCGGAATCGGCGGTCATTCGAACATGGATGTATTCGATACACTTATGCCCGAAGACCTGAAGAAGAACTCCGTCATCATGGCATCGTTCGTTTATCATGCGGCGATGATGGATCAGAAGATGCCGCGCAAACCTTTGAAGTAATTCGGACGATCTCGGCGGTGCCGCGCTATCTCGCCTGACATCTCAGATTCCCGAAATCGGTAATCTGTGTAGTTCTGCTGGCGGGGTCCGTCGCAGAAGCCAGGCATGGGTTGCATTTCGTCACGTTGTCGCGTAGTTTTATCGAGGATGTTCGCGTTCTGCATCTGTGGCGAACATACTATTCAGCACACCACATTCCTTTTCGAGGCACATCATGCGACGCATGCGAATTCTTCCTCTTGTCCTCTTGGTTCTTGTCCTTCTCACGGGTCTGGTCGGGTCGGACCTTAACGCTCAATGCAAGCAGGAAGGAAGCTGGGTTGTCTGCCGCGACGCCCGATTCCAGTTTCTGACCCCCTCATTTGTACGAATGGAGTTTGCACCGGGGAATTTTTTCACGGATGCTCCCACAACGACAGTCCAGAAGCGAGAGTGGAAAAAAGTCCCCCTCGAAATCTGGGCCGACAAGGAATGGATGGTGGCGAAAACGTCGGAAATGATCTTGCGCTACAAGGTCAATTCCGGGCGCTTCACGAAAGACAATCTGCAGATCATGTGGAGGGAAGGGGGCAAGCGGATCTATTGGACGATGGCAGATGTCGACAAACAAAACCTCAAAGGCATAGCAACCTCCCTCGATGGTGCGCGGAAAGAGAAACTTCCTCCGTTCGAAAACGGCATCCTGAGCCGGAATGGATACTTTATTCTCGATGACAGCCGCACGCCGGTGTGGGATGAAGCAACGAAATGGATCCAGCCGCGTCGTGGTATGTCGGGACAAGACCTGTATTTTCTCGCCTACAACAAAGATTACGCCGGCGCGCTGAAGCTTTTTGCTGAGTTGTGTGGATCCATTCCGATGATTCCACGGTACACGCTTGGTGCATGGATTACCGATTTGAACTATGAATATCTCCCCGGAACAGAGCTTGTCGACAAGTTCCAGTACACCGACAAGGATGTGAAGAAGCTCATCGAGCGGCTGAGAGGCGGCGGAATTCCTGTCGATGTGCTTGTCCTCGACTATGCGTGGCACAACTACGGGTGGAAGGGGAGCTACGATTGGAGTCCGGTGTTCCCGCAGCCGAAGGAGTTTCTCGACTGGGCACGACAGAGTGGTTTGAAGGTATCCCTGAACGACCATCCCGGCTATGGTAAGGAATCTGTCCTCGCCGAAGAGGACTCGAAGGCCAAGACGATACGCGAAACACTCAAACTTCCCATCCCGGAAAAACCGACATGGACGCTTGAACTGTCGTCGACATGGAAATTCAAGACCGATCCAAAAGACGAAGGAGTGAATGGAAAATGGGCGAGCGAGGAATACAAGGATGATGATTGGGCGACAATACAGTCGGGCAAGCCATGGGAAGAGCAGGGATTCCCGGGTTATGACGGCGTCGCGTGGTACAGGCAGAAGATTTCTCTCCCCGTCAACGCTCCGCCTGTCGGACTGACGCTCCTCTTCGGCGGTGTGGATGATGAGTACGATCTCTTTATTAATGGAACGAAGGTGTCCCATCACGGCTCACCCGGTACGAGTGTGTCTAACACGGTAACGTTCACGGACGTCAATGCGTACCTGGGACGAGGGATGGAGAACGTTATCGCCCTTCGTGTAAACGATTGGGGAGGCGGGGGTGGAATGACGTCCGCACCGACGGCGGTAGTCAACAAGAAGCCGGTTCCAGGAATCCGTTTCAACATAGCAAACCAGTTGCATGCAGAGACGTTCATGAATGTTCTGCACCATCCGCTCATCGACCTCGGAATCGACTTCTGGTGGGTCGATGGAGGTCGCGGGGCTGCTGAGATGGACGGGCTGAATCCGCAACTCTGGACGAACAGAGTGTTCTACGACTTCACTCAGGAACACACCAAGAAGCGAGGATTCATCTTCAGCCGGTATGGAGGGTGGGGAAGTCATCGCTACCCTGCGTTCTTCACGGGCGATACCTACGCACAGTGGGAAGTTTTGGCGTATCAGGTGCCTTTCACGGCGCAGGGTGGAAATGCTCTGATGCCCTACATTACCCATGACATCGGCGGCTTCATCGGACCGAATATCAGCTTCGACCTGTACACCCGGTGGGTGCAATTTGGCGTCTTCAGTCCATTCCTGCGCATGCACTCCGCCCACGAGAATCCGAAGGAAGGAAATGTGCGGATGCCCTGGACGTACGGGGAGAGAGGGATGGAAATGGCGAAGAAGTTCTTCCGGCTTCGCTACAGTTTGATTCCTTATATCTACACCTACACTCGTGAAGTCTATGATGCCGCGTTGCCGGTCATTCGTCCGATGTATCTGAAGAACCCGACTCTCGAGAATGCCTACAAGTATCCCGGCCAGTATTTCTTTGGTGACGAGATGCTGGTGGCGCCGGTGACCGATTCATCGGGCCGGAAGGATGTGTATCTGCCTGCCGGCGATTGGTATGACTTCTTCACGGGTGAGAAACTGAAGGGGAACCAGGTCCTCCGCAAGCAGTATCCGCTGGAACGTATGCCGGTCTTCGTTCGAGCCGGATCGATCATCCCCATGCAGCGCGCCATGGAGTATTCCGACCAGAAACCGCTTGACGACCTGATTCTCGATGTCTATGGGCCGCAGGATGCGAAGTTTGAGCTCTATGAGGATGACGGCGTCACGCTAGGCTACAAGTCGGGACAAGCCGCAACGACGTCGCTTTCATTTTCCAAGGGCTCCGGAGGATATGAGCTGACGGTTGGGGCAACCAAGGGATCATACGCCGGTCAGGTCAAGGCGCGCGCGTATGAACTTCGGATCCATGGCCTCTCAAAGCCCGGCGCCGTGACTGCAAACGCACGTACGGTGAAGTCTGCGGCTGCCGGTGAAGAGCGCTGGGGATGGGATGCGGCAAAGTCTCTGCTGACGGTGGTTGTCAAGCCGGAGGATATTCGCTCGACGGTAAGTGTTCAGATTCGGTAGAGAGACGGCGCATTGGTCGAATTCCTGGACACGCATGCTCTGCTGGCATTGATATATCAAATTCCAACATGAATTTCTCGAATGCGAAAGTATTGCTTGTCGAAGACGAGCGGAAAGTGGCCCGCGCGCTTGAGGAGGGCCTTACACGAGAAGGCTGCGACGTGAAGGCCGTTGCGACCGGTGAGGAGGGCTTCTTCGAGGCGACCGTCACGAGGTTCGATCTGATCCTGCTCGATCTCAATCTTCCGGCGCGTGACGGACTGGAAGTGCTTCGCACATTGCGGAAGCAGGGAAATAGCGCTCCACTTCTGGTGCTCACGGCCAGGGATTCGGTGGATGACCGTGTGATCGCGCTCGAATCCGGGGCCGATGATTACCTCACGAAACCTTTTGCCTTTCCTGAGCTTGTCGCCCGCATGAAGGCGCTGTTGCGGCGTGGCCCTTCAGCGGGCGAGAAGATTCTTGTGATTGCAGACCTCGAGTTCGTTCCGGAAACGAGATCTGCAATCCGCAAGGGCACGCCGATTCACCTCACGATGCGTGAGGCGGATCTTCTCGCGTATCTTCTGCGCAACCGCGATTGCGTCGTCACCCGGGCGATGATTGCCAGAGACGTGTGGCATGATACCCAGCGGGCGACTCCGCTTGATAACGTCATCGATGTGCACATTGCCCATCTGCGAAAGAAGATCGATGAGGGATCGAAGGAGAAACTGTTGCATACCATTCGGGGCGTTGGATTTATCCTCAGTAAGACGAAGCCGTGATCTCCTGGAAAACCCTTCCAATCCGCATCAAGCTAACGCTGTGGCACACCCTGCTGTTTGGCGGCATTGTGCTGCTCTTCATCGCTGGTAGTCTCGCGTTCTTCTACCTGTATCTGCTGCAGCACCAGGATGCGGTGCTCAAAGAAGACCTGGAGATCATCCAACAGTTCCTCTATCTCCCCCTTGATGTGGGTTTTCGGGATCATCTCCAGACGCACGCTCCCCAGGAGTACGAACGATTTGCGGAGATCTGGTCCGGTGATGGCCGGCTCATTTACCGTAGTCCGGAATTGGAAGAGCGCACGCTCGGAGGGCCCCCGACCGGTGCTGATTCGACCCAACGGTTCAACTACCATACGACAGAATTGCCGGATGGGGGACGATGGCGTGTGGTAGGGGGTTACCATCGATCAAGAGATCAGCTTGTCTATGTGCGGCTGGCGGTGAGCGAGGAGCCGCTGAAGGGAGAACTCTATTACGCCGGTATTGTGCTCGGGTCCCTCTTCCTGTTTCTGCTCCTCCTTGTGGCGGTGAGCGGCTACCTGTTCGCCGGCCGTATGCTTAAGCCGGTGGAGCTCATGTCAAGCACGGCCGCCAGAATCTCGGCAAAGAATCTTGAAGACCGGCTCCCCGTCCTGAATCCGCGCGACGAGTTCGGCCTGCTCGCCACCACATTCAATAATCTGCTTGAACGGGTAAGCGCATCCTTCACGCAGCTCAAACGCTTCGCTTCCGATGCTTCGCACGAACTCCGCACCCCTCTGACGGCTCTGAGAAGCGTCGGGGAAGTCGGTCTTCAGTCGGACCGGTCCCCCGCCAAGTACCGCGAGATCATCGGGAGCATGCTCGAAGAGAACGAACGATTGACAGGCCTTGTCGACAAACTCCTCTTCCTCTCCCGCGCCGATCACGGCAATCTTCTACCGGACCGCACCGTAGTGAAACTCCCGGACCTTGTCGTCGAGATTGTTGAGCTTATGGGAGTCTTGGCCGAAGAGAAATCGCAGACCATTGTGACGCAGGTTGAGGACGGCTGCGAAATCGCTGCTGATCGCGGGCTCCTTCGGCAGGCAATCCTCGACCTGGTCGATAATGCCATCAGGTACGGCCCAGTCAATTCTTCAATACGGCTTTCCGTCTCGCGTGATCCGGAGACCATGTTCATCGATGTCGCAGATCAGGGTCCGGGAATTCCGCCTGACCAGCGTGAGCTCATCTTCGACCGTTTCTACCGGCTCGACGAGAGTCGATCACGGCAGGCCGGGGGAACAGGTCTTGGTCTCTCCATCGTCCGCTGGATCGTCAGCGCCCACGGCGGAAGTGTCAGCGTGCTGGAAAGGACAGGCCCCGGTTCGGTCTTCAGAATCTCACTTCCCCTCGCTCACCAGGTCCCATAGCGTACCCTCGCCGGTTTGAGGTATTCTGGTTCCTCGTCGCACGACCTCCTGAGGGCTCGTTCTTATCTGGTTTGTGAACTCCCGCCGTCATCGAGAGCAGGCGGGAAACGGGGGACGACCCCGCAGACTCGATGGAGTGACATCATGTGCTTGCTACCATTCATCTTAAGGAATTTTTAAGTGAAGCTTCAGTTGTCTATTCGGTCTATTCTTGCGAGAATCACTGCAGCGAGAGAATGCAGTGAGCACGCTAAAGGAAGCTCGCATCATACATCTAACCATGGAGGCTCCATGAAGGGATCGCTACTTCGTCTGACAGTCGTTCTTGTTTTGTTGATGCACTTCACCGCGACGGCGCAGGAGTACGCTGGAAGCGAGTCGTGCAAGAACTGTCACTCTGCTGCGTACAACAACTGGAAGGCATCCGGTCACCCATACAAGATTCAGAAGCTGCAGGCCGGGAACCCGCCCGTCTATCCTGTCCTGTCGGCCCAGAAGAGTGTCGGATCACAGGTCAACTACACGCTTCGCTCGGGTATTCCAACGCCCCCCGCTGGCCTGACATGGGATAGTGTCGGATTTGTCCTTGGCGGCTATCATTCCAACGCTCGGTTTCTGGACAAGGAAGGATACATTATCTACGGCAACAATCGTCAATACAATCTCTCGACGAACAAATGGGTTGCCTACACGTCGGGTACGTTGACGAAGGCATCGTACACATACTCATGCTACAAATGCCATACGACTGGGGCAAGCAAGACAAAGACGACGGAGTTTCAGGCGTACCCGGGAATCGAAGGGAGTTGGGTTGAAACAGGTGTCGGTTGCGAGGGGTGCCATGGACCCGCCAAAGCTCACACGACGAATCCGAGTGCCAAGCCCCCGAAGGAGGGCCTCAACTCGTGCAACAACTGTCACGCGAGAGACAGGAATGACGCGACGACGACCTATCCCTGGAACCAGAGGGTTGAATGGCAGCCGAGGACCGTGAACAACGTCAGCACCGGCTTCATCCGGCATCGTGAACAGGGAGACATGCTGCTCGCGTCAAAGCATGGCAAAGCGGGATTTACCTGTGCCACCTGTCATGATCCGCACAAGGGAGTCTATTTTGATCAGGGCGGGTTGAAAGCGTCGGCGAAATGCGAAAACTGTCACGCGAACAAGCAGATTTCCGGACACGACGCCACGAAGACAAAAGCAGAATGCACAGATTGCCACATGCCGTTTGCGGCGAGAAACGGCGACCAGCTCACCGCGTACATTTCAGAGCAGAGCGCCCACTACTGGAAAATCAATACGAATGCGGTCACGATGTTTGACAACTTGGAAGACATTGCCAATACTGCAACGCCACCGGTGACCTACAAGTTCATCAGGCGCGACACTGCTGGTGTGTCGAGTGTCACGCTCGACTATGCTTGCATGCAATGCCACACGGACAAATCGGTCACGTGGGCGTCTACGTACGCAAAGCGCATGCATAGCGGCCTCACTACTGTCCAGGGAGGTCAGGAAATACCGACGGCTTATACCCTGGCTCAGAACTATCCAAACCCGTTCAATCCATCGACGTCAATTACTTTCGCGATTCCTAAGTCTACATTTGTCACCCTGAAGGTCTATTCCATCAGCGGCGAACTTGTGTCGACTCTGATCGAGAAAGAGATGTCTGCCGGCTGGCACTTCACCACCTTCGATGCATCCCACTTAGCCAGCGGAGTTTACTTTTACAGGATTCAAGCGGGTGATTTCTCTTATGCAAGGAAAATGGTGTTGACGCGCTGACCACTCGGTGGTTGGCCCTTTCGAGGGGGTGGTCCGAATGTTCGGGCCGCCCCTTTTTTTGTACGTGGGTTCCCGTGTCTCTAGGATGAATCGCAGCGCCAATTGTCCCCCGAGCGCCTCAGAGCGTGCCCGTTGCTTCTGGACGGAGTTAATGGCCGAGAGTACCGCGATCTGAAGGTAACGTCGTTGGCAGGCAAAAAAGAACGGGGCCGTCCAAGTCGGACAGCCCCGACTGTGTACGTCTCGCCTCCTCGAAGAAGCGCGTACTACTTCAGAAGAACGAACCGCTTCGTCTGCCTGAATGCCGGAGTCTCCAGCCTGTAGAGATACATGCCACTCTTCAATTCAGACGCATCGAATGTGACGCTATAGCGGCCCTGGTTTCTTTGACCATCGACCAGAAGTGCAACTTCTCGTCCGAGAAGATCAAAGACCGCCAATCGCACGTGAGTAGGTCCGGTACGTCGTACTGGATTGTGGTTGACGGATTGAATGGATTCGGATATGCATTCAGCAATGCAAAGCTCTCGGGTTTGAAGGAGGGGGAATCCTCTGTGAATGCGATTTCGCCACCAGGCGCCTGTCGGGCGGAGGAGGTTGAAACGACGTCGCCGCCGAGGGAATTGTAGTTCTGACCATCGTCGATGCAGATGGACTTGTTCCCCTGATCGTGCGGCACACAGACGGCAACGCTCCCCTCGCATGATCCGCCGCGTCCGTCAGAAGCCGTATAACTGATCCTGTAGACTCGTCCATTCCCCGGAACCTTCTTCGTCCCGGATCGCTCCGCTCTCACCTGGGCGATCGAACCATTGATGATCGCTCCATCCGGCTCAGTGTTTCCATCCCCGAACGTGTCCAACGGCTCATCCTGGGTGATTCCGGTGATCGTGATTGTTACCGGATCGCCGTCAGAATCGGTTACGCCCTGGACAGTGATGTTGACCATCTTGTGGTTCGGCGGCCAGAGTTGCGCGATGCTCGGTGTCCCCGAGCAGTCGGGAGACCTGTTTACGGTCACTGTAAACGTACATGTCGCGGTGTTGCCCGATGGATCGGTTGCTGCGGCGGTCACTGTTGTTGTTCCCGCTGGGAAGAATGATCCGGAAGCTGGCGTACATGTAACCGCAACGCTGCAGTTGGCGCTCGCGGCAGGAGGATCCCACGAAACGTTCGAACCCGTTTCGCCCGCCGGGACCGTGACGAAGATGTTCTGCGGGCACGTGATGGTGGGCGGAGTGTTATCGATGACGGTCACAAGCTGGATTGCGGACGCCTGGTTGCCTCCGGCGTCGGTTGCTGTGTACGTAATGGTGGTCGTACCGACGGGAAAGAGATTGCCCGGTGGGACGCCCGTTCGCACAACTTCCACCTCACAATCGTCCTTCGCGTCAGCCGTGCCGAGTTGTTGATCCGAAACGACCACATCGCAGCTGGTAGCCCCTGCCCCGGTGAAAACCTGCACGGGTCCGGGCACCATGATCGTCGGAGGTTCGATGTCGCTGAACGCGCCGAGATAGAGACCTCGGTCATTCCCGCTGTTTTTGGCAAGCACGTAGTGGCTATTGGCACCGATGATGCTTACCTTCCACATACCGGAAGTGGATGGCGGGAGGTTTATGACGGATGGAATGCCTGTTGAAGACATCAACACGTTGCTGGGATCTCGCACTTCGATCGTACCCGCTGTAGCGCCTGCCTCCGGGCCGGGGTTGACGTTGAGAGCAAGGCCCTCACCTGCGCCGACATTCACGGCCCATCGTGTAGGATGGTGTTCAGCCTGCGGCTGGAGTGGACTGTTGGTTCCCAGGAGTGTCGCTCCGTCAAACTCCATGTGATAGTGGCGAGCGACCGGATTGCCGGGAGGCGGCATGTTGATGCTCACTTCGATTCGATACAGACTTCCAGCGGCTGGCGAAGGGATTGTAATAGCCGGCACAGGATTCTCCGCACCGGGAAATGAAGTCGGATGGGGCACAGTGTGCGACGCGACAAGAGCATTCGTCGGATCGAATACCTTGACCGTCGCGCTGCCAAGTTCAGAAGTGTTTACACAGACAGCCGCAAAGTCGATTACCAGGTCTCCGGCTCCGTCAGCTTGCGCCCACCAATAGTGTGTCTTTGATGGATCTTGAACCATAAACGGCGGCAGGCAAAAATGGCCAGCTGGTGCGTTGTAGGCGAACGGTGGGAATGGGATGCTGCCCGCTCTGTGCTGAAAGTCTATGTGAAAGCATCCGACATCAAGAACGCGGTGAATGTGGTTGTGAAGTGATCGACGAGCGGCGTGGTGCGATGAATTGCCGGTAGCTCTTGCCGTACATCGTCGTCGGGAGCGGAGCTCCCGACGACGCGGAGTTGTCATCCCTTGTCGTCGGGAGTTCAACTCCCGACGACTATGTAACCTGCTCCTTCCATTCCATAACAGTGAGGCCTCTATGCATCCCCCCGAAAAGCCAAGAAACCTCGATCGTCGCGAATTTGTGAAGCTTGCTACAGCAGGAAGCATCGTCGCAGCATTGCCCATTGGTTCTGATGGATTGTTTGGGCAGGAGAAAACGCCTCCTGCGAAACCAGCGACTAACATAAAAGATTCGGCCAAGGTCCCGCGCAATGCGAGCTCCATGCCGGGCAAACTGCCGGGCGCTGTCGTCGAGGCGACGCACGACAAATCCGTTGCCGGCGACAAAGTGGATTTGGCCGTTGTCGACGAGATGGTCCGCAAGAGTCTCATGGAGTTGACTGGAACGTCGACCATTGCCGCCGCATGGAAACAGTTCGTCACCCCCGACGATATCATCGGCCTCAAGGTTAATCCTGTTGCGGGCAAAACGCTCTCGACGAGTCTCGAAATCACGCACGCCGTCATCAGGCAGCTTGAGGAAGCAGGCATTCCCAGAAAGAACATCGTGATCTGGGACAGGAGGGAGTTTGAGCTTCATGAAGTGGGGTTCACGCCCGAGAATTTCCCTGGCGTCAAGATTATCGGGACGGAGCGGAAAGACGAGAAAGGATCCTTCGTCGACGCAAACGGAGAATTGTACGGGAAGAAGATGATCGACGAATCGTGGTACTATTGGGCGGATGTGGAGCAGAAGTATGATGCGGAGACGTTGCCGTACATGGTCAACGAGGGCAAGTACTCCTACTTCGGAACCATCTGCACGAAAGATGTCACGAAGATCATCAACATGCCCATTCTGAAAAACGCCGGAGCAACCGTCACATTGTGCCTCAAGAACCTGGCGTTTGGCTGTATCTCAAACACTGCCCGACTTCACAGGCAGCTTTGGGCCGAGACATGTGCCGAGGTTCCGGCGTTTGCCCCGGTGCGGGACAAAGTGGTGCTCAACATCGTCGACGGAATTCGCGGATGCTACAACGGTGGACCCGGAGCGGATCCAAAATTCTTCACCGACTATAAGACCGTGCTCGTTGGAACTGATCCCGTCGCAGTCGATAGAATCGGTTATGAAATTGTTCTGAAGAAGCGCCTTGAAGAGAAAGTCCAGAAGACAGAGTCACCGAACGGGCGGAAGTTCATGGATATGGCCCGTGATCTCGGTCTTGGCGTGGCGGATCTGGAGAAGATCAATCTGAAGAAATTGAGCCTTTCCTGACAGGCATGTAATAGAACACAGAAAACGCCGATGCTACAGACTGTCACAGATGATGTTGTCAGAGCAAGTCTTGTGGCATCAGTGTATTCAGCCCGCCCGAACGACTGCTCAGTCGGGCGGGTGTTCCATGAAAGAGAACCGCGTAACAAATGAACAACGTTTATGTAGTCGTTTCGCTACTGCTGCTTGCATTCGCAACTCCCAGCCTAGGCCAGGATGTCCCAGGTCTGAATACAGAGGATCTCGCAGGCGCGAAGATTCTGAAGACCGATTCGTACACAGGCAAAGCTCTCTTCGGTTACATTGATGGCGGCGCAGAACTCTATCTCGAATACGGATTCAAGAAATTGGGGCGGCAAGAGATTTCCTATTCCAAAGAAAAGTTCGTTGTCGAGATCTATCAAATGGCGGGCGCGAATGAGGCGTATGGAATCTTCTCCGTGCAGCGGTTCAAGTGCATCCCTCTCGATTCGACGCTGCCCAACACATGTCTTTCCAAGTACCAACTGCAAGCGGCTGTCGGGGACTGCTATCTGAGCATCATCAATGAATCCGGTTCGGCAGCGGCTCAGAAGGGAAGTGTCGAGATCTACCGCTCGTTGCATGCCCGAATCAAGCAGCAACGTCTTCAACTACCTCAGATGTTCCAGAACAACATGTTGAAACCGTTCATGAGGAATCTCGTGATCGCCCAGGGCCCGCTCGGTATCCAGAACGGATATCCCGACTGGCTTTCCTACTTCGAGAGTTTTGAGACGTTCACGCTTTTTCTTCTTCCTTTGGACGTCGGCAGGAGCCATCTAGTTGTTGCGTATGTGCGGATACCGTGCTGCGGGGAGGTTGAAGAGTTCGCACAGCTGGCTGGCTTCGAGGGTCCCCTGACGGAGACCCTGAGGACTGAGTCAAAAGACGGCACGCATATGTTTGCCAGAAAATTGGGAAAGCAGATCCTCCTCTTCGCCGTCGGAAAAGGATCTCGAGCAGAGCTGACTGAATTCCTCCGTCCTCTCTTCCGCTAGGTTTCATCTATCCATTCCATTGTCGTTGCTACTGTCAAGGATCGATTCTGTGCGAAGAGGTGGAGCCGCGCCAAAGCCGCAACCTCGCGGCATGATGTCCGTAACGAGGTCATACTACCGGTGACTCGTCCGGGGAAAGTAATCCCCGATCTATGTGGCTCGGCATGGAGCATGCCGAAGAAAGGAAACCCATCGTGCCTCATTCGCTTGTTTGGCTGCCGCCTCTGTTTTGTGTCTCCCTTTTCGTCAGCGCATCTGCAGTGAGCCAGCCCTCCAACTTTCAACATGATTCACGTCATTCGGGAGTCTATCAGACAACGCCTGCATATCGGTTCATTGGTGTGAAATTCGTTTTCAAGACGGGAGGTCCGATCCGCAGTTCCGCAGTGCTTGCTCGGGGTGTGCTCTTCTTCGGGAGCGCTGATGGTTACTTGTACGCCGTCGAGGCTTCGACGGGAAGAGAACGATGGCGGTATAAGACCGAGGGAGCCGTGCATTCCTCTCCGGCGGTCGCAGATGGAATCGTCTATGTCTCCAGCCGTGATGGCAACATCTACGGGGTTGACGCCGCGACGGGAAAGCAGGTGTGGAAATTCGAGATGGGAGCGGATCTGCCGTATGCGAATGGATTCGACTACTATATGTCTTCACCTGTGATTTTTGGCGGCTTGATCTACTCGGGTGGAGGGGATGGGTTTCTGTACGCGTTCGACGTGCGGACGAGGATGTTGGTCTGGAAGTACAATGCGCGCACGCGCATCAGAAGCACGCCGGCAGTTGAGGGAAATACCCTGTTTGTCGGAACGATGGGCGGATACCTCCTCGCGCTGGACCGGAACAATGGGACGCTTCGCTGGGAGTTTGCCACGCTGGGATCGACGTTGAAGATCGAAGACTACGGATACGATCGAACAGCTCTTGTTTCGTCTCCCTCTGTTGCCAACGGAATTGTCACCGTGGGATGCCGCGACGGGTACCTCTACGCTGTC
>Ga0233422_10000502_pt1 | contig 19455 bp, 26 predicted proteins | sample Watercolumn_Mata_2_FD_182724 | JGI IMG/M metagenome (GOLD analysis project Ga0233422, IMG submission 182724) | Freshwater microbial communities from Lake Matano, South Sulawesi, Indonesia - Watercolumn_Matano_2014_110_MG | ecosystem: Environmental > Aquatic > Freshwater > Lake | place...
CCTGATTTCGGGCGGTTCACTAACCGCCCCTACACACCATGCTCGTATATTGTGGGTTTTGAGACAGTTTCTTATACGTCTGGGTCGCAAAGCGATAAGAGGCAAGTCGCACGAGGCGCGCCTGTGTGGCTGTTTTGCTGAATCAGGTTGATTCCTGCCCGGAACCTCTTGTGCCTTCGGCACCCAGACGTCGTGGCGTCTGGGCCACCCCGCGTGCCACGATTTCCCTGCTGTAGAGACTTTTGAGACAGCCTCCATGTCGTGCCACTACCCCATCTTGCGGGGGAGGGAAGGGTGGGGGGCAGCCTGTTTGACGCGAAAGCGCAGATTTCAATGCCGGACACTGACCATCAAGGTTGTTGCTCGAATTTCCCTCTGCTATCTGCCGCGCCAAGTCTTCCGGTCGGAGTGATCCGGGGCACGCTCGTCAGAGGGTTCACATCCACCAGCGCCTGGACCTGGAATGCTCGGGCAAGGTTTTCTTCAGTGATCACTTCTTGGGGAGTCCCGGCGGCAAGGAACACTCCGTGAGAAAGGATCTTCACGTGCTCGCATAACCTGGCCACCAGGTCGATGTCATGAGAAACCATCAAGATAGCGATGCCTTCTCTTCTTATGTCGTGCAGCAGCTCCATGAGCGAGAGTTGAGCGTACAGGTCAAGGTGATTTGTGGGCTCGTCCAGCAGGAGCACCCGCGGCTGTTGGGCCAGGCTTCGTGCAATCCTGACCCTCTGCCTCTCGCCGCCGGAGAGCGCGTCGGTGCGCCGGTCTGCAAGGTGGGATACTTCAGTTCTTTCCAGGGCCTTCTCCATCACGGTCCGGTCGGTGCGGGATTCGAAATGGAGGCCCCCATGGTGAGGCGCGCGGCCCTGCATGACCTCTTCGGCAACAGTGAACCCGAAAGCCGGCGGCTCTTCCTGAGAAACCACGGCGATTTCCCTCGCTAACACGCTACGGGAAAGCTCTGCCATGTCACGGCCGTGAAAGGCCACAACGCCTTCCCAGGGCTGAAGAATACCTGCCAAGGCCTTGATCAGGGTGGATTTTCCCGATCCATTGGGTCCTATAACGCCGGCGAACGCACCAGGCTCCAGCGTGAGGGAAATCCCTTTCAATACTGGACGACCATCGTAACCACATCGAACGTGCCTGCATTCCAGCAGCGGTGTCCTCATTGGTCTGCCCTTCGAGACGGCATCGCAACGCATGATCGCTCACGCTCCGAGCCCAGGAAAAACGACTATCGCCTCACAAGCAAGTACAAGAAAAACGGCGCTCCGGTCAAAGCAGTGATCACCCCTACCGGCAGTTCCACTGGGTACGCCACGACCCGCGCCACACAGTCACAAGCTGCAAGAAAAGCAGCTCCTCCCAGAAACGCAGCGGGCAAGAGCACCCGATTGTCAGGACCGAAAAGGAGTCTCATGGTGTGGGGTACAACTAGCCCCACAAAGCCCACCGTGCCGGAGACGCTGACAACTGTGCCAGTCATAGCCGCAGCAACTGTTATGAAAAAAAACCTGGCTCGCGCCACGTTTAGGCCCAAATACGCGGCAGAATCTTCTCCTACGGCAAGCAGGTTAAGGCGGTTTGCGTTCAGGTACACCACGCTCCATCCAACCACCACTAGAAGACCGGCAAAGACCGTTTTGTTGTAGTCGGAAAGACTGAGGTCACCCATGAGCCAAAAGAGTATTCTCTGTATCTCGTGTGATCCTGAGAGACTGATTACAAGCAGCATCAGCGCGTTCATGAACGCGCCCACGATAACACCTGCGAGGATAACCGTATCGATGTACCCGCGACTCCTACGCGCGGCGGCCAATCCGTAGACCAGGCCCACCGCCAAAAGGCTCCCCAGGAACGCGCACAGGGAGGTGCCCAACAGCCTTCCCGGGCCGAGCAATGCGATGGAAATTACTGCGCCGAGAGATCCTCCACCGGCAATCCCGATGATGTAGGGGTCTGCAAGGGGATTGCGCAACACTCCCTGGAAGACTACTCCAGCCGAGGCCAATCCTGCTCCTGCAACCGCCGCGAGCAGCATCCGCGGAAGCCTGTAAGAAAGCATGATGGTCATGGCTTTGCGGCCCTCTTCGCTTCCCGCTCCCTCAAGAAGAAGTCTCTTCACTCCGAACCCGGTCGCTCCGACGAGAAGAGAAATCAGTCCGACAGCGATAAGAACGAAAAGCAGGCCGCTACTTACGAATATGGTTTTCCACAACGCAGACAGATTCATGATCGAACGGCCTCACTTGCCCTGCGTAAACAGGCCTGGGTGAAACAGGCGAGCCAATTGCTCCAGCCCATCGATTATGCGAGGAGTGCAGCGAGCCATGAGGTCCGCGTCCAATGGGAAAACGTTCCCTTCCCGGACCGCCTTCAGCATCTCATGTCGTCGCCATTCCGCGCGGCATTCCTCGTCATGACACTCTTTGTCGAGAACGAGCACCAGGTCAGGGTCTTGCCGGATCACTTCCTCGATACTGAACCGAAGAAACGGAATGGACTCATCTTCGGCTATGTTCGTTCCGCCGGCCTCCCGTATGAGAGACCCGATAAACGATTTTCCTCCGGCTACCACGAGCGGTCGGCTGCCCACCGCAAAGACCACCGTGGGCTTGGAAGCGCCTTGCACCAGCCGCCTCAACTCGTTTCTTCGCCGCTCGAAGTCTCGCACAATTCCTCGTGCCTCCGAGTCCCTCCCGAGGAGCCGCCCGAGCCTCTCTACAAGATTACCGACATGGTCCAACGACCTGCTGTCATCGACGAAGACAACGATTCCCAATCGGCTCAATCTCTCAACCATCTCCGGTCTGGCCCCGTCGTTGGTGGTGATCACGAGGTCAGGTCGGACCCCGATGACGCGTTCAAGATCCGGCTTCATGTACGCGCCGACATCCGGTATCTTCGACGCTTCCCGGGGGTGGTTGCAGCGTTGAGTTTTCCCCACCAGGAGATCGGCGGCGCCGAGAAGAAACACGATTTCAGTCAGACTGGGGGCAAAAGAGACGACCCTTTGGCAGGCCCGCGGCAAGCAAACCTGCCGCGACGAATCGTCGGTCACACAGATCTCGTGAGGAGCACCCACGGCCCATGTCGCGGCGAGGAGTTGCATGCAAGGCATGATCGAGAGCAGGAACACGAACCAGCTAGGGATCGTCCCACAATTCATGACGCTGTTCGCCATATGGGCCGCCTCACGTACATGATGTCGCTCAAATCGTCGTCGTCCCCGCGAAAGCGGGGGCCCAGCCATTGATGACACGGAATACAATTTCCGGATTCCCGCTTGCGCGGGAATGACGGAGGACGGTTCTTTCAAAGTTGTACTCACGATTCGTCGTGCTGATACGGTCTTCTCTTGAGGGTAGCTCATTGGCCCTTTGACCGTTTCTCCTTGAACACAATGGGAACCACATAGCTCACCTTGCCCCCGGTCAGCGCGTCCGGAAAACATGGAAATTTTTCCGCGGCCTTGCGGATGATTTGTAGTGCGGCTTCGTCCAGGATCGGAGACCCCGACTTCTTCTCGATGCCGAGGCTCATGATCGAGCCGTCCCTTGCCAGAGTGAAGGCCACGGCAACTTCCCCATGATATTTATCCCTCAACGCGGCTTTTGGATAGTACGCGGCCTGATGAATTGCCGACAGGATCTTGTCCTTGAATTCAAGGCTTTCCTTGCCCTCCGCCGTAATGAGCTGCCTTTCCGCGCTGGCGATCGATGGAGCGCTGGCAGCCGAGTCGGCCAAGCTGGAGCTTTTTACAGTTATCGTGTCTTCTCTGGCCCTATCTTGGTCGGCATCTTCTCTTCGTTCCGGTACGAGGCTTTCGTCGTAGCGCTCCTGATTAAGAGGCCGAGACGACTCTTCCGGGCTTGGCTGGGTAGCATGATATGCCCGCGTGACCTCCTCCCGGCGTGTCTTGAGTTCACGGGGGTCAGGCTTCCGCACCCTCTTCGCCAGGGAGGCAATTGAGCCCGGTGAATCGACGCTTGCTGGGCTTGGCGCCTCAGGAGTGACGTTCTCTCGATGGAGAAGCCTTACCATGATCGCGCCCTTGCCGAGGCCGTGAACTCCTGTGGGCCCCGCAGTATGCAAGAAAGGGATTGCCGATAGGAACGCGAGATGCAGGGTCGCGGAGATCATCAGGCAATGGACCGCGTCTCGCCATTGGGAAGGTCCGGCCAAGACGTGGCAGGGACGCGCAATACTTGCCGGACAATCGAACGTCAGCAGCTCAGGGCCTGGTTCGCATGCATCGGCAGCCGAGCAAAGCGCTGAGTTGATTGCATCCAACTGGAAACCGCGGGTTTCCGGTTCGCATTCGCCGCTATCACGGCTCTCTTGATATGCGATGTCGAGCGAGAGCATCCCAATATCGACATCAGCCTCGTTATCTTCCCTGACTCTTTCCGAGAAGGAAGAGACACCATAGAGAGAGCCGTAGCGCATCATCCGCTCCTCTAGCTGGACCAGGCGAGAAAATGAGGTGAAGTCGCACGGCCGGAGGAAAAAGAACCAACGTCTAAAACTGCTCGTGGAAGCAGCGAGGCGCCGCGGGCTGTTCTCTCGCTGTGCTATCCCCGAGACGCCGCTTCTCGCGCACCCAATAAAAAACCCGAGCCTCTATAAGGTCTCGGGAATGCACCCAGTTTCCTTTTTCCCAGAGGTCGGCCGTCTCGCGCAGCCTATTTCAACAGGCAGGTCTTCTGGCTCCCGGATCGTCCTACTTCTCCGGACCTTCCCACCCCGTTCGACGAGGCAGCGGCTCTTCCGGAGGTTCGTCCCCGGTTACAGCGGCGGGACCGCGCCGGCTTCGCACCGGCTTCCCTATTAAGCGTTTACGCACCTGTGGGTAAAGAATAACCCGGTCATACATCGTCGTCAACCGGTTTGTGTACCATCGTCAAATACTTAGTTTGGCGGGGTTTCAGGCAACGTCTTCCTTCCCACCACGTTTGGCTGGTGCCCCTCGCTTCCTTTATGATACTCATTCACGGGGCGCCCATGAGCGTGTTGATGGAGAAAAGCTTGGAATTGGGAGAGGCGAGAAAGAGCTACCATCATGGCGTATTTGTTCTCGCCGACCACACACTCGGAGGTATGCATGCCACTGTACGAACTGGAAGGGAAAAAACCTTTGGTTGACGCCGAAGCTTTTGTGCATCCGTTGGCGGTGCTTATCGGGGACGTGACGATCGAAGCCGGGTGCTACATTGGTGCCGGGGCCGTACTCAGAGGTGACATCGGCTCCATCAAGATCGGTAGGGGGTCGAATATCCAAGAAAACTGCGTTGTCCACACGTTTCCCGACAAAACAACAATTGTTTATCCGAATACCCATGTGGGACATGGATGCATTCTCCACGGATGCGAGATCCGTTCAAACGTCCTCGTTGGAATGGGATCCGTCGTTGGCGACGACGTCAAGATAAACTCCAACTGCATTGTTGGAGCTGGAAGCTTCATTGATTTCGGAACCGAGATTCCGCCTGGAAGTGTGGCAGTGGGATCACCGGCAAGGGTGGTTAAAGCTGCCAGCCCGGAGCATCTCAAAAGAATTGCGGAAGGCCTCGCGATTTACCAGGAGCTTACAAGGCGTTACCTCAAGTCATTCAGGCAAGTCCCCTAGAGGCGGCCGCAAGACTTCCGGCGGTAGAGCAAAGGAGGAATGGAAAATGAAAGCCATCGCGATCAACGCAAGCCAAATGATGGATAAGGGAAACACCGCTGCGATCTTAAGCCCTTTCTTGGATGGGATGAGAGAAGCAGGAGCGGAAGTCGAAGTCTTTTACACCAAGCAGCTCGACATTAAGCCATGTCAAGCCGAGTTCACCTGTCAGCTCAAGACGCCGGGCAAATGCTTTCAGAAAGACGACATGGAGATGTTACTTCCCAAGCTTGCCGAAGCAGACATCCACATATTTGCAACACCGGTGTATGTGGATGGTATAGCCGGTTCTTTGAAAACCCTTTGGGAACGAACGGTTCCGTTGGCGAATCCTTTATTCGAGCTGCGCGATGGTCATTGCTACAAACGTCGAAGGAAAGATAGCGACACGGGCAAAGTAGTTTTGGTATCCAGTTGCGGGTACTGGGAGATGGACAACTTCGATCCAATGCTTGCTCACGTGAAAGCAAGATGTAGGAATATAAATCGAGAATTTGCAGGAGCATTGCTGCGGCCTCATAGCGCGGCCCTGAAAATAATGGCGTCCAGAGGTTCTTCGATCAATGATATATTCGCGGCGGCAAGGGAGGCCGGCTATCAATTGATCAAGGAAGGCGAGATGTCGAGCCGGACCTTGGCTGCGATCGGTCGTCCACTCATGCCATTAGAGGAGTACGTGCAGGTCATGAACCAAATGTATCAAGATACCATCGCCGCTTTCGGGGCTCATACCAGTGTGCATTCATAAGAGGAAGAATCGGGGAGGCCCTTCTTGTAAGAAGGTTCCCCCAATCTTACTTCTTTGAGCGCACACTGGTATCTTCTCGTTCCCAGGCTCCGGCCTGGGAACGAGTGATCCGGAGGCTCTGCCTCCGTAATCATGGTCAAACGAAAGAGTTATGCGGGCAGAGCCCGCAAGGCATGGGTTCCCAGGCAGAGCCTGGGAACCAGAAAAAGTCGCTCTCACAGATTCGACAGGATCGCGGTATCGTCTGCCGGCTGGTCCTCCATTGTGGAGAGTGGGAGGAAGGTTGAGTACGCCGCGCTGAAGTGCGCTTTGACCATGCCGATAGGCCCGTTGCGGTGCTTTCCTACGATTAACTCGGCTTCACCCTTCTTGAGATTGTCTTCACTCTTGTTGTACACCTCGTCCCTGTACACGAAGAGGATCAGGTCGCTGTCCTGCTCTATCGCGCCGGATTCCCTGAGATCGGCCAATTGCGGCCTCTTGTTGGGACGCTCTTCCACTTTGCGATTGAGCTGAGACAAGGCAACTACGGGGATACTAAGCTCCTTGGCCAGGGCTTTCAATGAACGGGAAATGTCGGATATCTTCTGCTCTCTCGAATCCGTTCGAGACGGGCTCTCCATGAGCTGAAGGTAATCGACGATGAGCAAACCCAGGCCTTTTTCTTTCTTCAGACGCCGTGCCTTCGCGCGCACTTCCAGAGTGTTGATCGCAGGTGTGTCGTCAACGTAAATGGGCGCGGACGAGATGATCCCCGCGGCGGCTATGAGCCGAGGCCAGTCACGCTCCTGATCGAGATACCCGGTTCGCAACGTCTTCAGATTCACCCTGGCCTTGGCGCAGAGAATCCTCAGCGCAATCTGCTCCTTGCTCATCTCCAGAGAGAAGATGGCGCTGGGTATGCCCGATTCGATCGCCGCATACATGGCGATATTGAGCGCCAGGGAGGTTTTTCCCATGGAGGGCCTCCCCGCGATCACCACCAGGTCAGAAGGCTGGAAACCTGCGGTCAGCATATCCAGATCACGGAATCCTGACGGGACGCCGGTGATGTTTTCTTTCCGATGGTACAGGGTTTCGACGGTCTTGATCCCGGCCGTTGTCAGGTCATGGATGTGAACGAACCCTGACTGGATCCGTGATTCGCCAATACGGAAGATGATCTGCTCGGCCTCGTCCAGAAACTGGTCGATATCGACCTGGTCCTCGTAGCACTTGGTGCTTATCTCCGTGGCCGCCGCGATGACCTGACGGAGCACGGCCTTCTCTTTTACCACGCCGGTGTAGTGAAGGATATTGGCAGCACTGGGGACCGCGTCGGCCAATTCAGTCAAGTACGCCGTGCCTCCGACCGCGTCCAGGACGCCGGCCTTGTTGAGCGCCGAGGTAAGGGTGACCCAGTCCACAGGCTCCCCCTTCTCGAACAAGGCCGTCATGGCGCTGAAGATTTGGCGGTGCGCTTCCTTGTAGAAGTGGTCCGCGCTCAGCATGGCAATCACCTTCGGCAGGGCGTCGTTGTCTATGAGCAGCCCTCCCAGAATCGCGCGCTCCCCCTCCAGGAATTGCGGCGGCATCCTTACCTGAGCGTTATTTTCCGGCGCCATGTTCGGATTCTTCCTCCGGCCTGACCACGACCGCGATTTCCGCTCGCACCTCGGGGTGGAGACGCACAAACGCGGTATACTCTCCAAGCTTCTTGATCGGCTCGGAGACAGCGATCTGCTTCCTGTCGATTTCGAATCCTTTGTCTTCCAGTGCGGCTGCAATGTCCATGGGCGTTACAGAGCCATAGAGTCGCGCTTCCTCGTCCCTGGATTTGCGGAAGAAACTCAGGGTAAGCGCGGAAAGCTGTTCGGCTTGCGCTTGAGCTGCGGCCTTGGCCTTGGCCAGTTTGCGCAGTTTCGACTCGATGAGCGTGCGATAGTGCTTGAGATTCTGTTCGGTGGCCGGGCAGGCCAGTCGTTTCGGCAGTAGGAAATTTCGAGCATAGCCGGCCTTAACTTTGACCTTCTGCCCAACCGTCCCCAAGTTATCTACGTGTTCCAGCAGGACTACATCCATGGTGAATCTCCCAACGTCCGTTATCGCCTTGGTACCGTAAACGGCAACAGGGCGATATTCCGCGCCCTTTTGATGGCGGTGGTCAGTTGTCTCTGGTGTTTGGCGCAGCAGCCCGAAATCCTTCTGGGAATGATCTTGCCACGTTCCGTAATGAACCCTCTCAGGAGATCGACCTCTTTATAGTCCATCCTGAGGGACGAGTCCGCGCAGAAGCGGCACACCTTGGCTCGAGCGAACGTACGACGCTTGGGACCCCGTGGTGCATTCATTATTCTTGCTCCTTCTTCTCTTCGGCCGCGGGCTGTTCCTCGGGCTCAGGGGTGGACGCGGTCTCTTCCGGAGTAAGTGTCGCTGTGGCTTCGGCCGGAGGGGCCTCGGCGGGCTGCGCGGGCGGCGCTTCAGCTGCTTCTCCCTTGGCTGCTTCTTCGACAGGCGCTTCGGGCATCGCGGCTTTGGCCGCAGCTTGGGCCTTGAAAGCCTCCAGGTCGACATTGTCGTCCGTTTTTACGCTGAGGAACCTGATGACCTCCTCAGAGATCTTGAACTGGCGTTCCATCTCATTGAGGAGCACGGGCAGGCCGACGTAGTCCAGGAGGATATAGCGGCCCTTGTCCTTACGATTGACCTTGTAGGCGAGTTTCTTGAAGCCCCAGTCTTCGATCTTGATGATTTCACCGCCGGTTTGCCTGATCAGGTTGCTGTACCGCTCGGTGAAATTGCGAATATCGTCATCCGACACATCCGGTCCGAGGATGACCACCGACTCGTAGCGTTTCATCAGTTCTCCTTTCGGGTATCAAGCCCTTCGGGGGGCAAGGAGTTTGCATAAACAAAAATTATTACACTATCCGGACCCCGGTTGCAACATCGAAAATACCTTTCACGCATCTGTTCAGTTACGCGGGCCACCTCAAGGTCCATAGCGCCCCCAAGTGGCGCAACTTGAATAGCCACGGGTTTCAACCCGTGGACTGAGCCGTCGAACCATCGTTCCGAAACGACCCTGAAGGGGTCGACCAATTCTGACATCGGTTGACCCCTTCGGGGTTCGCGTATGGCATGGCGTGTGCTCGGATTCCGTGGGTTGAAACCTACGGCTACTGACGGTATGCCCCTTCAGGGCATTTCAGAAAACGTTCGGCAGCCGGGACATACCAAATAGATTCCACGCCTGCCCTTAAGTGACTGAATTCTAGCCCTGTCACCTCTTCCGGATCTCTCGGCATTTGTAGCATTTCCAGACCTTCTCCCGGATGAAGAAGAACAGAATCCCGACTCCCACAAAGAGCGAACCCACGTAGTACAAGGCGGGCAGCCCGAATTTCAGGTACCAGGGCGTATGGAGAAAATTCGTCGCCAGACCGTATGCTGCCATGAACCCCGCGCCGAGAAGGATCAGCGCCACACCCGCAATGGGGGACAGTACCATGCGCGTGGACCGTACCATGACGCTGCCACAGCTCCCACAAAGCTTGACCTTTCCCACATTGACGCGCGTCCGATACATCTGCGCGTCCCGACCTGGCGAGCCGCCCGCAGCAGACATTTCATCCAAACGATCGGCCATCGTTCCCAATCGTTTTGCGTATCCCACAGCGTTGTCCGTCCCTACGGCGGTGTCCGGGCTTCGACGTTGCACGCCCAGCTCCCGGCCGCGGGGAGACGAGGGATAGGCTTCTGCGGGGTCCCATTGAGAGCCGGCCGAATCCTCCGACGCGGCGTATGAATCGTCTCGTTGGGTTTTCTCGTCGGACCTCACGCGTTCTCCTTTCGTCCCTCGTAAATACAGGCCGAAATCAAGCAGCAACAGGTCAGACTCTACGTCCAATCCGTCGCCGCGGGGATGGGCGGAATCCTACCATGAAAGCGTGTAAAGTCAATCAGTAGGCAAAATGCTGGAACTTCTTGGAGGGGGCGGGGAGAACCTTCCTTTCTCAAAGAAGGTTCCCCCAATCCTACAACTCGGGCCACTAGGCGTATGGGTTGGCAAAAAGCAGAATCAGCGCTACGACCAGTGCATAGATCGTCAAGGACTCAATCATGGCCAGACCGATGATCATGGTGGTCAAGATTCTCCCGCCTGCTTCAGGGTTGCGCGAGGTTCCTTCGCACGCGCCTCCAATTGCAGTCCCCATTCCGATGCCGCTTCCAATGGCGCCCAACCCGATGGCGAGGCCTGCGGCCAACACAGTGTACATGAGAATGGGGGTCTTGCCTGTGTCAGCTTGCTGAGCGAACGCGATTCCAGCGAATAGGGAGAGGGCAATCATTACAAGCCCGGCGACGATAAGTTTCTTCATGGACGTACTTCCTCCTTTGATCTGTTATCAGTGCGCTTCTTCCAACGCGCCCTCGAGGTACATCATGGTCAGCATCATGAACACGAGGGTCTGGATGAAAGAAGTGAACACTTGCAGCACCATCATCGGCAACGGGACCAGATACGGCACCAGCAACGTGAGAATGATAATGGCCATATCTTCCCCGAAGATGTTGCCGAAGAGTCGGATGCTGAGAGAAAGAATACGGCTGAGGTGCCCGATGATCTCGATGGGCAGCATCAGCGGTATGAGCCACGGCACGGGCCCGCAGAAGTGTTTCACGTACTTGATGCCGTGGTGCCTGATCCCGAGGTAATGGGTCATCACAAACGAGCAGAGCGCTAGCGCCAGCGTCGTGTTCCAATTTGCCGTCGCTGAGAAAAGCCAAGGAATAATACCAATAAGGTTGCAGGTCAGAATAAACAGCGCCAACGAAGCGATAAGCGGGAAATAGGGTCTTCCCTTTTCTCCCATTGTCTGAACCACGAGATCTTCGAGAGTCCCTATCGCGACTTCCCAGAAATTCTGCTGTCCCCGCGGCACCATTTGAAGCCTTCTCCGTACCAGGAGCGCCGCGATGACCAAAATGATCATGACTAGCCAGGTGTTGAGCACATTGTTGAGGTCCCCGTGGCCGACCTTATGCGTATCCCAGAAACCTTGATAGGCATGGTAGAGTGGATTGGATATCACGTCGGTCAGCATCGGCGGGTGAATCTGGGCAGCCATCTATTAGACCTCCCGTGGTCTTCTGTTTGCTATGTAGATGAACCCGAGCATCACCAGCAGCCCCGCGGGCACAACGGACAAACCAGCGATCAAGCCCACCGGATCCACCCGGGCGATGGTTACAAGGACATACAGGCAGATTCCAAGCAGAATCAGCCTCACATAGAATCCGCCCATCACAGAAGCCATAACCATGCCTCTATCCGGCAAAGGAGCGGTTTTCATCCTTCGGGCGGATGCCCACGCGTTGAGCAGTACCAGCGCACCGCCTGCGGCGAATCCACCCGTGAAGCTCCACGGCGCGAGAGCGAGTGCTATCACAATCCCAACGGCGTACACCATCAGTGAGAGGAGGAACCATATAGAGGGGACTTTCTCGAAGTTCATCGATCGCTCTTAGCTTTGTCCCGGTCCAATTCCCTGCGCACGGCCCTCCATACGTTCGTACCCGCCGCGCCCAGCCCGAAGAAAAAAAAGAGAATCGTCAGGTACGGAAACGTACCGAGCCAACCATCAAGATACCATCCGACGATCAGCCCAATAAATATGGCAAGCACAATGGACAGGCCTAGCTGCAGGGCATCGCCCACTACCTGCCAGGTTGTGTTCCCTTGCTTCACAAAGATATAGTCTGTAGCAGACGGACAGCCCGCTGTCAAGATCGCGGTTCGCTGTGAGCAAAGAGTACACTCACGGCCTCATTGCTGCCTCCAAGGTACGGGCGTGCGCGATGTCGTCGCGATGAACAGGGCGCAACTGGTCTTCATCCAACGAAACCACGGCCACGGTTTCTCCGCGCAGCGTCATGAACTCAACCTCATATCCTCCTTCCCCATGCACGAGGACCACGGTACCCACATCACCGCCTTTCAGCCCGAGCTCGGGCAAGTCGCAAGCCAACACGACGCTGTCCAATTCACGAATCATTGATCTTTCCTCTCCAGGGGATAAGCAGTGACGAATCGCGGTATGTGTTCCCCTTTGTCAATAAACCAGACAGAACGTACCATGATGTGGTCCCCACTCGGGGTGATAAGTCCCCCTTCCACAGTATAGCGCGTCCCGAACGGTGTGTCCTCGATTTTATCTACAGTGTGCACTTCGGCGTGTCGCTTCAACGCCAAGGCAAGACGCTTCCAAAACTCTGGCTCGAAGCCGAAGCGATTGAAAAACGCGGCTTTGTAGCGGCCCTGTGGGTGCGACTCGGACAGCAGGTAGTCCGTGATCTTGGACTTGGGAATTATGGCTTGATCCCCATTCGGCAGCTTCAAATGCTAACCTCCTGTTACGAAGAGAAGCGCTCTATCGCGGTCATGACCCCGTGGCACCTGCACGACGTTGCGACGATGTACTTCCCGCGCTCGATCCTTTCAGCCAGCCCCCGGAGATCGGCCATTGCATACCCTCCGATGCCCGGCAAAATCTGGAGACTTCGAAGAACCACAGTCGTGAATCCCGGCGCCTCTGTCTCGGCAAGTAACCTGAAGAGTGTTTTCTCGCGATATTCGCCGGTTACAGCACAGATTTCAGCTTCGGGGCAATCGTCCGGGCAGAGAGAATCCGCCAGGCTGCAACAGAGATTGAAATCGTCGACGCGGTACGGATTTGGAACAAGCGCCTCGATCCGGTGGGGCAGGGGGACTCTTCGGAGGTCGGGATGCCTTGCCAAAAGGTATTCAGCCGCCAAGTGAAAAGGGACCATAGGAATAACGATGTCTTCCGCGCCAAGGGATGGGGATTTGATAAGAAACTCCACCGCGTCTCCCTCCATCGCTTCAGCGCGACCGGAGCTTTCGAGCGCAGTAGGATCGACGGTCTTCTCCACGACGACGATGTCGGCGTTGGGAAACGCTGCCGCCAATCTGGTCAAGGCCAATCCCCCGAATCTCCCGAAGCCGGCGATGATGTACTTCATCCGGGCGTCCTCCCCTCGACCACTCTGGGCCTCCCGGCGAGGTCCGGCAAAACCTGGATATTCTCAGTGATCCCTGCCCCTGCCAGGATCTCTTTGGCCAGGTCCCCCTGTTCGTCTCCAATCTCCAGGATGAGCCATCCTCCTGCATTGAGAAAAGCTCCTGCTTCGTGAGCGATCTGTCGAATTACGTGAAGGCCGTCTTCGCCCCCGTCCAGCGCTCTCACCGGTTCAAAGTTCACGATTTCCGGTTCAAGTGTAGGGATAGCATCACTTCGCACGTACGGCGGATTCGCGCAAATGACGTCAAATCGAGTCTCCGGCCGTAAGGCCGAGAACAGGTCCATGGCGAGAAATGCCACTGAGGTTGAGACCCCGGCGCCTTTCGCATTAGTCGAGGCTGTCTGCACTGAGACCAGGTCCGAGTCGGTCGCGATAAGTCGAGCGTCCGGCCGATCTTTGGCAATGGCAACCGTAATAGCCCCCGATCCGGTACCGATCTCGAAAATCCTCGGGGAGGCAAGCCTGCGAATTTCGTCAAGAACTGCCTGGACGAGGATTTCCGTATCCGGGCGAGGGATCAAAACGCCAGGTACAACGCGAAACGGTATGGACCAGAACTCTTTGGTTCCTGTAATCAGCGCGACCGGTTCCCGTCGGCCACGGCGAGCAACGAACTGTCGATACCGCTCTCGCTCGGCCGGGAGCAACGGTCGATCGAAATCCAGATAGAGCTGGAGGCGGTCGGTGTTCAACGCGTGGGCAAGAAGGACTTCCCCGTCCAGCCGCGGTGTCTGAATCCCTTTGCGCGTGAAATAGGCCGTAGTCCACTGCAATGCACGCGCTACGGTCCATGGTCCCGACTCTATTGATCGGTTATTCATAGCTTATCTACCAGTGAAGAAGCGGATCGGCAGGTGCTGGTTCAAGCATTCAAACTGTCGAGGCAGGTTCTTGCCGTTTCTTGGGGCGAGACGCCGAACCAGATGTTTGAGCCGTCGGCGGTGCGAGGATTACCACGTCGGCATCATGGATACCTTTCAAATCCAACATGTCCTTGGCGCCAACCCTCAACGATTCAAGCAGTTCTTCTTGGGTGCGTTCCTGGGCATTCACTCCAGGGAGATCGTCCAGCCAGCCTATCCACCATCCTTCGGATTTCTCTATTGTGGCATGATATTCCATGCTTACCTCACGAAAGGAACATCCAGGTCCTTACAAATTCGTCTCGCCAGCTTATCGACGATCTCGGTATGTCTGGGGATCTCGGACACGAGCCCTCTTCATTCATATATACTGTGTTTCTTACCCTTGCGGATGAGTTCCGCTCCGTAATTTTCAAGATGCTTTATTAGAGCATTTCGTTTCATGAGTCAACGATGCCGCCGAGGATAGACGCTTGCCGGCCGAGCCGGTATGAGCTTGACAATGATCGTCCTCGGGGTGTACTTTTTGTGTCTCCGCCCCTTCTCCATATCACGGGAGATTCTCCATGAACATCGTCGTCCTGGTCAAGCAGGTGCCCAACACCAGCGAAGTGCGAGTTGATCCCAAAACGGGCAACCTCATCCGCGAGGGCATCGAAAGCATCATGAACCCCGAGGACCGTCACGCGTTGGAGGCCGGACTTCAGATCAAGGAGTCTATGGACGGCCGCGTCACGGTCTTGTCAATGGGGCCGCCCCAGGCGATCGACGTACTCTGTGAAGCGCTGGCCATGGGGGCGGATCGCGGCATCCTGCTTACGGATAAGCTCTTTGCAGGAGCAGATACGTGGGCCACTTCGAGTGCGCTTGGCAGAGCTATTGAGAAGATCGCAGATTTTGACCTTGTCCTCGCGGGCAGACAGGCGGTGGACGGCGATACCGCTCAGATCGGGCCGCAAGTGGCCGAGTATTTGGGCATTCCGCAGATCACGTACGTGCGAAAGCTGGAAGTGAGTCAGGGCAAGGTGATTGCCGAGAGAATGATCGAAAACGCCTGCGAACACCTTGAGGCCTCCTTGCCGGTGCTTGTTACAGCGCTTGCATCCCTGAACGAGTCGCGGTACCCCACGGTGGGTGGGATTCTCGACGCCACGAAGGAAAGTTCCCCCATTGAGGTATGGAACGCGGGCGATCTCGGACTGAAGGCCCCGGAAGTCGGGTTGCCAGGATCTTTGACCCAGGTTGTCCGCACCTTCACGCCCAAGGAAGCGCGGGACGCCAAACGTCTCGAAGGTCCCCCCGCGGCCATTGCGTCGCAATTGATAGAGGCCTTTCGCGAGAAGGAAGTCCGCCTCGGAGAATAGCATGCCGGCCATCATTATCGATTTGGAGAAGTGCAACGGCTGCACAATGTGCTCACGGTCCTGTCCGTATCAGGCCCTGGAAATGATGGACAAGAAGGCCAGATGGATAGAGGACCGTTGCACGCTATGCGGAGCATGTCTGGAGTCGTGCAAGTTCGAGGCGCTAACCGGACGGATGCCGGTCCGCGAGGCGCCCGATTTCAGCGACTTTAGCGATGTCATGGTGTTCGCTGAACGACACGATGGGATCTTTCACCGATCTGCGTTTGAATTGCTCGGCTGTGCTCGCTCCCTTGCCGATGACCTCGGTCAAGAGGTCGTGGCAGTGGCGACGGGAACAGGAGCCAAGCAGAGCGCTCAACAGCTGATTCATCACGGCGCGGATCGCTGTGCGGTTGTCGAAGATCCAGCCCTGGACTACTACCAGACCTGCACCTTCACGCACGTGTTGGCGGAACTTGTCGGGAGACACAAACCCGGCATCCTTCTCATCGCAGCGACCCACCTGGGCAGAGATCTCGCTCCGCGTCTGGCACGGAGAATGAAGCTGGGGCTCACCGCGGACTGCACCCGGCTGAGCATCGATCCTGAGGAAAAGATTCTGCTCCAGACCAGGCCGGCTTTCGGCGGTAACATCATGGCCACCATCGTTTCTCGTTTTTCCAGACCACAGACTGCCACGGTGAGGCCGGGAATCATGCGGGCCCTGGAACCGGACCTCTCCCGTGAGGGGGGGGTCGAGATCGAGACGGTGAGCATGGCCGAGTGCCGGGAGTTCACGAGAGTCCTTGAATGCGTTATGCAGCCGGACACGGGCGTCAACCTGGCGGGAGCCAAGATTATCGTGGCTGGGGGAAGGCCCGTATGTTCCGAGCGAGGCATAGCTATCCTGAGGGAATTCTCTGAAGCCCTGGGGGCCCAGTTAGCCTGTACGAGAGTCGTGGTTGAAGAAGGTCACCTCGGGGCCGAGCACCAGGTTGGGCAGACCGGCCAAACCGTTCGGCCTGAAGTCTATTTTGCGTGCGGCATTTCCGGCGCGATCCAGCACAAAGCAGGAATGGATGGGTCCAGGTACATCGTCGCGATCAATAAGGATGCTGATGCTCCGATCTTCGGGATTGCGGACTACGCAATAGTTGGAGACCTTTTTGAAATCCTGCCCGCGCTCACCCGCGCGGTGAAAGATCGAGCCAAAGGCTGAGACCTGTCATTGGTATCACGTAGGCCCTGTGGAGGAGTCCCGTGAAAGGAATTCCGAGACCGAAACCGGAAGATCTCATCAGAAAGACCTTTGCTCGCTTCGCTGACGAGGAGATCATCCCCAAAGCTCGTGAAATGGACGAAGCCGGCGAATTTCCCCGGTGGATGTTCCGGAAAATAGCCAAGACCGGCGCCTTCGGCATTCGCTACCCGAAGTCCATCGGGGGAGCCGGGGGAAATACGACTCAGTTCTGCATCATGGTGGAGGAGCTTGCCCGAGGGTCTATGGCAGTTGCCGCATGCACCGCGATGCAGTGCCTGATGGGAACCCATTTCCTGTTCGAGTACGGGACGCCGGAAATCCATGAGCGGTTGCTGAAGCCCGCGCTTAGAGGAGAGAAGGTGGCAGCCTTCTGCTTGACGGAGGCTGATGCAGCCTCTGATCTGGCGAGTGTCAAGACCGGCGCGAGACAGGACGGAGACTCGTGGGTGATCAACGGTTCCAAGACATGGGTTACCAACGGCCCTGTTGCGGATTTTTATACGGTCCTCTGCCAGACCGACAAATCCCTGGGCCTGAGGGGGATGAACTTTTTCCTGGTTGAAAGAGAAACCCCTGGTCTCTACGTGTCAAAGAAGTTCGACAAGTTGGGAACAAGAGCAACGGAGATTTCAGACGTGGCGTTCACCGATGTCCGAATACCCTTGGAGCACAGGCTGGGAGGGGAAGGGCAGGGGGTAAGCAATCTGTTGCGCATGCTTGCCAGAATTCGGGTAATGACCGCAGCCCTTTCACTGGGACTCGCGAGAGCTGCGTACGACCACTCCAAGCGATACGCATTGGAACGCACTCAGTTCGGCAAGAAGATCGGCAGCTACCAGTTGGTGCAGCAAAAGATTGCGAATATGGCCACCGACATCTGGATATCTCAACTGATGGTATACGCCACCACGGAAATGATCGACCGAGGCGAGAGGGCCCTGAAAGAAGCTTCCATGACCAAGTACTTCGTCTCTGAAGCGGCCTGCCGTGCCACGGATGAGGCGACAAGGATCTTCGGCGCGTACGCGTACTCGATGGAATACGACGTGCAGCGTTTCTACCGAGACTGCCGGTTCCTTCTGTACGGCGGGGGAACGTCAGAGATCCTGCAGACCATCATCTCACGCGAATGCGGAGTCTACTGATCACTCGGACTACAGCGATTCTCACACGTCCTGTCCGAATGAAGTCGCACTGCCGGAAAAGCCAACAGTGACACCCTGACGACTCTACTGATCGCTAGGACACACCTAGATCCGCGTCCAGGAATCTCTGCAATTCTTCCTTAATCTCGTCGCGCGAAACCATGGTTGCCTTGCGCGATGAAGTGATCCCTTTGCCCCTTACCAGGCCGTACTCAACGGTTTGCGGATAGTGAAAGCGTCTCTTGGATACCCGCCGCTTGTCCATCCAGGGGGCCTGGTGGGTGGGCAGGTAGAACGAGAAGCGGAAGGGCTCCAGGACGAGGTGGAAGTGGTAGAGGTCGAAATAGCCTTCCTCGAATTCCACCTTGCATTTGGGGCTCAGGTAGATCCTGAGATGATGCTTGTTCCCGCCGGTCTCGCTCTCCCACTTGGCCTTGGCTTCCGGCGTCAAATGGTAGATTTCCCTGTCTCCGCGACGGACGTAGTTGACCGTGAGACAGGGATGGCCGCTCTTGAAAATCTTTTCCAGCACCTGGTGCTTCATCGGAAAGAGGTCCGCGCTCGACTTGGTCTCGTGAACCAGGAAACAGAGGTAGTAGCTGACCCTGGTGATCTCTTTCTCGGGCGACGGTAACGCGTCCATTTCAGCCAACGTCTGACTATGGAACCGGACCCTCTCGGGAACTACCTGTTTGGGCTCCTTGGGCTTCTTGGGTTTTGGCTGAGGACGGGCTGGAGCCATCGGATTGAAGCGGAACCCGCGGTCTCGAGGAAGAAAAGGCTTCAATCCCTTGTCTTCTCGCTTGTACACGATAATAGGGTCCCGTTTGGGAGGTTTCTTGGTCATTGGAGGCTCCTTTGCGCGGGCGCGTGCTCGACGCGGGACTCTAGCCTTGCACCAGGCTCATTGCAACAGTTTTCTCCCAGTATCCCACAATGTCCGCTTCGTGTGTGCCTGACCCGGCCCTGAAAGACCCAAGGGTTGTACGGAACTTCCGTCGTGGTCGCTAACGACGGGGCAGTCTCCGCGAGACCCGGACATCCCCTCGCCCGTTTCCGGTTGGGGTCGGTTCGGTCGCCGGATGGTCCGAATACAGACTGTCCGGCCTCATAGAACAATTGGAATCACCACGGCTTTCCGTAGAGCATCTGGTGATTCCCTTCTAATCGTTTGGGGCCTCGGAATCAAGAGGAATCTGATACGATGGATTGCCAGCCCACAACGTGGTCAGCTCGTCCTCACCGGGTCGTCACCCGGCACCCACGAACTTGTACGTCATCCATACCACCGCTATTCTACATTAACCTGACGCGCACTCAAGGGGTTTTCGA
>Ga0233422_10000503_pt1 | contig 19429 bp, 19 predicted proteins | sample Watercolumn_Mata_2_FD_182724 | JGI IMG/M metagenome (GOLD analysis project Ga0233422, IMG submission 182724) | Freshwater microbial communities from Lake Matano, South Sulawesi, Indonesia - Watercolumn_Matano_2014_110_MG | ecosystem: Environmental > Aquatic > Freshwater > Lake | place...
GTCCTTCAACCTATGATTTCAATGGGCTTACGTATCAATGGAAGGGCCTTTCCCACGTGTACTCTGTCGGTTCAATCCCGACCCTTGCAGCGCGTTATCCTTCGAAGGCGCTCACTTTTGGTGAAACGCCGGAAACCATCGAGAACAATCCGGTCTTCCTGTTTAGCAACGACACGCTCTATGTTCTCGGTGAGGCTTCTCTCGTGCCCCAAAAGCGCTTCAGGCATAACAGGCCGTACGAACCGATGGCGGTCTTCCCGGTCACCTATCAAACCGTGCGCAAGTACTCTCATATGCACTACGACACGGTATATAACGCAAATGGAACGGTCGCATGGACGGACGCTTTTACCGGATCAGACAGCATGACCGTGGATGGATACGGCACACTGAAAGTTCTCGGGCGTCAGTTCGAATGCCTCCGTGTGAAACTGAGCCACTACACGTTCTCGGACAAGGAATTCATGTACTTCACAAGAGAGGGCGTGTTCATCGATATTCAGGTGGCATCGACCCGACGCGATACCGGATCGGTTCAGCCCAAGAGCATTATGCTTCTTGTCCCCTCGACTGTTGTGAGTGCCGACCAGCCTCTTCTGACCCCGTCGAAATTTGCCCTTGAGCAGAACTATCCAAATCCATTCAATCCAACTACGGCCATCAGCTATAAGCTATCAGCACTCAGCGACGTGAAGCTAACGGTGACGAATTCCCTTGGGCAAGATGTCGTAACGCTTGTGGACGGAATGCAACTTGCGGGCACACACATCGTGCGGTGGGATGCTGCCGGGCAACCAAGCGGTGTGTATTTCTATCGCTTGCGGGTCCGCCAAACAAACGGTGGGCAGGCCGGAGACTTCACAGAGACGAAGAGAATGATGTTGCTGCGTTGACGCTGTGTGGAGCAGTGGTGCGCTATGAAACGATGGCGGAGCATGAGATCAAGATTGTGGAGGGGAAATTGGTGCGCTGATCAGGCCCCAATTAGCCATTGCAGCACCCTGACATTTTGCTTATATTGTTGATGACCCAGAGGAATTGAAGAGGAGATTTCACCCGGAACGTAGCGCAGCCCGGTAGCGCACTTGCTTGGGGTGCAAGGGGTCGCGGGTTCAAATCCCGCCGTTCCGACTCCAATTCGACTGAACTTAACGTTTCTCAGCTAAGTTCATTGTCGAATTGAGAGCCCGCCGAAGCACGAAGAGCGAAGGCGGGCTCTTTCGCTATGCGGCGAATAGTTGGGGTGTCTCGCTCCCAAAATGACAGGACTTAACGTTTCTCAGTTAGGTCCTTCGTCATTTTGAGAATCCCGCCGAGCGCAGCGAGGCGGGATCTGCAATGAAAGGTTTCCCGCACAGAAAACGTGCGAGCTCTGAGATTGTCCTTGGCTCACAGAAGACGTTCGCCGGTCAATTTCGGAAAAATCCCGCTTGCCCCGACGAAGCCTGCATCTGAAAGCGTAGTCGGGGCCGTTCCGACTCCAATTCGACTGAACTTAACGTTTCTCAGCTAAGTTCATTGTCGAATTGAGAGCCCGCCGAAGCACGAAGTGCGAAGGTGGGCTCCTTCGCTATGCGGCGAATAGTTGGGGTGTCTCGCTCCCAAAATGACAGGACTTGACGTTTCTCAGTTAAGTCCTTCTTCATTTTGAGAATCCCGCCGAGCGCAGCGAGCCGGGATCTGCATGGCGCGGTCTGCTGCTGCAAGTGTCTCCGCCGTTCTGAAGCCATAAGGGCCGGAGTCAGCAATCCGCCGGAGGTGGAGCAGCTAGCTCCGTCCAGCGTCAGTTCACTGCGTCCGCGAGGCGCTCAAGTTGAGCAGCAGAGCACTCGGCGACGAACGAACCGTTCCCATCGTAGATCTTCATGCCACCGTCCTGTGTCGCGTAGCAACGCACAAGGACCTTTCCTTCCATGTCCTTCACGAGTGTCCCTTCCTCGCTCTTTACGAAGACGTATTGAGCCGTCCCTCCGTCTGACCTGGACGTCAACACGACGCTTTTGTCAATTCCACGCAACGTCAGCGATGTCTTCTCGCTGAAGATTGATTGTGACAAGGAAACAGAATGGTCTGAGATGAAACGGCTGCTCAAACTGAGAATCAAGAAGCCCAAGGTCAATAGCGAAAACCACTCTCTCCCAGCCCCGGCTTCGGACGCGATGTTCGTTGCCCACCGAGAAGAAAAATGCTATCTTTGACTGAAGATGTTCGACAATGAACCTATGGTTTCAGAACACGATCATGGAAATGAAAACACGCAAGAAGATCATCCTCGTGGGCGACAAGGTGTTGATCGCGCCCGACGCTGAATCTGATCGCACCAACCACGGCCTCTATCTTCCTCCGGGAGTGAAGGAAAAGGAGAAGGTGAACAGCGGCGTTGTGGTGCAGGTCGGACCCGGCTATGCTGTTCCGAATCCCGGATACCTCGATCAGGAGCAGTGGTCCACCTCTCCGAAAGATCCGATCAAGTATTTGCCGTTGCAGGCGGAGGAGGGGGACTACGCGCTCTTTCTTCGTGATTCTGGAATTGAGATCGAATACGATGGACACAAGTATCTCATCGTCCCACACTCTGCAATTCTCATGTTGATCCGCAGAGGCGAATATCTGCAGGGACTGGAACAATAGAGGATAGGGTGGACCGAGACCTTCGTTTGTTCAGTCACGAAAATCTGCTTGAGCAGCTCGCCACGGCAGAGTTCAGGAACGGGTACTACGTCCTTGAGTTCTATGCCGAGGCTCACAAACCTTCAGCGAAACCCACCACTACAATAGAGAAGTTCTATCTGTATCCCTCTGGCGGCACCCTCCGCGACAGCAGTTTTCAGCTGGTCTTTTACGATTCCCGCTACGATACGTACAGAGGATTCAAGCCGCCCCGACCGTGAGCCGCTTGGGGATGATGGAACCTTCGCTCCCTGCCGGATGTTCTCATTATCACGAAGAAGATCATTCCGACACTCACGAGAGGGTAGTCTCCATGTACGATATTCTCATCCAACAGATGCGCACTGAGGTGTCACGCCTGGGAGCTCAGGAACTGCGAACTCCGGCTGATGTCGATGCAGCGCTGCCCAATTCCAAGGGAACGATGCTCGTTGTGGTGAATTCAACCTGCGGTTGCGCTGCAGGGGCCGCGCGGCCGGCTCTTGCTCAGGCTCTTCAACACGTGAATGCACCTGACAAGGTTGTGACCGTTTTCGCCGGCGTTGATAAGGAAGCGACAGCCCGCGCGCGGGAATATTTTACCGACCAACCTCCATCCTCACCATCCTTTGCACTGCTGCGCGACGGGCAGTTTGTCCACATGATCCATCGGTATCAGATTGAAGGGCACACGACCGATCAAGTGGCCGCAACGTTGAAACAGGTATTTGAAAAATTTTGTGTGCCGGAGGCCAAGCCGGTCCAATAGCCGGTTCAATTGATTTCAACAGAGAAGGCCGGGCGCCGATGCGCTCCGGGCTTTCTTGTGAAGCCTGTCACGGTCGTGCCGCAGCGGGAACCAAATGCCGCCCACCCATGTTGGGCAAGAAACACCACGAACCTCCGCCAACATCAGCAAGAGAAGGAGCACCCTTATGCAACTTCGATCACGTGTTACGACCCGCCAGCTGTTGTCCTCTGCTCTGTATGCCACTGTCTATTTCTCCATAATTGCCTATGGTTCCTACGTGTTTGCCTCCTCCGGGGGAAAGACGGGAACGACGCGGAAGAATGGGAACGGGTGCAATTGCCACGGGCCATCAGCAACGACCGCCGTGACGGTTTCAATCACCGGGCCCGCGGAACTCTCGCCGGGTCAGGTGGGGAACTATACACTGACCGTTCAGGGGGGACCCGCTGTACGGGCCGGTACAAACATCGCGGCCTCAGCCGGTGTGCTCAACACCGGTTCGGGTGCGTTGCAGAAGATGGGAGATGAGCTGACGCACTCTCTACCTCAGTCCTTCGTCGGAGGGTCGGCGACATTTCCGTTTACCTACACAGCCCCAACTACTCCCGGAACATATACGATCTTTGCCAACGGCAACAGCGTCAACTTTAATGGAAGCACGTCAGGCGACCAGTGGAACTTTGCCCCTGACAAGGTGGTGACCGTCAAGGCGGCGACGTCGGTCGAGACCTCCGCTGCGAGCGAGCGCCAATTCTTGCTGGCACAGAACTACCCCAATCCGTTCAATCCTTCAACGAACATCTCGTACGATGTAGCCCGGCCTTCGCATGTCCAGCTTGCCGTGTATGATCTCTCCGGAAAACTCGTCCGCACACTCGTCGATCAGGCGCAGAGCGCTGGAATGCATTCGGTAATGTTTCGTGCGGATGGATTAGCGTCAGGAACGTACATGTACACCATGCGCATAGACGGTGCCGTTGTTCAGACACGAACGATGTCTCTCGTGAAGTAATTGCCGGTACTTCCAGGATGAATCGGTTCAAGAAACTACCAGATACGGTCAGACCCCGAGCTCAGGACGTGTTGTCATGGTAATGACTTCATGCGGATGGAACCTCAACTCGAGACCTCAACCAAGTTGGCGGGCACTGATCTGCTTGCTGGCAATTGCCGCGATTGGCTGTGCGGACCTTGGAGCAGATCCGGTACCTTCTGAGTCGGTCTCACCGCAGCCGCCATCGCCGTCAGGACAGATTTCCTTTCAAGCTCAGGTTCGACCGGTCTTCCAATCGTATGCCTGCCTCTCGTGTCACGGTTCCGCCGGAGGACTCTCGGTAGCTACAGCCAGCGATCTCCTCAGGGGAGGAGATCACGGACCGGCTGTCGTGGCGGGAAGAGCGGAATCCAGTCTCCTTCTCGCGAAGCTTTCTCCCGCTCCTCCGTTCGGAAGCAGAATGCCCCAAGGAGGACCATTCCTTCCCGATACTGCCATCGTGATCCTGCGGCTGTGGATCAATCAGGGCGCGAAAAACAACTAGAACTCATCTCAAAAATCGACTTAGCGCCTCTTTGCGGCCTTTGCGGTTAGAATATAACCGCCAAGACGCCAAGAATCGCAAAGGCAACAACTCATCAACAGAGGGAAAATCTTTTTGAGACCGCTTCTAGTGCAATTCCAACTCTCCGATTTGTATCTTACACGCTGTAAGCATTGTCCGTGGATCTCATGCGCTCGATCCTGGGCAGCCAACGAACCAACCCTTCAACTCAAAACTTCAGGATCACACCTGTGAAAAGCTTAACTCAGATTCTGATCATCCTCGCGGTCTGTTCGACTCTTCTTCTGGCGCAGGAGAAGCAACCCAAAAAGGACATTGCGCCGGTGAGCTTCAAGAAAGATGTTGCCCCCATTCTCGATAAGTACTGTACAGGTTGTCACAGTGCGGACGAAGAGCATCCGAGCCAGCTCTACCTGGATTCCTATGAGTCGTTGATGAAAGGGGGCAAGAACGGTGCATCGATCAAACCGGGCGATTCAAAGGAGAGTCTCTTCATGCAGAAGATGAGTGCGAATCCTCCGTTTGGGAAAATCATGCCGCCGCCGAGGAAGAAGGCTCCAACGCCGGAACAGATCGAGGTCATTCGCATGTGGATTGATCAAGGAGCCAAGAAGAACTAGCTGCGGAGAACCGAGAGACCACTAGCTTGAAACTTTGAACTCTGAACTCGAGACTGATGTTCCTGGCGCATTGATGAACCCTATATCTACAACGCTCCTTCACAAGCTCAGGCCCCCGGCGTCTCACATGCATGAGAAGCCTCCCGCCCTTGTATTACTCCATGGCCGGGGCACGAACGAGGATGATCTCCTCGGGCTTGTTGATTATCTCGACCCTCGATTCTTCGTGATCAGCGCCCGCGCGCCGTATCCTTTCCAGGATAGATATGGGGGATACACGTGGTATGATCTTCGCGACATTGGTTCTCCCAATCTCACTCAGTTTGACGACAGTACCGCGAGGCTCGTCCGGTTTCTCGCCGATATTAAAAGCGGATATCCTGTCGATGCCGGGCGCGTCTTCTTGCTTGGCTTCAGCATGGGAAGCGTGATGTCCTTTGCTGCCGGATTGACGGTTCCGGGGATTGTCCGCGGCATTGTTGCGCACAGCGGATATATTCCCGAGAAGACGAATCAGAACTTCGCATGGGACAGGCTTCACGGGCTCTCAGTATTTGTTGCGCATGGAATCCACGATCCGGTGATACCGATTGAGTACGGGCGTCGCGCGAAAGAGCTTCTCGCGGCCTCGACAGCCGATGTGGAGTACAAAGAATATCCGATTCCGCATACAATCAGCGAGCAGAGTCTCGCAGATCTCTCCTCGTGGCTGCAGATAAAGCTTGATGTTCCTGCCGATATGAAGTAGATTTGGTTCACCGTGGTGTGCAATCTCTCCCAACGATCCCAGTATCTGTGACAAAACGCAGGCGAAAGACCACAGCAACCTCAGCTTTTGGAACGTCGGGTAGAATCAGTCATGATTCATCCCGTTTCTACGAAAGCCGGCTCTACGCGTCCAGCGTTCATGATAAGCATCCACGCGGAATGGAGCATGCTCTCCCTGACGAAGTGAAGAACAGAGTGTTCCGGAAGAGCAGCGAGGATATGAGCGAGTTGCCTGACGCTTCCGTCCACCTCATGATCACCTCACCGCCGTACAACGTCTCCAAAGAGTACGATGAGGATCTCACTCTCGATGAATACAGAGCCCTGCTGCAACGTGTCTTTAGGGAAACGTACCGAGTGCTCGTCGAAGGTGGAAGGGCATGCGTGAATGTGGCAAACGTCGGACGGAAACCGTACCTCCCTTTTCATGCCTTCCTGACACAAGACCTGATTGAGCTCGGATTTCTGATGAGGGGAGAAGTCATCTGGAACAAAGCCGGGAGCGCCGGACCCTCGACCGCATGGGGAAGCTGGAAATCGGCCTCCAACCCTACGCTTCGAGATGTACACGAATACATCTTGATTTTTTCAAAAGGCTCTTTCTCCCGCTCGAAAGACGGAAAGAAGAACACCATCAGTCGCGATGAGTTTCTTGAATTCACAAAAAGCATATGGACATTTCCATCCGAGTCGGCGCGTCGTGTAGGTCATCCGGCTCCTTTTCCGGTCGAACTTCCGCGACGACTCATTGAACTCTACAGCTTCGCGGGCGATGTCGTGCTCGATCCGTTCGTAGGAAGCGGCTCCACCTGTATCGCCGCTCTTCAATCGAAACGACAATTTGTAGGGTACGAGAAGAACGGCCACTACGCAAAACTTGCTGACAAACGAATACGTGAACAGGCGCTCGCAGCATCCCCCGCGTCGCGCAAACGATAACACCTCGTCATCCATCAAATCCGGTTCAAACAGCATCCGATCGGTCGCACCAACAATACTCCAAGATTCTCGTGAGACGAACGATGAAACACCAGGCAATGCTTCTTGTCTCGGCACTCCTCCTGACTCTGCTTGTATCGTGTCAGCGTCCTGAGCCCTCTGACGCGCCCGCAAAGGCAGTTCTCGACTCGCTAAAGACTCGCTACGCCCCGGATGACCGTGTGGCGGTGTTTCAGGTCAGCACCGTGCACCAGGGGAGCGTCTCGATTGTGAAGGGCGAGGTGGACAATCAAGCCGCAAAAGATGACGCTCTCGCTGCTGTGCGAAACACTCTTCGCGGTGAGGTTCTCGATAGCATCAAAGTCTTGCCGGACCCGAAGCTTGGCGAGAGGAGGTTTGGAATTGTTGCGGTGAGCGTGGGGAATGTGCGCACAAGCCCGCGGCATCCCGGAGGGATGGGCACGCAGGCGCTCATGGGAATGACCGTGAAGCTGCTCAAGAGGCAGGGCGACTGGTACTACATCCAGCTGCCTGACCGGTACCTGGGGTGGCTGGAATCGGACGCCCTGAAGCTCACAAACGAATCAGGCGTAGAGGCATGGAAGAGCGCCTCGAAAGTTATCGTGACGACAATCTTCACGTGGGTGCGCCAGCAACCGAACGGGAATGCGCAACCCGTAAGAGACGCGGTGGCGGGTGTGTTGATGAGACAACTTGGAAGATCCGGGGGCTGGGTCTCCGTCGAGCTTCCGGACGGTGCAACTGGATTCATCGAGGCCGCAAGCGTTGAGGAGTTTTCTCAGTGGAAGAAGACGCGTCGACTCACGCCGGAGAATATCGAAAAGACGGCAAGATCACTGCTCGGGATTCCGTACCTGTGGGGAGGAACATCCGTGAAAGGAATGGATTGTTCCGGTTTTACGAAGACAGTCTACAGGTTGAACGGTCTTGAGCTCGCACGGGATGCGAATCAGCAGTCCGAAGGCGGCGAGGAAATTGTTCCCGGTGAAGATTTTCAGAATCTGAAGAAAGGAGACCTTGTCTTCTTTGGACGGAAGGCGACAGCTGAAAAGCCTGAACACATCAGTCACGTGGGAATCTATGTTCAGGACCGCGAATTTGTCCACACTCCGGGCGGATCGTGGGTAAAGTTCAACAGCTTCGATCCGTCTGCACCGAACTACAGTGAGTCGTTGCGCAGGAGCTTCGTCCGCGTACGACGGTATATTGGTTCAGTAAAGGTCCCCGAGGTTCCCGCGAAATGATAGTTCGCGGAATCGAACGCAGAAGACACGATGCTACGAGACGTACACAGAAAGGGATCATAGTATTAGATATCTACTATCTGTGAGAATCAGGTGCATCGGTGTACTCTGTGTGCTATATCTTCACAGCGCCAATCCCGGGTCGATCTATGAGCGTCACCTTCCCGTCGATCACCTTCGTTCCGTCGTAGACGTCATTACTGATGAGCAGAGCGCCGTCAAGGTCGGCATAGTCGGCCATCGGCGAGAGATGTGATGCGGCCGAGATCGCGCATGAGGTTTCCGTCATGCACCCAAGCATGATCTTCATTCCGAGTGATCGCGCCATGACGAGCATTTTATGTGCTTCCCGCATCCCGGTGCTCTTCATGAGCTTGATGTTGATGCCGCTGTAGACGCCATGCGCTTTCTTGACGTCCGGCAATCGCTGAACGGCCTCGTCTCCGAATATCGGGATAGGGCTTCGTTCCGTCAGCCAGGCGTTGTTGTCAATCTGCTCTTTCGGCATCGGCTGCTCGACCATGACGACGTTCCTCTCCTTCAGCCAGTGAAGCATCTCAAGCGCAACCGACCGGTCCTTCCAACCCTGATTGACGTCGGCGGTGATCGGTTTATCGGTCACCGAACGGATCGTCTGGATCATCATCTTGTCCGTGTCGCGGCCGAGTTTCACCTTCAGGATTTTGAACTCTGCCGCCTCTTTCGTCTTTTGCCTGACGACATCTTCCTTGTCGATGCCGATCGTGAAGGAAGTGTACGGCGTGAGATCTTTCCTATACCCCCATATGTTGTACCACGGCTGGTTCATCATCTTGCCGATCAGATCGTGGAGGGCGATGTCGACAGAAGCTTTTGCAGCCGGATTGCCGGGAGCAAGGTCATCGACATATTCCAATATCGTCTCCAACTCGAAGGGATTCTTGAACGTGCTCAGATCAACCTTCGAAAGGAACGCGGTTGCAGTGTCGTGTGATTCCCCCAGGTAGGGAGGCATCGAGGCTTCGCCATACCCAATGACACCATCGACCTCGATTTCCGTCAGGACAACCGGGGTTGTTGTTCTTGAACTTGTCGCGATCGTGAAGACGTGCTTCAGCTCGAGCGTGTAGGGTTTGAATCGGAGCTTCATTCCTCCCGTTGAACGTGCAACACCCTGCGCTGATGCTCCGCTCAGCGCGGAGAGCGTTCCAGTCAAAGATGCCCCTGCCAGCAGGGAAGTGGTTCTCAAAAAGGTCCGACGATCGCTGTTCATGGTAACTCCTCTCGTTGATTGCGCTGGATCACAAAGTAGGGAAAAGGGGAATCATTTTCAAAGCGGTCCTGTTGACCGCCGTGCAACTGATCGTGCATCACCTCAAATCGTGTTTGACTTCTTGTGTGCGTCTCATTACCTTGGATCAGGTCAAGACATGAAAGCCAGGAAGAAGCAAATCCTCGTTGTTGACGACGAGCCGGCGTGGCTTCGCAGCATGGCTGCGGAGCTGCGAAAAGTTGGCTACCAGGTCAAAGAAGCACAAAGTGCGTCACAGGCGCTCGCGCTTCTGGCGAAGTATCATCCGGATCTCATCGTCAGCGATCTGCGGATGCCGGACATGAACGGTTTTGATCTCCTCGACAAGATCAGGCAATCGCCCAGCACCTCCTCTACTCCGGTTGTATTCTTTTCTGCAATCGATGATTTCCACGCGAAGAAAGTCGCGCGTGAACTCGGCGCGACTGCTTGCCTGCTGAAGCCCTATGACAAGCAGGATTTTGTCACCATCCTCAAGCAATATCTTCCCCGGCAGTCGAAGTGACACATGTCCCCCCGGTACATCACTTGCTATTGGTGCACTGTCGTGGTACTTTTTTAATGGGAACGTGCTCACGCGTCTATGAAACTCCGCAAAATCTTTAAACTTCGGACATCCCTCGGCCCTGTCGAGCAGGCTCAGGTTGTGGCGTCAACGGCAGTCGTTGTGACAATGGCAACGATTGTCAGTATCCGTCTCTTCGCGGTCGGAAAGACGATCGACTGGCTCCTGTTCGGGAGCATCATCGCCACAGGTATTTTTGGCTTCATCAATGTGTTCTTCACGCTGAAGTACGGGCAGCAACTGGAAGAGCAAAAGAGGGAGCTCCTTGCCCTCAATACGATTGCCGAGGCCGTGACTCGGTCCGTTGAAATCGACCTCCTTCTTCGTGAGGCTATCCGAGAAGTTCGAAGACTCCTCGAAGTCGATTTTGGCTGGATCTACTACATCGAAGGGGGAAAGCTCATTCTGAGGCAAGCCGACGGTGTGGTGCCACCGCCGCAGCACATCATCGAGCCGAATATCGATGCAGAGCATCCGGAAATCCTCTGGGCGCGACAACCCCGGGTCCGCCGCAAATCGCGGAAATTCCAGAAGCCGGACTGGCCTTTCGGGCCGATTGCCGCCTGGGGATCTGTCCCAATCAAAGTGAAGGACCGTTTTGCAGGAGTTCTTGTTGTCGCAAGCCGGGACCGGACAGCGATTCCGGAGAAACAGCTTGGGCTTCTTGCCGCCTTTTCTAACCAGATCGGAGTGGCTCTGGAGAATGCAACCCTTTTTGAACAGTTGCGGAACTCCGAAGAGCGGTACATGGACCTCTTCGAGCACTCGCCGGACATGTATCACATTGTGAACGAAGACGGCGTCATCATCAGCTGCAATCAAACCGAATCCGACCGTCTCGGCTACCGCAAGGAAGAACTTGTGGGGTACTCCGTGCTGAAAATATATCCTCCCGCGTATCATGAGAAGGCGCTCAAGTTGCTCCGCGAGATTTTTGGCGAGGGTCTACGGGTCTCCGGACTCGAGGAACAGATCATGACAAAGGCAGGGGAGGTCGTCGATGTAAGCGTCAGTGCTTCAATCATCTATGACGAATTCCAGAAACCTGCACTCATCCGGGTTGCGGCGCGTGACATCACAGAGAAGAAAAAGCTGGAATCAAAGATCATGCACGCGCAACGGATTGACAGCATCGGGAACCTGGCGGGGGGAATTGCCCACGACTTCAATAACATTCTGACGTCGATCCTTGGCTCCACGTCAATCATGAAGCGCAAGATGCGGACGACGAACACGTGGTTTCATTTTGCCGATATCATCGAAACAGCCGCCAAGCGGGGTGCGGGTCTTACCCGCCAGCTCCTCACCTTCGCGCGAAAGAGCACGCCTCAGTTCCGTCCCATCGTGGTCAACGACATCATCGAAGAGACGCTCCGTTTGTTTGAGCGGAGCATCGACAAGAGTATTGTGGTCGACAAGGTCTACTGCAACGACATGGCAATCATCAAGGGAGATGATGGTCAAATCCAACAGGCGATATTGAATCTTCTCATCAATGCCCGGGATGCGATGCCGGGCGGAGGTACAATCACCATCACTAGTGAGCTCACTCCGCCTGATCTTCGGTCTGCGACCGTCATCGGCGAGCCGCGCCCTGGTGAATTTGCATCAATTGTCATCAAGGATACAGGGGTCGGCATCAGTCACGCAGATCAACAACGGATCTTTGAACCGTTTTTCACGACGAAGGAGAAGGGGACCGGGCTTGGCCTGTCGGTGGTGTACGGAGTCGTTAATTCCCATGGAGGATTCGTTTCCGTTCAGAGCCGGCCAGACGAAGGATCGCAATTCTCAATGTTCTTCCCACTTCTGGCCGACCGCGAGAAGTTCCACCGCACACTCCGGAGCCAGAAACTTCGTCACGGCAACGAACGAATTCTGGTCGTGGATGACGAGGAACATGTACGTGAGCTGATCGGCAGGATGCTGCAGAGCCTCGGCTACAAAGTGGAGGCGGTCGAAGACGGGCAAGATGCTCTTGCTGCAATCACGAAGAAGCCCCGATTCGATGCCGTCATTCTTGATATGAACATGCCGAAGATGAGCGGGAAGGAAACCTTCGCGAAACTGAAAGAAGTAAAGCCCGACCTCAAAGTGGTGGTGTCGACCGGTTACAGCGATGCCAGCCTCGAGCCTGACGCTCTTCGCAATCTCGTCGATGGATTTCTCCAGAAACCGTACCAGATGGAAGAACTCTCAAAGGTACTTCGCGAACTCTTCGATAGGAAACGGGACGGTTCGTAGAGTCTGTGCGGGAGAAGCCTGCGCCGAATATACTCCCTCGTTGCAACTCGGTCAAATAATCGGTACCATTTTGCGGAACCAGTGCGGTTCCTCCGCTCGTGTGAGCGTATCACTGATCACTGCATGGGCACTATGACGCTCGAGTCTTTTGGCGAAGAACTGCGAAAGCAGCGCGAACAACGACAGATATCGCTGACCTCAATCTCTGAAAGCACCCGCATCAGTGCGAAGATGCTCAAGGCAATAGAGGCAGGCAAATTCTCCGTTGTTCCGCAGGCCTATGTTCGAGCATTTCTTCGCTCGTATGCACGAGCGATCGGACTTGACGGCGATGAAGCTCTTCGTCGATATGACGCCGTGAACCAGGAGATCCGGAACGCGGCCGAAGAGTGGGTGAACCGGGCAAAGGCGCCATCCGTGAAACCGCCACGAAGCGGTGATACCGCACCAGATCACACTCCAAGCCGGTCCCTGGGCTCTGTCGTGATTGCCGTTGTCGCGCTCATCGCCGTCGCTGCGATCATCTACTTCGTCAATCGGGGGGAACCAGAAGCCGTTCAGGAACCGCTCTCAAAGGTGCCCTTCGACCGTGCGATTCACGAATCGGAAGCAACGGTCTCCCAGCCGGAACAAGTACCACCCCCTGTGCTTCACACCACACCGACACCCGATAGTCTCCGGCTTGAGATCACGACATCGGACTCAGCCTGGGTCTCCATTCTGATCGACGGTCAGCGCAAAGGCGAGTACCTCTTTCCACCGGGCCGAGTTCGCAGCTGGGCGGCCAGAGAGCACTTCGTGATCTCGATGGGGAATGCCGGCGCAGCGACATTCCGGCTCAACGGCAAAGATCTCGGACCGATCGGTCGGCGTGGCGCTGTGGCGCGAAACGTTCTCATCACGCAAACCGGCATTCAGCAACCTCAATAACAATCCGGTACGTCCATGGCGGTGAGTGCGGATATTCTCAAACGTCTGGAGCGGTTGCGCGCGCAACTCCGCGAGCATGACTATCACTACTACGTGCTGGCGCAACCGACCATCTCTGACGAGGAATACGACCGGCTCCTGCGGGATCTCCTGGCACTCGAAGATGCTCATCCCGAACTTGCAACCCCTGATTCGCCGAGCCAGCGTGTTGGGGGACAGCCAACAAAGGCATTCCCGACGGTCCTCCATGACGTGCCGATGCTGAGTCTCTCGAATACGTACAACGAAGAAGAGGTGCGTGATTTTGACCGCAGGGTCAGCACAAATCTCGGCAGCGAAACGCATCGCTATGTGTGTGAGCTGAAAGTGGATGGCGTAGCGATCAGCCTTCTTTATCGCGGAGGAATCCTCGAACGAGGAGCTACACGGGGAGACGGAACGCAGGGGGATGAGATCACGCAGAATCTGAAAACGATCCGCTCTGTGCCGCTCCGAGTGCGCTCGGAGCGCAAAGGACTGAATGAATTCGAAGTGCGCGGCGAAGTGTTCATGAAGAGAGACGACTTTCGACGGATGAATGAAGAGCGCGAACTCGGCGGCGAAAAACTGTTCGTCAATCCCAGGAACTCGGCTGCAGGAACACTGAAACTGCAGGACCCGAAAATTGTTGCCGCCCGCCCGCTCAACTTTGTGGCCTACTACCTGCGCGGGGGCACGCTCGTAAGTCATCACGAGAACTTGAGCATTCTGAGGGATCTCGGTTTCCCGGTCAGTGAATATACGAGAACATGCAAGAATATCGAGTCGGTGATTGAGTACTGGAAAGAGTGGGAGACCCGCCGGGATTCTCTGCCGTATGATATCGATGGGGTGGTCGTCAAAGTCGATTCGTTGCGTCAGCAGGAACGGCTTGGTACGATTGCAAAGAGCCCCCGTTGGGCGATTGCCTTCAAATTTGCCGCCCGCCAGGCGACAACAACACTCCGGAACATTATTTTTCAGGTTGGCCGTGTCGGAACGATCACGCCTGTGGCAGACCTTGAGCCCGTGTTCGTGGGTGGAACGACTGTTTCCAGGGCCACTCTCCATAATGAAGATTATATCAAAGAGCTTGACATCCGCCCCGGAGATACCGTGGTAGTGGAAAAGGGCGGTGACGTCATTCCGAAAGTGAGCACCGTCATCAAAGAGCGCCGCAAACCGGGCACAAAGCCGTTTGCGATGCCGACGCAATGTCCGGAGTGCGGATCAAAAATCTCTCGGCCCGAGGGTGAAGCGAGCACCTACTGCGAGAACAGCGAGTGCCCGGCACAAATCAGAGCACGCATCGAACACTTCGCCGCTCGAGGTGCCATGGACATCGAAGGCCTTGGCGAAGCCGTCGTTGACCAGCTCGTGAGCCTCGGGTTTGTTCACAACTACGCGGACCTGTATGAGCTTCATCAACGAAGGGACAAGCTGACCGGACTGGATCGATGGGGGGAAAAGAGTGCTGACAATCTTCTTCGCGCGATTGAGCAGAGCAAGAAACAGCCGTTCAGCAGACTTCTGTTCGCATTGGGGATTCGCCATGTCGGAGCCAGCGTCGCTCAACTGCTGACAGAACAATTCAGATCATTGGATCTGTTGAGGGCTGCCACGCTGGAACAGCTTCAGGGTGTGCAGGGAATAGGTCCGCGGATCGCGGAGAGCATCATCCGATTTCTGGCCGACAAGCATAACAGAAAAGTTCTTGATCGGCTGCAGAAGTACGGACTGACGCTTGAAGAAAAGCGAAAGCGGAACATCCGCCAGAGTCCGCTGACCGGCAAGACGGTGGTCCTTACGGGGACACTCGCCTCGTTCGGACGCGAGGAGGCGAAGGCGCTCATTGAGGAACGTGGCGGTCACGTCGCATCGAGCGTGAGCAGCAAGACGGATCTCGTGGTTGTCGGCGCGGACGCAGGCTCAAAGCTTGCAAAGGCAAGGAAACTCGGCATCCGAACGCTGGACGAAGAGGAATTCCTGAAGCTGCTTGAAGGGAATGCGTGATACGGAGAAAGACAAATGGTCCGGCCACTGCCGGTCCAGAGCATGAATCCCCTGCGTAATGTTTTTGACAAGTGAGTGCGTTCCATGTTTGAACAAGCCAGATTGAAAATCGGCACCTCGTATGCGCGCTTCCATTTCGGCCGGTCGCGCGATCCGATCGTGCGATTCACCTCCGTGATCTCTGAAGCGAGAAGGCCGCTGATCATCTTGCCCGAGAAGCCGAGTGAAGCTTCCAGCATTGAGAATGTTCTAAAATTCCTCACACAACGATATCACACGAGCAAGATCACGACGGTCGCCCGCAAGGACGTCGTGGCATCGCTTCCAGATCACAGGGGATTTAACATCACGACCTTCTCTCCGGAGGAGCTCAATCCCCTCTTTCTTCCGCGGGCTGATTTGCTTCGAAGGTTGAAAAAGAGTACATTCGATGTGGCGCTGGACCTGAATGTCGGCTTTGCGCTGACGAGCTGCTATCTGTGTCGCGCATCCGCGGCGCCGCTTCGCATTGGATTCGTCAAACCGTACGCTGACAGCTTCTACAATTTACAAGTTCAGACCGGGCAGTCCGGCAATCTCACGATCGTCTATTCGCAGTTGTTGAAGTGCATTGAAATGTTCTGAGGACATCAGACCACCAGAGCCGGGTCCTCTCTGGCAGGGCTCTCTGGCAAGAGGAGGATGCGATGCAATTTGAAGTGAAGAAAAACGGTGACGCGACGATTCTCAAGATCAAGGAGCGAAAGCTCGATGCCAGCGTTTCGCCCGAGCTGAAGGGTGAGTTCCTCCTCCTGTGCAATCGCCAGACAAAGAACCTTGTCGTCGATATGAGCGAGGTCGAGTTCTGCGACAGCAGCGGACTAAGTGCCCTCCTGATCGCCGAACGCAAAATGCGTGAGAATGGTGGTGTCGTAAAGCTGGCCGGTCTGCAGAAAAAAGTCCTTTCGCTCATACGCATTTCCCGCCTTGACCGAGCGTTTCGAATCCATGACACGGTTGCCAAGGCACTTCGGTCATAGCGTTCATACGCACCTCAGCAGCTCTTTTCCCTTCGTACTCTTCAGGGAACCCTCCCTCGTCGCTTCATAGGAGACATTCATGGGCTTTTCGGGACTAGACTACGCAATTGTGGCAGTGTATCTGATCGGAGTAACCGTCGCAGGCACTTGGATCGCCGGCAAGCAGAAATCGTCGCGTGACTACTTTCTCGGCGGCAAGGAGATGTCATGGTGGTCGGTGGGATTCTCCATCGTGGCGAGCGAAACGAGCACGTTGACGTTCATTAGCATTCCCGGACTGGGTTACACGGGCAACATGAATTTCCTTCAGCTGGCCTTTGGCTACTTCATCGGCCGATTACTCGTAAGTGTGGTGTTCATTCCCGCGTATTACAAAGGAGATCTGGAAACCGCGTACGATTTCCTGGGAAAGCGGTTCGGCACAGGACTGAGGAAATTCACATCATCAGTCTTTCTGATCACGCGGGTCCTCGCGTCCGGCGTGCGGCTCTTCGCGACTGCAATTCCCGTCCACCTCATCACAGGCCTTGATTACGCAACGAGTATTCTCCTCATCGGTGTGTTCACACTGATGTACACGTACCTTGGCGGCCTCAAAGCGGTTGTCGCCATGGATGTGGTCCAACTCTTCATTTATCTCAGCGGCGCTGTGGCGTCAATGGGGATCATCATCCACCACCTTCCGAACGGGTGGGCCGATGTGTTCAGCTTTGCCACGGCTGACGGCCAGAACAAATTCGCCATCCTCAACCTGACCTGGGGGCAGAGCTTCTGGGGATTCCTCGCAACACCGTACACGCTGATTGGCGGATTGCTGGGGGGTACCTTCCTCACCATGGCTTCTCATGGCACCGATCAACTGCTAGTGCAGCGCCTGCTCGGGTGCAAATCGCGCTGGGACAGCCAGAAGGCCCTCATGCTCGACGCCACAGTGATCGTGCTTCAGTTCGCATTCTTCCTGACGCTGGGACTCTGCCTGTACGCATTCTATGGTGGCGTCTCCATTCAACAGCTGGGTCTGAGTGCCTCGGACGAGATCTTTCCGAAGTTCATCATTGAGAACCTTCCGACGGGCATCGCCGGACTGGTTGTGGCGGGCGTGCTCGCCTCCGCGATGGGAACCCTGTCCTCCTCCATCAGCTCTCTGGCATCCTCGACGTACCTCGATCTGTTCAAATTCACGTCTCGCGGAAGAAATCTCACCGAACAGGCTGAGATGCGCTGGTCGAAGCTCTTCACGCTTCTGTGGGGCATCATTCTGATCGGCGGAGCAATGCTCTTCACCGACACCAAGAATCCCGTCGTCGAACTTGGCCTGAAAATTGCCTCATTCACGTATGGCGGACTGCTCGGTACGTTCTTCCTCGGCCTCCTGTTCAAGCACACAGAGCAGAAAGACGCGTACGTTGGATTTGTCGCAGGCATCGTTGCGATGACGCTCGTGCTCTCCATGACGAAGATTGATTTCACCTGGCACACGTTCATCGGAGCGTCTGTGACCATCCTCTTCGGCAACGCGAGCTGGTGGATTCGCGAACGCGGTGGTGCACACAGATAACCACTGACGCTACCGACTTCCACACACATTCTCAAGACCTTTTCTGTGTTGATCTTGTAACATCTGTGTCGTCTGTGTTCTATTATGAAAGAACTGTTCGGGGTGATAGCACACAGATGACGCTGACGCTACTGACTTCCACAGATATACTCTAAATATCTTCTCTGTGTTGGTCCTGTAACATCTGTGTCTTCTGTGTTCCATCATCAGTGAACATCTTGTAGTATCTGCGTACTCTGTGTTCCACAACAGAGTTCTACCGGATAATCCTATGGGGAAAAGTGCTCGAATCCCGAAGCGCAAGAGTGTGCTTGAAGCAACAGCACTCGACAAAGAAATCCGCCGGTACTTCGATTTTCTCCGTCTGGAAAAGGGACTGACGCAGCATTCGATCCACTCATATCAGTTTGATCTCGCGAAGTATCAAGCGTTTCTGGGCGGACGAAGCATCACGACAGCACGAAACGTCACGGAAGCACAGCTCGGCGAATTCCTCAAAACACTCTCTCAACGGCGGCTCTCTCCGCGCAGCGTTGCCCGAATCCTCTCGGCTGTTCGTGGATTTCACAGGTTTTTGGTGGGCGAAGGAATCCACGACGACGATCCGACCGAGAATATCGATTCGCCCAAACGATCCAAACATCTGCCGGGAGTGCTCTCCATTGCTGAAATCGAATCAATTCTGAAGCAACCCGACACGCGTGAAGAACTTGGCAGGAGGGATCGGGCGATTCTCGAAGTGATGTATGCGACGGGCGTGCGTGTTTCGGAGCTGACCGGTCTGAAGCAATCGGACCTGATGTTTGATGCCGAGTTGATCCTGGTCTTCGGGAAGGGATCAAAAGAGCGGCTGGTGCCGATAGGCACATCGGCGATCGACTGGGTGAAGAAGTACCAACGGGAAGTTCGTGTCCGGCTTGCCCGTCCGGGGAAGTCACACGATATTCTTTTTCTGAATTATCGGGGGGGAAAGCTCTCCCGTGCTGCGATTCGTGACATGATTGTCAAATATGCCAGACAGGCGGGCATCAAGAAAGAAGTCCATCCCCACACATTCCGGCATTCCTTTGCGACACACTTGCTTGAAGGAGGTGCCGACCTCCGCGCCGTGCAGGAAATGCTCGGTCATGCCGACATCTCAACGACACAAATTTATACGCACATCGATCGCGAGTATCTGAAGGAAGTGCACCGCACATTTCACCCGCGCGGATAGTACTGCTGCCCAGGCAGTACACGC
>Ga0233422_10000504_pt1 | contig 19365 bp, 19 predicted proteins | sample Watercolumn_Mata_2_FD_182724 | JGI IMG/M metagenome (GOLD analysis project Ga0233422, IMG submission 182724) | Freshwater microbial communities from Lake Matano, South Sulawesi, Indonesia - Watercolumn_Matano_2014_110_MG | ecosystem: Environmental > Aquatic > Freshwater > Lake | place...
AAACCGGATAACCAAGATGTCCGTACATTAAATTTTCAATATTTAAATCACGCACTTGTTCTTTTAAGGTTGGATTTCTTTCCAACCTGGCTTTTGTAATAAGCATCGAAAAAATTAAAAATAATTCTGTGTGTTCTTTTATTTGAGATTGTCTAAAAATTGGAGCTTCAACAGGGTTCAATCCGGCTGCGAGCCAATCAATAATCATTTCGATTGTGTTATTGTATATTTCCTTTGTTGAAAGGTCAGTTGTTAATACATGATAATCTGCAACCAAATGATAGCTTTCGAATTCATTTTGAAGTTGAATCCAATTTTCTAATGCACCGACATAATTACCAAGATGTAATTTTCCGGTTGGACGCATTCCGCTTAATATTCTTTTCATGGCCATAAAAGGATTTTACATTTCTGTATTTGATGTGCAAAAATAATGAAAAATTAATTCACATTACGCCTGGAAGAGATATTGCTTCCAAGCATCGTCTAACCTTCCGGCATTATTGCGAATAAACATAATATGATTTGGTGTGTAAGGAATAATTTTTAATTTAATATGAGATTCTTCCGGAGTTCGGTCCCCTTTTTTGTTATTGCATGGAAGACATGCAGCCACTAAATTATCCCAGCTGTCATCCCCTCCTTTCGATTTTGGAATTACATGATCTATGGTTAAAGGCAAATCAGCTCTGCCGCAATAAGCACACTTATGGCCGTCACGTTTTAAAATATTTCGCCTTGTAAGAATAATTTTTTTGTATGGAACTTTTATGTAATCATTTAAACGAATAATACTTGGCCAGGGAAAAATTTTTGTAACTGAATGAATATTTTTTTTCTCGTTATTTACTACTGTTTCGGCTTTACCAAGCAGAATTAATATGATTGCTTTTTTTACATTGCAAATTGTTAACGGTTCGTAGCTTTGATTGAGGAGTAGAACTCTTGCGTTAAGTGAGCCATTTGTTCCATATTTTCGTTCGAAGACCTACCTCTATACTTAATGTTATTGTCCTTATTAACTGCCGCAAATATCGTAATTAGTCTTTAATAATGAAAGCCCATTAACTGCTCTTTTGAATAACTCCGCCGGCAAGAACATATCCTTGCTCGTCGTACAAAACGAGAGATTGCCCGGGTGTAATTGCACTTTTCGGTTCATCAAATTTTATTTTTATTTGTTTCTCATCAGCAGAAATTATTGAAGCTTGAGATGCTCTATCACTATAGCGGATTTTGCCAAATACAATTTCTCCTTCTTTCAGAATTTGTTTGCTGACATAATTAATATCAACAGCGGTGCAAATACTTTCCAGTAATTCATCTTTATCACCAAGTTCAATTATGTTGGATTCTTCAAAAATATTTTTTACAAAGATTGGTTTGCCTAATGCAACTCCTAAGCCTCTTCTTTGCCCGACTGTATAAAAAGGAATTCCATGATGCTTTCCAACTTTCTTGCCATGATAAATAAGATCTCCATCCTCAACTTTATCAATAATATCGGGAATTCTTTCCTTTAAAAATCTTTCATAGTTATCATCTGCTACAAAACAGATTTCTTGACTATCCGGCTTAGAAGCAGTTTTCAATTCGAATTTATCAGCAAGTTTTCGTACTTCTTCTTTAGAAAATTCACCTAAAGGAAAAATTGTTCTGCTCAAACTTTCTTGAGTTAATCCCCAAAGTGCATAGGTCTGATCTTTCTTATTATCTTTCGATAATTTTAAAGTATAACGATTATCAATTTTATTTTGCTCCACAATTGCGTAGTGTCCGGTAGCTACAAATTGTGCATCAAGAGAATCCGCTTTCTTTAATAATTCTTCCCATTTTATTTTTCTATTACACACAACACAAGGATTAGGAGTTCTGCCGTGAAGATATTCATCAACAAAATTTTCTATTACAGATTCTTCAAATGCTTTTGTAAAATCGACTGTGTAATGAGGTAAGTTAAAAGAGTTTGCAACATTCTTTGCATCAAAGATTGCATCAAGAGAACAACAACCGGATTCATGTTTAGGAGCCCCGCCTACTTCCATAAATCCCCAGGTCTTCATTGTTACACCAATTACTTCATATCCTTGCTTATGTAACAATACAGCGGCAACAGATGAATCAACTCCGCCGCTCATTGCAACTATAACTCGATTCTTATTCAATTAAAACCTTTCATGCTAATATTTAACGTACTTAACAACAAATATATAGAAATAGTTTAGAATTCTATTTAACTTGAGATGAAACAAATTTCTTATTCAAATTAAGCAAAGAAATTAGATATAGAATTTACAACATGGCTCTTCTAGTAATAGGTAACACATCATTAATTAAATTGCACAAAGTAGTTCCACCAAAATGCGCACAAGTTTTTGTAAAACTTGAATGGGAAAATCCAACGGGAAGTATGAAGGACCGTGCTGCATTGGCAATGATATCAAAAGCAGAAGAAGACGGAAGATTAAAACATGGCGATTCAATTGTAGAATATACTGGAGGAAGTACAGGAATTTCACTTGCTTTTATTTGTGCATCAAAAGGATATAAAATTCATTTGATAACTTCAGACGCTTTCAGCATTGATAAACGAAATCAAATGGAAGCATATGGCGCTCATCTAATTCTTGTTCCAAGTGAAAATGGTTTGACAACCAAAAAGCTAATACTTGATATGATTGAAACTGCTAAAGAATTTAGTAAAAAACCAAACACATTTTGGACTAACCAACTTTATAACAATGATAGTATTGCCGGTTATTTTTCCCTTGGCAAAGAAATTTGGGATCAAACAAATGGAAAAATTGATGCATTTGTACAATGTGTTGGCACATCGGCTTCGTTGCGAGGAACTGCTGAAGTATTGAAAAAATATTCTTCAAAAATTAAAATTATTGCTGTAGAACCAGGAGAATCATCAGTTCTTTCCGGCGGTCAACCTGGTCCACACAAAATAGAAGGAGTTGGAATTGGGTACACTCCCCCGCTTTGGAATTCTAATTTAGTTGATGAAATTATTCCGATTAAAACAGAAGATGCAAAAGAAATGACAAGAAGATTAGCCAAAGAAGAAGGTTTATTTGCAGGTACTTCATCCGGTGCAAATGTTTTAGCAGCAATTCAAATTGGAAAAAAACTTGGACCTAATGCAGCTGTAGTTACATTAATGGTTGATTCCGGAATGAAATATCTCAGTACCGATCTTTATAAAAAATAAATGTTGTATCAATTAGCGGGTATGATATGAAAAAGAAAATTGATTTAACCTTTTTATTGTTGATTGTTGTTGCTACATTTTCTACAGCACAAGCAATAAAAGAGTTTAATAACAAAGATAATTGGCAAAAAGATTTTGTTGTTAATCCCTCCGAATTAAACTCAATTGGTGAAAATGATTTCTTTAATTTAAACCCCGGTCATCAAATTACTTTACTTGGCAAGGATGGAAGAGATTTTATAAAGCTTGTGATAACCGTATTGAAAGAAACAAAATTGGTTGATGGCTGCACTACCAGAATAGTTGAAGAAAAAGAAACTAAAAACAATGTTCTAATTGAATTATCAAAAAACTATTATGCAATTGATCCAGGAACTAAGGATGTATATTATTTTGGTGAAAATGTTGATATTTACGAAAACGATAAAATAGTTAGTCATAAAGGTTCATGGGAATCCGGCAAAGACGGCGCAAAATTTGGTTTGATAATGCCGGGTAAAATTCAAACTGGAAAGAGATATTATCAAGAACAAGCTCCAAGAATTGCCATGGATAGAGCTGAAATTGAATCAATAAATGAAACGGTTATTACTCCAACAATGACTTATAAAAATTGCATTAAAATAAAAGTGACAACTCCGATTGATCCTAAAACCGAAGAATATAAATATTATGTGAAAGGACTTGGACTAGTTCAGGATGGCAATCTGCTTAAAGTTAAAAATAGAAAATAAATTTAATGTTATTTTTTAGATAGAACAGCAACGCATGTTACATAGTGCTCGGAATGACTCATAGAAATTTTAATTTCTTTTCCATCGTTCAAATAATCTTTCAATGCACCATAAAATTTAACTTTAGGCAGGCCGTTTACTTCATTATAGATTTCGACATCCTGCCAGCTGTAAACTTGCTCAGTATCGTTTGAAAGAGCTTTGTAAATTGCTTCTTTGGCGGCAAATCGTGCAGCAAGATGCTGGTATTTGTTTATTCTTGAAAGTGAATAATCTAATTCTGTTTTTGTAAAAATTTTATTTAAAAAATTATTACCAAAATTATCAACACTTTTTTTAATTCTCTCAATCTCAATTATATCTATCCCAATTCCAGTTACCATTAAAACCCCGCTGCTAAACCATATCCGCGTGGATCGGATGCACCTGTAAAAGTATTTGTGTTAATGTCAAAAATTATTCCTTCTAATCTTCCTAAACTTCTTTCTTTACCTAATTTATGACCGCGACTTATTAAATTTTGCTTTACATCATCAGTCATAACAAATCTTTCGTAATCAATTTCATCCGGAAGCCATTGATGATGAATTTTTGGAGCGGCAATTGCATCAAAGATATTCATTTTAAAATCAATGACATTTACAATTGTTTGAAGTACCGAAGTAATAATAGTTGATCCGCCGGGTGATCCGATAATTAAAAATGGTTTTTCATCTTTAAGTATTATTGTTGGCGTCATTGAGCTTAACATTCGTTTACGCGGTTGTATTGAATTAGCCTTGCTGCCTAATAATCCATACATATTTTGTGTACCAGGTTTAGCACTGAAGTCATCCATTTCATTATTTAAGAGAAATCCCAACCCATCAACAACAATTTTATTTCCATAACTGTCATTTAGGGTGTAAGTAGTGCTTACGGCGTTTCCAAACTTATCGGCTATAGAATAATGAGTAGTTTCTTCTTTTTCATTTTTTGTTAAAACTTTAGCATGTATTTGAAGTGAAGGAATTGCATTTCTTTTGATTGAACTTTTTATTTCTGAAGCATACTTCTTAGAAATTAAAATATCCTGCGGTACATTATAGAAATCCGGATCACCCATATGTTCTGACCTATCAGCATAAACATATTTCCATGTTTCAATCAATGCGTGAAGATATAAGGAGCTATTCCAATCGTCCTTTGTGAATTGAAAATTCTCAAGTACATTCAATGTTTCAAGAATACAAATTCCACCAGAAGAAGGCGGAGCCATTGAAATTATTTTATATCCTTTGTAATTACCTTCAATCGGTGTTCTTTCTATAGCCTCGTAATCTTCAAAATCCTTTAAAGTAAACAAACCGCCAAACAGTTTGGACTGCTCAACAATTTTTTTTGCTATTTCTCCTTTATAAAATTCATCTCTTCCTTTGTCTCTAATTAATTTAAGAGTATTGGCAAGTTCAATTTGAATGAGCAAATCTCCTTCAATAAATTTTTTACCATTATTTGTAAATATCTTTTTTGTCGATTCAACTTTGGAAAGATTTTCAAATGCATAATTGCCAATCTCGCTGTTCTTGTAGGAAAGAACAAATCCATTTTCCGCTAAGTCAATTGCCGGCTGAATAACTTCTTTTAATTTCATCGTTCCATATTTTTCTAATGCATAAATTAATCCTGCAACCGTGCCGGGAACACCTGAAGCTTTCCAGCCTGCCTGGCTTAATGAAGGTACATAATTACCAAGTTCATCAAGAAACATTTTTTCGTGAGCGGCTAATGGAGCAGCTTCCCTAAAATCGATTGTAGTATTTTTACCATTAGCAAGATGTATAACCATAAATCCGCCGCCGCCAATATTACCAGCACTTGGATATGTAACCGCCAAAGCAAATCCAACTGCAACTGCTGCATCAACAGCATTTCCACCAGTTTTTAATATTTGAACTCCAACTTTTGTGGCTAGTTCGTTAGCAGAAACAACCATTCCATTTTTCGATCTAACTGGATTTCCGCCAAATGAAATTTCAGTTGAAAGAAAAAAGATAACCGTAATAAACAAATATCTAATTTTAGAAGATATGAGCATTTACTTCAACGCCTTTGGATTTTAATTGATCTACAAGAATTTTCGTTAACTCTTTTGTTTGTTTAATTGTTTCTTTTAGGTCGGTCATTAAATCTGAATCGTGCAAGAATTTTCCAAGATTGTTTTGCCCCATATTAGTTTGATCCACAAAATCATTTACTTTGTTCAGTAATTCTTTCGAGACATTTAACACATTATGTATGGCACTTATTGTTTGAGATAAAGAATCTTTGTTAGCTGAAATAAAATCATTAACTGATTTTGTTAATTCATTTCCGGATTTAAGAAGTAGATTGATTTGTTCACTATTATTTTTTATGAGTTGATTTAGATTTAACGTTAATTGAGCTAAGTTCGTTACAGAAGATTTCAATTCGTTAGTAAACTTTTCATCAGTCAATGTTTTATTTAATGAATTCAATGAAGTTTTCACTTCCTTAATCACATCAACAAGATCGTTTTGAACTGATCCCAATAAAGCCATTGAAGATGCTACATCACCAAGAAATTCACCTTTATGCGTTTTGGAAATGTCCAAATCATTTTTAGATGTTCCGGGATTAATTTCAATTTTCTTTCCACCCATCAAATCAAGCATCATAACATAAAATTTTGCATCGTCTTTCATTTCAATTTCAGATGGGATATTAATTAATGTAAAGACTCCATTTCCTTTTATTGTAATGTCTTCTACGTATCCTTTTCTAACACCGTTAACAGTTACCGGATCGCCGGTTTCTAATCCTGAAACCGAAGAAAATTCTATCGTAATCATTTTTCTATCTGCACTTACACTCCAATTTTTAGCCCATCCTAAGATCCATAAAAAAATTAATATCCCGACTAAAACTGTACCTCCAACTTTGATTTCTGTTTTTCTCTGATCTTTCATTTTTGTCTTCTTTATATTTTTTCCTAATAGCAAAAATTGCCTTGTTAAAAAAATCGAATTAAATAATCTCGACTAAGACTTTATTAATTCGTTTATTAACTACTTCTTTCACAGTAAATTTAAAGTTATTGTGAATAAAATGAAATCCTTGTTCTGGAATCGTTCCTGTTTGGCTGAAGATAAATCCTCCAACTGTTTCATAGTCGTCGTTTTCTGATGAAAAGTTATAATCTAAAAGTTCGTTCAATTGATTTATTGCCACCTTACCAAGAATAATGTATTTATTATTATCGATCTTTTCAATTTTTGAAACTTCGTTATCATATTCATCGCGAATTTCGCCAACAATTTCCTCAAGTATATCTTCAAGAGAAATTAAACCGGCAGTCCCACCGTACTCATCCACAACAATTCCCAGATGAGTTTTCTTTTCTTGAAACTCATTTAACAAAGTGCTGATTGATTTAGTTTGCGGGACAAATAATGGTTCGTGTGATAAATTTTTTATTGATACAGTCTTTCGCAATTCTGAATTAAAAAGATATGGAATGAGATCCTTTGCATAAACTATTCCTATTATTTGATCTAGACTGTCTTTATAAAGAGGAATTCTGCTATAACTTGAATCATTAATAAGATTAACTAATTCATCAAAGTTTGCATCAACCGAAATTGCAACCATATCAACTCTGGGTGTCATTATCTCACGTGCCGTTACTGATTTAAAAGAGACTATACTATGAATAAGTTCATGCTCCTCAACTTCGATAGTACCTTTTTCTATTCCAATGTTTGCCAATTCAGAAATTTCGCCGGTTCGGAGGGCTGTTTTTGATCGATCAAACTTCATTTTCGAAGAAAGAAATCTTAACGATTCTGTTAGAATTTTTGCTACTGGATAAAAAATAATACCTAGCCAATACAATGGCATGGCAACAACTCTTGCAAATTGTACCGGGTATTTATTTGCCCAGAGTTTTGGTGCTGCTTCTCCCAAAAAAAGTAAAAGAATAGTTAAAATAGAAATTTGAACGACGAGTGCAATTTCTTCAGAGATGCCTATTTTTTTTGATATCTCTAATGCTAACTCTACTGAAAGGATTGAAGCTGCGACGTTGACAATTGTATTTCCAAGAAGAATAATAACCAATAATCTCTTTGGATTTTCCAAAAGAGATTGAACGTAGCTTCCAGCTATTGGATATTTTTTCTTTAAATCACGAACCTTTTTTTTATCAAAAGAAAATAATGCAACTTCAGAGCCGGAAAAAAAAGCAGACAGAAAAAAGCAAATAAATATCAACAGAATTTTGATTGACCAGCTAAACTCCAATTAAAACTTAATCCTTAGTAATTCGACATAATTTTAAAATGGTAAATCATCATCAACACCAGCCGATGCTGAATCAGCTTCGCCTGCGGAGAAACTACCTTTATCGATATTATTTTCAACGCCGCCTGGTTCTCTGCCTTCAAGTGGAATTATTTTTTCTGAAATAACTTCAGTAACATAACGTTTTATACCTTCTTTGTCTGTATAATCTCTTTTCTGAAGCCTTCCTTCAACATAAAATTTCTTTCCCTTCTTTAAGGCTTCTTTGAAATAATCTGAAAGGTTGAATGATACTACGTTATGCCAGGTAGTTTCATTTACCCAATTTCCTTCTTTTCCTTTATAACTGTTTGTAGTTGCAATAGAAAAAGAAGTAACAGACAAATTATTGGTAGTAAATCTAGTCTCAGCATCGTTGCCAAGATTTCCAATCAACATTATTTTGTTTAATGAGAATGCCATAAGCTTCCCTCCTTTGTTTTTGATGGATTTTCAGTTAACAATTTATAACAATTAAAAATAATAGACAATCATACATGCCATTGGAATTATAATATTATCAACATCCTTAGGGCTTAGCCCTTCAATAATAGTGGTTATAACTGCACAAATTAATAACATAGGAATATTTACTGCCCCTAAGAGGATTAAATTAAATACAATAGCACCGCAAAACCCAAAAATGAAAAATGCCAAACTACCTTCAAGACTTTTCTCCGAAAGAAAATTATATTTATGTTTTCCAAACCTTCTGCCGAATACAGGAGCCATCCCGTCTCCCCATCCTAAAAATGCCATCGATGTTATAGCAGCTGGCGAGTAAAAAAATAGCGTACCCATTATATTCATTACTAAGGTAAAATAAAATGGACCTTTTAAAAGTTCTTTTCTATTTCCCGTTCTCGTCATTGTTTTTACAGCTTGATCATCTGGCTTTGCGGTAAATCCTTTTACAAGTAATAGTACTGTCCAAATAAAAGCAGGTAAAATATTTAGGTATTTTGTCCAATGTGTAGAATCATATAAAGGCCAAAAAATTAACCATGAGCCGGCTGCAATATGAACTATTTTTCTAGAAATATCTTGAGCTAATCCTTTCTTAACTGCATAATCCATTAAGCCAACAATTCCAAATACATAGACTAAGCCAAGTACAGTAATAAAAATATTATAAAGTTCGGGTGACATAAACTATTCAAGAGTTAAAATAAAAGCGTCTTTGAAAGATGGAATTTGCCAAAGAGAATTACGTACTTTTTCTGCTTCTTCTTTTGTTTCGTACGGTGGTATTTGAATTGCAAATAGTTTTACCTGGTCGCGATAAACAATGCTCATTAATAGATCAGTTTTGTTTTTATTTTCACTTATAAATTTTTCAGCTTTTTCTTTTGAAGTGAATGCACCAAGTTGAACAACAAATTTTTTTAAGAGGCTTGCCTGCTGAGTTTTTAAAGGTTCAGCTTTAACTTCTTGAACCGGCGGTACATTCATTAAACTATCCGTTAATTTCACTTCATCTTTCTTTATATCATCAAAAACATATACATCCGGTTCTTTCTTTGTTATTTGGGTTTGTTCTGAAGAAGCACATGCTGCCCAGAATAAAATTGACAAATAAAACATAATTGAAAAAATTATTTTCATTTTATTTTTCATTTTATCTCTCATCCAATTAATTAGACTTATATATTATATACAATTTTTGAGACAGATGTAATCAAAAAAAATCCCGCCAATTATTTTTCAAATTAGCGGGATAATTCTTGGTATTAAATTTTGATTATAGATTGAATGCCAAATTGAATCCAAATAGATTTGTTGAGTTTTCATATAATCCATTGAATCCAAAACTGTTGTCTCCAAGATCTCTCTTGAAAGAAATGAATTGATAAGCAACATCAGCACGAATTGAAGGTGTAAACTGATATCCTAAACCAAATGTAATTTCATTTCTGTTATTTCCCGGAAGTGATGGATCCATATATTTGGTTGGAATTGGATTGCCATCATTAACAAATCCGGCACGAACAGCAAAATTCTTAATTCTATATTCTGCACCAAATCTAATTGTGAAGGTGTCTTCCCAATATTTTGGTGACATAAGATCTTTCCATGTTGATGTGTTTTTATCAAAATCTACATTTAAACTTTTATATGTAGACCAACCGACGAACATAAGATCAGCATTCAAAGTTAAATTAGCTGTTGGTGTAAATGAAATACCGCCGCGCAAATCATATGGCATGTACAAGGAAGCTTTGCCTTTTCCACTTGGAAATAAATCTGAATGTCCTATAGGAAATCCAGTTGGTTTAGCCGGTAAACCCTCAAAGGCTAAATCGCCGGTAAAATTGAGTTCAACATTATGTCTGTACGAGAATCCAAAAGAAAACATTTCATTTGGTTTAAATAAAAATCCGACGTTAAATGTAAAAGTTGGGTCTCCAGGTCCATTTAGATTCACTTTTACATTACTTGCGGCAGGCAGAATTGCTGTAGCCGATAATGGAATGGCTGGAATATCGATTGCCTGAAGAAAAGTTACATCAGAAATGATGTATGAAAATCCAACACCGATAGAAAAATAATCATTAACTTTATATGCAATTGTTGGATTAACATAAAATGTACGTAGTTCAGTTTTTTGTGCTAAACTTTTGCCAATCCAACCATCAGGCCATTCAGAACCTAATCCGAATGGATTGAATACACCAACACCTACAGTCCAATTGTTATCCAGTTTGTAAGCACCGTAGAAATTGATTGGAGTAAAAGTTTTTGAAAGAGTTGAAGATTTTGTTGTTAATGGAGTTGGTCCGGTAAAATCAACCGTTGGCATTATTAAGGTAGTACCAAGAACTAAGTTAAAGCCTTTTACATTTGATAAACCAGCAGGGTTGAAATAAATGGCTGAAGCGTCTGAAGCCATTCCAACAAATGCACCTGCCATTCCCATTGCTCGCGCATTTTGCGTTCCAATTTGAAAACCGCCTGCATATGAATTGCCTGCAAATAATGCACAGATTAGTAATAGGGTAATTAATTTCTTCACACAACCTCCTCTTGTTAATGAAATTTTTATGGAAAAATATAATTAAATGAATCTTAAAAGCAAAAGAGTTTTTTACTCAATTGTTAAAATTATTGAACCCTTTTCTACTGATTGACCCTCCCTGTAATATATATCCTTTATAATTCCGTTTGAAGAAGATTTTAATTCATTCTCCATTTTCATTGCTTCCAGTATTAACAATGCGTCTCCTTTGTCAACTTTATCTCCAATATTCTTCTTAAGTTTCAATATTAAACCGGGCATGGGTGCTTTTATTTCTGCATGATGGTGTAATTTCTCTTTGTATTTTTTTAGTTCAACAGCTTTTTCCTGAAGCTTTGTCCGAACCGTGGTTTCAAAATAATTGCCTTCAAGAAGAATTCCATACTTTTCTTGATCAAGTTTATTTACTACAACTTCATAAGTTTTATTTTCAAGCCTAATTGAAAAAACATTTTTATCAATTTCATGAATATCAGTTTTAAATAAATTGTTACCAAGTTGAACTTCTTTTTCGGAAATGTAGTCCACAAGAAATTTTTTATTATTAACACTTACAATAAACTCATTCATAATTTTGTTCCTTCCAGAAATTGTTGGATGAAACTGCGTTCATTGAAGTTTTTGATAAATTCTCTTTTGCCTTTATAAATGCACTCATAAGTGCAGCTATCTCTAAGTATTCATCATTATTAGTGGTTTTCCATTTATCGGGTAATAATGGAATAAAATAATTATCAAGAAAATTTATGTCGAATGTACCATCAAGAAATTTTGTTTGTTGAAAAATCCAATTGAACAATGGAATGTTTGTAATTACTCCGCTTATTTGATATTCACCTAAAGCTCTTTTCATTCTTGCAATGGCTTCTTCTCTATTACTTCCCCAGGTAATCACTTTCGAAAGAATTGGATCATAATAAACAGAAACATCGCTGTTAGTTTCAATACCGTTGTCAATTCTGATACCGGGTCCGGATGCTAATCTGTGATGTAAAATTTTACCTATTGATGGTGCAAAATTATTTTCAATATATTCTGCGTATATTCTGCATTCAACTGCATGACCGTTAATTTTAATTATTTTTTGATCGAGTGAAAGTTTTTCTCCATTTGCTATTTTGATTTGTAACTTAACAATATCCAATCCAGTAATCATTTCTGTAACCGGGTGTTCAACTTGCAGACGTGTATTCATTTCAAGAAAATAAAAATTTTTATTGCCATCTAAATTGTTTGTTGACGGGTCCAATAAAAATTCAATTGTTCCGGCATTAAAATATTTACAAGCTTTTGCGGCATTAAGTGCGGCTTGAGTTATTTTTTCTCTTGTAACATCATTTATAGAAATTGAAGGGGCTTCTTCTATAACTTTTTGATGACGTCTTTGCACCGAACATTCTCGTTCGAACAGATGATAATAATTGCCGTGTTTATCGGCTATAATTTGAACCTCTATGTGTTTTGGATGTTCTATAAATTTTTCAAGGTAAACATTATCACTCCCAAAAGCTTTTAATGCTTCGTTCTTTGCACGATGATAGGCAGATTCAAATTCTTCATCATTAAATATTTTTCTCATACCTTTTCCACCGCCGCCTGCTGCAGCTTTTAACATTACCGGATAACCAATTTCTGAAGCAATTCTTTTTCCTTCATCAATTGATCCAATTGGTTCGGTTGTTCCCGGAACAAAAGGAACATTATGTTCTTTCATCAATCTTCGTGCAGAAGTTTTTTCTCCCATTAATTTTACCGATTCTGATGACGGACCGATAAAGATAATACCGGATTCTTCAACAAGTTTTATGAAGTCGGAATTTTCAGAAAGAAACCCATAACCTGGATGAATTGCATCGGCTTTAATTTCTTTGGCTAAGTAGATAATTTTTTCTTTATTGAGATAGGATTCGTTTGCCGCCGAAGCTCCTATAAAATATGCTTCATCAGCCATTCTTCCATGCAAAGCATTTTTATCAGCTTCTGAATAGATTGCAACGGAAGTAATTTCAAGCTCGCGGCATGCTTTAATTATTCTATTTGCAATTTCTCCGCGGTTAGCTATAAGAATTTTTTTTATCATTCAATTTATTTGAATTCAACTATTGTGATTCCATCACCACCGTATTCTAAACCTGCAAAATAATAATTTTTAACAGAATGATTATTTCTTAACAAGCCATGAACCAATTGTTTTAATGCACCGGTACCTTTGCCGTGCAGAATTTCAACTCTATCAATTCCCGTCATATAAGTAGTGTCTAAAAATTTAATAACCTCAAATTCAGCTTCATCAGCTCTCTTTCCGCGAATGTCTAACCGGTAATTCAATTCATTTTGATTTACCAAAAATTGTTTTTTTGAAATTATGTCTTCTTCTTTTTTTTCAGCAGGGATTAAATCAGAGTACTTAGTTTTTATTTTAAGCGAGCCTACTTTTATGACAGCTTTATTTTTTTCTTTGTTTAGCTCGGAAATGATCCCTGAAGAAGAAGTATCTTTAATTGTTGCATAATCACCAAGATTAAGCTCAAACTTTTCAGACAAAGTAGATTTATCCTTTTTGAAAATTACTTTGCTCTCCTTTTTTATTTCTTCAACCTTTTTCTTTTCTTCTTTAATTACATCTTTGCTGGCTTGAGACTCCCGTATATTTTTAATTGTGTCTTCAATTCGTTTATTTACATCGTTTAAAAATATTTCAGCTTTTTCTTTTGTTTCAGCTAGAATTATTTTCTTCTGTGCTTCAAGTTTCTCAATTTTATTCTGGTATAAATTTGTAAGCCCGACTAATCTTACATTTTCACGTTCAACATTATTTAATTGTTCTTTTAAATTTTTAGATTTTTTTTCAAGAGAAACTAAAAAATCCTCGATTTTAGTTTTATCTGTATCAAGATATTGTTTAGCAAGTTCGATAAATTTTTCATCGAAGCCAATTCTGTTAGCAACTTCAAATGCATAGCTCGAACCGGGCATTCCTTGATTGAAACGGTATGTTGGCCTTAATTCGTCTGTATTAAATTCCATTGATGCATTTTGAAATTTAGCCATTTGATTGGCAATTATTTTTAATCCGCCATGATGAGTTGTAGCAAGCACTTTAGCATTTTTGTTACATAAGGAAATCAACATTCCAGCTGCAATCGCAGAGCCTTCTGCCGGATCAGTGCCGGTTCCAATTTCATCTAAAAGAATTAAACTTCTATCATTAGCTTGTTCAATAATGTGTTTTATATTTTTTAAGTGAGAACTAAATGTGCTCAGGTCATCTTCAATCGATTGTGCATCGCCAATATCAACAAGTACATTCTCAAAAAAATGAAAGTTGGAATCGGGATTAGCAGGAATTGGAATTCCAGCTTGCGCAAGACAAACAAGTAATCCGGTTGTTTTTAATGTAACTGTTTTACCGCCTGCGTTTGGTCCGGTAATTAAAATTACATTCACATTATCAAGTTTTAGATCAAGTGGAATTGTATTTTGATGCCCAATTCGTTTTAATAGAATTGGATGCCTTGCATCTATTAACTGCATGGAATTTTTTTCATTGAAAGTTGGTTGTGAGCCAATTATTTCAATTGAATATTTAGCACGGGCAAAAATAGAATCAAGATTTGCGATACAAGACAAAGAATTTTTTAATTCAGCACTGTGACTTCCAATTCTTTTAGTTAATTCACTTAATATTTTTTCAATCTCACGTTTCTCTGCAAAGCTTAACGATAAAATTTCATTATTGAGCTCAAGAGTTTCTTCAGGTTCGATATAAACAGTTTGTCCGGAAGCCGACTCAGAATGGACAAATCCTTTAACATGCCTTTTATGTTCGGATTTAACCGGAACAACTATCCTTCCATCTCTTAGAGTAATATATTCTTCCTGAACAAGATATGATTCGCTTAAACGTTTCAATAATTTTTGCATTTGCTTTTGCAATGCAGATTCTTTCTCTCTAATTTCACTTCGGATCTCGCAAAGTTTACTGCTTGCATCATCTTTTATTTCACCATTAACATCAAAAATTTTGCTTATAAAATGTTCAAACACTTTATCAACAAACAAACTTGGCCCAAATTCATTTATCAATATTCCTAAAGTGTCTTTAGATTTTAAGAATTGAAACATCTTTCTTGATAGTTCAGCAAGTTTTAAAACATCTAAAATTTGATTTGCTCTGAGAGTAGTTCCTTCAATCCTACTTTTAGATAATGCTTCATTCAAATCGGGCAAATATTCAATCGGTGGATAGTCGGTTTTAATTATTATTTCTTTGGCACCATTAACTTGATTTCCAAACTTAACAGAAGTATAAACATCTTTGCATGGTCTTAAATTTTGTATTTCATTTTTACCGTTAATGGTTGTGCAGTATTTTTCGATGTGATTAATTACTTTGAAGTATTCAAGTTTTTCTAATACATCGCTCTCAATCATTTGTTCTTAGGAACCATTTCGTTAATAAGTGAAGAATCAATTTCTTTTTTCTCAATATACTGTTTGAAATAATCTACAGCTTTAAATTTTTTAGAACTAAATAAATCAATCGATTTTGGGATAAGGTCTTGAACAAAGAAATACGAAAAAGAATTATTTTTTGATTCACCTTTTGGTATTCCGAAAATATTAAGAAATAGGAACACAGCACTTAAGAAAAACAAGATTTGAACCGCTCCAATTACACCTCCTAAAAATTGATTTATTGCCCGGTTAACTTTATCGAACGGATGAACTATTCGTTTCACAATTGTTGCAATCAATATGGTTACAAGAAATATTAATATGGCAGCAATTATTCCGGCTAAATATTCATCGTTGTTAAAAAAATTCATTAAGTATTTACCAACTTTATCAGAGTAAGAATAAGCAAGAACAACACCAATAATTAATCCAAGCAATCCAATTACTTTTCGAACCAGGCCGTCTTTAAAGCCAAGTAAAAATCCTATTAGCAAAACAATAAAAATAATATAATCGAGATAATTCAATTAGAGCCTAATATTTTTTCAACAATTTCTTTTACAACTTTTCCGTCAGCTTTACCTTTCAAAGATTTAGAAGCTAAAGGCATTAGTTTTGGAAAATCAGATTTAGATTTTGCCCCAATTTCATCGGCAAGTTTTTTTACTTCTTCGGTAATTTCTTCAATCGAAAGCTGCTTTGGAAGATACTCTTCAATTATTTTTAATTCGTTCTCTTCTTTTTCGGCAAGTTCAATTCTGCCGCCGTTACGAAATTGTTCGATTGATTCCTTCCTTTTTTTTGCTGCCGTTGTAAGCATTTTAATTTCTTCTTCGGGAGTTAATTCTTTACCGATTCCACTTTTTTCAAATTCTAAAATCAATGCACGTATAGAACGCACTGTTTCAAGTCTAACTTTATCCCCGGATTTCATTGCATCTTTTAAGTGGTTGTTTATTTTTTCTTTTAAATTCATTTATTCACCACACTTTTTACTCTAATAATATTTGTGTGACAAAAATAAGTATTTATAAATCAATTGTTAATGCTATTATAAATTAATTGGCAATTTGATAATTTGTCCATTATAATCTTGCGGATGAACAAACATCTCGTTGATTGTCGAGCATATTTCTTCCGGAGTTATGATTAATCTTTTATCTGTAATCCATTGATAAACATCCTGAGATTCGATTACAAATGGAGCTACTGCATGAGATGTAAAGTTGATCTCTTTACCTTCCTCAGCCAAAGACTGAACAAGTAAGTTCAAAGAATTTTTAGATATGTTATAACCTGCTCTTTTTCCTTCAACCTCAAAACTTGACCGTGCACTAATAAAACATATTGAACCACCTAAAGTTTTAGAAACTAATTTTCCAAAATGTTTAGCGATTAAGAAAGCAACATTAAGGTTTACATCAAATAATTTTTTCCAGTCTTCATAATTAGTGTTTGAGATGTTAGTCCCGCCATTATAACTGCCGATTACATTTAGTAAACAATAAATTGCCTGAGTATCAACCATTACGTTTTTAAAAGCTTCTATAACATTTTCCTCACGGATTAAATCTTTCGTTTCAATACAGCGGAATTTTTTTTCATTATCCAAAGCGCATAATGGTTTACGAGAAAAAAAATAATACTCGTCATAACCATGCTTAATAAAATATTCTGATGCAAACAATCCAAGGCGACCGGATGCACCGAAAAGAAGAAATATTTTTTTTGGTTTCAATTTGTTCCTTTCACTATAAATTTTGCACCCACCGGAAAATGATCGCTAAATCCGCCTATATATTTTCCATTCATATAAGTAGGTAATGCCCCGCCTTTCCTATCACCCTTTTGAACAATCATAAATGATGGTTTAATTATTTCGAATGAATTGCAATCATAAAGTATACAGTCCTTTGCCAGCAAGTTAGATGAAATGATTATTTGATCTATCATTTCAAATTTTTTTGAAAATAAATACGAACCTTCATTATTTAAAAACCTTTTATAAGTTAATAAAACTTTTAACGGGCAATTCGTCACATTCGAAATCTCTTGCATCCAAAATGTTTTCGATTGACTCGTTATCCGGCCCATCATTAAAATCACCAAGTAATATAATCTTACTTTTATTTGATTCTAAAATTAAACTATCTAAATATTGTTTAAGAGTAACTGCAGCAGCAACTCTATTTTCGTTTGATCTAATTTCACCGCCCCTTCTGGAAGGCCAGTGATTTACAAACACATGAATTTTCTCTTTACAATTTTTGTGAATTAGTTCAGCATGTATAATATCACGGGTCGGGTTATGATCAGGCAGTTCAACATGGAGCTTTGAAACATTTTTTATATCAAATATTTTACGATCATAAATTAATCCAATATCAATTCCTCTTTCATCGGGTGATTCGCGATGTATAATATTATAATCCCGGTCACGCAATTTATAAATCAATCTTTTAAGAACATTTATATTTTCTACTTCTTGAACCGAAAGAATATCCGGTCCGCAGCCGTTATTCATAAAATTAATAACTTTAGCAAGGTTAATTAATTTTTGTTCAAACTTTTCATCATTCCATTTATTAGGTGAGTCTGGCAGAAATTGGCTGTCATCCTTTAATGGATCATCAGTTGTGTCGAATAAGTTTTCTAAATTCCAGTTGGCAACATAAAATGAATCTTTTTTATTGTTTTGAGCGTTTAAGAATGCAGTAAAAATAGATACGCAAATCAAAATTAAATTTAGAATTTTCATTAATTGTTTCCGCCTCTTTGTGGTTAATCAAAGAATCTATTTATATTTTCTAAGTAAAATATAACCAAAATAAAGAAACGAGTTAAGATGGGCAGAAACAAAAATTCTTACAAAGGAAAATTTGTAATAATCGACGCAATGGCATTAGCCTACAAAGGCTACTTTGCATTTATTTCCCGGCCGTTAACTACATCAAGCGGTGAACCTACATCGGCTGTATTTGGGTTCATAAATCAGCTTTTCAAAATTATTGAAGAAACAAAACCTGATTACCTTGCAGTAGGATTTGATTCAAAGGAAAAAACTTTTCGACATGAAATGTACCAGAATTATAAATCTTCACGTGAAGCAATGCCGGAAGATATGATCCCGCAAATAAAAAGAATCAGAGAAGTTATTGAAGCTTTTAATATTCCAATTTACATTTTACCGGGATATGAAGCAGACGATTTAATTGGAACAGCATTAAAAGAAGCAGAGAAAGTTGGATTTGATTGTTATGCGGTTACTCCGGATAAAGATTACATTCAGTTAATTTCTGAAAATATAAAAATTGTAAAACCTGGAAAATCAACAGATGAAATTGTAATTGTTGATGAAGATAAAGTACGTGAAGAAATGGGCTTTGAACCAATCCAAATGATTGACTACCTTGCCCTGGTTGGTGATTCAAGTGACGATATCCCCGGTGTTGCCGGAGTCGGTCCAAAAACTTCAATACCGCTAATTCAACAATTCAAATCAGTTGAAGGAATTTATAAAAACATTGATAAAATAGAAAAAGCAGGTACAGTAAATAAATTAACTGAAAGTAAAGAAAACGCTTTTCTTTCTAAGAAAC
>Ga0233422_10000507_pt1 | contig 19198 bp, 34 predicted proteins | sample Watercolumn_Mata_2_FD_182724 | JGI IMG/M metagenome (GOLD analysis project Ga0233422, IMG submission 182724) | Freshwater microbial communities from Lake Matano, South Sulawesi, Indonesia - Watercolumn_Matano_2014_110_MG | ecosystem: Environmental > Aquatic > Freshwater > Lake | place...
ATAATTACCCCTTTAAGCCCCAAAAACCCCCAAATCTACCTTTTTCCACTGGAAATGAAGGGGTTCCAGCAGACAGACATACAGACCAACAGACAGACATATTATTAAAAAATGAGCAAAAATATGACTTTAAAACCCCCCAATTTCCCTTAGAAAATCAAAGAAATTTGATAAAAAACCCGAAAAATACTGAAAATAGTATAGAAAATGCAGCTGAAATGCTCAAGTCTTTAGATAATATAAAAAAAGAGATAAGGCAGAAATTTAAGAAACTTACAGAACAAGAATGGTTGATTTTCTCAACAATATATCAGCTTGATGAGGAGAAGGGCGAGTCAAATTACCGGGAGATAGCAGACAAGCTTAATCTTACAGAAAGTTCGATAAGAGATTATGTTGCAAGGCTCATAAAGAAAGGAATTCCCGTCGAGAAAACCAAATTAAATAATAAAAACATTCAGCTCAAAATTTCTTCAAATTTAAAAAGAATCGCTTCACTTCCAACGATAATTGCTCTTCGTGATTTATAATTTTCTTAAAATCATTAAAAAAATTTCCAAATAAGCGCCACACCGAATAACTTCATTCTTTTCTTTAATATCATTATCTAACTCTCTTTTTTGCCTTTCCGGTAAAAAGCCATTTTTGAGGTTTTATGCTTTTTATGACCTTTTCTGCCTTATTTTTGCATTTTTATTCAGCTAACTTCTTCTTTTTCTTATTTTTCCTCATCTTTTTCCGGTTTTCTAACTCTCACTTTTGTCTTTTTAAGCATGATTTCTTTAAGGTTTTCAGGTATAAACACTCTCTTTTTGCCATTTTGCTCTGTTATTTCTTCTATTATGAATTCACTCTTCTGCTTTATTCTATTCAGCTGTCCCCTTATAGTTGATCTCTCTTTTCCAAGCATTGATGCAAGATCATCATAACTGAGCTTCATATCAGTATTCAGTAATATCCACAGTATTGCTCTTTCAGTCACAGAAAATTGGTCTAATTTTGGTGTTTCAACAGCTGTTTGCACACCTGTTTGAACAGCATAAACACCCGTTTGTTTATTAAATACAGATTTGGGTGTTTTAAACACCCGTTTAATTCTCAATTCATTCATCATAGAAAGTACATTTTTTATTCCTTCAACTTCTTTTTCCAGCGTCGATAAACTATCTTTTATATCATCTAAATCCTTATTTTGCAAGGTTTTCTCACTATCAAGGTGTTTTATCCACCCGCTTACAGCAGTTATATCCTTTTTGACAGACTCAAAGCTTTTTTTAGTATCCTCTTTTAGTCTTTCTATCTCCCCTTTTCTTCCAAAAAACCAGAACATATGATATTATTTGCAAAATGTTATTTAAATATCTTTTGTTTTTCGTCGTTAAAAATTTTCCTTCGCTTCTTTTTCCTTATATTCTTTTTATATCAAAATATGTGCCGGATGTGCCGGAAAAATGGCTGTTTGTCTCAAAAAAAGAGGATAAACACCCTGTTTAAACACCTATAAACACCCTGTTTTAAATTTTATAGCACTTAAAAAGACAAACACCGACGATGAACAGAAAAAAGAAAGATTTATAATTCCTCTAAACTTATTCTATAAATCAATTAAAGTATAATTGAAAAGGAGGTAAGTATAATATGGCAAAATTAACTGCATGGCTTGTGACTCTTTTAGGTCTATTGCTTGTCTTAGCTTTGCTTATACCCGAAACCTTTTCAGGTAGTTGGTTTGACTGGGTTGTTGCATTAGCAGTACTCATAATCGGTGTAGGCAAGCTTATGAGAAATTACAAGATGACAAAAAAGAGATAAATTTTTTTCATTTCTTTTTTCTCTTTTTTACTTTTTTCTTCCTTTTTCTAAAAAATTATTAATCCATTGTCAAATATCTTTAATTTATTCTGTTCATTAAGTTAACCTTAGTGCACAATCTCGCCACTAAAATAAAAATTAGCGTGAATTTTTAGTCATTTAGCAACATTTTTAACTATTATCTCTTTTAATGATAATAATAAATAAAGGTCTGCTTGATTTTATTGTTCATGGACGCAGTTTTAAGAAAGAATTTAAGCGTCAATTAAAGACATTTATTATAGTCAGTGCAGGTTTTACTATTGCATTTACATGGAGAGAGACTATTTTCGATATTTCGCAGAGCATAGTTCAATTCTTTACACATATAAAAAATTCATCAACATTAAGTATAACCACTTCTGTCCTGACAACAATGATCACAATCTTAGTTGTATTCCTCACAATTTATTTTCTTCGAGAGCGACAGGAAGATTATTAGTATAATTCAAAACTCTTTTGCAACAATGCTTAAAAACTTAAAAAATAAAGAATAATAATGGAAAAATATATTCTTTCTTCAGGCTATGTTCTTTCAGAAGACAACAAAAAAGACATAACCTCAAAGATTCCTAATTCTATATTAATCTCTGTTGGAACTCGCGAAGAGATACAAGAAAAAATAAGATTAAGAGGAGAATTTAAATATACTCTGCAAAGTTCATATCAATTAACTTTAGAACAGCTGGCATTTTTAAAAGAGATGAATCTTACAATTAATTAATAAAATGACATGCATACATTATAGGGGCGGAACAAGATGTGGTTTAAAATCAGAATTTTATGTTCTCGCCGGAGAAAACATATTAAAATACTGCAGAGGTGTACCTGCTTTATGTGAAATTCTTGCAGAACATGTGAGAATAGAAGAAGAAAAAGAAAAAGCTCTTGAAAGAATAGCAGAAGATGAAGAGAGAAGAGATATGCAAAATCCAGTTTCAAAAATTAAAAGAGTAATAATGGGTTAATCCATGTCACTAAGCTTACCTAAGTGAACACCGCAATCCTTATAAACATTAGAGATAGCAAAAAATTATGGAAGCAGATGAGATATCATTAGAAGATTTTTTAAAAAAACACAAGTGTAAAAATTTAAAACAAATATTTGAACAAGCAAAAAAACACAATTTAATCATAAGATATAAGGAGATTCATGAGGAACAACAATATGAGCATGATTATATGTTGCCTGAAAAAGTATTTGCAGATTTTGCTCTTGTAAGAAGAATAGATCATAATGCAAATAGAGAGGGAATAATGGATTTTGCAATACATCCTTATGGAAGTTCGGTTTACTATACAATTCATAAAAGGGTTGTAAGAAAACATATTCTTTAAAGATAATTTTTCACATTTCCTTATAAAAACACAGACAACCTATGCTGTCGGAAGTTTTTTCTTTAATTTTTCAGCAAAATATTTAAACTTAGGGTGCGACTGATGAACGTGAACCGTGTTTGCATAGCCCTAAGTTCACGTTTAAACACAAAATAAAGAGGGAAAATGAAGCCAATAAATCAAAATTCTTATAAGAAAGCATTAAAGTGGATAGTAGAAATTCTGAATAAAAGGAAAATCAGATTTAATATTTTAGGAGGCCTAGCTGCCTATGCTTATGGCTCAAAAAGAATGTTAGTAGATATTGATCTTGCTATGAAGAACGAAGATTTTAAAAAAATTCTTCCAGACATCAAAAAGTATATTGTTGAAATGCCTCATTTTTCAAAATCAGAGAACTGGCAGTGCTATTTTATGGAATTTAAGTACAAAGGAATTACTATTGAAGTAGGTGGTGATAAAGGTTGTAAAATGCTTAATCTCAAAACAGGAAAATGTGAAAATTTAGGAGATGTGCTTTCAAAACCAACATATAAAGAAGTCTTTGGATTAAAGCTTCCTTTAATTCCCAAAAAGAAGCTTTTAACTTACAAGGCTAAATTAATGAGAGATGTAGATAAAATAGACATTAAAAACCTAAAATGACTCTCTATTGGATCAAAAAAGTAAATGGAAAGAAACAGAGAATCTGGAATTATGGAAGATCTCGCGGACTAAAAGAAGCTAAAAATATTCTTGGAGATGTTGAAAAAGAGGTAAAACTGCTTCTAAAAAACAAGAAACAAATTAAAATTTTAGAGGTTGGATGCGGATATGGGAGGATTTTGCTTGAATTAAAGAAAAAATACAAAGATAGAGTAGAAACATTTGGAATTAATAAGGAGCCAAGATGGAATTTAAAATTAATAGAAGTTTTTGGGGTAGCAGAAGGCATATTTTCTAAAAAAGAAATAGCCAAAAACCTTCCAAAACTTGTTATCTGTGATGTAAATAATAAAATTCCTTTCAAAAACAACACTTTTGATTTTGTTTTCAGCGAAAGAACAATACAATACCTCTCAAATAAGGCAAAATATCTTGAAGAGTTAAACAGAGTTACAACTAAAGATGGAACGATTCTTACCGATATTCAAAACGGAACTGAAAACCGTTGGGAAATATTCAAAAAAGGTAAAAAAGTAAACATTTATTCCATACTCTCCCAGAAAAAAGGTATTAAACTTCAAAAAGAAAAAGGAAATCCCAAGGACAAATTCTTAAGGATGCAGAAACAATCCAACTTTAAACTAAATTTAACTTTAGTCTCTTCTCAAGATTTACATAAATTAAACCCAGATAAATGGGGAACTAAATCGACATTCAATTCAAAATGACCCCAAAAATAAAGATTCTATTTGACAAAGAGCGTGATTTGAAAAATATATGGGACAATTGCAATTCTAAAATGTCTTATGGTCAGAAAGAGATAAAGGGAGTAAGTGAAAATATCATAAAGATATGCCAAGGCAAGAAATATGAAACCTGCAAACCAGAACTAGAAAAAGTAATGAAAAGCACTTACAAAAGTCCGTTTATTCCATTAACAATTGATTCCTTAACAAAAGGATGGGTTAAAGTCTCAAAAGAATATTTCAAAAGACTTGAGAAAATAACCGGAAGAAAGTTCCAAGAAAGAGAAGTGATTGCATATATAACCACTACTGGAAGATGCCCTTATAGCCCAAACCAGAAAATACCTTATTTCTTTGTCAATTTCTTTTCAAACCTTCCACATTCAATGAAAACAATGGGCCATGAATTGATGCATATTCACCTTCATAATACAGATTGGTGGGACAAAGTAAAGTCTGAAATAGGATATGATAAGACCCATGATTTAAAGGAAGCACTTACAGAGATTCTAAATCTTGAATTCAGAGATTTATGGCTTGTAAAAGATGAAGGCTACCCCAATCATCAGCAATTAAGGAGATATATTGCTGAAAGATGGAAAAAAAGCAAAGATTTCAATAAACTTACTAAAGAGTGTATTGTATGGATAAAAAAGAGAGGTGTGAAATAAATGTCTTCAAACAAACCACTTGCAGCGATATATATACGTGTTTCAACAGAAGACCAGGCAATGCACGGAATTTCTCTTCAAGCCCATGAAGATTCATTGCAAAATTATTGCAAAGCACTTGGTTATGAAATCTATAAGATTTACAGAGATGAAGGCAGAAGTGCAAAAGATATTACACATAGGCCAGAGATGGTTCAAATGCTCTCAGATGCAGAAGCCAAAAAGTTCCAGGCAATATTTATTTACAAGCTTGACAGGTTCAGCAGAAGTATGATGGATCTTGTCAGCACAATTGAAAAATTGAAAGAATGGGGAATTGATTTTGTAAGTATGCAAGACAAGATAGAAACAACAAGCGCAACAGGAAAGCTCATGTTTCATATTATATCTGCTTTTGCAGAGTTTGAAAGAAATGTCACGAGTGAAAGAACAAGATTTACAATGAAATCTAAATTTAGAAGAGGGGGATTGGTCACAAAAGCTCCCCTTGGTTACAAAATAATAAACAAAGAGCTATATCCTGCTGAAAATTCATATGTTGTTCAGGAAATTTATCATGCTTTTCTTAACAATGATACAAGTCTTACACAATTGGCTAAAAAATACAATTTAAGCGTCAATGGATTGAAGAAAGTTCTTACAAATGAAACATATCTCGGAAAAGTGAAGTTTGGAGGAGAATCTTTGGCAGGAAAACACACTGCATTAATCAGTCAGGAATTATTTGATAAAGTGAGGGAAAGGCTGGAGAAAAATTATTAAATAAAAAATCCCCCTATTGGGATTAAAGATTTAAAATAAATTTCTGCTTTCTTTTTTTCGTCATTTGCTTCTTTTATTGCAGACTCATAATTTGATAACTGATTCCTTAGCGGAGTTTTTTGTCCTTCCAGAAGTTTTTTTTGTTCAGCCGACTTTGTGGTTTTAATTGTTTGTTCAAGCTGATTAATTCTTGCATTTGCACTATCTCTTAATACAGAAATATTTTGAACATAATCTCGATTCTTTGCCAAGTGATACTCGCTTGTACCAATAGCAAGGCCCAAATAAAATAAGATACCACATAAAATAGCAGCTACTTCTACATCGTGAGATTCAACATAATTCCCGCCTGTTCCTGTTCCTTCACCCATCATTTTTATTTTATATCAATTTACTTTTTAAGGATTATTGTGTTGTTTTATCCAAATTCAGCCACGCTTGGATGAATACTTATCTTTCCCTCTTGCCAATCCTTTAATATTTTCTTTGCTGTTCTCATTTCATCAACCACTCCTCCTTTTATCAGATAATGAAGTCTTTTTCCAAGAGACTCAATTAAAATCTCAGAGTTTCCTTCTGCGCTTATTTGATAATATTTTTCAAGAATTCCAGGATATTCTTTCATTATTTTGAAAACAACCATGTCTGGATTTTTTGTCTTGTCCCATGTAATTGCTCCTATTTGTGAATGTTTTGCAGTCATTTCCCTGCTTTCTTTGGATTTTTCATAAGATGGAATTATGCCAGGTGTGTCAAGAACATACAAATCAGAAGAAAGCCTTATCTTCTGAATTCCTTTTGTATATCCTGCCTCTGATGATATTTTCGCAGCTGATTTGCCTGCAAGGAAATTTATAAGAGAGCTTTTGCCTGTGTTGGGATAGCCGAGAATTCCAATATTCACAATCTTTTTTCCAAGTTTTTTAGCCTCAATCTTCAGCATTCTTTTTAGAAAGCCAGCACCAATTTTTTCTTTTGTTGAAATAAATACATGCGGAATTAGATAAGAGATTTCAACTTCTGCCCGAAATTTCTTTTCATCAATCAAATCAGCTTTATTGAAAACATAGATTAATTTTTTTCCTTTTCTTTTTACTCTTTTTTCAATGTCCAGATTTCTTGTTTTTTCAACAAATCTGGCGTCAAGAACTTCAAGAATAATGTCTGCACCTTCTATTATAGAATCAACGAGCGCAGGAATCGGAATTTTATGCTTGTTTGTTCTATCGCTTTTTCCTCTTCCTTCTTTTGCTCTTCCAATTGGATTTGTGAAATTCATGATTAACATCAGTTTTAAAGAATATATATGGTTTTCTTTAATCGCAGAAATAAAATTATCTTATCTTGAATATTGCTGTTACGCTTGCACTGACTTCTTGCTCGCTTGGATTGATTTCAGTTGCTACAGCGTCTCCTGATTTTCCAGCAACAGCTGATTCGCTCGCAGCAAGCCATGGAGTATATCCCCAATCACTGCTTGAAACAGAAACCAGGCTTCCAAGACTGCTTCCAGCGCCCTCTGCAAGTGCTTCTGCCTTAGCCTTTGCATCTTCTGTCGCAAGCTTTATGGCTTCAATTTTGTATTTCTTCTCGTTTTCTTCATTGAGTTCGTAATTAATATAAGAAACTCCTGCGCCAGCTCCAACTCCTGCATCTATCACGCTTCCTATTTTTTCTTTATTCTCCACATCAATTTCAACTTTCAGCGCATGATTTGCAGTGTAGCCTGTGATTTTCTGCGTGCTGCTTGAATAATCATAATTAGGATAAACATTAAAATTTGATGTTTTTATTTCATCTTCATTTATTCCTGCAGCTGAAAGAGAGATTTTCATTTTCTTAACTATCTCTGAATTTTTATCACTCGCTTCATCAGCAGTTGTTCCTTTTGTTTCAACATTGAAATAAACAGCAACAAAATCAGGAAGAACTTCAATTGTCGCAGTACCGGTTGATGATACTGTTTTTGAATAAGTAGAATCATTTGTAAACCAGAATATAATTACAAGCGCTGCTAAAATTCCCAGCACGATTATTAATGTTTTTTGATTTGATTTGTCCATTGCCATTTTATTTTTTTTCTTGCTATAAAATAATTATTAAAAGATGCTTTATATATTTTTAGAATTTATTATTCATTAAATCCATTAAAAATTATTTAACAACAATTGTTCCTTTTAAATTTGGATTCAAAGCGTCATAATATTCAAAATCTCCTGCAGAATTCATAGGAATTTGAAAGTTTTCTTCACTTTTCAATTCTTTGCTTAAGTAAAGTGAATCAGAGATTATTCTATGATTGTTTTTATCTTTATTTGTAAAGATTATCTCATCTCCAACAGAAACACTTAAAATTTCAGGAAAAAATCCATCTGCTCTTATTTCAATGATATTGTTTTCAATAACAGAACTTCCTGTTCCAAGGATTTTTATGCTGTTACCTGATTGCGTTGCATTTTCCATGCTCACAAAGAAATAAACTCCAAAAATAATTAACGCAGAAATTATCAGAGCAGTAATAATTTTTAAATTAATCATGTATAAATAAGAAGCTTCTTATTTTTAAATTTTGGCTTTATTTATAGAATAGAATCATTGAATCTTCATTGATTCAAACCAGGGTTTATTGTAAAGATTTGAGGGAATAGGTAGCAGTTCTTCTTTGCTTCCCTTGACAATGTAATTCACAATCAGCTTGTTTTCTTTCTTATTTATTATAAGATGATCTATCTGGCATTTTTTGACATCAAAATTCTTTCTTATTTCTCTTTCTTCAACCATTCGATTTGTCACTATTGTTATTCTCTTTTGATATGTTCCAATTCCTTTTGCTTCCAATATCCTGTCAACTCCCAAAATCAGCCAGACAGAAGCATAAAGAATTCCTCCTATCATATAATCTCCAATTCCTATTGTCAATCCAAAAATAGATAATATCCATATGCTTGCAGCTGTTGTAAATCCAAAAACCCTATCATTGCTTTTTATCAAAGCTCCTGCTCCAAGAAAACCTATACCTGTAACAATAGCTGAAAGAAGTCCAAATGGACTTTCAGTGCTTATTAGCATTGCTGTAATTCCCAATGAGCATGAACCAACAGCAACGAAGTTGAATGTTCCAAAACCAACTGGATTGTGAGCTCTTTGTCTTTCAAGTCCAAATAGAAGCGATAACACAAAAGTTATTCCAAATCTCAAAAAAATATCAAATGTTTCAACTTCCATAATGTTTTTTATTGGAATTTCTCTTTTAAATATTTATATCTACTAAAAAATTGCTAAAAAGAATTCAAAGAGCAATATTTTTTAAGTCTTTCATTAAATAAATAATTTTTTTTATTAATTACCAATATTGCCTTGCGATCATATCCAAAAGACATAAAATTCGCTTTTCCTCCCTTTACCATTTCTTCAGCATCTTCCAAAGTTATTTTTTCAAGTTTTTCTGACTTATTATTTTCCATTTTTAAATCTCCTTCTAGCTTTCTCCAAATCTTCGTGAGTTCCAATGTCAAACCATTTTCCCTTAAAAATATATGCATAAACATCTTCATTTTCCACAAGATGCGCAATTAATTCGCCAGCGTTTTCTTTAAAAGTATTTTTATTCAGATGATGCAAATCATAATTTGATAAAATATAACTCAATGTTGCAATCAAACTAGTTTTTGGTTTTAAAGGTTTCTCCTCAAAATTTATAATTTTCTTTTTTTTGTCTATTTCAACAACTCCATATTTTTTTGCAGCCTTTTTCTTGTCTATCAGATTATAAACTGCAACGCATGTTTCTTTGTGTTTTTCATAAAAATGAATGAAATCATCTATTTCGAAGCTGAAAATGCTATCTCCTGCCAAAATAAGCAAATCTTCATTAATTTTTTTAAATTTGATAAAATAATTAATTGTTCCAATAGAACCAGGCATTTTGTTTTCTTTTTTTTCTTTGTCGCTGATAATTTCTATTCTTTTTGAAAATTTAAAATGCTCTAAAAAGTTATGGAACTGATTTTCAAATTTATGATTATATGTGATGTAAATTTCTTTGATTTTTTTTGATTTATCAAGTTTTTCGAGAATATGTGCAAGAATGGGTTTTCCACCTATGTCAATGAGAGATTTTGGAGTAATTTTTGTTACAGGATGCAATCTTGTTCCTGTTCCACCGCCCAATATTAATGCTTTCATAAATTGAAAAAAATAAAGTGGTTTATAAATCTAATTATGTCTGAAATTTTTTTTCATTGCTTTAAATGACTCAAAAGAAATAAACAAGCCAAAAACAAACATCAACAACGAAATTCCGACAAGAACAAAATTTCCGCTGTTCCAATACCCGCCAGATTTAAATGAGAGATAAAGAAGAGAGAAAAGAGTAGTTATCAAAACAAGAAATGCTGGAATAACTATAAATTTTACTTCTTTTTTTCTTGAGAGGAAATATACAGAAACAGTCATCATTGTTATGGAAGCTATAAGTTGATTTGAACTTCCAAAAAGTTTCCAAAGCGTTTCATAGCTGTTTGTAACTGCAAGAAGCCAGGCAGGTATTAAAATTAAGACAGTAATCAAAATTTTTCTTGATTTTAATTTTGAAATTAAATTTTCAGAGATTATATATCTTCCAAGCCGCGTGGATGAATCAACTGTTGTTAATATAAATTGATTTACCATTGATGCCCCTATAATGCTTGCTACACCAAAAGTTAGAAAAGGAATTCCTATTTTGCTCAGAATATTTCCATATCCTGATGAGAAAAGAACAATCCAACCTTTTGCAAGCTCTGATTGAAATGTAAAACTGCCTGTTCCCCAACCAATTCCAGCTATCACAACAATCACGACAAAAATTGCAAGAATAGCTTCAAGGAGCATTCCTCCGTATCCAACAGCTCTTCCATGAGATTCCTTTGCTAATTGCTTGCTTGTTGTTCCGCTTGCAACAAGTCCATGAAAACCAGAGACAGCTCCACAGGCAACAGTGATAAATAAAATTGGCCAGAAGAGAAATTCAGAATTAGAAATATAAGCCGGAGCATTTATTTCAGGACGTACAATAAATAAGGCAATTATTCCTAAAAATAAAAGAAGAATAAGATAGATTGAGCTTAAGAAATCCCTTGGCCTTAATAAAATCCAGACAGGAACAACAGAAACAATTCCAGCATAAATCATAATCAGAGTGATTATAATGTTTCTAAGCAAAGCAGGATTTAAAAAAGACAGATTAAGGGGATAAGACATTCCAATCCATATTGAAAAAGCAATAATAATGAGAGAGACTATTGCAAGCAATTTATAATTCCACTTCAGTTTTTCAACTCCATATCCAAAAAATATTGCAACAATATTTATTGTAATCAAAGGAAAAATTATTTCTGTTTTGTTTATTATACTTTCTGCTGTTGATACTGTAAATACAGTGATTATGAGAATTAATGTTATCAAAATCATCGCTCCGAACATTATGCCTGCTTTTGAATTAAGTGTCTGCTTTGCAATATTTGATACTCCTTTTGCCTTGTTCCTTACAGATGCAATCAAACTTGTGTAATCATGCATAGCTCCTATCAAAACAGAACCAAGAGAAATCCAAAGAACAACAGGCAGCCAACCAAAATAACTTACAGCCAATATAGGTCCGATTATTGGTCCTGCTCCGGCAATTGCTTCAAAATGATGTCCTATCAAAAGAGATTTCTTTGCAGGAGAAAAATCTGTTTTATCCTTGCTTACTACTGCCGGTGTCTTGTTTTTGTCATTTATTTTTAATTTCTTTTCTATAAATCTCCCGTAAATTTTATATCCTAAAAAAAGCCAGAGAAATACCGCAACAAGAATTATTATTGAATTCATGTATCTAAATAACAAAATTAAATATAAAAACTTAATCCTATCAAAGATTATTTAAATACTAAAGGATAATATTAAATTATGAATAAAAAAGTAATTTTTCTAGTTCTTGGATTATTAATTATTGCCGCTTTAATATATTTGTTTTATCCCACTAAAATAGAATGTTCAAGTCAAGCGGATTGTCTTAATGCTTATTTCTTAAAATGCAGGAATTATGAAACTACTTTATTAACTGATGAACTTTTTGTTAGATTTAATAATTCGGTTAAAATTTTAGCAGAAGTTTCAGGAGATAAAGAAAACGGAAAATGCGGAATTTCTTTTTTCTTTCAGCAGATTTCAAATCCAGAAGATTTATGGCTTCAAGGAAAGGGCACGACTTGTTATTTCTCAGAAAATGATTTGAAGTATAAAGATGGTATTCAACTTCTAAAAGATTCTTGCACAGGAGACTTTGCCGAGGAAGCAATTTCAAGATGTCAAATAATTGCTTCAAGCAATAATTCTTTAGGAATTGTAAAAAATGTGTGGGGAAATTGCGAATAATTTTTAATTAATTACATTAAAATGAATGAAATTGAAAAACTTAAAAGTGAGATTGATGAACTTAAGAGAAAATTAAAGAACAAGGTAGATAATCAAAAAAAAGGAATGAGCGAGAAAGCATCAAAAGGCGAAATCATGTCGCGCCCTCCGTTTGGATATGTAATTGAGGACGGAAAACTTGTTCCGGCGCAAAACTCGCTTGAAATAGAAGAAATATTTCAGGAATTCCTTACCGGGAATCTAAGTCTCCGCCGGCTAGCACAAAATCATCATCTTTCTGTAAACGGCTTGAAGAAAATTCTGAAAAATTTCACATATATAGGAAAAGTTAAATTCAATAATCAAATACATTCGGGAAATCATCAAGCAATAATATCAACAACATTATTCAATCATGTTCAGAACAAGCTTGAGAGGTTGGGGATAAAATAATTCTTATTTGAATTTGCTTATGCTTTTTTGCAGTTTCGTGAATGGAAATGGGCGGACATTGCTTTCAAATATCATGTATCTTTTGAAAACATAATCCTGGGTGTTCCATATCTCGCTCAATTCAGCGAGCTGTTTCATTCTTTTCTTTGCGAACAAAGCATAAAAGAAATTAACTATGCTTAATGCAGATACAAAATATGCCCAAGCTTCAATTATTATGCCAGAGACTATTCCTACAACAATTCTCATCCATGTTTCTTTGCGTTCTTTGTTCATTTTATTTTAAATTATTTATCGGTATGATGTCTGTCGATGGCGCCTAGCTTTACTATCTCCAGGCTTATATGCTTCTTTTCTTCGAACATCTGCAACAAGAAGATTCCTATCATATGCTTGAAATGCTCTTGTCAGTTCCTTTGAATTTGAAAATCTCACCATTCCCTTTGCAAGCGCAAGTCTTGCAGCTTCAATCTGGCTTTTTGCTCCTCCGCCATGTACAGAAATATTCGCATCAATATTAAGCTTTCCAATAATTTTTTCATATATTTTTATTGGTTCTTCTATTCTAAGTTTATCAAAAAAGTGAAACAGCTCATAATTTTTTTTATTAATTTTTATTTTTCCACTGCCATTGAAAATCACTGCTCTTGCAACAGATTCTTTTCTTTTTCCAGATGTAATTATTTTTGCTTCCATTTTTATTTTACAAATTCTCCAATTTTGCTGAATTTTCTTTTCTTTTCCTTTCCAGAAACTATCCTCTTTGATTTTTCAAATTCTTTTGGAACTCCAATGTAACATTTTATTCTAAAATAAGCATCTCGCCCTCTTCCTTCCCGATAATTTGGAAGCATTCCGCGAATAACTCTTTTTACAATTCTATCGCTTGTTTTAATGTGCTTTGGTCCTCTCTGCCCGTGTCCCATTCTACTTCTTTGTGCTTTAAATTCCTCAGAGATATTTCTTTTATTTCCAGTTATTATAACATCTTCGCAATTAATAATTACAATTTCTTCCCCTTTCAATGCTTCTTTTGCGACATAACTGGCAAGCCTTCCCAATACCGCATTTTTTCCGTCTATTATTTTCATTTTATTCTTCTGTCAAAATCCTTATTCCTTTTGCCTCCGGATTTTTTTTAATTTCGTTTAATATTTTTTCAGCACTACTTTTTGCCTCTTCAATTTTTTCTTTTTCTCTCTCAGAGAATGCAAAAGCAACTATCTTCATTTTTTTGTTTAATTCACCATGTGAGAGAACTTTTCCGGGTATTACAATTATCTCCCCTTCTTTGGCTTTTTTGTTTATTTCACCAATATTCAAATTAATTCGATTTTTTCTCGGCCCTGATAAAAATGACGCAACTTCCTTCCATTTATCATTTTTTTTCGCAGAGATTATAGTTTCAATTAATTCATTGTTTATTTTTCTCTCAAGCTGTTTTCTTATTTTTGTTTTTGTTTTTTTCATATTAATAATGCTGAAATAGAAGTAATTTACTTCTGCTCAGCGCTTTTAACTCGCAGATATTTTCGGCTTCATTTCGCCTCATCAGGATAAGAAGTTTAACTTATCGAATGAGATTATGTAAAATGGGATATTTATAAAACTTTTTATTTCATTTTTGAAGAATATTAAAATAATTACTTATTAACTTTCTTTTCGACATGTTCTAAATCCTTCTTCAATGATTCAATTGATTTTTTAAGAATCTCTCCAGAATCCATTTGTCCGAATGATTCAATAGTGATTATTATCTCTTCACTTGGAATTATTTCTATTTTGACTTTTTCTTCTTTCAGATGTTTTTCAATTGCAGCTTCACAGGCATCATTTCCATATATATCTGAAATAACCAATTTTCCACCATCTGTTTTAATAGAATTTTTACCGCAATTTTCAATTATTTCCGAAGGACAGTCTTTTTCAACCTTTGCACTCACAAAATTTCGATAAAACATAATGCCGGGAGAAAACTTTGAATGTTCAATTCCAAATCCTGCCTTAACTTTGGCCGTTAATTCAAGTTCCTGCCCTTTGTTCAAAAGAGTAATAGGAATTTTATCATAAACAACTTTTGCACTTCCTTTTAATTGCCCAGAATAAACTATTCCTTCTTTATTCACCGACAATTTTAAGTTTTCAATGGTTTTTTCATTAACAGATTTATCTGTTTTTAATGGAATAAGTCCTATTCGATGTGCAATTGTTTCATCATACAAAGGAGAATCATTTTTTTCTATTTCAACTTCATCAACAGCAAGAACAGGAATATGTCCAACATATCTTCTTATTGCATTTGCTAAACTCTCGTCAATTTCTGCTTTCAAAACAATTTTATTTTCTTTTTTTTCAATTAGTTCCATTTTAATTTTTTTTCTTGGTTTTGTCTAATCTTTTTCGAAAAGATTATTTTTAAGCTTATTGTTTATGGTCTTCTGCCTCTTCTTCCACCCTTCTTTTTTGGTCCACCTCTCGGAAATCTTGTTGTATCAAGTATATTTAATATCTTATAGCCCTCCCTCGAAAGGCTTTTGATTATTGGATTTGCCCCGGGTCCAGGAGCAGGATTTCTTGTTTTTGCCCTTATTCTTACATAAAGATTTTTTATTCCCAAATCCTTTATAATTTCAGAAATTCTTTTTGCAATAAACATGGCAATTGTCGGATTCGCCTTCAATCTTCCATGTTTTGTAACCATTCCTCCAGTAACTTTTGCAATTGTTTTGCCAGACATATCTGTAACATGAACCAAAGTATTGTTGAAAGAAGTGTAAATGTTTACAACAGCCTCAATTTCTTTTTTCTTTTTCTCTTTGCTTTCTTTTTCTTCAAAATTCTCGGCAATTTCTTCAACTTTTATTTCTTTTTCATTTTCCATTCCATTTTGTTTTTTTTCCTCGTTTTTAATTTTCTTCATTTGATTTTTCCTCATTGATTTTAACATTTTCTTCTATTTTATTTTCAGTTTTTTTAGGTTTTGCTTTTCTGCTTTTCAAAGTTATTTTATTTTCTAATTCAATAGGAACAATATAAGATGGACTATCTGTTGCTTTTCCATTAATCAAAACTTTTCGATGAGTTATTAATTGCCTTGCTGACTTTGAAGTTTTTGCAATTTTCTTATTAACAAGGACTGTCTGAAGCCTTCTCTTAAGATAATCTTGTTTGTCGAGGCTAAGAACATCTCCTATTGAATCTACATTAAATCCTATTTTTTTTAATTTTACGAAGAGTTTTGTTTGTTCTTCTTTGCTTGCCGGAATAAGTCTTTTTGCCTTTTCTCTTATTTCTTTTATTCTTGCATCAGCTTTCCATATTTCCCTTTTATTTTTTAATCCGAATTCTTCAATTATTTTTGCTTCTTCTTCTATTCTTGCTTTGTCAAAAGGTCTTCTTGGTTTGGAATATAATTTATGTTTTCTTTTCATTTTATGCGATTATTTTTATTTATTTCTCCTGTTTTGGCGCCTCCTTTTTTACCTTTGCTTTTATTCCAGTTGATTTTCCGCGGTTCTTTCTGAAGTGACTCTTTGTTCTTTGTCCTCTTACAGGAAGTCCGGTCGCATGACGATATCCTTTATAGCTTCTTATTTTTCTTAATCTTTTAATATCAAATTCATGTTGAAGCTCAAGATCTGCTCCGAGAATATGCTTGCTTTCACCAGTTTCAAAATCCTTTTTTCTGTTGAATAGATAATTTGGCAGAGATGGCTGCTTCATAAATTCTGTAATCTTTTTTATTTCATCATTTGATAAGGAGCCAATTTTTCGATTTTTGTCAATTTTAAGAGCGTTGCATATTGCATTTGCCATACTCCAGGATATTCCTTTTATCTTTGTTAAACCAGCATAAATTTTGCTTTTCCCCTCTATATCTTTTGAAAGTATTCTTATCAGTTTGTCTTCATATTTCTTTTCTTTAATTTGTTCTTTTCCAGCTGTTTTTTCTTCCATTTTGTTATTATTATTTTTGAAGTTTTTTAAATCTTGTTTTAATTTTTATCTTGTAAATAAATTATATCTCTCAAGGCTTGTAAGTTCTTGAAATATTCTTTTTTGAATAGATTTTTCTGGATCAGGCAGATTTGGAATTCTTTTTTTCATATCATCAAATGATTCAAATTCCTTTTCTTCCCGTTTTTCTAATACTTCTTTCATGTGTTTTTTTCCCATTCCCGGAAGCATTTCTATTTGATGCATTCTTTTGTTTATTGCATCTGCTTTGTTGAAAAAATTGACAAATTTTTTTTCATTTTCTTTGATTACTTTTGAGAGAAATTCCTGCAGCTGATTTTTTGCAGATTCTGTGACTTTTTCTCTCTTTAATCTTCCAAGAATATAATATATCTTGTCCCGCTTTCCATCTCCAATATAAACTTCTTCTCCATTTTGAAGAGTTGTTCCTCTTCTAGGAACCAATTCCAAAAGAGTTAGATTAATCTTTCCAATAGCCTGGGCAATTGGCATCATTTTTCCCTCTAGTGGATACCCATTCTGTAAGTAGTCTAATATTATAGCATATTCTTCCTTTTCCATTTTCTTTATAGATATTTTTTAACTTCTGAAAGTATTTTTGTAATTTCATCTTCTTCTAAATTTATATCATTGAATATCTTATTCAAATCCTCTGCTTTTTCTGGAACAAAATCAATTATTTTCGCAATATGTTCCTGCTTAACTTTCATTAATTCTAAATTTTTTATGTCCTTTCTTAATTTCTCTGCATCGCTTGGGCTTAATTTAACAAATTTTTTTATAAAACCTTTTAATTCTGTATGTTTCTCATCTTTTCCGAGATATTTCAGTGCTTCAGACATGCTGACTGTTGTGTTTTCCTTTATCATTTTATTCTATTTTATTTTGAGATTATTTTCTTTAAATGTATTGGTGGAATTATGAATGTTTTCTCTTTCTCATGATCCTTTATTCTTATTATGCAGGCATTTCCGCGTTTTCCAAGAACAACTCCTGTTCTTCCCTGCATTCTTTCAGGAAAAGATGATGCAACACTGGTCTCTTTTACAATTGCAACTCTATCCCCCTCATTAAGTTCTTGAAAATACCTGCTAAGACTTAATTTTCCGCGTGTTCTTATTCTCTTTCTTTGAACCATAAAATAACCAGAAATAATTGATTTAAAAAACTATCCTTTAAAAATTCCCTTATAAATTAAATTAGTTTTCTGAAGCTTTTTACGTCTTCTCCGCCTATATAAAGCCCCTTTGCATTTATATTTCCTTTTTCCTGGGCATCTTCCATATTTTTTAGAATTGCATTAAACATCTTTTCTCCCCAAACTCCTATTCCGCATCTTTTACAAAAATCAATTACACTAATGTCATCAATCTCTTTTCCACAATAAATGCATTTTTTTGACATTTTCACCAATTTTTGTATTTAAGAAATAGAAAACAAAAATATCTTTTTAAATATTTGTGTTATCTTGCCCTATGCTTCATGCTTTTTCCAGTAAGATATTTTATAAATTTAAGGAATAATCAACAACATAAATCTTGATTTTATCTCTTGACATTTCATTTTTTATTTCTCCGTATTTCCCAATATAATTTTCTTAATTCAGGATGAGCTCCCAGAAAATAATAAACTCCTTGTCTAGTTATATCAAGCCTTTCCGCGATTTGGCTTTGATTGAGTCCTTCTTTTATAAGATTTTTATAATCTTCATATTTTTGTTTTAACATTATCGATTTTCTCTTTGTTCCAAGAGGTGCACCCTTACCCCTCGTTTTAAATCCTGCTAATTGCCAAATTCTAGAACAATTTCTGAGAGAGTGATGTGTTTCTCTACTTGCCAATTGAATTTTTTTATCATAAACTTCATATGCATTTATCAGTTCAATGATTTCTTTAATACTAAAGTTGCCTGTCCCATGATTTAAGATCCTCTCCAAAGCTTTCTGTTTCTCTTCAGAAAGACTAGAAATAGTTTGGAAGAGATTCATTTCAGGCCCCCTTGCTTTTTTCTTTTCCAGTCCCGCTTTCAGACTTCTCATTTCCTGCAAATATTTTCTTTGAGTTATAATTCTGATTTTGTATCATTTTATTTATGAATATGCGCTTTCCTGTTTTTTCCATCTTCAAGCTTCCCATCCCGCATTTTTAAGATTTTCCGTGCATTTTTAGCTATATCTATATCATGCGTAATCACGATTATTGTCTTTCCTTCTTGATTTAATTTTAGAAACATGTCCAGTATCTCTTTTCCTGTTTTTGAATCAAGATTTCCGGTAGGCTCGTCAGCCATATTTCCTCCTGCAAATCCCTTTATTTAAATTTAATGAAATTGCATCACAAGCTTTAAAAATAACCTTTAAGGAGTATTATTATGAT
>Ga0233422_10000510_pt1 | contig 19153 bp, 22 predicted proteins | sample Watercolumn_Mata_2_FD_182724 | JGI IMG/M metagenome (GOLD analysis project Ga0233422, IMG submission 182724) | Freshwater microbial communities from Lake Matano, South Sulawesi, Indonesia - Watercolumn_Matano_2014_110_MG | ecosystem: Environmental > Aquatic > Freshwater > Lake | place...
CCATGCTGATAACTGTTTTTGCGGGGTGGACAGCGAGGGTTTCTTTGCTTTCGGTAATTCTTGCCACAACGTTTTCATTAATCGTCGGCATAGCATTCGGGCTATGGCCTGCCCAAAAAGCCTCCAAGTTAGACCCCATTGAAGCCTTAAGGTACGAATAGAACTATATAGGGCAAGAGCCTTCGGGGAAATACTACTAAATGGTGCGGAAGGAGAGACTTGAACTCTCATGAGGTTGCCCCCATAGCGCCCTGAACGCTACGTGTCTGCCATTCCACCACTTCCGCATAAATCCCTTACATCTTAACCTATAAAACTTATCTTGTCAACCCCGCCCTTCATTTAATGCTATATTATACCTGAATGAAGGGCGGGGTCAAATACAAAAGTCAGATACAAAAGAATTGCGGCTGGCGGATTTTGTTGTTATAATATATTTTTAGTCCTAAGGAGGAAAGGTGTTTTGGGAGGCTTTTAAAACTAGCGGTACAGCGGTGGCGCAGATATTTTTACTCGGAGCCATAGGGTATTTTCTGATGAAGAAAAATATCCTGGGAGAGGCAGGGCTGGATATCTTAAGCCGCCTCGTAGTCGAAATAACGCTGCCGGTCCTTATATTCTGCCAATTAGTCAAAGATTTCAGGTTCGATTTATATCCGGACTGGTGGATTTTCCCTTTGCTCAGCCTAGCTATAACTGCCGCTGGTCTCTTGATAGGCGCCTTATTTTTAGGCCTAATTAAGGGTACCCAGCATAAACAGCAATTCCTGGGTTTAGCCGCATTCCAGAATTCCGGTTATCTTCCCCTGGCGCTGGTAGCGGCATTATTGCCTCAGGAAAAAGTAGGGGCTATGTTTATATATTTATTTTTGTTTCTTTTGGGATTCAACGTGCTTATGTTTTCGCTGGGAGTCCACATCATAACATTCCATAAAGAGAGGAAATTTGAATTAGGCAATTTATTCAGCCCTCCGGTAATTGCTACGTTGGTGAGCCTGATAATTGTATTTTTAGGATTAAATAGATTCATTCCGGATACGCTTTTAAAGCCGCTGCGCATGGCAGGGGATTGCACGCTCCCCCTGGCGATGTTCGTGGTAGGAGGGAGCCTTGCCTCGATACGCTTAAGGCACGTTGATAAGAAAGCAGTATCGTTAATGGTGTTGGCAAGACTCGTCATCTTACCTGCCCTGGGCCTATGGTTAATTACAAAATTTAAACTGCCGGAATTATTGGGGTTATTAATTATTATGCAATTAGCAGTGCCTCCGGCAACCTCTTTGGTGGTAATTACCAGGCACTATAAAAAGGAAGACCTGTTAATCAGCCAGGGGGTGTTTTTCGGACATATTGCCAGCCTCATCACCCTGCCGCTATTTTTAAGTTTATATTTTACGCTTGTCATGATAAAATAAGATGGATAAGGTTATTGCTACCAACCGCAAAGCGCACAGGGATTATGCAATACTTGAGAGCATAGAATGCGGCATAGAGTTAAAGGGTAGCGAGGTAAAATCGGCAAGGGCAGGGAAGGTAAATTTAAACGATAGCTTTGCCCGCGTTGAAGGTAACGAAGTCATATTATACAACACGCACATAAGCCCTTATGAAGAGGCGAGTTACCTAAACGTTGAACCGGTCAGGCCCAGGAGGTTATTGCTCCACAAAAAACAGATAAAAAAGCTGACTGGTCAGCTTACGCAAAGAGGCCTTACGCTGGTTCCCTTAAAGGCATATTTCAGCGATCGGGGCTTTGTCAAGGTTGAACTTGCTCTTTGTAAAGGCAAAAAGTTGTACGATAAGAGAGAGGCTATAAAGCGCCGGGAATTAGACCTTGAAATGCGCAGGATTATGAAGAATAAACGCGCGGGTCGATAGTCGATGGTCTATAGTCTATAGTTGAAAGTTTTTACCATTGACTATCGGCTATAGACTATTGACCCGATAATTTTTTATTGAACTATGGGGGTGAAAAGGGCTCGACTTAGGTAAGTCGGGTAAAAGTAGCATGTCGCGGACGCAAGGTTAGCCGCGTTAACAATCCCTGCAAAACATAAACGCAAGAGCGAACATTAGTTCACTCGTAGCAGGCAGATATAGCGCAGTTGCGCCCATAATGCCTGTTATGGCGTCAGCCCTTCCTCACTAAGTAGGAAGGCCTCAATCCAATCTGCCTAAGGGTTGGAATTGAGCCCTAATTTAGGCTGGTTCCGGCGGGTTAGCCTTTGATGCCGGGACGAGACTCAAAAAGGCTGCGGCTTGCCCAATCCTGTTTATTGGAGTGGGCAGGATTAAGTTTAAAAAATAAACTAAACATGTAGCGACTTTTACGCGATTACTTAGGGACGGCAGTTCGATTCTGCCCACCTCCACCATATTATGAAAACGCAAGCGGTCTTACTTTTTGCATTTTATCTTTTGACTTTCTTTGGTTGCGCCACAGTTCCTACCAGAGAGGCATTGCCTGTTTACCATATCAACGGCACGGCTTATTTCCCCCTGGTTTCCTACTCTGACTTAAGAAATATAGACTTGCAATACGATACATTCGCCAGGACAGTTTCGTTAAGCAAAGATTCGCATAAGATAGATTTAAGGGCCGGCGATAATCTCGTTCTGGTTGATGGAAAGCCTCAGCATATCAATCATCCTGTAGAAATTTATCAAGGCACTGTGGTTTTGCCTTATCAATTTAAAGAGCAGGTCCTGGACAGATTATTTAAAGAACCCTATCCTGGCCGCAAAGCTGCCTTACCTTCATTCGAAATCAGAAAGATAGTTATTGATGCCGGTCACGGCGGAAATGACCCCGGCACCATCGGCAGGAGGGGCTCGAGAGAAAAAGACATTAATTTAGATATAGCCAAGCGCCTAAACAGGGTGTTGTCCAGCGAAGGCGTCACAGTGATTATGACCCGCAATAGCGATAGGTTTATTCCTTTGCCCGTGAGAGTCGAGATAGCCAATAAATCCGGCGCAGACCTTTTTATAAGCATCCACTCTAATGCAAACCGCGTCAGGAGCCTGAATGGCGTTGAGGTGTATTATGTTTCTACCGCTGTAAATGATTCCAAGCGCGCTTACGCCGCTGCCAAAAGCGCGGCATTGAATTTAGACGATGCTTCTTTTGCCAGCCACTCCTTAAATTTAAAGGCGATACTCTGGGACATGATTTATACTTCTGCCCGTGCCGAGTCCATTGAGTTATCCCGCTCTCTATGCCGCAGTATCGGCGATACCCTCGATGCCCGTATCATCGGAGTAAAGGGAGCGCGTTTTGAGGTTTTAAGGGGTGCGCGTATGCCCGCAGTATTAATTGAGGTGGGTTTTTTGTCCAATTATAATGAAGAACGCATGCTGGGCAATAGTTATTACCGGCAGCGGATAGCAGAAAGCATAGCGCAGGGGATACGCGATTATGCAAGACATTCTGTAATAATGGAGGCTGCGAACAGATGAGGTCAATAGGCGTGTTTGATTCAGGCGTCGGCGGGCTTACGGTAGTCAAGGAATTAATCCGCCAGCTTCCTTATGAAAATATAGTTTATTTCGGCGATACAGCGCGCGTGCCTTACGGGATAAAATCCAGAGAGACGGTAATCCGGTTTTCCATAGAGAATATTTTATTTTTGCTTAAGCAGGACGTAAAGCTTATCTGCGTTGCCTGCAATACTGTTTCCAGTTTTGCGCTGCCGGTGATTAAGAGCCATTTCAGAGTGCCTATCGTAGGCGTAATCACGCCCGGGGTAAGGGAGGCGGTTTACGCTACGCAGAATAAACGCATCGGCGTTATCGGCACTCGAGGCACGATAAAAAGCCGCGCCTATGAAAACGAAATCAGGCACCTCGACGCAAAGATTAAGGTTACTGCAGTAGCCTGCCCCTTATTCGTGCCTTTTGTCGAAGAGGGGTGGACAAAAGGGAGGGTGGTTTCTGAGGTGGCCAGAACCTATCTTAAGCCGTTAAAGGTTGCTGGCGTAGATACGGTAATCTTAGGCTGCACGCATTATCCTTTGCTCAAGCCTGTCATTAAAGAAGTGCTGGGCGCAGGCGTTACTTTGATAGATTCGGCAAAGCAGGTGGCGATAGAAGTCAAGAGGATTCTGGCAACGGAGAACCTTTTGAATAATAACCGCGGGGCAAAGCATAAATTCTACGTCAGCGACAATCCGGAGTGGTTCAGCAGCCTCGCCGGGAGATTCCTCGGCAGCCACATACAGAAAGTGGAAAAGGCCAATAATGTACAATATCAAAGTAGAGTCTAATTTCAGCTCAGCACATAACCTACGAGGCTATAAAGGCAAATGCGAAGAATTGCACGGCCATAACTGGAAGATAGAGGCAGTTGCTTCAAGCGATAAATTGGATAAAACCGGTATGGTTCTGGATTTTAAATATTTAAAGACAAGATTGAATAAGCGCCTCGAAAAACTGGACCATAAATATCTGAATGATCTTCCTTACTTTAAGAAGGTCAATCCTACCTCGGAAAATATTGCTAAGTATATTTACGATAGTCTTAAGCCTAGTGTCCCTGGCCTTAAGCATGTAACAGTGTGGGAAAATAATACGAGTTCTGCCACTTATGAAGAATAAGAAGGCTGTCGTTCTTTTATCCGGAGGTTTGGATTCAGCCGTAACTCTATATCTGGCCAAGAAGGAAGGCTGCGAGTGTTTTTGCCTTATCTTTGATTACGGCCAGCGCCACAAAAAGGAAATAGAGGCGGCAAAAAAAGTCGCTGCTGTGGCGCATTGCCGTGCCCAAGTCATAAAAATCAATTTGCCCTGGAAAGGCTCAAGCCTTTTGGATAAAAAGATGAAGGTCCCTTCCGGCTGGAGTAAAAACATGCCTTCTACATATGTGCCAGGCCGTAATATCATTTTTTTAAGTTTCGCAGTATCTTATGCCGAGGTTATCGGCGCTAAAGCCATATTCATCGGCGCACACAGCCAGGATTATTCAGGGTATCCTGATTGCCGTCCCGAATTCTTCAGCGCCTTTAACAAAGTGATTTCCTGCGGCACAAAAGCCGGGGTTGAAAAAAGAAGAATTGAGATTAAGGCGCCGCTAGTCAACAAAACAAAAGCCTCGATTATCCGCTTAGGGGCCGAGCTCGGAGTTCCTTTTGCATTAAGCTGGTCTTGTTACCGTGGAGGACGAGGCCCTTGTGGAAAGTGCGACAGTTGTTATTTCAGGGCAAAGGGATTTAGGGAGGCAGGGATAAAAGATCCGGCTGTCAAGGGACAGTCCCCTTCGGGGACAGTCCCTTGCGAGGAATTATAATATGAAAGGCAGAATAGCAGAGGTTTTCGACAGCATTCAGGGAGAAGGAATTTATCTCGGGGAAGAGCAGGTCTTTGTGCGTTTTTTCGGGTGTAACCTTTCCTGCAGATTCTGCGATACGAAGTTGACCCGTTTTATAGAATATGAGGCGGATGAATTGCTGGAAAAGATAAAGCAGTATCCAAAAGGCTTTCATTCCATATCGTTTACCGGAGGAGAGCCGCTCTTGCAGAAAGATTACTTGAAAGAAGTATTAAAACTTACCTCCCGTGACGGCTATAAAAATTACCTGGAGACAAACGGTACCCTCCCTGATGAACTGGCGGAGGTAATAGATTATTTGGACATCGTAGCTATGGATTTGAAATTTCCCAGCTCAACCGGAGCAGGTCCTTTCTGGGGTGAGCACCGCAGGTTTTTAAAAATCGCATCTTCCAGGGAAGTTTTTTTGAAAGCGGTAATCTGCCAGTCCACAGAGGAGGGTGACTTAATGCAGGCTTTAAAGTTAATCAGAGAAATTAACCAGTCCGCGATTTTAGTCCTGCAGCCAAACAGTTTTGAAAATGACGGCCGCTTGATAGATAAATTAATGAGATTTAAAGATATTAGCAGAAGGGAAAACGTAAGAGTGCGCATCATACCCCAGATGCACAAAATTGCAGGGATTCGATGAAAAAGAAATCCGCTTATGAGGGTTTACAGGAAAATATCAGAAACCTTAAAACACCCAGAATAGAGGTATGGAAGAATCAGTATCCTGATAAAGGCTATGTCATTACTTTAGACATTCCCGAATTTACCTGCATCTGTCCGAAGACCGGCTTGCCGGACTTCGCGGTAATAAAAATAGAATACTCTCCGCATAAATACTGCATTGAGCTGAAATCTTTTAAGATGTACACGATTTTTTACCGCAACCTCGGGATATTCCATGAGCACGTGATAAATAAAATGCTGGAGGATTTTCTGGTTGCCTGCGAGCCGCGCTGGGCAAAGATAACCGCAGAATTCAATCCGCGGGGCGGCATCACTACCACCGTCACCCGCGAATACAGAAGAAAATGAGGGTTATTTCCGCAGATAAAATCAGGGATGTGGTAGCTGACTTATGCATCCGGGCAAATCTGTTTTTGCGCAAGGATGTATTGGCGCGGCTAAAAGACGCATATTCAAAAGAGACGGATAAAAGGGCAAAGCGCATATTGCAGGCAATCCTTAGAAACGCCTCCCTCGCCAGAAAAGAAAAATTAGCTATCTGCCAGGATACGGGTATGCCCGTAGTTTTTCTGGAGGTAGGCCAAGGCGTAAGAATTGCAGGCGATTTAAAGAAGGCCGTGAATAAAGGGATTGAGCTCGGGTATAAAAACGGCTCCCTGAGGAGTTCTGTAGTGCATAACCCCTTATCCCGGGTTAATCCCGGATACTCTCCGGCAGTAATTCATATTGACGTAGTTAGGAGCGATAAATTGAAGATAACGGTTTTACCTAAAGGCTTTGGCTGCGAAAATAAGGCTCAACTGAAAATGTTTAACCCCACTGCCCGAATTGAAGAGCTCAAGAAATTTATTATTGATGCCGTAAGGTCAGCAGGCCCTGACGCCTGCCCCCCGTATGTTGTAGGCGTGGGGATCGGAGGCACGGCTGATTATGCTATGTTCTTGGCCAAGAAAACCCTGCTTAAAGACATAAGCAAGCCGTCAAGATTAGAAGATGATTTATTAAGAAGATTGAACAGACTCAACATCGGGCCAATGGGTTTAGGCGGGAAGAATACTTGTTTAGGCGTGAATATAGAGACCTATCCCACTCATATCGCAGGCCTTCCCGTAGCAGTAAATATCAGTTGCCATGCTTTAAGGAGTGCAACAAAAATACTTTAGTAACTAGTAAGCTAGTAACTCGTAACTAGTAATTTTATGAAGAAGATAAAAGTACCTTTAGAGAAGAAAGATATAGGGGGATTAAGGATTGGGGATGAAATTTTATTAAGCGGCACAGTCTATACTGCGCGCGACCAGGCGCATAAGAGATTAGTTGGAGCGGTTAAAAAAGGTAAAAGCTCGCCGCTGGATTTAAAGGGCGCGGTTATTTATTACTGCGGCCCGACCAGGACTCCCGGAGGAAAAATTATCGGCTCAAGCGGGCCCACCACGAGTTCCCGCATGGATGAATTTACGCCATTGCTTCTTAAAGCAGGCCTGAAGGGTATGATCGGTAAGGGCAGGCGTTCTGAAATTGTAAGGCAGGCAATAAAAAAACACCGCGCAGTTTATTTCCTGGCGTACGCCGGATGCGGGGCATTGCTCTCCAAATATATTAAAAAAGTCACGCCGGTGGCATATAAAGATTTGGGGCCTGAGGCGATTTTAAAATTAGAGGTAAAAGATTTTCCCTTGATTGTAGGGATTGATTCCTGGGGAGGAGATATTTATGGTTAGACGAGACGGCAGGGGGCCGGATAAAATAAGAAAAGTACAAATTACGCGTAATTACATAAAATATGCCGAGGGTTCCTGTTTGATAGAGTTAGGCAATACCCGGGTTGTCTGCACAGCCTCGGTTGAGGAATCCGTGCCGCCTTTCTTAAAAGGCACAGGCACAGGCTGGGTCACAGCTGAATATGGTATGTTGCCGCGTTCCTGCTCAACGCGCATCCAGCGCGGTAAAGACTCCGGCCGCACTTACGAGATACAGCGCTTAGTGGGTAGGTCTTTGCGCGCAGTCACGGAGATGAAATTAATGGGCGAGCGCACCATCTGGATTGACTGCGATGTGATACAGGCTGACGGAGGCACGCGCACTGCCTCAATCACCGGCAGTTTTATTGCATTATGCGACAGCCTCAATAAATTAAAGAGGGACGGCCTGCTGGATAAAGTTCCCATAAAGGATTTTGTCGCTGCTACAAGCGTGGGGATTCTGGGAGGGAAAGCCCTCCTGGACCTTACTTACGATGAAGATTCCCAGGCTGACGTGGATATGAATATCGTGATGACCGGAAGCGGTGAGTTTATCGAGATTCAGGGCACAGCAGAAAGAAAAACCTTTAATAAAGACGAGATGAATGCGCTGCTGGCTTTATCTAAAAAAGGAATTGAGGATTTGGTTGATATTCAGAGAAACCTCCTGAAGGATATCTTATGATACAGATATGGAATTAGTGGTAGCGACTAGGAATAAAAAGAAATTAAAAGAGATAAAAGAAATTTTAGCGGGTATGCCTATAAAAATAACTTCTCTAGCGGGTTATAGAAAGGCTCCGCGCATAATTGAAGACGGCAAGAGTTTCAAAGATAACGCCGTAAAAAAGGCAGTTAAGGTTGCTGCCTTTACAAAGAAATTAACGCTGGGAGAGGATTCCGGTCTTTGCGTTCATGCTTTAGGGGGTAAGCCCGGGGTTTATTCTTCCCGTTTCTCGGGTAGAGATAAAAGCGACCTGAAAAATAATTTAAAATTACTCAGATTGCTAAAAGGGCTTCCGCTCGCTAAAAGAAAGGCCTACTATTCCTGCGCAGTGGCCTTGGCTGATAAAGACGGCCTTTTGGGCGTAGCAGAAGGCAGATGTTCTGGCATAATCGGTTTTGAATTAAGGGGTAATTCCGGTTTTGGCTATGACCCTTTATTTATTATACCCAGGTATAAGAAGACCTTTGCCCAGCTCGGGAGCCGGATAAAACACAGGATGAGCCACCGCTACCGCGCCCTTGTAAAAGCAAAGAAAATGATTTCAGGTTACTTTAACTCAAAGAGCGATAATTGCTTTTGACAAAGGAGTTTTAAATGTTAGACTATCAGGAGCAATTCCTTGATTCAGTCCTGGAGATGTGCGATAATTTAAGTTCTATTACGGATTTAGATAAATTAACCGCCTCTTTTGTGAATAATGTCGCTGGCATCTTTAATGTAAATAAGGTCTCTTTTATGCTCCTCGATGAAATTAAGGGCGAATTATCCATAAAGGCATTCCAGGGATTAGACGCCGGAGTAACCCAGCCGGCAGTAAAATTGGGTGAATCCTTCAGCGGCAGGGTAGCTCAAGAAGGGAAGCCGCTCCTCGTAAAAGACATCAAGACTGAATTTCCCGATTTAGCCAGAAACAGGTTGAGGCACTACTCGAGCAACTCTTTTGTTATTGTGCCGGTTAAAGCCCAGGACAAGACTATCGGCGTCATAAACCTTACCGACAGAAAAGACCGCAGCCCTTTCAGCGAAGACGATTTAAAGGCGCTTAATCTGATTAGCCGTTATTTTGCCCTGCATATAGAAAACAGCAGGCTGTTGGAAAAAAGTAAACAACTCTCGATTCTTGACCCTTTAACCAATTTATTCAATCACAGTTATTTTCACGGGCAGTTGCTTGAGGAGATTTACCGCTCCGAACGCTACAGGCGGCCTTTAAGCATCGCAATATTGGATATTGATAAATTTTCCGAATATAATAAAATTCACGGTTATACTGCCGGAGATAACGTATTAAGGCAGGTGGGAAGATTAATAAAAGAAAACCTGCGCCAGACAGATGTGCCCAGCCGTTACGGCCCGGATGAATTCTCGATAATCTTGCCGGAGACTAAACTCAAAGAAGCTGCTTTCGTGGGAGAAAAGATTAAAGATAAGATAGGTTCTGCTATATTTACAGACGCCGAAGGGAGAAAAGCTTCATTGGGAATAGACAGGCTTACGGCAAGCGTCGGGATTGCCGAGCACAGCAGCGGCTTGACTGAAGAGGAATTAAACCGCCACGCTGCCACTATGTTATTAGAGGCACAGCAGAAAGGCGGAAACCGCGTTTGTGTATTTAAATAATGTCCCTCGCCTCTTAGGATTATAAGCTATAAAGGCTCGGGATGATTTACAAATCAGCAAGAGCTTGTAAATCTCGGGGCGTGGCTCAGTTTGGCTAGAGCGCTTGGTTTGGGACCAAGAGGTCACAGGTTCAAGTCCTGTCGCCCCGATTTTGAAAATAATGCGCCCATAGCTCAATTGGATAGAGCAACGGCCTTCTAAGCCGTGGGCTGCAGGTTCGATTCCTGCTGGGCGCACTGGTTCAGGCGCACCATAATCAAACGATGAAACTCTGGATAAAAATTTTATTAATAATCGTCATAATTGCTATCTTTCTTTTCAGCACAGCTTATGTATTCATGATATTTGAGGGTAAAGGTATCGTCATCGCGCAACTCGAAAGATTAACTAACAGAAAGGTAAGCATGGGCTTCTTTGAGGTTACCCTGCCTTTTAATTTAGAGATAAAAAACTTAAATATCGATGGGCTTCTAACGGCAGAGAGTATAACTATTTCACCCAGTCTCCCCTATTTTATGATGGGGAATTTCGCTTTTAATAACGTCAGCATTGTAAGGCCCTTGATTACCCTTGAGAAAATTCCTCCTCCGGTAGCTGAATTGCCAGTTGCGGAACCAGTTGCTGCGCCCGCTACAGAAACGGGTGTCAAAACAGCCGCTACCCCTGGAGCAAAAGAAGTTGCAAAATCCGCGCCCGCTGCTCCGGAAAAGAAACGCCCCTTACGTCTAATTTTCAAACGCTTTACTGTCAAAGACGGCAGAATAGATTTTATCGACTATACGGTAAGGGCAGACGGAATCAGGATAACGGTCAAAGATATAAATTTTAATTTGACCAATCTATATACGTTCCCTTTTTCTTCGGTAATCGCTAATTTTGAATTAAAAGGCAGGATCCCCTGGCAGGAAGGCACAGAAGAGGGTAAGATTAGCCTGGAAGGCTGGCTTAATTTCTATAAGAAGGATATGCAGGCATCGATAAAGATTGAAGATATAGACGGGATTTATCTTTCTCCGTATTATTCGCATTGGATAGACCTGGAAAAGGCGCGCATTGAAAAGGCTAACCTTAATTTTACCAGCAATATCCAGGGGTTGAATAACAATATAACCGCCGATTGTCACCTGGAATTAACCGATATAGTCCGTAGTCCCCGGCCACCCGAGGAGCCGCAGGAAAAAGCAGAGAAGATTACCAATATAGTTATAGATACGCTCAGGGCCCTGGATCAGGGCAAGATTGTATTGGATTTTACCATAAAGACAAAGATGGACAGGCCTGAATTCGGCCTCGGCAATATAAAAATGGCTTTTGAAGACAGAATCGCCAAGGTGTTTGGCCCAAGTACCAGCGGCATTAAACCGGCGGATATTCTGCTCTTGCCTCTTAAAATTATTGAAGGCTCTGTAAAAGGCGCAACCGATATCTCCAAGGCGGTTATTGACGGGACGTTTGCCGTGGGTAATGAATTTAAAAAAGCAGTGGAAGATAGCTTTAAGACAGAAAGTAAAGACACCAGATAATAAAATGGCAGAAGCAAAAATAAACGTACTCATAATCGGAGCAGGAAAAGGAGGCGCTGCGCTCCTGGAGATGTTCTGTAACAGCGAGACCGTCAATATCATAGGGGTCGTGGATATAAATAAGGATGCCCCCGGAATCAAATTGGCCAAGGAATTAAATATCCCGGTCTCCGGAGATTATAAGGAATTTTTGAATAAAAAAGAACTGAATGAGATAATCAACGTCACCGGCAGCGAAGGAATCCAGGAAGACTTACTCAAACATAAACCCGTAAATGTTGAAGTTATAGGAGGACACAGCGCAAAATTAATGTGGCTTCTTATCGAAGAGCGCAAAGCCTCGGAGGACGAGCGAAAGAAGGCCTATGATAAGTTAAAAGAGACCCAGCGCGATTTAATACAATCCGAAAAACTGGCAGCGCTCGGCAGGTTTTCAACCGGCCTTGCCCACGAGGTAAGGAACCCCCTGGGAGTTATCCTCGGCGGAATAGAATACCTGGAGCAGAAATTGCCCCGGCTAAGCGAAGACATTAAAGTGGCGCTTGAAAAAATCAAGGAAGCGATATTCCGGGCGGACAATATCCTGGTGGGGCTGTTAAGGTTTTCCAGGCCATCCGAATTAAAAATAGAAAAGGTAAGCATCCGGGATTTAGTAAATGAGGCGGTGTCTTTTTATAAATACAGGGCGCCTTTAAGCAATATAAATATCGAAACGCAATTTGACGACAAACAAAAGTCTGTTAATGTTGACAAGAACCAGATGCATCAGGTTATCTTTAATATCCTGCTCAATGCGGTTGAGGCGATGCCGACAGGCGGACAGATTAAGATTAGAACCTGTAACAGAATAATACCCCAGTTATCTTTAAAGAAGCCGTCCTGCGTGATAGAAATCAAAGACACCGGGACAGGTATTTCTAAAGAGAACCTGGCAAAGATGTTCGAGCCCTTTTTTACCACAAAGAAGGAAAAGAAAGGGACTGGCTTAGGATTATCCGTGGCAAAAACGATTATAGAAAACCATAAAGGCAATTTGACCATCGAAAGCGAACTGGGAAAAGGGACAACCGTTAATATTATTTTGCCCTGTTAAGAAAGGAGCGTATGGTATAATGAAGAATATATTGTTGGTTGATGACGAGAAGGACTTTTGTTTTTTTGTAAAGACCAACCTGGAATTAACCAATAATTTTAAAGTAACGGTTTGTCTTGACAGTAACCAGGCGATAGATTTAGCCAAGAAACTCAAGCCCAATTTAATCCTGCTTGATATATTAATGCCTGGGATAAGCGGGCCTGACATCGCCGCAGCGCTTCAGGAAGATAAGACAACAGCGGATATCCCGATTGTATTTTTGACCGCCGTAATTACGGAAAAAGAGACAAAAGAACAGAATATCATTGCAGGGTGGCCTTTTATCGCCAAGCCGGTTAAAATAAAAGACCTCATAGATACTATAAATATGTATACCGGCTAATTAAGGCTTTATGGTGGCTGTAGCTCAATTGGTCAGAGCGCTAGACTGTGGCTCTAGAGGTTTTGCGGGTTCGATCCCCGTCAGCCACCCCATTTCTCATATTTCAGTTTTTGCGCCAAAAAATTATACGGTAAGTTGTAGGAAAATAAAAGAGTTGCGCCGGCGAGACGAAAGTTCGAGCCAATCTTTTTCACAAATTCCCGCTTCTCCTCAAAACTACCTTCCCGCGCTATGTAACTGGCTTGGCCAGCAGAAGTTACAGTGGTTCGAGCCAGTTCGAGCCAAATCTTACCCTTGCCGTCAATCTTAGCTTGTTTCTCTTTTAGCGTCATCCGCTCGCTCAGCAGATCCGTTTTCTTCCGTTTGTAATCCTCCTCACTAATAACCTGATTTACGTAGCCGTCAAGGAGTAGTCCTAACTTTTTGTCAATTTCGCTGACGCGGCTATTGACGGCAAGGGAGGAAGAGGCGAGAGAGGAAGCGCTGGCGAATTCCCGGTCTATGGTACCGAATAAATATCTTTGTTCCTTTTCGTCTATCGCAACCTTTTGGATAGCCTCGTCTATCTGGCTGACGAGCGCCTCCTCGCGCAAAAATGGCTGCTGACATTCGCCGCGTTTCTTAGTGCAGCGATAATAAACATATCTTTGTTTCTGGATTTCGGAAGTGATCATACATCCGCAGGTATCGCATTTTATAAACCCACGGAAGACGTGATAGTGCGGGCCATTTTTGCGTGGCTTGCTATGCAGCGAGAGCGCAGACTGTACGCTATCAAAGAGTTCTTTAGAGATTATCGGCGGATGAACGCCCTCATGGAGTTCGTCTTTAAAGCGGAAGGCCCCATAATAGAAGGGATTCTTGAGGAGGCGCTCGATATTGCTGTAACTAAGCGGTCTTTTCTTCCTTCTGCTGGCCAAGCCAGAGGCAGCCGCCAATTTTCTGAGTTCTATTATGGAGTAGCGGCCAGTCGAGTATAGTTCAAAGAGTTCTTTAACACGTTGCGCGTCTTCCGGGACAACCTCTATTGCGTGAGTAAGGACATTGTTCTTATAACCTATGGGAGCAAAGCTTGGGTATTCGCCGCGTCTTAGCTTTTGCCGGAAGCCGCGCTTGACGTTCTCGGAGAGACTATCTACAAAATATTTCGACTGGCCGAAGATAATCGAGAGCATAAACTTTCCTTGCGCCGTATTCTCAAAGTTATAAGTAGGAAACCGCAAATCCACCAGCTTGCCTGTGTCGGTTAAGTAAATTATCTTACCGCCGTCCATTGAGTTTCTCGCTAAGCGGTCCGGATGCCAGGCAAGTATTCCGTTTGCCTCGTCATGCTCAACGCGTTTTACCAATAAGTTAAAGATTTCGCGCCCCGGCTGTTTGGCGGTCTTCGCTTCAAATAACTCTTCCTTAATAAACAGATTTTCTTTTCTGGCGTATTCGCGAAGCTCGACAAGTTGCGCTTCGATAGAGAGGACTTGCCTGTCTTCCGAGTCGGTGGATTTGCGGGCATAGATAAAATATTTATTCATTTTGACCTCCTTGTGGAAAATTGGCGGCTGCCGATTTAAATTTTTTGAGCCCTCGATAGCTCAAAAAATCTAAATATTACATAGCGCGGTTACTTTCGTCTCGCCGGCGCAACTCTTTTATTTTCCTACAACTTACCGTATAATTTTTTGGCGCAAAAACTGAAATATGAGAAATGGGGTTCCTCTTGGGTTGAAATTCTTACCTAATTTTTTCTCGCCCACCTGAAACCCCTCTCATCCACTTCTAATACCCGGGTAAAGCTGGTTTATAAGGAAACAGCTTAAGCCCTGCAAACAAAATTTTTTTAGGAAAGAAGAGCGAGCTTGCACTTTACGCAGTAAAGTGGCCGCAGCGCCTTAAGCTACTCTAAAGACTACTCTGGACGGCGCTATGCCCCGCCTCTTGCGTTGCTTTGGTTTTGCTTTTTTCGCGCGGCGCCCACCTGAAATCACCGCATCGGTTTTTGTTTTTAATACCGGGGTAAAGCTGGTCTCTAATGAAATAGCTTAAAATGCACCGCGCCTGGGGGCGCTCCCGTATCTCCCGTGCTGTCGCTTCGGCCTTGCTGGGGCAAGGCCTTCGCTTGGCGCCGGCCTTGGCCGGCCGGCTTCTTGCTAATGCAATGCGGGTTCGGCTTTGCTTGTGGCTTGCGGCCGGGTGCGGGCGGCCGCAAGCCACAGCGTCCTCAGCCGGCACGTTACTACAAGAAAAAATAATTTTTTAGGGAAAAGTTCGTCCGCTTTAGCGCCTGTACCACGAATAAAAACTTCCTGGACGGCGCTATGCTGTGCCTCTCCCGAACAACACTTTAAAGCTAAAACCTTTGGGGCGGGCGTGGTGCGGGCACGCCCGCCCCATAAAAAAGCCGAAAACTTTGCTTCAAAGAACAAAGATTAGAAAGATATCAAGGAGCAGAATTTAGTTTGAAAAATTAAGATATGTGGTAAAATGAATATGTTAGGATGCTTTAAATGGTTATCTTCTAAATAATATCACTATAAGGATAGTTATGTCAAGCATTAATTTAAGTAAGAGAATAAAAGATTTGAGGCGTAAATTTAAAATAACCCAAGATAGGCTTTCAAAAAAGGCAGATATCCCTTTTAGTACTCTTGCTAAAATAGAGGGCGGCTATATCTCCAATCCCTCTATGGAGACGCTCATCAAAATAGCCGATGCTTTTGGGATAGGTATTGATGAGCTTTTGGACAGAAAATGATTGACAAAGGCAAATTTTTATGTTAAAAATAAAGCTACAATTAGGCATAAGGTGGTATGTTTCGAAGGGGGAACTGCCACGATAAAATAATTAAAACCTTCGCATAAAAGCGGAGGTTTTTTATTTACTATGCAAACCATTACTTTAGAGAAACTGCAGGTTAAAGATAAAATTATTGCTTCAGATCAAATTTTAGATTTATTTAAAAAAACTAAGATTTCTCATGATTGGAGCTTTGAAGGTACTACTCCAAGCCAGACTTCTAAATTAACACATTGTTATCATCGCTACCCCGCCAAATTTATTCCCCAGTTGGTAGAAAAACTAATGGATGAATATCTTATTGGTTTTGGACCATTCCATGTTAATGATTTATTTATGGGGAGTGGTACAACGTTAGCATCGGCTATTGCGCGAGGGTATTTTGCTAGTGGAACAGATATTAATTATAGCGCTGAACTTATCGCTAAGGCTAAATGTACACCGATAGAACCTACTTTGTTAAGAAATAAAGTGGATAAATTTATTAATGATTTGAGCTTCTTGGAAGACAAAACTTTATTTGCTTCTAGTAAATATAAACCACAGATCCCGAAATCAAAAATTGAAAGAATAGAGTATTGGTTTGAGCCAAAAACAGTAGAAGAATTAGGAATAATCTTATCAAGAATCGGTTGCGAGAAAGATGAAAATGTGAAGATATTCTTAAAATGTTGTTTTAGCCACATCCTTAAAACGTGTTCTCGGTGGCTTATGAGTAGCACAAAACCAACAATAGATAAGAGCAAGAAACCAACTAAGCCATTAGATGCTTTCAAGAAACATGTTAAGAAAATGGTAAAGGGCAATGACCTTTTTTGGTCCATAGTGCCTGAGAATGTTAAAAGAAATATAAATAAATATTTAATAATTAAGCGCCAGGATGCGAGACGACAGCCGGTTAAAGATAGCACAGTCGATATACAAATAACTTCCAGTCCTTATGTTACCAGTTATGAATATGCCGACCTGCACCAGTTAACTACTATTTGGCTTGAGCCAGAAGTAGATTTGAAAGAATATAAGAAACAATTTATAGGAACTTCTGCTAAAACGAATGGGACTAGAATTCTAAAAAGTCAAGTTGGTAAGGACATCGAGAATAAATTGCAGAAAGTTGATAAGAAAATGGCTGATGAGGTAGAAGCCTTCTTCGTAGATATACAAGAATGCTTTGACGAAACTTATAGAATTCTAAAGGCCGGCGGAAGATGTTGTTATGTTATAGGTAATACCAAATTAAAAGGGATTGATATATTGAATGCAGAAGTTTTTGCCGAGAGTATGCAATATTCAGGATTAAAAATTGATAGGATTATCAAGAGAGAAATACCCTCAAAAATACTACCTTCTAAAAGAGACGCCAAAACAGGAAGATTTGCAGCCAATGATAATGCCGACACTTTTGCTTATCCCACAGAATATATCGTAATAGGAAGAAAGGAAGAGTAACCATGACTTATAGAGATTTGGTAAAAATGTACGATGGCCTAAAAGAAAAACACGGAGTAGATACTTATAAACACGTTTCAGAATTGTTAAAGGAAGCGAAGACCGTGCATAAAAAAGATTGGTCAAAGAATAAAACTCCGGATGGCGATCACGAGCAATCGTGGCGCGCCTTCAAGGGCAAGAATTTAGAAAAACTTATTATTCATATAATAAAAGAAGAGGTCGAGAGCTTAGGGTTAAAGATAATCGAAGGTAACACTTTAGAAAGGACTAATAGCGCGAACTTATCAAAGGAATTAAGTATAGTAAAAAGGAATCTTCTGGTTGACTATGGAGAATTCGGGCATCATTTACCAGACGTAGATATCATTATTTATCATCCCAGCGATCTTAAAGTTATCGCAGCTATTTCTAGCAAGGTTACTTTGCGAGAAAGAATCGCGCAGACAGGATATTGGAAGATAAAACTTTCAGCCGATGAAGCTACAAAACATATAAAAGTATTTTTTGTTACGCCTGATGAGGACGGAACCTTAACTATTAAAACCCCTACTAAGAAAGGAAGAGCGATAGTCGAGGTAGATACGGATGGCAGCTATGTTATGAGCGAAACTAAAGTAGAGGAAAGCAATAAAGTCAAGATGTTCGATAGCTTTATATCTGATTTAAAGAAATTGATTGAGAAAATTAATGCCAAAAAGTAATTGCAAGAAACCTTCCTTAGAAACAACCACGCTTTGGGATTTTCCAACTCAAAACTATGGTGACAAGCCTCATGGCGATAATAAGTTTAACGGAGTAACCCCCGCCTTTATAATCTGGAATTTAATTCAAAGATATACTAAAGAAGGTGATTTGGTAGTAGATCCGATGTGCGGTAGTGGTACAAGTATCGATGTTTGTACAGAGGAAGGTCGAAAGGTAATTGGTTATGACGTGGCGCCACGGCGCAAAGATATTATAAAAAATGATGCCCGTAAAATACCACTTGAAGATAATTCGGTAGATTTTGTTTTTATAGATTCTCCATATTCAGATAACATTAAATACTCTGATGATTCAAAATGTATTGGTAGATTGTCTTGCGAAAAAGAAGAGTTTTTTGTTGCTTTGGATACAGTTGCTAAGGAGATACATAGAATATTAAAGCCTACAAAAGTAATGGCTTGGTTAATTGGGGACCAATGTAAACAAAAGAAATTTGTTCCAGTTGGTTTTAGGTTGTATGAAATTTTGAAAAAATACCTTGAACCAATAGACCTAGTTTGTATCTCAAGGCATAATCAAACCTCAAATACTCCTATTTGGCACGAAAGAGCAAAAAGGTTCAATTTTTATCTTAGAGGATTTAAGTATTTATTGATAATGAAAAAGGTTAATTAAAGATGGAGTTATCGCGATGAGATATATTTTTACAATACCAGTTGAAGATGTTCAATATTTAGCAAAGAAAAAATTTGGCAGAAAATTGAGCATTGATGAGTTGGGACAAGTTAAGAAAGGAGTAGAATTTGGTTTAGAGTGTTGGGAAGATGTTGTCAAATATGCTATGGACGATTTAGAAATAAACTAATTCTTTCATAAAGTGGTGGTAAATGAAGTTTAGTTAAGTAAAAGTTTTAAAAGCAACTTTTTAAAATGTATAGTGGTTGCTTTATTTTTTGAAGAATATTATGATAGGGGATACGACTAAGACATTAAATCTGTAATGACCCCCATTAGTCAAGGGGATTTTAAGTTAGAGCCGGCTCTTTGTTAATATTGGCAAAGCTCTGGTAAAACTGTCTCGGCGTCATGTTATTCAAGCCCTGGTGCGGAAAAT
>Ga0233422_10000511_pt1 | contig 19109 bp, 21 predicted proteins | sample Watercolumn_Mata_2_FD_182724 | JGI IMG/M metagenome (GOLD analysis project Ga0233422, IMG submission 182724) | Freshwater microbial communities from Lake Matano, South Sulawesi, Indonesia - Watercolumn_Matano_2014_110_MG | ecosystem: Environmental > Aquatic > Freshwater > Lake | place...
AAAAAATGTTATGTAAGTTTTCTAGATAATGGTGGATTCAATAACTTTGTTGATCAGAAAAATCTCTTGGAATTCAATCCACATGTTCACTACAATCCAAGAGCAGTAGCAAGACACTTTGGGTGATAAAATGTTAGAATTAGCAAAAATAGAAATGAGTCTAATAGATGATCGTGGAATGAAAAAAGTAATGGTAAATGTAATAGAAAAGGGCAAAATTTCTGGGTTTATCAAACCACTTTAGATTGTTTTGGGCATTTGCCCCCAATTTTCTTCCCTTTAAATATCTTTCATTCTATCTTGGAATCATGAGAGAAGGTTATGCTAGAATTGAAAGTAATGAAATGATTGCCAGAGCATATGTTAACTTAGATAGAGAACAAGATAGGAAAAATAAAATAACTATATCTGTGCTAGAAGATGCTGGATTAGTTCATGGTATATATTTAATATGTGACCATGATGTTGAAACAAAAGGTTTAATTCATTGGATGCCTCATTGGATAGATCAATTAGCTGTTCAAGGTCACATGGATGTAAGATTACATGTTCAAGGTGGATTAGATCATGATGTGTATGAGGGTGGCGCGGATTGTTTAGGGGATGCCTACAAAAAAGCTTTTGGAAATAAATTAGGAATTAAAAGAGGCGGATATAGTATTTGGAATATGGAAGGTGTTAGAGCTGTTTTATCCTTAGATCTTCCTGGAAGACCAAATTATAGTGGGGAAACAAAAATCAAAAATTATGTTCTCAATGAAATGATTCATCATTTTCTTAATAACTTAGCGTATCATATGGGGATGGATTTACAATACGAGGTAGAAATAACAAATAAATTAAGGGCGAATGATCATCATAAAGCAGAAGCCATTTTTAAAGCTCTTGCTAAAGCATTGGACGAAGCAAGAATAATTCACCCACTTAGCACTGGACAAATACCAAGTACAAAGGATACTATAGCATAACCTAACATTTAAAGTTTGAAAGACATTCCCTAAGTTTAAATCTCAAGTCAGTAATATCTCTAAATCTAAGAATTTTTGTATCCGTAAGACCATTCAACCCAACTTGCATCATACTTGGATGTTCATTTTCATGAAACAAAATAATTATTTTTTTATTGAGTTTTGATGCCCAGCCCAATTCTATATTTGATCCTGCACTTCTTTCAGGATATGTAATTAACAGGTCGCAGGAATTTAATGCTTCTAAAGATTTCTGCACAACCATACCAGGTTCTATATAAATTTCACCCCATCTATGAATATCTCTATGAGGAAGAAATGTATTGAAGCCAGATTCTTTTGCTATAGAATCAAGCACATCAAGAAAATTTATATATGAAGAATCTTTTATCTCTCCATAAACTTGAGATTTGTTTTTAGTTATTGATTTATCCGTATATGGTGCGGCAATATATGCTTTAGGCATTTTCAGATCCACCATTGTTTCCTAATTTAAATGACCTATTTGTTATGTTGACATTATTTGTAAGCCATTTTTTAGTATTTTCATTAACTACGCCTATTCTATCATAATAATTCATTATAGTTTCACGAACATCTTTACGAGAAATTTGTTCAATTATACCATCAATGCCACTATAGGTCAGGTTATTCTTTTTATAAATATGTTCTATTGGAAAATGAGCATATCCAAAAAAATCAGATGTAACAGCTATCCAGAAAATACAATCCATATTTGGGAGAAAATTATATAATGCTGGGATAATACTTGGCGCTTCTTTTTCTTTTATGCTGGTATCAAATATAATTGCATGTTTTGCCCCCCTAACAACAAGATCACGATTATCAAGAGGATAAATTGGTCTCATTTGAGCAAGAACTAAATCTGATTGTCCAACTTGTCTAATTGATAAATTTTGATTATATTTAGAAAAAATATTTCCAACACTTCCTGGTAAAGGAGTTTTGTTTTCGTATGATGAACCATACCAATCTCTAATTGCACCATGACCAATTAAATAAATAACTGTCTTATCACTGTTTAGATGTTTATAACAGTGTCTAGCTGCTTCTTCTATCAGACCAATTTCTGGTAAATACAAACTTATTCCATTATTTTGCATGCCACCAACGCCATTATTCCAATATTTTAACTGAGTCAATTACATCATCCCCATTTTCATCAAATCCCTTAACTACTTTTACAATATCATCAAAACTTTTTAAATCTTGTGTAAGATTATTAGGACGGTTCACAATTGCTAGTGATGCAGATTGAGAACCTCGTCTTCCTATTCCACCAACTATCAATATTTTTTTAGTTTTATCAAAAGGATTAATTGTTTTAATTATCAAACCTGTTCTTGGATCTGAATAATTTTTACCAGATATTTTAGATATGATAATTTCTTTTCCAGATTCGTCAAAACACACTGATAAATGTTTATTCACTTTATCTATTATTGAGTTTGTCCTATTGTTACCAATTAGAATTAAATTATTTTTTAGTTCATTCTCATGGGTTTTTATATCTAATTTATAGAATGGAAGATTCCATTCATTAATTAGAGTGCCTAAAAAAATAATGAAATCCAACATGTAATTACATTCATCTGATTCTTTATCAAATCTACCATGAGAATATGTATCACCAACAACTATCAATGAATTGAGTTTTCCGTCTTCTATAAATGGTGAGAAGAATTTTACAATTTCTGGAGAAATGTTATTTGTTATTATATTTTCTTTTAATTCGAACCCTTTTTCAAATAATTTTGCTGCTATTACAGGAGAAACAACTGAATATATTTTTGCAATCATACCGTGTCTTCTTTCAGTAGAAATTGGATAAACAATCCCTGTCTTTTCTAAATGTTTTAAATGATAATAGACTTTTTGTTCATGAACCTTTAATTTTCTTGCTATATCTAAAGCGCAAGAAGGCTTTTCAGATAATGTTTTGATAATTTTTAAAGAAAGTTTATTGCTAAATGCTGATAGAGCTGTTGGATCTGAGACCAATAAGGAGTCGTATGCAATTCTTCCCCGTTCATCGCTTTCAATTAATGTTGATGGCATGCTACCAGTATGATTTTATTCATAACATATATTTAAATACTTTCATTTTTTTCAGACTATTATGAAAATTTTAATAAAAAAGCATTTAAGACACGTCTAATTTTCACCTTCAGGGTGGTGTTTTTATCAAAATTATTTTAAAATGGCCTTATAAGTACTCAGTTTCAATGTTACAGCAGATAGGAATGAATTTCAAAAAACTCGATGCAAACGTAATAAAAGGAATAAGAAATTACGACTTTACCCCAAGGTCTGCACCTGTAAGTGTTATCTGTCCATCCTGTCAGACTGAAATAGAAACAACGGAGTTGAAAGAAAGAAAAGGTATGGTAGGTTGTATTAACTGTTTGAAATAGGTGTTCCTTTTGGCCGATCAACTGGAGGAAGGGAAATAAACCCCCTTGGAGGCAATCCGTTAAAACAGCGTTTCCCTCCTCCTCTTTTCTCTTTTTCTTGTGAGTAAAATGAAATGCCCCAACTGTGGTCAACAAGCTGATGAAGAAGATTACATTTGTGTAAAATGTGGAACTAGATTAAAAGAATGGGAAAACCAAGATTTGGGGTTTTATTAAATCATTTCAACTTCATTACAACAAATAAATGGTTTTTCTCATAAGGATCCAGCTCAACTTCATCCAATATTTCAAAATGTTTTCTAAATTCCTTCAAACACTCTTCATATACTTCTTTTGACGGTTTAACAGAATCTATACTTTGAGACTTTATAGCTATCATGGCAAATCCATCTTTTTTAAGGAATTTCATACAGTTTCTAATCAAAATTTGTGTCTGATCTGGAGAAGCAACATCTTCATATACGACATTAATTTTATCTAGCACGTTGTTTTCATATGTTTCCGGCCTCCTGGCATCACCTAGTATTGGTATTATATTGCCTCTGCGTTCACAAACAGGAATGGCATCTCTCAGACTCCTTTCGGAAATCTCTACGCCAAAAATAGTTCCTTCTTTACCTACAATATCACTAAAAAAACTGGCTGTTTTTGCTTCAGCCAATCCTAGATACAATATCGACATTCCTTTTTTTATCGGGAATTTTTTCAAACCTTTTTTCAAAGCCGCACTCGGTTTTGATGTATAATAATCCCATGATCTATACTCAATGTTTTTTATTTTGATTAAATTCTCATTAGAACTTCTAAACCCAGGAACAAGATTTATTGTAGCTAAAGTTTTATCTATCTTGAATATTCCTTCGAATTTTTTATACGATTCAACTTTCATAATCTTATTTAGAATTTAGTATTTCTTTAACTCTTTCCTGAAGATCTTTCTTCAACGCATCTCCTCTATATTCTTTAGAATAAAAGTCCATTTTTGCTGCTAGTGAAATCTTTGCTGCTATTACACGCGCAACTTTACCTTTAAATTCAGGTGGAGAACTCTGGACAAGTGTATGTGTCACAAGATAACCATATTTTGGTGTTGAGATTTTTCCTTGGCTATGTAATGAACGGAATAGAGCTCGCTCAGAACCCAATAATTGTATTGTAGATGATGTCATTCTGGCCAATTTTTCCAATCCTCCTGCTTTAGAAATAAATTTAGCTGCGAGTAACGTGCCAGCTATCTCAGAAGTATTTGGAGCTATTTCTTTCAGTAATTTTTCCAAATATTTATTCAGCTCGCTCCTCAGTTTAAACAATCTATTAATTTCAGAAGCAAATATCTGAACTGCATTTACATCATCCTTCTGAAAATCCATTCCCATACTTTTACTTGCTATTTGTTTTAATTCTGGTAGGTCAATTTTTTCTTTAGAACCAAAGTGTTCAATCAATCTTGAGAACTTTTCATTGTCATGGATTCTTTGTTCCATTTCCGGAAAATGTAGACCATAAATCTCCCTTATCCTTTCAAGGAATATATTCAATGATCTATCAACTTCTTCCAGAGCTCCATTAACATGCACTACAAGTTTGTCTCGTTCAACTGATTTTTTTATTTTAGATTTTGTAAGCTCGACGTTGATTTTTGATAGAAATTGGTTGAACTCTATCTGATCTTTAACGAATTTGTATTTTATAGAAAGTTGCCTTAGGTTCTCCTTTATATATTTCTCTTCTCTACTACCAGATTCTACAAAATTTACACCAGATTTTTTAAAAGGAAATATTATCTCTTTGTATCCTTTTTTATCCAGTTCTTTAATCAACTCTCTTTCTTCTTCTATCAGTTCTCTTTCAGAGAACTTTAGCTTATCAGAAATATTCTCAACGTCTCTAGAAAATGGTCTGAATGAAATTATCTTTGTGCCTTCTACTGCAAAACATCCTATAAATGTTGTGATTATGTGTGCTTTCATAGTTTTTTATTTAATTAATTAAAACTTTAAATGCGAGCTATTGGTTGGGGTTGTAGTTTAACTTGGTAGAATTTCGGCTTCGGGTGTCGATGATCTGGGTTCAAATCCCAGCGACCCCATAAATAACACTAGTAGAAATCACTTTACGATGAAAATTGGCCTACATTAGTTCGCTTTCACTGACTATGATAAAGTCTCCAACAGACTTTACAGCAGAAAAAGGAATCAGTTGTTTACCTCTATCATCACTCTTTACATTTAGCTCAGATAGATGCTTTGTAGGCTGTTCAACTATCAGATTTAGGAGTTCTCCACTCTCTGTAACAAAGTCTATATTAGAAACTATGCCGAATTTTCTTCCAGTTTCCTCACTGATTATGGTCTTTCCAACCAGGTCTGCCGCTCTTACTTTTGTCTCTGCCATTTTAACCTCTTAAAGTAATTGGTGTTTTATAAATTTAACTTTATTGATGAAACAAATAAAGATATGGTGAGATGTTTTGTTGGCGTGATGTTGCCCAAATATTTAAAGGACAATATAGTTAAAATACAGCAATTAATAAACTATCTTCCTATAGATGGTAAACTTGTAGAAAAGGAGAACCTACATATCTGTTTGTCGTTCTTGGGGGAGGTAGAAGATGAAAAATTGGGTATTTTATATGAAAATCTGGATAGATTGTGTTTAAAACATGGTTCTTTATCTGTACAAGTTTCTGGGATAAAACTCATACCAAGTGAAAAGTATGTTAGAGTAATAGTACTAAACTGTTTTAGTAAAGAATTAGAGAGTTTGGGTAAAGATATAGAAAAGGAAGTTGGCGGTGACGCTAAGCCTCCACACATAACACTATGTAGGGTTAGAAAAATTAGAGATAAAAATCAGACTATTGAAAAAATAAAGGAAATAAAATCAAATGTTGGGGAACTGGAGATTTCTGGTATAGAGGTTATTAAAAGTCATTTGGTGAGAACTGGCCCAATTTATAACGTTCTACATGAAAGTAAATTGCTCTAATTTATTCAGATTCAATTTCTTCTACGCAATTCACACAAAGCCATTGCCCATCTCTAAATTCTAAGTTCTCAGAATAGTTATCACAAGAATCACACATACCTGATGTTGTACTCTCCTTTATTATAGTTGGCGATTCTTTGCTTTTTATCCTAAACTCAAGCATGTCTACCATTTCTGGAACGGTTCTTGCTATGTCGGATGTTGAGATAATACCAACCACATTGCCTTTAGAAATAACTGGTAACCTTTTGATGTTGTTTCTTCTCATTTTTCTAGATGCTTCCAGAACAGTTTCTTCTGGAGCAACTGACACTAGAGGTTCTGACATAACTTTCGCGACCTTAATTGAGGATGGTTTGATGTTTTTTGCGACAATCTTCTTTATCAAATCACTATCAGTCAATATTCCTACTGCGTTTCCTTTTTTAACCACAATTATAGAATCTATTCTAGCCTTTGCCATGTTTCTTCCAGCAAGCTCCACATTCGCATCTGAATCTATTTTCTGCACTGGTTTGCTCATTATGTCTTTTACCAGTATCGGCATATTTTTCACTTACACATATTATACGTTTAATTACTTTTAAATATTGGTCTTCTCTAAAAAGTCTTTCAATAAAACACCATCATCCACACTCACTTTGTGTTTTGGTTGCAACACCCTTACTTGCCCATAACCAAAATCAACTACTATAAAAAATGGTACTCCTTCAAGTTCCTTCCCCATATAACCGTAATAATATAATGTCTTCTTTGTTGTGGATTTGATCTGCAAAAAAATACATTTTCCTTTTTTAACACAAATCAGATCAGCTTCACCCAAACTTCCTCCTGCTCTAATCACTCTCCACTTGTGTTTCTCAAATTCTATTCTAATGTTCCGCTCTATTCTATAGCCTTTTTTCTTTGTAAACATTAAATAAATATTTAGTTAAAATAAGATAAGGCGTTGACTTTGGTGAATATTTTATCAATCAGTTGCTTTCATAGTGATATAGAGAATCTGCTAAATTTTATTGATAGATTTTCTTCATTCAACATTGATTTTATTGTATGCCCAGGTGATTTTACAAACAACTATTTACCGAAAGGATTTAGTAGAGTAGATCTTACTGCTATAATCATCGAAGAACTGAATATATTGAAAAAACCCATAATCACTGTGCCTGGTAGCTGGGATAATGAGATCATTGGTTTTCTTGAAAAGAAAGGTGTGAGCGTACATGGTAAAGGAAAGGTTGTTGATAAAATTGGGTTTTATGGGTTTGGTGGTGCAAGAACACCATTTGGAACACCATTTGAACCTGAAGATAATGAAATGAAGATGGGGTTGGAGAAGGCATTTCATGATGTTAGAAAAGCAGAAATTTTAGTGCAGGTAACACATGCGCCGCCAGCAAGAAGCGCTGTTGATGTTTTGTCAACAGGTGCTCATGTTGGTTCGGAGGTGGTAAGAAAATTTATCGAAGAGAAACAACCAGCTGTTGCAATATGTTCACACATACATGAGGGGCGGGGTGTTGATGAAATTGGAAGAACAAAAGTAGTAAATTCTGGTAGGTTTCCTGAAGGATATTGTGGTTTAATAACCATAGAAGGAGGAAACACACGGGCTAAAATAATAAATCTGATATAAGTGATGTAGTATATAAATCCTTTTTTATTATCAACCGCTAAAATATCTTTTCTATGGAACAAGAGTTTCTTCTTCAGCAACAAATTCTCGAACAAAACAAACACACAGAAGAGGTTTCTAATCTTGTAGAGCGTTTGGACTTTCTAGACATACAAATTTTAAGAAAATTCTATGCTACTGGTAAGGAGTTCCCACTCGACACACAGCCCTTTTGTTTTCCGATACTCTACCAAGAAATGAAACAGGCGCACCATCTCAAAATAGGATTAGAGGGGTTGAGGAAAAGATTAAATGTGCTTGTTGCTTGTGGTTTTTTGGAAAAGGTGAAAAATTCCAATCCGGCCAACTATGCTCCAATCCGGGGGAAGGAAACAACAATTCGATCTGTTATAATGAGATTCTTTATTGTCCATGGGGTAACAAAATTTCTATGATTTTTCAAGAACATTTTAATGTGCTTTCTTAGGCGGTTGTGAATAGGTGGGGTTGGTTTTGTTTTTTATGAACTATTTTCTGTGTTATAAATACAACCCAAACAAATATTTATGACTGTTCTGAGTGTGGGTTGTGAAAGTTCGACTTTTATATATGATTATATTACATATATAAAACTTCATATATAATAAAGAACAAATGATTCAAATGAAAGAAGACACCCTGAAAGAGGTTTTTGAGAGGACAGACCACGGGTTCCGGGCGGGAATGGAAAGAGAGCGTGTGTTAGATGGCAAAAGAAGGATAGACTACACCACAAAACACAACGGCCGGGTGGTTGGTGTGGAAGCAAAGGGAAGCCGGTCTAATATGTATAATACCATAGGTCAGCTGTTCTTTTATAAAAAAAACCTTTCTCACATATACATCCTAGCCCCCATGAGCTTCATAAAAAAACTGGCGCAAACAATCCAAGGAACCCAACTATTAGAAGAGACGGGGTTTTTGACAGTGTCTGAGGGCAGGATAATAACAATAAAAGAACCCAATGTAAGCGAATATTACTTTTACCCCACACAAATAAGAAAAATAAAACAGACACCAAAACTACAGGCCATTGTTAATGAGAACGACATAGAAGTGATAAAAAAATTTAAGAGCAGGGCGTTCACAGCAGCCGACCTGTCCACGGCCTTTGGGTTCACAAGGGAAAACGCCTATAGAAGGATTGAGAGGCTAAGGAAAGCTGGCGTTGTCGAACAGCTAGACACAGGAAACCCAAAGACATTTAGAATAATCAAGCATATTGACCAGCCAATTTTTATAACAAACACCTAAACAAACTCTGGGGGAAATAGTCATAAAAAGTTTTATTTGTGAAAAGTCATAAAAAGTCTATGAAGCGTGGGCGGCCAAGCGCAAGGTCGGCAATTCAGTCAAACATACTCGAGGTGCTCTCCTCCTCTCAAATGCCTTATACAGTCTCGGCCCTAGTCAAAAAAATCTCACCGAAAGTGGGCAGGACTGTAAGCTGGAACACAATTCAAAAATACTTAGACGAACTGGTGCAATTAAACAAAATCCAACCAATACCACTACCACACTCAAAGAAAGAGGGCAAAACCGGCCTTGTAGTTTATCAACTAAAAAAATAGCACGAAGATTATTTCAAGGAGATCTTAATTTCAGTGAAGAAAAATCCTTAATCGGAACTCTAACAAAATAAGGTTAAATCTTTTATCAACAGTAATAAATATTATGTCAAATTTAATTAAGAGCATATTATCCATATTTTCAATGACAAAATCTGATAGTGAAATAAGATACGAACATCTTTATGGACTTGATTGTGGCGATATCTGGGAAAAAATGAAAGATGGTGTTGTAACTTTAGAGGATATTGAATGGTACGCGAATCAAAATGCTATTAAGCCTAATATGCATGGTAATGCGGGATATCATTTCAGACAATTGGCATATCACTATGAAAGAGAAGGCCAGAATGATAGAGCCACGAACCTAAAGAAAAGAGCTATAGAACAACTTCTGTTGGATAATCGTGCTTGGGAAGCAGCTTTACTTCATTTAGAAATGGGGGAAATTAATAGAGTAAGAGAGTTATATCCAGAAATAAAAAAGTGGGATTCAAGTCATACAGATATTCTAGAAAAAAGGATAGATGCTTATTTATCGGGTAATCCAAATTACGCGACTATATAGTATGTTAAATTTATTTCAAATTTGTAATCTTAACCAACTCCTCAATTAAGACTACCAAATCCAAATAACTAACAGTATTCTAAGATTTCTTCAAGGAAATATACATTTGTAAGACGGCTGACTGTTTATACTATAAAAAGATAACAAACATATGTTTGTTATGGAACGGTCAAAAATCCTAAAAAAATTCATGATTTCCGGCTATCAGCTTACTAACAATGCCTTAGAGCTTCTTACAAAATCTCCAGAAGTAGCAGAAGAGTTCCTAAAATTAGCAGATAAGAAAACAACACCAACAACCATAGATGCGAACTTCCTAAACAACTTTCTGAATAAAGACACTTTAGAAATGGTTAAACTAACAACAGCTGATTATACGAACATATTTACAAAACGTTTAGATGTTATAAAAAACATATTCTCACAAAAGCAAGATTTAAAGAATCTAATCTCAATTAACAAAATCTCACCAAGGATAAATAAATTTTCAATAATAGGAATGGTTAAGGAGAAAGACGAGAATAGCAAAACCATCTTATTAGAAGATCAAACAGGAGAAACAACTATTCAAATAGAGAACCAAGGCACCCTAAAAGAAATTATTGAGGATGAAGTCATTGGCGCCATTTGTGAAAATAGTGATAAAGGAGTTGTTGGGAATGTAATCTTTCCAGACACACCATTAAAGAGAGAAATAAACAAAACAAAACAAGAAAATTATTGTTTATTCATTTCTGATTTCCACATGGATTCTGATTCCTTTAAGAAAGATTGTTATGAGAAATATGCTAATTGGTTAGAATATCAAAAGGAGAAACTTAATATTTTCTTTCTTGGTGACATTTCCAACAACATTAAAGATATTGAGAAAGTTATGTCTGATATACCAGAAAGGCATAAGTTTTATTTTATAAAAGGAGAAACTGACTCGTTGGAAGCAAAGTTTCTACCAACCCCATCTTCATTTCAAATAGAAGATGTTAACATATTTTTGCTGCACAACGAAAACATAGATTTTTACATTAGTCTCTGGGGAACGGTAGAAAGAACACTTACAAATCTTCTAAAGAAAAGACATCTTGATCCAATTTTCGCACCAGAAAAAACAATTAATAAAAAAGATGTATATTTACTCGAAAAAACACCTGATGTAATAGTGTTTGGGCATACACACACCCCAGTAAATGTAAATTATAAAGGAACGACAATATTATCAACAGGAAGTTTCATTTCACAACCTATATTTTGGCTAATAAACTTAAGAACACGAGAAATATTTAAACAAGAGTTTTCTTAAGAATAGATATGATAGTTACTTTTCAGCTTCTAGATTGTGACTATATAATGCTTGGAGACTCGCCAGTGGTGAGGATTTTTGGAAAAACAAAAGAAGGAAAGAGTATTTGCGCGTTCTACAAGAATTATTTTCCTTATTTCTATGTGTTGCCAAAATCAAAAAAAGATCTTGAAGAATTTATAGAAAAAAATTATAGTGATCAGATAGTTTCATTAGAAAATGTAGAGAAATTTCTGCCAATAGGATACCAAAAAGAAAAAACAGAATTAATTAAAATCATTATGAAAGATCCTTCAAAAGTGTCTGCTATTAGAGAAGCACTTTTTGGGCAGAAATTTGTTGAAGATGTTTTTGAGGCAGACATATTATTCAAATATAGGTTCATGAATGATCTTGGGCTGGCTGGATTAAAGTGGTTGAAGGCATCTGGCGCACAAACAACCACAAGGACAGTAAATGCCGATATAAATATTACAGCAACACACATAGAAGCAGTTGAGTTAGAAGACACAGTTCCATACAAATACATGTCATTTGACATAGAAACAACATCTAAAAAAGATGAAGTACCCGATCCTAAAAAAGATGAAATCATAATGATTAGTGCAGCATTTTCCCCTAATTATAGAAATTTAAAGTCTGTTGTTCTAGTTTCAAAACAAATAAAGAGACCAGAAAAATACGCAATGACTTTTAACAATGAAAAAGAGATGCTAGAGAAGTTCGTAGAAATGATAAAAGACTTTGACCCAGATTTTATCTTTGGTTATAATGTAAACAACTTCGACTTTCCTTATCTTCTCGAGAGATTTAGAGTAAATAGAATATCATCCTCAATTGGTAGATGTGAACAAAAACCAATGTCGTCACATAAAGTTGCTATGAGATTTAGGAATTCTATATTAGGAAGGGTCATTGCAGATGTTTATGATTTGATTCGTGAAGGAATATCAAAAGGAGAATTTAGATTCAAAAGATTAGGTTTGAATGATGTATCAAAGGCCCTTTTAAATGAAGAAAAAATCAACGTAGCTCATAGTGAAATAAGAAAGTTATGGAACGGCACTGATGATGATGTAAAAAAACTGGTAGAATATGCAAAAAAAGATTCTGAACTGGCTTTAAGTCTGCTATTAGAGAAGAACCTACTTGATAAACACATTGAACTTTCAAAAGTTTCAGGGATACTTTTACAAGATTGTTTAGATGGTGGGGAGGCACCGCGTCTTGAGAATGTTTTATTAAGAGAATTTAACCACCATGAATATGTTTTGCCTTGCAGACCTAGAGATGTAGAAAAGAGAACGATCGAACGTGAAACACATGAGTTAAAAGGAGCACTTGTATTGGAGCCAAAAACAGGTCTTCATACAGATTGTGTTGTTTATTTAGACTTTCGTTCTATGTACCCATCAATATTCATATCATACAACATCTGCCCGACAACAATTCTACTTCCAAAAAAACATCTACATGAAGAAAAGATTAAAACGCCATATGGTTCAGAATTCATTTCACCCAAGGTGAAAAAGGGAATTTTTCCCAAGATATTAATCTCATTGATGAAGGAGAGAGACCATGTTAGAGGCCAAATGAAAAATGTAAAATCAGATTGGGATAGAAGAACATTATATGCTAAACAATATGCACTAAAAGTAATGGCCAATGCATTCTATGGCTATACAGGATATCTTAGAGCACGTCTGTATATGATGGATATAGCAAACTCAATAACAAGTTGTGGAAGATTTTTGATAAACAAAACAAAGGACGTTGTAGATGCCATCCCGGAATGTGAAGTTGTTTATGGTGATACGGATAGCGTTATGGTTAAAACAAAAACAAAAGATCTATCTGAAGCTTTTATTATAGGAAAGAAAGTGGAAGAGATCATCAACAGTGAGATGGACGGAAAAGTCCAGATGAAAATTGAACATGTTTTCAAATCACTGCTCATACTTGCTAAGAAAAGATATGCTGGATTGAGTTATGAAAAAGTGGATGGAACTTGGAAGGAAAATCTTGTTATGAAAGGAATAGAGACTGTGAGGAGAGACTGGTGTGATTTAAGCACAAAAGTTTTATCAGAAGTTCTAAATATTTTATTGAGAGAGCAAGACACAAAGAAAGCACTGAAATATGTTAAGGACACACTACAAAAATTGGAAAAGAATGAGGTACCTATAGACGAACTTGTTATTACAAAAAGTGTATCAAAATCTCTTTCGTCCTACAAAGGGACACAACCACATATAGAGTTAGTAAAAAAACTGAGAAAACGGTCTCCAGCCACTGCGCCAGGTGTTGGTGATAGGGTTAGTTATGTTATTGTTAAAGGTTTGCAGCTAATGTCTGATAGAACAGAAGATCCAGAATATGTTAAACAACATAAGTTGTCAATTGATTCTAGGTATTATGCTGAAAATCAGATACTGCCTCCAATAGAGAGAGTCTTTGAAGTCATTGGAATAAGTAAATCAGAACTCTCTGGTATGGGCAAACAATTGGGTCTGATGGACGCCATCAGGAACCATCAAAACAAAGACAACTCACATACAAAACAAATACTAAGTAAAATAGACGGTTTTGTATGTGATAAATGCAGCAAAATATATAGGAGAATTCCATTAATAGGAAAATGTATTTATTGTGACGGGGAAATACTTTTTTATTCTGATGGATTTAAATCAAAAACTTTTCAACCTCACTAAATCATTACTTTTTTAAACACACATAATTAATTAAAAGAAAGGTAGATTTCAATTAAAACAAAGATAACTTCAAACAATCCATTCACAAGAGCAACTAACTTTTATTTAAACAATGAACTTGTAAGAACATCAGGTATAATTTTTCTAGCCACAATTTTGGGTAGCTTAATAGCATTTCTTGCAAACTTTTATCTTTCAACTAAGATAGGTCCAAAAGATTTCGGTATGTTTAAAACAGTCATTTACCTTTTTACGTTTTTGCCAGCTTTAGCGAATTTGGGTATGCACACAGCTTTACCAAAATACATCGCTGAGTTTAGAGCAAAAAATAAAGAAAAGATAGGACATCTGGTCATGTGGTTTATGAAAACCAGATTTTGGATATTTCTAGGTATAGGACTTCTAATTTTCTTTTTCAGCAATCAAATTTCAACTTATCTTTTCTCTTCTCAGCAATACTCAATCTTGATATTTGCAGGACTTCTAATTTTCTTTTCATACTATATTTCAATCTTTCCTTACATTGTTCAGGGATATCAAAATTTTAAATTATTTTCTATAACATTGTTTTTAGCATATGCTCTTCCACCAATAGTTGCTATAATGTTTACCTCATTTGGTTTGTTCTATATGATTTTGGGGTTTGGGTTAGCAACAGCTGTTAGTTATGTAGTCACAATCAAATTTCTTTTCCAGGAAAAGGTGTTTTCTGACAAAATTAGTTTTGATAAGAAAAAAATAATAGTTTCGTTTGCCTTACCAATGTATTTCCTTTCCATAGTAACAGCGTTGACGTCTCTTTCTGTACCATTCTTTAGTCTATTTTTTAACCAGGAAACAATTGGATACTTGTCATTTTCACTTATGTTTTTTACGGCATCACTTTTAATCCCAAATATTTTTGGGTTTATCGTTTTACCAAAAACTTCAGAGTTAGAATCATTGAAAAAACACGAAAGTGCTTTTAAGCTTCTTAGGAAAGTGTGCTTATTCTACACACCAATTGTATTAATTGCTACACTTGGCATATTACTTCTTTCAGGATTTTTCCTCGATCTAATAGCTCCACAATATTTTCCAAGTTTAACTCTTTTCAAAACTTTGATAATTTTTGGTCTTTTCTCTGGATATGGTTTAATTTACGCTGCATATTTGATAGGGAAAGGAAATATTAAAAAAACAGCAATTATTGTCTTATCACTCAATATTATTTTGTTTTTGATTATTTGGATTATTTTAAGCAATCTTAATATTTGATTTTATATACTATTGTTCCGTCACATCCACCTTGTTTTATGCAATCATCTAGTTTTGGTCCATTTTCATATATGTTTTCAAAGTGTTCTGGATTGCTGTTTAGAAACTGAACGAAAGTCATTGGTATGGATGCTTGATATGCTTTTTGGCTAAGAGCAAACTTTTGGATAAATATGTAATCCGTTCCTGATGCTTTAGTTGCATTTAACACAGTTGTTATGTTTTGGCTTAGAACTATGTCGGGTAGGTAGTCTGACTCCCACATAGCCGTCCTTTCACAATTATATACAGTTGGGGCTGCCCATAATGTAAGAAATGTACTATCCTTTTCAGTATTAGATTTTATAAAATTACATGCATCAAAAAATGCAGTGGAAAATTGTGTAACTGATGACATTGTAGTTAATTTTTCTTTGAAGTTCACCCATGAAAAATAAATTATAATTATAATTAAAATTACAGATAAGTATTTCCAGTATTTTCTCAGAAAATCTAAAAATTTATCAATGAAAACTGCAGCGATTAAAGGAACTGCGAACGCTGACAATATCATATATCTTGCTATGTCTTCGGTTCTCTGTTCACTGCCTATTTGCCAACCAATAAAAGAAATCACTAATGCAGGAAATATTGCTAAAAATAACAACAATAAATTGAAATAATCTACATTCTCTCTCCTAGAGAAAGCTAACACAATACCAATAATTGCTGCCAGTGGAACCAACCACATATTACCATACATAAATACCATGAAGTTTTTTAGGCCAAAGTTCATCACATTAACATTTGATCCAGAAGGAACAACATAACCTTCAAATTTCTTTGATATATCAGGATTGATGATTTCCTTTACACAATTTCCTTTTGGAAGAGGTAAATTACAATCAATTGCTTCAAAAAATATAATATTTCTAATTAACCAACCACCTATGACTAAAATAGAAATTACTGCAAGTAGAATTCCAAGATTAAAAAATTCCTTAATTGTGTATTCTTTCTTGAAAAATTTATATAAAAGAACAAATGCGATAAATCCAAAACTTATTAAACCAATTCCTTTAGATAAAAATGCCATTCCAGCGAAAATTACAGCCAAAACCCAATATTTTCTAGATCCATCTTTTTCAGCAATTAATGTAAACATTGTTGAAAGAGCGAAAAAGAATATCATTAGTATGTCTGTATAGATTAAAACGGAATACGTTGCAAAAATTGGTATTGTTGTTACAAAAACAGCTGATAATAACGCCATCTTTTTTGTAAAAAACTTAGCTGTGGTAACGAAAATACCTAAACCCGTTAGAAACACTAGAATTGGAATAAATACCTTTGCTAGTATTTCACCAAAAGGGGCAATATAAAAAATGCTCAATAAAAGATGTAGTAAAGGAGAATATGTATAATAACTATTAAGTCCTGGTAATACCTTTGGGAAAATCTCATTCTGTCCAATGTATTTTGCTATGTATGAATGATATGCACCATCACCAAATGCAATCGGTCTATTTAATATTACACTTAATTCAAAAACCGCAATTGTTATACCAAAAAGTAAAAATACTATTAAATACGGATTTTTGATCTCAAATGATATTGTACTTCCTTTCTTTTCTTCTGCCATATTTTGCCACTTGATTTTAATAATTATTACATAGTAAATATAATAAACTAAAAAATAAGTGGTGAATATGCCTGATTTGAAACGAATTGAAAAGATGAGTAAAGAAGTTAGAAAATATGTGCAAACTAATTCTAAGATTCTAGAGCTTGGATGCGGCACACATAAAATAAATATACCTGGTTCTAATGTAGTCGGTTTAGATGCATCAAAACTATCCGGTGTTAATGTAGTGCATAACCTTGAAAAGACACCACTACCATTTAAGGACAATGAATTTGATGTTGTTTTTAGTTATGCTGTTTTAGAACACATAAAAAATCTCATCCCTTTGATAGAGGATATTCACAGAATCTTAAAACCCACTGGAAAATTTATATTATATGTTCCACATTTTGCTGGTTTGGGGGCATTTTATTTAACACATAAAAACTATTTCTCAGCAGATTCATTTGGTATATTTCTGCCAGAAAACACTGACTTTAATTTTGAAACCAAAGCTAGATTCAATATTATTGAGCGTAAAATAACTTTCAGATCAATTTTTAAACCTTTTGAAATTTTATTCAATTTAAATCATTTAATAAGAAAAATATATGAGGGGACAATATTGAAAAACATAATACCACCAACAATGATATTTGTGGTAATGGAAAAGACAACTGATTAAAAGGAACATTTATGGAAATAACTCCAGTAGTGCAATGTAGAATATGTAAATCGAAAAACTTGGTACCAATTTTATCATTAGACAACCAATTCGTTTCAGATTTTTTAATATCAGAAAATCCCAAATGCTCAAAAATACCACTTGAATTGTTGTTATGTGATCCAAACTCTGGAGGATGTGGGTTATTGCAGTTAAGACATAGTGTGCCACCAGACATGATGTATAAACAATATTGGTATAAATCTGGGATTAGTACCACAATTAAAAATGATTTACAAGATATTGTTAGTAAAATACAAAAGTTGTCTGACTTAAAAAATAATGATATTGTTGTAGATATAGGATGTAATGATGGAACACTTCTACGGTTCTATAATAACAAAGATTTAATTAGAGTTGGTTTTGAACCAGCTAGAAATTTAGTTAAAGAAGCAGAAGTCGGAACAAATAAGATTATTAACAACTTTTTTAACTATGATGATTTTCATAAGAATTTTAGAAATAAAAGAACTAAAGTCATCACAGCAATATCAATGTTCTATGATTTAGAAGATCCAAACAAATTCATTGATGACATAACTAAAATTCTTGATCCAGAAGGAGTGTTTGTAATTCAACAAAATTACCTGCTCTCTATGCTCGAACAAAACGCATTTGATAATATTTGTCATGAACATCTAGAGTATTATTCATTATTTTCCTTAGAAAATCTTCTGAAGAACCATAATTTAGAAGTGTTTGATGTTGAACTTAACAACATAAATGGAGGAAGTTTTAGAACGTATATAAGATTTAGAAATAGTTCAGTCAAACCATTTACCGGAGCTGATGATAGAATCAAAAGAGTAAGAGAAAAGGAGTCTAAACTTGGTTTGCAAGATAAAAGAATCTACCAAGAGTTTGGTTCTAGAGTAAATGATATTAAAGAAAAACTTTTAGACTTCATTAAAGCGGAAATCAAAAAGGAGAAGAAAATATATGTTTATGGTGCCTCAACTCGAGGTAATGTAACACTTCAATTTTGTGGAATTGATAATAAAATGATAACAGCAGCTACTGATAAAAACCCGGAAAAATGGGGCAGAAAAACAGTTGGTTCCATGATACCAATAATTCCATTAGAACAATATAGAAAAGAAAATCCAGATTATCTACTAGTGTTGCCTTGGCATTTTTTCGAAGAAATAAAGGAACAAGAAAAGGAATATTTTAATTCAGGTGGAAAATTTATAGTGCCACTTCCAGAATTTAGGATTGTAGAAAAATAGATTATCTTTTATTAATAACATCTTCTATTACTTTATCCCAATTATTTCCAAAGTTTTCAGTACTCCAAATTCTAGCTCTTTCTATACAGTCATCTTTAATTTTTTCA
>Ga0233422_10000512_pt1 | contig 19106 bp, 17 predicted proteins | sample Watercolumn_Mata_2_FD_182724 | JGI IMG/M metagenome (GOLD analysis project Ga0233422, IMG submission 182724) | Freshwater microbial communities from Lake Matano, South Sulawesi, Indonesia - Watercolumn_Matano_2014_110_MG | ecosystem: Environmental > Aquatic > Freshwater > Lake | place...
CCGCAACTAATGCTATGATTACATTCTTAGCAATTAATACTGGTGGATTGATTCTTATTCCAGCAACTGCTATTGCGGTCCGAGCCGCTGCTGGATCAGCAAATCCTGGTATCATCATCGGTACTTCAATCTTTGGTGCTGGATGTGCAACAGTGGCAGGAGTATTGGCTTCAAAGATTCTCCAAAGACTTCCCTTGTATAAACAAGAAATGCCCACAGAACAGAAAAAAGGGGAAAAAGGAAATGGCTGAGTTTTTCCGTTCTTTCATTAACCTGATTTCCATATTAGCTATCCCTCTAATGATTATTGTCTTTATTGGATGGGGATTTATTAAAAAAGTTCGAGTTTATGAAGTATTCGTAGAAGGAGCGAAAGACGGTTTTAATACTGCCATTCGTATTATACCATATCTCGTAGCGATGCTTTTTGCCATCGGTATTTTTCGTGCTAGTGGCGCAATGGAAGTACTGGTAACAATCATAGCGCCAGTTACTTCGCTTATCGGTATGCCTCCAGAATCTTTGACTATGGCATTGATGCGTCCACTGTCAGGAAGTGGATCACTCGGAATTATGACGGAGTTGATGAAAACACACGGTCCGGATTCTTTTATAGGCATTCTCACATCTACAATGTATGGAAGTTCAGAAACAACATTCTATGTTTTAGCAGTATATTTTGGAGCAGTAAATATTAAAAGGACCCGTCATGCTGTTCCTGTAGGTTTGATAGCCGATATTACGGGTATGCTTGCAGCTGTATTTATTTGCCGTATTCTTTTTGGAAATTGATTAGTAAACACTCATAGGAGGAAATATGAAAATATTCAAATGTATTATCATTTTATCCATCGCCTTCATGTTTATCAATTACAGCAACGCACAACAGAAAGATGCCGCTTCAAAGATAGCTGAAAAAGCAGGTGGATCTTTACCAATCGGTCTTGGAGCGACATTTATCGATGGTGAAACTTTTTATCTAATAAATATTACGCCAGAATTGGCAATTGGAAATTTAGGTTTTGGATTAGATCTCAATTTGCGCTTTAATACGAAGGGAAAAATTCGGCCAGGTGATTATGAAAAATTCGAAGATTATCTTCGCATTCTTCGCTATGTTCGTTGGGCACAAAAGGGTGATCCGTTTTATATTCGTGTCGGACAATTAGATTATTCACTTCTTGGCCACGGATCTATTATTTATAACTATCGCAATAGCGCAAGCTACGATTTGCGTAAAACTGGTATCGAGCTGGATCTCAATTTTGAAAAATATGGTTTTGAATCGATGTACAGCGATCTTACAGGAAGGGGAATTCTGGGATTACGTGGCTATGTAAAACCACTGAAGTTGACTCCAATGGCAAAAGTGCCTGTTATAAATAATTTTGAAGTAGGTTTTACCTATGCTCGTGATTTGCATCGAGATGCTGACTTTACTTCTATAGACTCAAGCGGCAGAGGATTAACCATTATCGGTTTTGATCTAGGTCTACCAGTAATTTCCTATCCAATCTTCAAAACTTCTCTCTACTTGGATTATGCACAGATTATCCATTATGGACATGGCACAACCATGGGTGTGAATATGAATTTTTCGGGATTAGGACTTCTGAACATCCGCGGAAAATATGAATTGCGATTTAATGGTACCCAATTTATGCCGGCATATTTCAACGCACTCTACGAAAAAGACCGATTCGATCCAGCAATACGAAGAAGTAAATCGGAAGGATTGAAAAATGTTGCTTCGACTCGTGGGTACTATGGGGAAATTATACTCAGTGTTCTTGGGACTCTAAATATCATTACAGGATATCAAGCACCGTTCAATAACCATAATCAAGGAATGATACATTCTGAATTACAATTGCCGGAAATTGCTGGTATTGTGCTCAGAGGTGCATACGACAAGACTAATGTTGGTCGTGTATTTGTGTTGGATAATTTCTCGATTCTGAGTGCAGAGATCGGCTATAAACCCATGCCTTATCTGATGGTCTCAACATTATACCAGCGCACATTTTCTAATCGTGGACCGGACGGAAAACCATTAGATCGTTATGTTGCACAAGATCGTGTAGAACCAAAGGTTAGTTTAGTTTTTGAATTTTAATCCTGATACCTTTTCAAAGTATATGAGTCTATGCAGTGAGACTTTGAAAAGGTAGGCTGCTATCAGGTACGTTTATTTAAGATAAACTCTATCTTGAGGGTGTCGCGAACCATTTCGTGACACATAAAGTTCAAATTATACTAGCAGTTGGATCGTGGTAAACCGATCCCGTGTTTCTTAAAGAGATCACGACACTCAAGCTTTACTTTTGAGACATCTACAATTTTAGCTTTTCTAGTGTGCCATATCCTATTTATGTCTTTCTTTAGGCTCACCAACTTTCCGATTCTTTATCATCCACTGAGCAGTTTGGTACATCGACCTTAAATAGGTGCTCATTGAATCGGAAGTGGTTAGAAAGGTCGATCGATAATCTATATTGTCTGCTTGTCGATACTCGAAAAGAGATTCGTGACCATCTTGTTCAAGAACAAGATAGAATTTATCGCTTAGGCATCCAGCTTTCTCATCTGAATTGAAAAACACAAATGGGTACTGTTCGTGTAATATATCTCGACCAAATGTGTTATTTATATACGAAACGTTTAGTAATCCCATAATTGTTGGATAGATGTCGAGCTGGGTTCCGAGAGTATTGAGTTTCTGCTTACTCTGAATTGATTGTGGAATAAAGATTATGCAGGGTGTATGGTGGAAAGATAAAGTCATACCGTATTGTGAATCCCGTGCATTCCCATGGTCAGCTGTAAAAACGAAAATTGTATTGTTATACCAGGATTCTTTTTGTGCCAATTCAAGAAAGTGCTTAATTGACCAGTCGGCATACTCTACAATCTTCTTGTTCATTTCATTAGAGTGTGGTTGAAACTGAATTCCATCTGGAATAATGTGTGGAATATGATCGCTCGCTGTTAAAAATGCTGCAAAAAAGGGTTTTGATTTCATCGAGAACTGACGCAATCGTGGTAATGCTTCTTCAAATAGCACATGGTCAGGAACACCAAGAGTACTTTTAATTTTTTCCTTCGGATAATCTTTTTCACTAACTATTTGTTGAAATCCATTGTTACTTAGAAATCCGGCCATATTATCAAATTCTGCGTCGTGTGTGCAAAAGTAGGCTGTTTGATATCCATCCTTTTTTAATGTGTATGCGATACCTGTGTATGGTTGAATGCTTTCCGTCGGTTTCATAGGATGACGCTGGAGAAGCGTAGGAAGTCCAAATAACGTAGAGTAGATGCCATTAGATGTATGAATACCAGATGAATAGAATTGGTCGAATACGATTGACTGTTCTGCAAGACTATCTAGAAAAGGCGTGAGATTGTCTTGATTACCATAACGACGCATTTTCCAAGCGGCCATATTTTCCATCAATACAAGAATAACATTTTGATTTGAAGGGTGACCTTGTGCAATGATTTTCCGCGCTATCGGACTATCGTAGATTTGCTTTTCAGGGAGACGAAAATAATGGCGCACGTTTTTCAACGCTTGTTCATACTCGATTAAAGCAAGTTCTTTATTCTTTAATTCATTCCGTTCCGTCCAACTTTGCACGAATGTGAACACCGGATTTAATGCCAGCTGATTCGGAAATGGATACTGACTGAAATAGGCAGTGCCCCATCGAATAGGCGATTTTTCAGATATTCTACCTCTCATGATCAAAATAACAAGTGCAAGTGAAAATATAAAAATGGCTATCGACGTAATGGTTGACCAAAAATGCCGCGGAGTCTTTGACTCGATTGATTTTTCGATTGAGTTATATTTTCGTATGACCAGCAAAATGAAACATCCACAAATTGCCAATAATAGGATTATGAATGGATAGTACGACCATGTGCGAAAAAGCATTCCAGTGATAAAAATTGGTTGATCACTCCAATCAAAAATCGATGCTGTAATCGGAAAATGGTAATGCCCAAAAAAGGGAATATTTACAATTGCAATAATCAATGCTATGCACGAGAGGATGTTAATGTAGATAATAGAGCCAAGTGATATCCATTTGAGCTTCCATGGCAGGAAATGAATAAGTGAAAGCAATAGAAAGGGGATGATAATAATATATCCACTTATTGAAGCATCAAAACGAATACCGATGAGTAGTGCTTCAAATATGACTAGTAGTGGAACATTGATTAATTCGTTGATATGGATGAGAAGAAGTATTAATCGAAGAAATGTGAAGAATGCTATCAGATAAGCAAAAATGTATAAAAGTAATCGAAGATGGGAAGGAAATAAATTTTTGATATACTGCAAGATGTTCTTCAAATTTTGTACCTATAATAAAAAAGGCGCAGGAAGTTTATTCTTCTGCGTCTTTGTTAACTGATGTAAATTATCAAAAAGTTCCAAAAAATGCTATGAATGTTCCTTTTTTGTATTATTTATTCATCCCATTGGGAGTGCTTGGTAAAATTTGGATGAATCATTGTGCATTTATGATGGAAAACTAAGATGTTCTTGTGGTATTCTGACCACCTGCTTAAAAGATAAATTCCATTTTGACCCTTTCTTATTGCTTTTCCTACTATGTGTGGCTATATTGACACGAATTTGAAATAAGAATTTTGCTCGTTTCTGCCATAAAATTCGATGTTATGCCAATATTAAATAAGCTAATTACAACTGCCCTTCCAATTATCCCAAAATCAATCGTTGGACAAGTAGCAAAGCGTTATATCGCCGGCACATTGCTGAACGATGGTGTACGTGTAGTCCAAGAATTGAATAATCACGGGATGACAGCGACAATGGATCTTCTGGGTGAATTTGTTCAGGATCTAAAAGAAGCTGAAAAAGTGAGGGAGGGAATTCTTGAAATTATTCAAGCAATTTCCGAAAACAATCTCTTATCAGGTGTTTCGATAAAACCAACGCAGCTTGGATTACAAATAGATAAGAACCTTGCATATCGCAATATCAAATCAATCGTAGAAGCTGGAAATAAGACCGGATTATTTGTTCGTATAGATATGGAAGATGCAAGAACAACAGATGATACTCTTGAAATCTATCGTCGAATTCGCGCTGATGGTTTGACCAATACTGGTGTTGTTATTCAAGCTTACCTTCATCGAAGTGAAGATGATGTGAAAGAATTGCTTAAGGACGGAACGAATTTTAGGATTTGCAAAGGTATATATAATGAATCACCGTCTATCGCATTCAAAGGAAGACAAGAAATCCGGGATAATTTTATTAAATTACTCCGCCTGATGCTCGAAAATGGAAATCAGACTGGTATTGCAACACACGACGATTATCTTATAAATGGTGCGACCAAACTTATTCATGATTTAGGAATCTCAAAGGAAAAATATGAGTTCCAAATGTTGCTTGGCGTACGAGAAAAAAGACGTAACGAAATTGTACGAGAAGGATACCGTTTGCGGGTTTATGTTCCTTTTGGTGAACAATGGTATGCTTATTCAACTCGACGCTTAAAAGAGAATCCGAATATGGCCTGGTACATTACCAAGGCAATTTTTATTCGTAACTAAACTTTCAAGGAGAACCTTATGACAGATGTATCGACAAAAGATGGTGCAAAGAAATATACACCGTATATATCGGCCGAAACAAATTTAGCTGAATTTACTATTAAGTCTCTTGTCCTCGGTTTGATAATGTCAGTCGTCTTAGGTGCAGCAAACGCCTACCTTGGATTGAAAGCAGGCATGACGATAGCCGCAACTTATCCAGCCGCAGTCATCGCTATGGCGGTCTTAAGAGTAATGAAAGGGAATATTCTTGAAGAAAATATCGCCCGAACAGTCGGATCCATTGGCGAATCTGTTGCTGCAGGTGCAATTTTCACTATTCCGGCATTCGTTATATCGGGTGTTTGGACAGATTTAGAAGGGCACTATGTTGAAGCAACTGCAATTATGCTGCTTGGTGGAATTATCGGTGTCTTATTTGTTACGCTGTTACGTAGAGTAATGGTCGAGGATGTCGAACTTCCGTATCCAGAATCTGTTGCCGCCAGCGAAATCCATAAAGCAGGCCAGCGTGGTGGTACCGGCGCAATCTATCTTTTGCTAGCAGGTTTGCTTGGAGCATTCATACAAGGCTTAAAACAATTGAATTTATTCGCTGCTTCATGGGAGAAATTCATTCCGTTTACAAAAGGAGGAGTTACATTAGGCAAAAATGGTACAGTCGTTGCATCAAGCGGTGGAGTTGTTCTATCCACTCCTGGAGTTAGTCCAGCCTATATGGGTGTTGGTTATATTATTGGTCCACGTCTTGCTTCATTAAATTTTGCAGGTGGTTTACTTGCTTGGGGACTGTTTGTTCCATTACTTCTATTCTTTTTAGGGCCTTCACTAACTGCTTCGGCATCGCAAGAAATGACGGAACAAGGTTGGCTTGCTCAAGCAACGTTGCTTTGGCGATTTATTGTACGACCAATTGCAATAGGTGGTATGCTTATGAGTGCTTGCTATACTTTATGGCGAATGCGAAAAAATCTTATCGGTGGAATAAAACGTTCCATAGGAGATGTAAAAAAAGCTGCGACAGGCAATCTCTCTACAAATAGAATTGAGCAAGATATTAATATCAAATGGGCCTTTATTGGAATTCTTGGAATGGGAGTCCTAACATTCATTCTCTATAACCATTTTGCACAGGACTTCGGCGCAGCGCTTACAGCCACAGTAGTCATGATTATTGCAGGATTCTTCTTTGCAGCAGTATCTGGATACCTTGTTGGATTAATTGGATCGAGCAATAATCCCATTAGTGGCTTAACACTTTCAACAGTAATAGTGGCAGCTTTGTTGATGGTTAGCTTGGGCCAGACAGGGATTACTGGAATTGCCGCAGTATTAGGAGTTGCCGGTGTAATTTGTGTTTCTGCAGCAGTTGCAGGTGAAATGCTTCAGGATTTAAAAGTTGGTCATATACTTGGTGGAACTCCTTGGAAGATGCAGGTTGGAGATATCATTGGAGTTATTCTTGCAGCGGCGGTTATGATTTTCCCAATCATTATTTTACACCAAGGTGATATTAACACGGGCGGACTTGGTCTTGGTGGACGTGCCTTGCCTGCACCTCAGGCAAGTCTTATGGCTCTAGTGTCGCAAGGAATTGTTGGTGGACAAATGGCCTGGCCATTAATTATTGTAGGTGTACTTATGGCGATTGGCTTCATTCTTGTTCAAGTTAAAAGTCCAATGCTTGTATGTGTTGGAATGTATCTTCCACTGGAAACAACATTTGCAATTTTTATTGGTGGAATTATTAGGGGTATTTTAGATAAGATGGCAGAACAGAGGAAAATGAATGCAGCACAAAAAGTAAGGATTGAAAATAACGGGACTCTGCTCGCGGCAGGACTTATTGCTGGCGAAGCTTTGATTGGATTAGTTTTTGCAGCGTTAGCTTTTTGGGAGATACCAACTCCGCAAATATTTACCGATCCATCATTTATAGGAAGTAGTTTGGTGTTTATTATTGTCGGTGTGCTTTTAGTAGCTGTTCCATTAAAAAATGCGGGCCGTGCCGATGAACCAGCACCTCCAAGTGCAGCGATGTAATTGAATGAGGAAATCAAAAGCAACAATTCAAAATTTTTGGGAATTAAAACCGACGCGACTGGAAAAATGGGAAACAATCTCGGAAAATAAGGTCGTAGTACTGGTTCCAAAATTTCGAAATTTACTTTTAAAAAAATGGTTTTTACCAAGATTATCGAAATCCTTTGTCCGGGTTAATTTGGATGAAATTGGAAGTACAATTTGGCTTCACTGCGATGGAGCCACAACGGTTCAAACGATAGCAGAAGAATTGAAAAAGAAATTTGGCGATAAAATTGAACCAATAGAAGAAAGATTAGTAAAATTTTTTCATCAGATAGAACGTGGTGACTTAATTTCTATGAAAAGTGTAGATTAATGATGCTTAAATGTATAAGGAGTATTTAACATGTCCGATCAATTAAAAGGTCTAAAACCAGAGTTAGTGTGGAAATATTTTTCTGAGATTAGCGCAATTCCACGAGGCTCGAAGAATGAAAAGAAAATCTCGGACTATATTGTCGAAACTGCAAAAAAGCTTGGATTAGAATCCAAAAGGGACAAAGTGCTGAATGTAATAGTAAAAAAACCTTCAACTCCGGGATATGAAAATGTTCCGATGCTATGTTTGCAGGGTCACCTCGATATGGTATGTGAAAAGAACAATGATAAGATTCATAACTTCGAAAAGGATCCTATCGAGTTAGTATTAAAAGGTAACTTTTTAATGGCAAATGGTACTACCTTAGGAGCAGATAACGGAATTGCTGTGGCAACTAATCTTGCTATAATGGAAGATAAATCCTTAGCTCATGGCGCATTAGAATTTCTATTCACTGTCGATGAGGAGACAGGACTGACTGGGGCTAACAATCTTCAACCGGGATTTGTGGAAAGCAAAATTCTCATGAACATCGACTCAGAAGAAGAGGGTGCAATTTATGTAGGCTGTTCAGGTGGAAAGAATACGATCGGCAAGTGGAAAGTGGTTTATGAATCCGTAAATCCTAAATATGCACCCGCAGTTGTTCGTGTAAAGGGATTAAGAGGCGGACATTCGGGATTAGAAATTGATAAAGGACGAGGTAACTCATTGAAAATTCTAGCTCGAGTTCTCTTGGCAATTGAAAAATTTGGGATACGGATCTCAACAATCGAAGGTGGCAATAAGAGTAACGCCATTCCACGTGAGGCAGAGGCGTTGATTTTTATTCCATCAAGTAAATTGAACAATGTCAGTGCTGTTGTTTCACAGTACAACTCAATAATCCGCGATGAAGTAGTGAGTGTAGAACCTGATATGTCAATTTTAATAGATGAAGTGAAGGCCAAGAAGAAAAGGAAAGCCCTAAAAAAGAACATTCAAAATCGAATACTACGCACAATTGCATCATTACCACATGGTGTAATCAAAATGAGTGCAGATATTGGTGGACTTGTTGAGACGTCGACCAATGTAGCAATCATTCGTACTGATGCCAAATCATTGATTGTGACCACAAGCCAGAGGAGCTCTGTAGCCTCAGAAATTGATGAAATAGTTCAGATGGTTCAATCTGTATTGATACTCGGAGGTGCAGAGGTAGAAACTACTGAAGGGTATCCTGGTTGGAAACCCAATATGGCGTCGCCCATTCTGAAAGTGGCGAAGGATACATACCGTTCGTTGTATGGAAAGAAACCAGATGTTAAAGCAATTCACGCAGGATTGGAATGCGGAATTATTGGTGAAAAGTATTCAGGGATGGACATGATTTCCTTTGGGCCAACGCTCGAGGGAGTTCATTCACCTGATGAAAAAATTCATATTGATACCGTAGAAAAATTTTGGAACTTCCTTGTAACCATTTTAAAAAATGTGAAGTGATTTGACAAGTCTTTCACGAGTCTGAAGCACTGAACGGCGAATCGTTCAGTGCTTTTTTTATAAAAGGAGCATTATGGAAAATATTGTGCAATCAAAATCAGAGCCAACTCAAGCTATTCGCTGGACCATTCTTTTGTTCGTGAGTTTAGCGATGTTTGCGAATTACTACGTCTTTGATGCTTTAAATCCGGTTGGTCCGTTACTTGAATCCGATCTCGGTTTTACACAATCGCAAATCGGTTTATTGGATACCGCTTACAATATTGCCGCGCTCATTGTATTGATTGCTGGTGGAGTTATTATTGATCGGGTAGGAACAAAGCGTTCGATGATTCTTTTTACGGTTATCGCAACAATAGGTGGTGTATGTATTGCACTTTTTCCATCACACGAGGGGATGATGGTCGGTAGATTTGTTCTCGGTATGGGTTCGGAGCCATTGATTGTTGCTGCAACGACTATTTTAGGAAAATGGTTTAAAGCAAAACAGCTTTCTTTCGCAATGGCGCTTAATCTAACGATTGCACGACTAGGTTCTGTTGCGGCAGATAATTCACGTAATATAGCATCTGGACTTTTTACCTCATGGCAACCACCTTTAATCGCAGCAGCCGCGGTCGGTGCTCTCTGCATTGTTGGTGGATGGTTGTATGCTTTTCTTGAGAGTCACGCAGAAAAGAAATATTCACTAGGTCACGCTGCGCAATCAGATAAGTTAATATGGAAAGAACTTTTCCGATTCGACAAACAATATTGGCTTGTAGTTGGTTTATGTGTAACTTTCTATTCGGCAATATTTCCTTTTCGTCGTTTTGCAAATATAATCTTTATCGATCTCCATCAAGTTTCCTCAGAAACTGCAGCTTTTCTCAATGGGCTTCTTCCGCTAACAGCAATGATCGCTACGCCTTTGTTTGGAATATTGATCGATTATATCGGTAGACGTGCGTTATTTCTTACGCTTGGTGCTCTCTTGCTAATTCCTAGTTTTCTCTCCATAGCTTATGCACCAGTTACGATTTGGATTCCGGTTGCATTGCTCGGAATTTCATTTTCCCTTGTTCCAGCTGTCCTGTGGCCTTCCGTAGCATATTTAGTGGACGAACAGAGGTTAGGGACAGCCTATGCATTAATGACTTTCTGTCAACAAATTGGCTGGGGAATAACAAGCTGGTTGATCGGATCAACAAATGATGTATTTGCGGCAAGTAGTACTCATGCCACCGGATATATACCGGGTTTATGGATCTTTTCAAGTCTTGGAATAGTTGGAACGATTTGTGCATTTTTATTGTGGAATTGTGAACGTAAACCAAATGGGCATGGTTTAGAAACTATCACAGTCAAACGATAGGTGAATTCGATGTCAATTTCTCAGGAACTTCTTTCTGCATCAAGAGTAGCTATACGTCAATGCATGAACACACAGCTCAATGAAAAGGTACTTATTGTAACCGATGAACCAATGCGGCAAATTGCCCAAGCCCTTTGGAGTGCAGCCAAAGAAATCAGCAAAGAAGTCTTACTCATAGAAATGATTCCTCGGCAATCGAATGGTGAAGAACCACCTGCCCACATTGCTGAACTGATGAAACAAATGGATGTTGTGTTGTGTCCAACTTCAAAATCTTTAACGCACACTGATGCACGCAGAAATGCTTGTACTTGTGGTGCGCGAATTGCCACATTGCCGGATGTGACCGAAGAAATAATGATTCGTTGCATGAATGCTGATTATCTGGTAATTGCTGAACGAACGAAGCAAATATGCAAATTAATGGAGAAAACTGGAATAATAAAAATTATCGCACCTGCCGGGACAGATGTTCGCTTGTCTGTCAAGGGGCGAACTTCACATGCGAGCTCAGGATTATTTCATGAGAAAGGTCAATGGGGTAATTTACCAACAGGTGAAGCATATCTCGCACCATTGGAAAATTGTTCTGATGGTATTGTTGTTGTCGATGGATCAATGGCAGGGATAGGTATGATTGGAGAGCCTATTTCGATCTCGGTTGAGAAAGGATATGCAGTGCAAATTAAAGGGGGAAAAGAGGCGGAAAAACTTATCCGGCTGTTAGAACCTCACGGAAAAGACGCCTATGCAGTTGCAGAATTTGGAATAGGTACAAACGATAAAGCAATTCTATCAGGTAAAATCATCGAAGACGAAAAAGTTATGGGAACAATTCATATTGCGTTTGGTGATAATAAATCGATGGGTGGGAATGTTCGCGTTGCAAGTCATTTGGACGGACTTATCAAGCAACCCACGGTCTGGTTCGATGATACACTAGTCTTGAAGGGTGGAAAATTACTCATTTAAAAAAAATCTCAAGTGATCTAAAAGGATGCCATTGGTAACCTTTTTAATTAGTAGAACATTTTAGAATGGAACTCAATTAGAAAAGCAATTGTTAGAGATGTTGATTATTTGAAATTTAAATCATTCGAACAATGAATTATACTATGAAATACTTGAAGACCTGGCTTTTAATATTGTTTCAATTTTCCATTGCTTTCAGTCAGCAATATCAATTGGAGACTGGCTCAATTTTTGGTGAAATCTATGATGGTACGACAAACGAACCTATCGCTGGGGCTAATGTTCTTATTGTAGGTAGTACTCTCGGTGCAGCGACGGATTTCGAAGGAAAATTTACTATATCGCGTGTTCCGATTGGGACATATTCTTTGCGGATCTCTGCAATAGGATATGTTCCTTTTATTGCAACAGACGTTGTTGTAACAGTTGCGCGACCAGCAGAATTCCATGTTCCTCTGCAGGAATCTACGCTTGAAGTAGAAGCTGTTCAGGTGACTGCTTCGTACTTCCAAAAAATTCCGGACAGACCTTTAAGTAATCTCATTCAAACTAATGAAGAAATTAGGCGTTTACCAGGAGGATTAGAGGATGTCGTAAGAGCAATTTCAATTATCCCTGGTGTGGCACAAGTCCAGCCGGGGAGAAACGATCTCATTGTACGAGGCGGTGCACCCTCTGAAAATCTTTTTGTAGTAGATAATATCGAAATTCCCAATATTAATCATTTCGGAACGCAAGGTGCCAGTGGCGGACCTCTGTGTTTTGTTAATCTTGATTTTGTTGATCGAACGAATTTCTCAACAGGGGGATTCGGTGTACGATATGGGGATAAGTTATCTTCTGTACTTTCAATCGATCTTCGAGAAGGCCGGAAAGATCGTATCGGTGGCAAGTCGACAATATCGGCGAGTCAGTTTGGACAAACATTAGAAGGTCCTATTGATGAAAATGGTACATTCCTTTTATCGGCCAGGAGAAGTTATCTAGATTTCATTTTCAGAGCAGCCGGTTTTGGTTTCGTTCCTGAATATTGGGATTTCTTGGGAAAGGGTCATTATCATATTTCCCCAAAAGATCAATTAACGTTTCTCGCCATCGGAGCATTGGATAATGTGAAATACTTCAATGACACTCCGGATCAACGATTCAATAATTCGCGGGTGTTAGGAAGTGATCAAAACCAATTCAATGGTGGAATTACTTGGCGTCGCTTGTTAAGCAATGGATTTTCCACAATATCTTTTGGACAGACCTATGTGGATTACAATTATCTACAAAATGATTCGTTACTCCAACCGCTTTTTAGAAATTCATCTTACGAACATGAAACGACATTTCGTGGTGATGTGCTACTTCACCTCTTTAAAAACACAGAATTGAGTGCTGGAATTCAAGCTAAACTGATCAGATTCGCAACAGAAATGATGATCACACAGCAGAGAACAAGTTATGGAGACACTATAAGACTCGACGTTAATCTGAAATCGAATGCTATGAAAGCCGCAACTTATATTCAACTTTCACAGACCTTAGAAAAACTCACCCTAAATTTTGGATCTCGAATAGATTACTTTGATTTAATAGAAAATAGGTTTGTTTTTGCTCCACGGTTCTCGGTATTGTACGTCATCAATCCTGCCACTAATATCAATATAAGTATAGGTCGTTACTATCAATCTCCATCGAATATTTGGTTAATAGCTAATCCATCGAACACCAATTTGTCATTTATAGGTAACGATCAGATTGTTCTCGGTGCGGACTACATGATTACGTTGGATACAAAAGTATCGTTTGAAGGTTATGTGAAGAAATATTTTGATTATCCCACAAGTCTTACTCGTCCATATTTGGTGCTCGCAAACACAGGCGCAGGATTTGGAGGATCAGAAGAAGGATTTGCCTCTTTTGGATTTGATCCATTGGTGAATGCTGGATCCGGTGAGGCTAGAGGAATTGAATTACTTATTCAGAAAAAATTATCCGAAATCCCATGTTATGGAACAGTAAGTCTGAGTTATAGTGAGTCTGAATTTCGTGCATTAGATGGCAAGTTCCGCCCAAGTTCCTTTGATCAACGATGGATTTTTAATTTAGGCGGCGGCTATATATTAAATGAAAAATGGGAATTCAGTATGAAATTTCGATATGCAACGGGCAGACCATATACACCTTTTGATCTATTAGGGAACCAATCTGCCTCTCAATACAATACACTTCGTGTCTCTGCGAATCACAGTCTCGATCTTCGTATCGATCGTCGGTGGTCATTGGGATCATGGACACTCGATACCTACATTGATATTCAAAATATCTATAACCGAAAACCTGTTGATATTCCACGGTATAATCAAAGAACGGGCAAAGTAGAACCAAACACCTCTATCGGTATTTTACCTTCGATCGGAATTAGTGCGGAATTCTAAAATCTAGACAGCATTAGATTCATAAGAAATTCCTCGACAGCTCTTTTCTTCTTTAAGAGAAAATCGTATCTTACCACTAAGTTTTTTTCCACAGGAGAACACTGGAGATAATAATGAAGAAGTTTATGCTCACGTTGAGTATAGCTATGGTGTGTAACACTTGGCTGATGTTCGCGCAAGTTGGAACATCTGGACTTTCAAACGCCGAAGGATTGAACAAATCGGTATATGGTTTGGGTTTTACTGCAGGATGGGCATCGGGTATTGGAATTAGTTTCCGTGCTCATTTACCTTCTAAAATTTCTGGCCAAGGCGTCTTCGGCATTATCAAAACATCTGATAAATTATACCTCAGTTTAGGTGGCGGCGCACAATATGATCTCGTACGCAGCAATCGGACGCGAGTATATGGAGCTGGTTCACTTTCATACTACTATTCGGGATCTGGTTCCAATGGAGTTTCTGGTCCTTTTCGGATTGCTGCCGGCGTGGGCGGTGAATTTCAAGTACGTGAGGCACTTCATGTATCACTTGATGGAATGTTTGTTTTCTTTTCCGATGGGCGTGTTATTCCTTTACCACAAGTTTCAGCACATTATTACTTCTTCTAATGTATTCACATGTTGTTATCTCGAATACGTTAAAAATACCATTTAGGGAAATTCGTTTTCAAACAAGCAGAAGTGGTGGACCCGGTGGTCAAAATGTAAATAAACTCGAGACGCGGATTGAACTTTTCTTTGACGTTGCTACTTCTCCCAGTATTCCTGAATATCTTCGAAAACGACTACTAACTAATCTATCTTCAATTATTGATTCGGATGGTATTCTTAGGATTGTTGTGCAAGAATCCAGGAGCCAATGGAAAAACAAACAACTTGGCATAGAGAAATTTACAAAACTCTTACGTTCGGCAATAATAATTCCAAGACATCGAATCGCGACAAAACCTACACGCTCGTCTCAAGAGCTGCGAATGCATTCAAAAAAAATGCATAGCAAAAAAAAGGAATTAAGAAAAATCATTCCAGATTAAGTTGCCGCAACGGCTTTATGTAATTTGTGATGGCTAATCCTATGCCAGCAAAGCCTGAGTATTTTAAAAGAAAAAGAATATGGTGGTGGAATCCATGGATTCTTACTTTTGCATTCGTGTTAATGCTTATCTCGGTTCCAATGGTGTTATGGATTGCATCATATGGAAGCGACTTGGCTGTCTTCATGTTTCTTGTGACTTATTTGAGCCTTCTGGTTATTATGATGATGCTGCTTAAAAATACTCTTATTGATCCACATATATATGTCGAAAAGAAACTAGTTAATAAACAGCGTAAAGAAATCGATATTCATAGAAAACAAGAACAAAAGGATTTTATTGCTAGAGAACTTGAAGTACTTGCTCGTGGTGAACGTACACCGGTTCTCGATGTCTGGAGATTACAGCCACAACTACAGAAAAGACACAAGTATTTTCAAGCACTCGATATCGCTGTTCTTGATCCTCTAATAAAAGAATTATGGATTCGAATCCAAATCGGTACTTTATCTCCTAGTAACTCTACAAATGAATTTGCTGCCGATGAAATTCCTTACAATGCATTAGCATTTTTACGCATCATTTCTACTGATCAATATTTACATCATCTACGGAATTACTATTCTCGTCTAATTATCGAAATATACACTCGTCGAGAAGATCAATTCATGAATGATATTCCTTTCCCAGTTTTTAGTATTCTTGTTAATGCAACCGCTCTACATCATCTTACGTATGCACATACTGAAGGGACTCAGTTGAGTACTTATGGAGATGTCATTTTCAATAAAGGTTTAGAAATTATTCCCCATCGTGGAATTGATTCTCCATCATTGCATAGTAGCAAATAATTTCAATAGGAGGATGACCATGAAAAAGCTCTATCGTTCTACAACAAATAAGAAAATAGCCGGTGTTTGCGGTGGTATTGGTGAGCTTATTGATATAGATCCTACCATCATACGCCTTATTGTTATTACTCTTGGACTAGTAACAGGTGTCTTTCCGTTTGTTGTTGGGTACTTAATTGCCTGGTGGATTGTACCAGTAGGCCAACAGTCGGTTCAATAGTAGGAAACTTTATTTAGAAAGTTCCTGTTCTGTATAGTGAATATTGATAAGGACATTTCAATGAATAGTATATTACGGATAATCTGCTTCTGTTTCTTATTATATCCGATGGCAGCACCTGCACAGAATAAGGAGAATCTAATGGATAGACAATCACAATTGTATTCCTTTGTCATGAAAACAATAGATGGAAAGGATAAATCTCTTTCAGACTATCGCGGCAAAGTGCTAATGATTGTTAATGTTGCTTCTAAATGTGGTCATACACCTCAATACAAAGATCTCGAGGAAATTTATCAACGATACAAGGATAAAGGATTCATGATATTAGCTTTTCCTGCAAATAATTTCCTTGGACAAGAACCCGGAACTGATTCAGAGATAAAAGAGTTCTGTAAAATCAATTATGGGGTAAGTTTCGATTTGTTTTCAAAAATTAGTGTAAAGGGAGATGATCAACATCCGTTATATCAATATTTAACAAAAAATACATCGGTTCCTGGTGAAGTGAAGTGGAATTTTCAGAAATATCTTGTCGATCGAGAAGGTAATATTACTGAATGCATAATACCCAAAATAAAACCTACAGATCAAAAGGTAATTGCAAGCATTGAAAAATTAATCGATCAAAAGTAGATCATATATATTTATCGATTATTTTCGAAGCCAGCCCAAGTAGGACTGGCTTTGTGTTTTGCATAATTGAGTGTCCTTTCTTTTTAATAAAACTAATATTAAAATATTCTGATCTAAGGATAATTCCAATACACACTTATGCTTGCCGTTGAAACTCCATAGAAATTTTGGTATGTTCACCTCCACAATGGAGTCAATAACTGGTGGAAAATATTTAAAGCCAAAATGGAATTATTCAACCAAGGATCTAATTTGGCGTATTGATTTCTCACCAGGAAACATTATCGGTGAATGCCGTTCCCAGGTTAACAAAACGACTTATTATTTTTGTTTAGATGCACAATCGGGGCAACCTGTTTGGCAAGATTATAGGTGCGATGAATCCTGGTGGATTGGTATCGAAACAGTTTATGAAGGATACTTGATTATCCATGGGTATAGGCAACCAGATATGCCGGAGCATAAAGGGATTCATTTGGTGTCTTTGGCTACTGGAAAACAAGCATGGTATAACGATGAATTGACATATTGGTTTGCAGCAAATGACAGTATCTATGCTTATAAGTATCTTTTCGAAAATCGAGTTGGATACAAACTTGATCTAAAAACTGGCTCAATTATCGAGGAGTATATTCAAAATCTTGAAACTCTACATGAGCTCTATAGAAAAGTGCTGGAACAGAAAAATGAATATGATCTACATATAACCACTCCAGAATTATTTGATCCAACTCAAAATGGGCTATCATTAAAAAATGTAATTGATGAGATCACTGGTAAGGAAGCGCTCGCTGGATGGATAGAGTATGTTGTTAAATCAGAAATGCTTATTATCAGTTATTATACTCAGAATCGAAATGGTTTAAAAAATATCATAGCTATTTATGATCAAAAAAATAAAATTGTTTTATATAAATCGACCGTCGCTGATAATATTCAAGCACCGAGTCCAGATACATTCTTCATCGTGGATGATTATCTATACTTTATTAAAGATAGCAATACAATAATAGCGATGACACCATGGAAATCATAACAGAGCATATAAAAATCTCGACGAAAGGTAATTCAGATGTCGTAGATATTACAGATCAGATAACAACGGTTTTACTTAAGTGCAAACTGAAAGAAGGACAATGTTCGCTTTTTGTTGCGGGTTCTACTGCCTCGATCACTACAACCGAATATGAACCTGGATTGCGGAAGGATATTCCAGAAATGCTAGAGAAGATAGCTCCCAGCAATGCTCGCTATCATCATGATGATACTTGGGGAGATGGTAATGGACATGCACATGTGAGGGCATCGTTTATGGGTCCATCAATCGTAATTCCATTTGTTGATGGAAAACTAATGCTTGGAGCTTGGCAACAGATCGTGTTAATCGATTTTGATAATCGATCCAGACATCGAGATGTCGTTGTTCAACTAATTGGAAAATAGAACAATGAAAACATATCATTTGAAAGTTGTTGACGCATTTACGACAAGTCCTTTTAAGGGAAATCCCGCAGGTGTGGTACTAGATGCAAACGGATTAAGTGATAGTCAAATGCAATATATAGCCCGGGAGATGAATCTTTCAGAAACAGCATTTATCCTCCCCGCATCTGAGACAGGCGCAAATCTTCAAATTCGTTGGTTTTCCCCGATTAGTGAAGTACCACTTTGTGGACACGCGACTATTGCAAGCTTTCATGCCTTAGCTGAAGAATGCATGGAAGGAATGAAAGCCAATGGTCAACATTATTTCCGTTTACAAACACAGAGGGGTATACTATCGGTTCGTGTTGAGAAGAATTTTTATCGAACTGCAATCGAATTTGAATTACCTGTACCAAAATTCAAAATCAAGAAGAAGTTGCCGTTGAAACTATTTAAAGCGTTGAATCTAAACCAGAAAAACCTTCAGCATAATTTACCCGTTGTTATGGACTCATACTTATATATACCTCTAAAAAATATATCTATGCTGGAAAAGTTGTCACCTGAATATCTTTCATTATCAAAAGAAATGGATACATTAAAAGTAAATGGAGTTTGTCTCTTTACATTAAAAACAAAAGAAAATCAATCGTCCGTCCATTCACGTTTCTTTGCTCCAAATTATGGGATCAATGAAGATCC
>Ga0233422_10000514_pt1 | contig 19079 bp, 24 predicted proteins | sample Watercolumn_Mata_2_FD_182724 | JGI IMG/M metagenome (GOLD analysis project Ga0233422, IMG submission 182724) | Freshwater microbial communities from Lake Matano, South Sulawesi, Indonesia - Watercolumn_Matano_2014_110_MG | ecosystem: Environmental > Aquatic > Freshwater > Lake | place...
ACTTTTTGTAACCATTACATCAATCGCATTTGTTGTTATCCCTACTGTGTCTCTTACAATTAAGAGAGAATCTAAATACACATTTTTCTTATATCTGTTAGTGCCTAACCAAGTATTATTTTTTATCAGTAACGAATCTGCATAAGCAAGTGAATCTAAAGGATAAATTCCTACCGTATCTCTATAACCATTCCAGAATCTTATCATCTTCAGCTTAGGCATTGGATTAGCTCTATTCGTATCTAAATCCGTAGTATCACTCCATAATTTTGCAAAATGATTCAAGAATGTTTTGTTATCCTTATCTCCCCAGTAAATTGTATCTTTCTCACTTGTTATTGTTGAATCTACATACCAATATCTATGATAAGTTGTGTCCCAAGAAATATACATCGCCTTTTTACCAATTCTTAAAAATATTTCATTCGTTCCATTACCGGCAGTAAAAGCTGGTCTAGTAGGGAGAGGTTGCGCAAAATTCATTGAACTAAATATTAATAATATGTATAATATTCTTTTCATAAAAGTGCAAATGTTTGTTGCATTGATAATAAACGTAAATATTTTATTACGATTTTTGCTTCATATTTTGTCCCGCCAGTCAATGTTAATGTTAAAGGAATATTAAACAATAATTGTTTCTCCACACTACAAGTCCCATCTGCACCGCCCAACGTAATTACAGAACCGCCTTTTGTCGCTGATAATTTGAATGTATTGTCAGTTGCATCTATCACATAATAATCTGTACCGCTTGCAATTCCTGTTGTATTTTCTATATTCAAAAGTCTTACCTTGTCGCCATTTTTTAATAAATGCAATGTCTTTGTAAATAAATTTGTTGCAACTGTTGTAGCAACCAATGTCATTATCGGCAATATACTATAATCTACCCACATGGATTTTACTGGATTATTTGCCGAGATAATACTCACATCAACATCTTCAAGAGTAAATAAATCTTGCATACTATCATTTAATTTGAACTCCGAAATTCCTGTATCTGGTTTTCTTGTTATTATTGTAATTCCTTCTATTATATCTCCATCTGTTAATTCTGCGAATAGCAAACTTGTGTTCGCATAGGTAATCGTTTTTATAATATTCTTAGGCATCATCCCATAGTATAAAGAATCATTATATTCAACCGAAGCAAGCGGGCTATCAATATCACCACCGGCTACATTATTTTGTTTCAACTTTAATATTTCTGATTCTAATTTCTTTAATTGTTTATCTTTTTCACTTATTGATTGATTCATCTCTCTAATCATTAAATCAAATTCTTCTTCTAATTTTTCTGGAAGCGATTTATCGCTCTTCAACAATCCGCCTCTATCTCTTTTTATATACCCACTCATCTGTATAAACCTGTCTTAAAAATTTTCCGTCTAATACCGATTGCAGTAATTCTTGTTCTCGGATCACCTGTTGCTAAACTCAAATTAATTTTTATTTGAAAATATTTCGCATTTCTACCTGGTACTAATCTTACTTCATTCTTGATTAATAAACTTGAATATTTTTGGAAACTACATGTCCCATTATTTATAATATTGACAGCCGAACCACCGGAAGTCAAAGATACTTGGAAATCATTACCGCTAACACCAACAACATAATATAAAAAATTAGTGCTAATTCCCGTACTGCCGGTAATATTAAATAATACTATCCGGTCATTATTTACTAATCCGTGTCCGCTTAGTGTAAATTTATCTGTTGAACCATTAGTTACAACATCATTTAATTGTTTGCTTATAGGTAGAGTTCCTATTGTGCTAAAACTACCACCATCAAAACTTAACTGTACTGCCAAAGTTTTTGGTGTTGAATATTCCGCCCAAACGCTGCCGACAATAATTCTATCATCACTTTTAATTTCTTCTCCCAACAAAGATATATCTATCGGAATAGATGTCCACGTTGCAGATCCTATTGAAGCCGTAGAACTCATTTCGTTAATATTACCATCTTCATCCATACATAATAAAGAACCATTACTTTTGTGTCCGTAACAAACTATACTGCTATCAGTTTGTTTTATCCATCCTTTGTTTCTAATATAAATATATTCGATTACAGTCCCACCATAAGACGCAATAAATCTATAAGAACCGTCATAATCTCTTGTTGCTATTATACCCGCTTTTTCATTTGTTGTTAATGTTTTATAAGCATCTCTAATTGTCTTCTCTGAAATATTTACTTTATTATTCCCAACATTTATAAAAATATAATTATTCGAAGGAAAATATATTTCTCCATTAGTATTTACAATCCCCAATTTACTAACCGCACCATCGCCCATAATTAATTGTAATGGTATCTGATTATCGGGATCATATTGTTGAAATCCATTACTTCTAAAAATAGAAAATTCCATCCTCGAATTTATTTCTACACCTACTATATCATTGCCATCTTTTGTATCTAAACTTTTATAATTCTCCGCTAAAATAACATCATACATCGGTGCACCTGCACCACTTATTACTGAATTGAAAATAAAATTTTTCCAACTTTTACTATCATAAGGATTAACAGCATAAACATTAACTCCGGCGACTAACGCCTGATCCCAAGATTGAATATATTCGGGGGCAACTGGATCATGGCCCAACGCATCACTTAATCTTAGAGCTTGTGTTTCTGTTGCACCAAGATATGCTTGATAATCTAATTGAAAATAATGATCTGAATCTACTAAATCTGTTACTTCAGTAAGTATTAAATTACCACTTGAATCTAAAGTCCACAATTTACTACCACCACTTAGAGCCACACTCTTCGCAATATCTATTTCTTTTATTAATTTATAATCTTCAATCCTCTCTGTTGTTTTACTACAAGCTACCCATATTCTAATTTTTGTTACTCTCTTATTCATTGTTGCAAAACGAATAGTCGGCCTTATCCAAATAGCCCCAAAATTCAACAATGCACCGCCAACTATATTGTCTGGATCACTCGTAGTAACGTCTGTATCATTTAATACAACATACTCGTTCAGATTATCCATTACCGCAGTCATTTTTAATCGGATGTAAGTAATTTTCGATTTCGGAAATTCTTTCGAGGGGGTTACTCCATAAGAAGCATCTCCTGCATCTATGGCAAATGTACCCGAATCAGATAAAATATTATATGGTGCAGAAAAAATATCGTCAAAGTTTGTAACATTGGTTAGACTATCACCGTTTGATAATGTATCTATTTGAAAATAATGTTTTTTATAAGATACTCCAGTTGCTATTCTATTCGCCCCAGAACCCCAACCAATTCGCAAATCATTTATTACTCTATGAAAAGAAATGTTGCTCCAATCTATTGAACTTTTTGCTGTAAAATATGCACCGGCAGTCCCGAAAATATCATAACCTCTCATTACAATAACATCATCATTGGTGTTCCACCCACTTCTGGTTATATTATACATCCCAGTACCCAAAGAAGAAGTAATTGTTGCCCATTGTTGTTTTGTTACATTATATACAGCAGCGAAATTGAATAAATATTGATCGGTATCGCTAATTAAATTTGTTACCTGAATCACATAAGAAGAAATGCTCGACATCTTGCTGACTACAACTTTATTGAGCCAAAACCAACTATCAATCCAAGCACTCCAATTCCAATAAGGCCTCATACCAATAGCTATATGCGGATAAGCACCTACTGTTCCTTTTTGAAAATAAAATATGCAATCTTTTGTTACTGGTGCAGCTATTGGAAGTTGTGAAAAAACGTGATTAATAAAACCAAGATTTGATGCCCAAGTAAAACCCCCAGCAGCAAAATCCGGTGCAGTTAAATAAGAAACTAACCCATCTGCTGCTATTAAATCTCCATCAGTATTCCTCAAATCAAAATTTTGACAATCCGCACACTCATTCTTTTGTGGATTTCTTCTTGTAGAGATTCCAAGAAAATTTTTTATTTCTGTTTCGAGAAATTCTTTTTGCATTACTCATCTCTACACTATGATTGACTTTTTTTAGCTTTGTTCTCAATTAATTGCGTCTCAACATTAAGACTATCTTTAATACTCTTTATTCCGGTTTCTATTACTTGAGATAACGATTCTGGTGGTGTCATTTGTAGTTCTTCATAAATACTCATCTTTGCCTTTGCCAACATTAAATCCACAAGTGCATCGCGAACATCTAATGTATCTCCCAAACGATCTGCACTATTAATAGCTAATTTTACTGGAAACCGATTGTAATAAACTTTGAATGTTCCCCAATCTGTAATTAGCGTAATCGTTTCATACCGATTAAGAAAGTAAAGTAATTCTCCAAACTTATACCACCACACTTCACTATTTTTTTGATTAATAGCTAACAAGTTTTCAAATTCCAACGGACTAACAAATATTGCAGGCTGCGGAACAGATAATGCTGCCTTTGGAGTATATGATATACTTGTGATTTCAAATATTCTTAACTTATTAGTTCCAGCATCTACACTAATATCTGCACTGGCTGTTCTAAAAACAGAATCATTATCGACCAATAATTCAACTTGACCAGCTCCACTTGCACCATCTTTGATTGTTAAACTTGCCCCATAATCTTCTTTTTTCGTTACCGGATCGAGCATAGTGAAGATTTCCATTGTTGCATTATTTATATAATCAATCAAAGAAAGCGATTGCAATTTATCCGGGGCTATTTCATTAACAAGCAATCTTAAAAATCCAAGTGCATCATTTACTGTCCATTGTTTTGAAATATAATTTATTGAACTCATTTTCCACCTACCTTACTCGCTTGATTTTCTTGGAGTGTTGTATTTCGTAAATTCGCCATTTGAACATTTATTCCAACATTCAATGAATCTGGCGGCTGAGATTTTAATATTTCATAGATTTTTAATTTTGTTTTTGCAAGCACAAGGGAAACAAATGGATCTTTCATTTCAAGATAATCTGTTGTTGTTGTTATCTTTTTTGGATAACCAACATACCAAAAACTTAACGAAGCACTTATTGTTAAGTCGCCTGAATAGAAATTAATATCCTCTCCATTCCTTGCCCAAAATATTGCACCAGTTGTTTCTTGCTTAATGTTTTTCAAGTTATCAAATTGTTCTTGCGTAACTTCAACGCATAACTTTTTCCCATCTGCTTGTGCTGTATCGACAATTTTAATAATCTTATTCACCGGATTAGTTGTAAATCCAGTTAATACAGCAGTTCCATACTTGCCGGAAACCGAAACGCTTAATGTGGTTTTTATACCATAGTCAAATATTTTAGTTACAGACAAAAATTGTGCAACTTCCGATATAGAAGCGTGAAGTGCATCAATAACAAAGTTGCTTCTTACTTTTGTCGTATCTATTTGACTAGTTAATACTCTTAAATAACCAAGAGCATCATTTAATGTCCAATCTTTGCTTGTCATGATTTTTACTCCTTCGCATCTATGCGGAATAATTGTTCTGCTATATTTGTTATTTTTTCATTCCATTGATCTAAAAATGGTGAATCTTCTGTCGTACTTGAGTTCATTGCAAGAAAATTCCCAGAAGTTTTATCTAATGGTTGCCGTAAAAAAGTTAAATTTGCTGTTTTATTCTGGAACGCTACACCATCAGGCAAAAAAGAAATACATTTATCTATTTCAACTACCATCGGGATTGTTGATGATCCTTTTATTTGCGGAGTTCTTCCACTTTTCACCGTAAGATACAAATAAGACGGAGCCATTTCGGCCTGCATACCATCAACTACCGCTTCAAGTAATTGAAAATAATCAAGATTAGGAGTTGCTATATAATAAGCTGAAGCTAATCCAGGTCCACCTGCAGATGTTGTTGTTACATTTCTTGTTACTACAAGTTCAGGAAATACTCCGGCAAATATTTGTTTTGCATTTTTCCAATCTCTTTGGTTTGCCATTTCCCAAACATCACCGACAAGTTTGAACATAGCTCTGTTAATATAATCCATTCTCTGATTAGCACTTAAAATCACACCATCTTGATCACCAGTTGTAATTACTACTCCGGCAGATGTTGCAGCATCATTTAATTTTCTTGCCAATGCAACACTAATTCTCTCAAGTTTAGCATTATTAGCCATTTCACCATTCCAATTCTTTTACTGTATAATCTTCATCTGCTCTTTGACTTGCTAAATGAATTTTTTTGTTTATTGATTCTTCGTAAAGATTCCACCACTTAATATCACCGGTAAATGAAAATAAAGTAAGCCATTCAATATCTTTATCAAAAACCTCTGCTAATTCTGGATCAATACTATCACTCAATGTTGTTGCCGGCGCTTTCCGAAAGACGATTAATTGGATTACATCCCCATTATAAGCACTACTTGGTGTAGGATAAATATAAAGTGTGTTATTCAAAATTACACCATAAAGGGGTTGTGTTTCTTCGGTATCAGATTTTAATATAGCATCCCATTCAGTGTTAGAAACCATTATAAAAGGGTAGTCCCAATCTGTTGGTGTGATAGCACATTTTATTTTATCAATGATTTCTCGACTTGATTCTAATAAAGTATAATTATTATCACTTGTAACTAATGTTATATTAAAAGTCTTTTCAGGTAAAACTTTACCGAATATCTGAATCTGAGATTGTTGCATCTCGTCATAGATTTCACTTTTCTGGAATTTATTAACCGGAAATTCATAATTCTTAGTTAATATACGGTATATTCTACCATATATTAATTTTGTCCTATCACCAGTAGCCATTAACCAAGTTCTCCGAAAATAATTTTATAAATATTATTTTAGGAGAGAATTATTCTTCTTTTCTTTCTTCTTCCTTTTCTGCTTTTACTTTTTTCTCCAAAGTCAGAAGAATGCTATCAATCACTTGACTTTTTTCGCCAATATTAACCGGATCAGTATTAGTTAGTGATTTATAATACTCGACTAATTCCTCGATAGATTTTTTCTCAAGCTGTTTTCGTGTTGGAATTTTTACTTTTTCCTCTGCGATTTTACTCTGAGCTATTGAAGAATTAGAAGGAAGTTTTTCACCCTTTGCAAGTTTATATCCTTTTTCTACTAAGATTTTAGCTTGTTCCGGATGTACTGATACTTCTTTATCACCAACAATTACTTTGACAAGATTCATAATTTCTCCTATTAAACCATCCGGCAAAAGATTTCTCTCTTGCCGGGATTAGAACTTAAGTTAATTATTATGATGCTGCTGCGCTTGATTTCCAAGTTGTAGCTCCGGTTTTGTAGTGTGTCTTGAATGCTTGGAAATCAAGAATTATGCTACCGATTGGGAAATTATTATAATTTGATAAAGTGATTGCACCAGCACCAGTCCATCTGCCTTCAACATAAGTGCAACCATTACCGTTTTTAACTTCTGCTTCAAGCCCCGCTTGTTTTGCTGCTGAAATACCATACAAATCAGCCCAAGAAGTGCCTGGTACAGAAGTAAGATTATTTTTGCTAGCCATGGCTATATTCTCCTTCAAAAATAGTTGTTAAAATTATATTGCAAATGAATCTGGTGAAAAAGTCCAATAAACCAATGAAGATTGGTTATCATAGAACAAATTAGCACCATTGCCTAATTGATTATCGTCATCAATTATATCTGCCCTTTGTGCACCGTAAATCATTCTTCCACCATCTTCAATTTTTTGGCCATGATCAGCAGTTTCTTGTGTTAATAAAAATCCTTTACCTTCAGCAGCGATTATTGCACCAACGCCTAAAGCTACTGCTGCTTTTCTGCTTCCACCATCTCTCGGTGTTTCCATATAATCTGAACCACGACCATATTGGATACCAGTTGATAGTCCGTTTGTAGAATAAGTTGTACTAAATTCACTATCTCCAGTTAAGAAAGCACTTGGTAAAGTATCATCAACGATCAACATAGCATTTTCATATATGTAAGTTTCCATAGCACCAGTGAAAATAGGATTATCCTTACCAGTACCATAGGCATAATACATTGCATTTTTCCAATCTTCATCAAGTCTTAATTGTCTAATGTGAGCACTTGTTACCAATATTGGTAATACTTCATAAGCACCCTTCTTAATGAATTGGATTTTATTTTTACTTGCAAGAAATACTATGTTACGAATGCTCTGCGTACTAAAGTAGCAAGCTGATGTATCTGTTAAAGTAGCTAACCCAGTTGCACAATTTACTTCATAACCGGAATCAAATGTATATGCAACGTGAGTTCCGTCAGCAGATTTGAATGGAATTTGTCCGCCGCCATTTAATCCGCCAGTATAAGCTTGAACAAAAAAATTAGGATGAGATTTCATGGAGTAACCAAGACCCCAACTCGAATCGTAAAGATTTTCTGAATATCCAACAAAAATAGCTTTCAAGAACTCAAAAGGCATTAAACGGCTAAACCAATCTTTCAAATCAGTAGCACCGCTTTCCAACATATCCATTGCGATTGCTTCATCTAAGACCTGTTCGCTCATTTCATTATCTCTGGTTTGCACGGCATGTCTTCGCATGTTGATTGCACATTTGAGATAGAACATTTTTCTCTTTTCACCAGTACCGGATAATGGAGCTGTTCCAATTCTGCCTTGCCCAGTTAAAGGTCTGCGTAATGGAATATCTATTTTTATACCTTTTTTAGATACAAAATCTCTTACCATGTGAATTATTGAAGCCTCTAAAGCACTTGAATTTTTAACTGATCCAACTACACCGGTAGTTTTGAATTTTTCATAATCAATAAATGCTGTAAGTTGAGAAAGGCGACCTTTCCACCATACTTCCTTGCCAACTTTTTTCTCAAGATTAATCCGAAATACTTGCATGCTGGGTGAGTATTGACCGCCTACTACTGCTATTGCTAATGTTATTCCCATCGCGGAAATATCTACAAAAAGATTTACCAAAGCGATTAATACAAACCCAACAATCATGAATGATAATTGTTTGAGTTTCATTTGTATATCTCCCAAAATAAATTAGAATTATTGTTTCATTTTGTTTCTTACTTTCTCTTTTATTTTTTCGAGATTTGCTTCCATTTCCTCAATCGTTTGGTCATCACCAGAAATTATTGGCGAATCTTTTTTCTTCGCCTCTAATGTTGCACTACCGGAAATACTTGCAGACGGATTTATTGAGTTCTCTTTTTCAATTCTTTTTTTCAACCCATCTTCATAAGATTTTTGCGAAATACTTTGTATGTGGCTTTTAATTATTGCTGGGCCATATTTATATTTCGCTCTCATCATTAATAAAGACGGATCAATTAAATAGCTCGCATTTTTATCACTAAAATCCATTGGATCGCCATTACCACCAAATTTCCTTACTGGTACTGGTAAAGGTATGCTTGCATCCCAGATTAAATCTGTCAATGCTTGGTTTGTTCCTTTCTCATCAAAAGTGCTGAAATCAATTTTATTTGTTTTCAGTAATTTGTCCGGCTCAACAATCCCTTCATTTACAAGACTTTCTAAAAACATTGCCTGCGCTTTCTGAACTGCTTTTTCGGCAAGTTCATTTTGATTCTGTTTCATGTAGATTTCTTTCTTGCGATTGTTCTCTACATCTTCACGAATTTTTTGCTCGCTTGACAAATATTTTTGAAATTCTCTCGGATCATCGACCATTAAATCAGCTTCAAATTGTTTTATATCTTCCGCCGTGTCCGGTAGATTGGGGAACATCACTTTTAGTTTTTGGTGCGTGAGATCGTCAATAAATGTTTTATCGTCATCACTTGTTTTGATTTTATCAAATGTAGGTGATTTAGATAAATCTTCTTGCTTGCTTTCCAAGTCTTTAATGTGCAGTTGAGAATAGATATAATTTTTGGCAATCTGAGAATCAATCTCGATAAATTCTCGTTTGCCTTTCATCCCTTGTAGGATTCCCCGGATATTCTCCGGTTGCGATTCAATGTAAGCATTGTCAATTTTAATAGTAGATTTCGCTTTGGTTTTATCCTCTTCTACTATTGCTGAGGGTTTATCCTCTTCTTTTTGAGACAACTCTTCATTGTCTTCACTTTTTATTTGTACAGATTTTTTTAGTTCTTCCAGTTTTTTATCAAATTCCTCTATTTCTGCATCATCCGATAACACTTCTGGTAATGCAGTAGATTCTTCTCCGGAAGTTGATTCTTCAACTTTTTTTACTTCTTCTTCAACTTGTTGCTGTTGTTCAGAAGTTTCTGTTGCTACATCGGTTTTACCCGATTCTAAAATTTCTTTCTCGTCTGGCATAAGTATTACCCTATCCTTTTTAATTAATTAATAATTTGTTTGTTCTAAAATTATGTGATTAATGTAAATATTTTTTCTCTTCCTACAACTATTAAATTTTTCAATTTAGCGATAGTCCTATTATTCCTAATATTCTACTTTTGTAATAAATAACATCATCTATTTGGAAAAATGCGACTGTTACCTCTTTCGGAAATCCCATAAACATATCACACTTAATATCAAGTGCTTCTGTAAGTTCTTGTATGCTGAACATTAGTATATTTTTTTTCATATTATAAAAATACATTTATAATACCCGATGTCTATGTTTTTGTAACCATAAGGGATATATATATTATATATTCACCTTATATACTAATTTCAGAATTAATTGAAATCGATTTCAGAAATAATTGAAATTGTGGGTTATTTCTACAATTACACATTTATTTTCTCTTTCATTTTACCATTACCATTATTATTACCCGCAGCAGTATTTAGTAGGTTAATAATTTCTCCTAATCCTTTTTTTATTTTCTCCAGTTCTATTTTCTTCTTCTGATTATCAAGTGCCATACCTTCATTCTGGATCTGTTCTTGCTCATTACTTATCTTTAACTGATTTGCTTTTAGCTGTGCCATTAGTTGTTGTAATGCAAGATTTATTTTCTCTTCTTCCGTAGGCTGTCCGGCTTGTGTAAGTAGTTCTAATTGTTTTTGAACAAGAATATTTATTACTTCACTCACTTTTGCCTTATTCTGTAATGTAGTCTGTTTTATTATCTGCTCGATTAATAACATATTAACTATTTCCATATTCGGGATTTTTGATGTTACACCAAGCAATTCCATATTCCTTTCTTTATCAGCTTCTCTTGCTATTGTGCCAAATGGAACTTTAGAAATAATTATATCAAATTCACCTACTGATATATCATTCTTTATTTTCCCATATTCATCTTTCTGGTTAATTGAAAGCCAGTTAATATCTCCATTCTCTCCTATTATTCTAAATACTTTCTCATCTGTAAAGTATTTCTGCAGCAAGTAAATATTGTTCTTAGCAAGTATAGGTAAAACCGAGTGTGCATTTTCACTAATCCATTCTTGCATTATTTCCGTCTGTTGAACTCTGCTCTGGAATAACTTCCCACTTTCTCCAGATGTCTCTTGGCGTGATAAGGCATTGTCATTCACTCCGGTAAGTTTTTTTATCTCTTCCCATTTTTGTTCTAAATGTCTCTCTATTGCTATGTTTGGATTAGGCGGGTCTATTCTCTTAATCGCATTGTTTTGTATTGCTCCTTGAGGTACTATTCTCACTCCACCTATCTTGTTTTTCGCTAAGTCGCCTAATTTACCTTTATACTGTTCTTCCGCCCACCATTCCAGCATTGTTGAACGCATTAAGTATATCAAGTTGCTATGATCCCGCAGATTGTAACTTTTAACTGCATCCTTTATATTATCCGCTATACTTTTGGTTTCAAGCACATCCGGGTGAAAGTCATAACAATCAAGTCTGGTAAATTTATAATTCCCATTCTGAATTTGTTGTAATCCTTCAAATAATTTTACCTGAATTCCACTACAAAAACTTGTCTGCACTACCTTGCTTTCTCTATCAACTTGAATATACGGCAACGGATCGGGCAACATACTTTTAATAATCTGTAATTTCTCACTATCAATCCATTCCTTCTCGTTTGATAATTCTATTTCATCCAAATCTTCTTTCTTCACTTCATCCGTGAAATCGAATCGCTTCCGCATTATCTTATCGGTAATATATAACTTAGGAAAATCGTGCCTGTAATAAACATCACTTACTCTGAATCTTCCGTTATTCATCCAAAGTCCGGTTTTGTCATATACTAATCCTTCCTTACTCCATATTCTCTTTTCGTCATATCCCTTACTTTCGCCATCGTAACTGAGTATCATTCCGCTAAGTTTGGATAGGTAATTGTATATCCTATCCTTCATTTTCGCGAACTTACCGCCCATTATTTCATCGAATCGTTCTCTCAATAATGCTGCAAGGTCTTCATCTTTCTTGGCATACCTTCTTATTATCTCATCCGGCGTAAGCCAGTTATCATCAAATATGTATTGGCAATCTGATAAATCTCTTCGGCTGCCAGCGGTATCAAACTTAAGAAACGGATGGTAATGTTCAATCTCGATTGTTCCATCTTCTGAGTCTCTGTTATAACAAAAGTCTTGCCTCAGCCAAGTTATTCTAGCTGTAATTGCAAATAGAAATGCTTTCGCAAGTTCATATTCGACATTATTTGCTTGATAGAAAATATAGTTATTTAATTCTTGGAATAGTCCGGCTTTTGCTTGATCATCTGGTGTTTTACCTAAAAACTCTAATCCAGGTATATTTCCTTTGAAGCTACCTAATATTCTCAAAAATATTGGTGTCATCAAAGGAACCTTGTGAGTAGGTCTGCTCTCATAGTTCATTTTAGTTAATTCCTCCCCAGAAAAAATATACCCAGCTAATAGATTAAAATTGTCGGAGATTTCGTTAAAATAATTCTCAAACTCCGATATTAACTGCGTATTAATATTGGAATATCGAGCAATAGTTTCTAGATCCTCATAATTAATCTTTTTCATGTCTTCCTCAATTTTTTAATTACCAAACATTTTTGAATCTTCTTTCATACACTCGTTCATCGTCCTCATCTTCTTCAATATCAAATTCTTCTTGTGCCCATTTAGGTAATAGTGATTCTTTCTTCAATAACGGAGTATATATTTTCATAAATCCCATCTTAAAAGCGTCGTAAGGATGATCTGTTTTATGATTAGCACTTCTATCAAAGTCAGCTCCGGTTTTGTCTTTCGGGTCAAATATTAGTGTCGTAATACAATCTATTAATGCCGTGCAGTTCTTTGAAAAATAAACCCCACTTTTTTCTATTTCTCTGCCTTCAACTGTTACTTTCTTAATATGCAGATATTCTTTTACCGCTTCGTTACAAACTGCTCTAAATCCTCGATTCCGGTCCAAACTTATTTTGTTTACTACTTCCATATACGGTGCATTATCTCCCATCCTTTGTCTGAAAATCTCTCTAAATATATCTACCGGCCTCTTATCAAATCCAACATTACTAATTTGTGATATATCCATATCCGTGTCGTAGATGATAGTTAATCGGTACAATTCATTCGCGATTAAGTAATCCGCTATTGCATTAGCTCTCTCGCTTGGGCTTTCCATATCCGGTAAATATACCTCACCACAACAAACAATAGTCCCTTCATAATCTCTTTGTAATATTTCTAATACAGTAGTTCTACCATAATCTAATCCACCCACGGTATTAAATGCTGCCTTTCTCTTATAATTTTCTAAAACATGATGCCCCCAGCGAAAATCACTAAAGAACATACCTTCAAAAATATCAAAGTCGCCAAGTAATTCTGCTTTTCGTTTGTTTTCCGGCAATCTATCAAGAATTTGTCCGTAATCGGTTTTTATGAAATAATCAAATCTCTTTTGTGCAGGCCAGGTGTGATATTGTTCGATTGTCAATCCCTCAGCTAACAAATTTTTCAAACTCCAATACGCATTATCCCAGCCAAACATTTGCACAAATGCAAATTCTTCAGGTATTTCTCTATTCTCATATCGCTTTTCAATGAAAATTCTCTTATGGTAGCTGTGGGAAACTCCACCCGGATTGAAGCAAAGTAATGTTTTTGCTGTTATTTTTGGATTTGTACTGCGGTTTATTGTGTATAAAAATTCTAATTCGTCTTGTGTAAATAATTCAGATTGATCCACTACTATATCGGCAAATTCCCTACCTTTTCTTTTTTGAAATTCTTCCAATCTATCACCGGAGAGAAATCTAATAAATGAGCCGTTGGGTAAAGATATTATCATATCTTGTCGATTGAACATATCATCAAGAACCGGATACTTAACTATTAGCGGTCTTATGTGGATGTCCAGCATATCTTGATATACTTTCATAACAAATAATCCAGATGTACCCGCATAAGTAAGCCGGCGCAAAAACATAATTAAATCGGCTGAAGCACTTTTACTCCCACCCCTAGAACCACCGGCACCTATTTTTGTCGCTGTACCAAATTGGTATAACTGGTATAAGTCATCTTGCTTCGGCTGAAATGCAAGTTGCATTGTTAATTTTTCTTTTTTGTCAGCCGGATTTCTCATTTTCTCTCTTCCGATATTACGGTTGCTTCCTCAATTTCTCCAACTTTATCAACAATCTCTGTCGGGAGCTGTCGCAATCCGCTTATTTGTAAAACAAAATCTGCCCTATGTGTTATTTCTTGAGCATCTGTATATCCGTAGTTCTTTGCAACAAATATAATTCCCGCCTTTGGTTTGTCGTCATTAATCATTGAACTTTCCATCGCTGCTAAAATCCGATTCCTTGCCTTTTTTATTATGTCGATATATTCATCCCTTTCTGCATAATTATAAAAAGTCATTCTATCCATCCCGAGTTCTGCTGCCAACTCCGCAATAGTCGGTATCTTTGGACTTGGTACAACAGTCGGTTCAGTTTTATCCTTGAGAAAAACATTGATCGTTCTCTTCTCACACTTGTCAAAGTATTCCTCAATTCTCGCTTCCATCTCTTCCGGTTTGCCAAATATCCTCGGTTTCCCCACGGAACGTTTGCCTGGTACAATCGTAGTATTCTCTTGTTTTGGAATTGTCTCTGGTAGTTTCTCTTGAGTGGCTATTTCAGACATACTTATTCTCTCGCAAATTTTATCTTGTGAGAGAAAATAATTAATTTTGTAATATTTGTAACTATTAAATTTTTTTGTGATTCCTTTAATAAATAAATGACCGGCTAAGTGGTTACAACACCGCCGGCCATTGGTGAGGTTATAGTTACAACACTATAACATTTTTATCTCTTCATCAACACCTCCTATTGTTGTTGTTAATTTAGTGAATTATTAGAGAATTCTTTACTTAAGTTCTTCAAGAGTCGCCATTATTTGTGTTACTATTTCATCAAGTGTATCACCATAAACCGTGTGCGTTCCATCCGTATTATTTTTGCAAAAGCGCACCTTTGCCTCTATGCATTTATTTTTCTTGCTTGTAACATTTAGAGGATGTCGCAGCCAATAAACAAACCAAAGATTTTTTTCATATTTCACTTGTAAGAATATGTTTAATTTGTTTTAGTTCATTTTCGCTGATATCCATCCATTTAGTTTCACCATCAGGTTTAATAATCTTAATCTTAGCCCAAAATTCAAAATATTCAGTTGCAACTTGTTTTAATTGATCTTTTCTGTATTCTCTCATATTGTTAGTTACTTGCTGTTCCATTTTAACCTCTTTTTTTATTAAAAAATTTACACCCTCCTCAAAAATATAGATTCATTTTTTCACCTTTTTATTATACACTTTTCTGGTTAAAAAGCAAGTGATTTTAACCGACTTCTTTTGATTTTGTTGGATTTTCATAAGCAGTTAAAACCTCCTTCGTTGCTTATTTTAATGTAACTTTGTCTAAAAACCATTCTCTATCGTGTGAAGCTTTTACCAATTCATAATCCTCGTTTGCCCTTGTTTCATTTAGATATACTCTCACAATATTTTGCCCGCTACCATCAGAATGTTTCCACCATAATACAAACGCATCACAAGGAACAACCGGTTCACTTATATCATCCGGATAAAATGCAAACACTATTAATGTCTTATCGCCCCCAAACCTTTTTTCGTCTTTAGTATAAGTCTCAACATGAGTAGCCCCTATTAAATCTTTCTCGGTTTTTTCAACTCCGCCAGTGTGGTCCAAATATACTACTGGATCATACTTAAACATTTTCATTTTCATAAATCTATTCCTTCCTTTTGTTGTTGTTCTTCTCTTAACTTCGTGAGCACTCTCTTGTTGTGCTCTCTCATTTCGTTGAGTATTCGGATACTATCATCCAGAGTTGCTCTCACTCCGAATAAGAATTCTTTAGGCATGATCAAATAGTCATATTTAGCGAGTTCAGAAATTATATCTTCAGTTATTTTCTCTTTTGCAGTCCCGCTCTCCAAATTATCATCATAATGCTGGGAGAGAACCGTTTTTATTATTTCTTCCGGTGATCTCTTGGAGCTGTATGTTGGGGTGTCTTCCATTTTTCACACTCCTTCTATTTTTACTCTACCTAACCAAACACCCACATAGGTTTTTCGTTTAGTGTAGAAGTTTATAGCGTCTCTCTGCTTTGCAAGTTCTCGGTAGTTCTTGCTTTTGTAGAGGATAGTTTCCCCATCAAACAATGCGAATGTTTTTGTCATGTCAAATCCTCAATATCATCATCTTCAAGTTTATCAAATTTTTCTGCTTCATCATTATCTATCCGAGTTATCCCGGCTTGAACTTTCTCAAAGATATTGAGAAGAATAGTTTTTTCTTCAGGCGATAATTTTAATTTTATCCTCATCATCTTACACCCCCGATTGCAAACATCATTCCGGTTATTACTATTACTACCAGAATAAATGTTATCGTAAAAAATAAACTCTCTTTGTCTTTCATAACACACTCCTATGTTATTTTATTAATTTGAAATATAATTTGAGAATGTAGTTAATTAAATTAGAAATACTTCTTCCTTCTTTAGTAGAAGTCTCTTCTAATTTCTTTAACACTTCCGGGTCGGGCCGAAAACTGATTGGGTTACTCATTGTCTTCCTTATTGTTTTTAATCACATCTACAATGTAATACATAGTATCGAGAAAGTCACGTACTATTTTTCAAGTCTTCCTTTATTGCGTGTACGAATGCGTCGATTACTTCTTCTTTTGTTTCTTCTTCCTTTATTCTCTTATCAAGAATTGTAGTTAGTTTATCCCGATAATCTAACACGATAGATTTCGGAGTAAGATATTGTAACCGTTCTATTGATGGTATTAGTTGTGTATATATCCGCTTGATAGCATTATCAACATCCGGTATGCTTATATTGTTTTCTTCTGCTATTACTCTTAGTTTTTTGCCAGACAAATATTCTCTTGCCATCCTTAAGTTTCTTAATACTTTGGCTCTCATATTTTCCCCGCGTTTTTTTAATTCTTCTTGCTCAATATTTTCTTTTGTTCTTCAATGTAAAATAATAGTAAGTTCATCTGTGATTGTATTTCTTGCAGCGTCCTAAAGTGCTTACCGAGAAATTCGTTGTAGTCTTTTTCCATACGCTCTACTTGAGTTCGCAGCATCTTCAGATCAGCGTTATACTTTTTGATTAGTGTAGAATCCGGTTGCTGTGCAAATAAAGATACTGTTACAAATAGAATTATTACAGATAAAAATATTTTCGCTTTCATAGGTTCTCCTTTAGAAATTTAGATTTAGTTGATTTCGCAGATAGTCTATTCTCTTGTTTGCTATTGTTATGTATTCTGGGTTTAATTCTATCCCGATAAATCTCCGGTTCAACCTTAAACACATTTCTGCTGTTGTTCCGCTTCCCATAAAAAAATCCAAAATTATTCCGCTTTCAAAACCTTCGTTACAATTACAGCCCCCATATTCCACTTCTTCTATTCTTTGAATTTTATAATCTTTACATTTTTCTCTTTTAGTTTTCTTAATTAGTTGTTCTCTTATTTTCCCGCATTTCTTACAAATAAACTCTGGACATCCGGCTATTATAAAACTCTGAATGAGTTTTGTCGGGTATGTTGCGTAATGTTTTTCTGTTGTCGGCTCTGAGTTTGCATAGATTATATTTCTTGCGTTCCTTATATACGGATGCTTAATTTTATTGTAACCGCTATGCCCTTGATTATTCTTGCTGTCTCCGGCATAATTAGTTTCTCCATTATATTTTGGGTCTTTTCTCCATCTCTCAAGCCCTTTTCTGTGCATAGTGTCGCCTATAACATCATTGGGATAAAATCCATCTCTATACTTCTCACTCCCCTTAAACATTGTATCTTTTCTTCCATCGTAATTGGCTGTCTCAAATTGCTGCTCGAAGTAATATTTATTATTCAAGGAAAAGAAAAATACTTTTTCCCAACTATTTGTTAGTCTATCTTGGACACTCTCCGGCATAATGCTATTTTTTATCCAAGCAATTTCATTCCTACATTTCCAACCGTTATCTACCATTGCAATCTTAAACCGGTCTGGAATACACAGAAGACTTTTAGAATATCCTTTTGTGTAAGCTGCGTTACTGCCTGCAGCTCCATATCCTATGGTTAATCTATTTAGGTTACTTGTCTCTGGTGTGTGTCCGCTTCGGTTCCCGCTACCGCCATAAGTATCATCTAAGTTTATCCATACTGTTGCTGTTGGTTTTAATACTCTCTTGGTTTTCTCAAAAAGCATTACAAGTTTTTCTACATATTCTCTAAAATCTTTCTCAAGCCCAAGCTGATCTGGGTGTGCATAATCTCTCTGATTCCTTACCAATACGGTGGGCTTGTAATGATGCAATCCACACAATTGTCTGGAAAGTCATCGAGGATCTTAAAGGCATCCCCACAAACCACCGTATTAATAATCTCCTTAATTTTATACAAGTTATAAATTCCTTTTTTCGTTTTTAGCTACATAATAACAAAACCTAAAAAATATCGCCAAGAAAATTACCAAGAAAAATATTACACTAAACTTTTGCACTTGTTACTAACCTTTTTATTTTGTTGTTTTTGATTTTCTTGACTAAAATTAATGTAACCAAACTTAGTCCGATTAGTAATAGTTTTTTCATTTCTTCCTCTCAAATTGTGAACAGAAATAATCTAAAATAGATGTTATGAAAAGTATGATTAATATCTTTTTCATTTTTCTCTCCTATTCTTGTCCGTCATTTGGTTCAATATCTATTATACTTTGGTTA
>Ga0233422_10000515_pt1 | contig 19072 bp, 23 predicted proteins | sample Watercolumn_Mata_2_FD_182724 | JGI IMG/M metagenome (GOLD analysis project Ga0233422, IMG submission 182724) | Freshwater microbial communities from Lake Matano, South Sulawesi, Indonesia - Watercolumn_Matano_2014_110_MG | ecosystem: Environmental > Aquatic > Freshwater > Lake | place...
GGTTTTTCTGGCTATGTTTTCCCTGAAATAGACCTAAATGAGTATGAAAATATAAAGAATAAAGAAAATGATTCCTCTAAAGCCTAAATTTGAAGAATATATCAAAAAAATAATCCCAGAAAACGAATTTTCAAAGTTCTTAGAATATTGTGAAAAGCCTACAAGAAAAATCATAAGATGTAATACTCTCAAAATATCTCCAAATGATTTGAAAAAACGACTAGAACAAAAGAAATGGAAAGTATCACAACCATACAAAGACTATCCTGAAATCATGATTATTGAATCGACTCTTGAACCAGGAGAATTAGGAAAGTCTATTGAGCATCAAACTGGCTTATACTATATACAGGAACTTTCAAGCATGATGTCTCCATTAGCATTAAATCCAGGAGAAGAGGATTTTGTTCTAGATCTTTGTGCAGCTCCTGGCTCTAAAACAACACAAATGTCAGTAATGATGGAGAATTCTGGCTTAGTCATTGCAAATGATGTTAAAATAGAAAGAATCCGAGCTCTAGTTACTAACTTAGAAAGGCTTGGTTGTTCAAATATAATTACAACAAGAATGGATGGTGTTCAGTTTTGTGAAAGAATGAAGCAAAAGAACCTTTCATTTTCAAAAATCTTGTTAGATGCACCCTGTTCTGGTCAGGGAGTTATCAGGACAGATAAAAATGTTTGGAACATGTTTAATGAGAACATGATCAAGGGAATTTCCTTAATGCAAAAAAAACTTCTTGCTTCTTGCCTATCAATATTAAGAAAAGACGGAATACTAGTTTACTCAACATGTACTTTCACTCCAGAAGAAAACGAAGAAGTCATCCAGTTTGCTCTAGAGAATTTTCCAGTTGAAATAGAAGAAATCAAGTTACCTCTAAAAACACGAGAAAGTTTAAAAACATGGAAAAATAAATCATTTTCTGAAAAAATAAAAAAATGTCACAGGATATATCCTCAGGATAATGACACTGAAGGATTTTTTGTGGCAAAACTAAGACTAAAATGATACGAACAATAAGATATGAAGTAAGAATATATGAGGGAAGTAGATTTAGCGTATTGCAAGAATACGGTCCTGCATTTCTCAGAGAAGCCGTATCATTATTCAACTCAATGATGCCCGGAAGTCATCCACTGACTTCAGATATAAAGCTTTATGAAGTATTTGAAAATAGTGCTGGAAAACTTGAAAGACCTTTAGCAAGGGTATCATTTCATAAAAGAACAAACCAAGCAAACAAACCTTTTTAATTATGCTCCTGTAAGAAGGTTGCCAGGCTACAAAACCCTTTTAGAAAAATGCGCATAGAAACATACGATAAGAAGGAAAAAGAAAAATTTGATCATCTTCTTAATGAGAAATATGGCCTTGAATTAAAAGGCCAGATAATTAAACAAGGAAATGAGAAAATCAGGATTTTTACAGGAAATTTGAATGAGCGTGAATTAAATATCATTTCAGGAACTGTTCGAGTTGAAACAGTTGGTTTATATCTTGCTACAATTGACAATGAAAAAAACATCAGATTTTCTTTTGATGCAAGTTATCTTGGAAAAGAAGCTAAAAAGAACATTCTTGAGTTAGATGACCTCCAAGTTAGACAATGGTTCCAAGGCAATGATATTTTAATTGATTCGCAACGATCTTCTGACTCATCAAAAAATCAAACACCTACATCTAAACAGTCAATAGCACCTAACAATACACTTACCTCAACACCTAACAATACACTTACTTCTAACCCTTTTGTATTCTTAAGATATAAAAATGAGATGGTTGGCTGCGGCAAATTGACTTCAGAAAAAAAGATCCTTAATTTTGTTCCCAAAGAACGAAGGATAAAATATTAATCTTATAGCAGTCATGACAACAATTTAAAAACTTATCTAGCCAGATGATATTAGATTTACTTTAAAATGAATGAACAAGAACTACAAAAATGGAAACAAGCTGGAAAGCTTGGCTCTGAGACCTTAGCTTATGCTAAGAGCATTGTGAAAGAAGGCATGACTTTATTAGAATTAGCTGAAAAAATCGAAGCATTTGTTGAAAAAAGAAATGCAAAATTTGCCTTTCCAATTAACCTATCAAAAGATGAAATAGCTGCTCATTTTTCTCCACAGCATAATTCAGAAGAAAAAGCTTCTGGCTTATTGAAAATTGATCTGGGAATAAGCTTTGATGGTTATATTTCTGATTTATCCTGTTCAATTGACTTGACTCCAGATAAAAAATATAAAAAATTGATTGAAGCATCTGAAAAAGCACTAGATGAAGCAATAAAAATGGTTAAGCCAGGCCAAGAACTAGGTGAAATAGGAAAAAAGATTCAAGAGACAATATCAAGTTATGGCTTTGCTCCTATTATCAATTTGTCTGGCCATGAATTGAAACAATTTAATCTTCATTCAGGATTGACTGTGCCTAATTATGATAATGGAAATAAAACAAAACTAAAAGAGGGCCAAGTCTTGGCAATTGAACCTTTTGCAACAACTGGCCAAGGCATTGTTCAAGATGGAAGAGAAAGTGGGATCTATAAATTTCAGGAAAAACACAATACAAGAGACATGTTTGCTAGGCAAGTATTAGATTATATTGAACAAGAGTATCACGAATTGCCTTTTTCAGGAAGATGGATAATCAAGAAATTCGGAACAAGGTCTTTATTTTCTCTAAGAGCGTTAGAACAAGTTAGTTCATTGCATCATTTTAAGCAATTAGTTGAAAAAACTAAAATGCCAGTTTCTCAGGCAGAAGCAACTGTTCTTGTCACGAAAGATGGCTGTGAAGTGCTGGCGCGATAATCTGATTTAGCTATGTAAGTTTAGTAATCATTTAATAAAATGCGCTTAGTAAGCAAGCTTACACCACTTCCAGCGAAATAAACCTGTTTATTGAGGGAATATCTTTTATATTTTTAATAGTCCAACCTACAGATCTACGCAAATTCCTTTTTACCTTTTATCCAGCACAGCATCGCACATTTTGTCGCATATTTGTATGAAATCATTCTCTCTGGAAACATTCGCAAAAGAAATTTTTTCAAAATACATTGAGAGTCTTTTAACTTCATCAACTTTTTTCTTCAAATTCTCATGTTTTACTTTATACTCTCCATTTATCTGTTTTATAGCTAACTCACTATCTGAATAAATCTTAATTTTTTTGAATTTTTGGTTTGCAGCTTCTTTTAAGGCATTAATCAGGGCTTCATATTCTGCCTCATTATTTGTTTTTTTTCCTAAATACTTTGAGAAACTGTAGAATATGCTGTCATTCTTGACAAAAACAAAAGCATAAGCTGCCTTTCCAGGATTGTTTCTTGATGCAGCATCAGTATAAATTGAAATTTCATCCTTTACCATATTAATCTACTTTCCATGTCTTTTTAATATTTTCTAGAAAACTTTATAATCTTTTTTTCTTTTTTTTCTTGAGCCTCATTAATTTCATTACTTTAGATTTTTTGCTTTTCTTGCTAGGCTTTCTTCCATAACACTTCATTTTTTTCTTTGCCATCTTTATCTTTATATGTATTTTTTTGGTTTTTTTGATCTTTTTGTTTGAAATCAACCTGAAACAATGTTATGTATTACACTTACAGTAATCATGAGGACTGACAATCTGGACTCAGTGGAGAAAGTGCCTCAAACACCGCCAAATCAATCTTAACCCTTTGACATGTTTTAAAGGTTATCTTCTTCGAGCCATAAGGCAAAGCTTAACAAGTGTGGATTTCGTAAGGTGAGTTATAGTCCAGGCACCAAATTAATAGCCGAACACTTGACATAGGCTTATATGGTCACATCCTTTTCAGGACAACTGAATAGTCTTAGTCAGTCATTTTAACTGATGTTAAAAACTTTATAAACGTTTATGACTATTTAATAGTTAAAACAAGATTTAAGCTCTAAATCCTTATTTTAAGGTTTAAAGATCGCACTAGGATTGTATCTTTCAGAAATAAAAATTTCAGGATTCAGATCTTTTCTCTCTTTTATCAAAGAATTTGCAGTCTTTAGTGCAATAATCGGAGTATTATTTATCTCAGATAAGTGAGATAAGATAATTGTCTTTAGTTTTTTACAAGAGTGTTCTAATAAACATAGAGAAGATTGATAATTTGAAAGATGACCCTGGTCAGATAAGATTCTCTTCTTTAGGTAAATAGGATATGGCCCCTCTTTTAGCATATCAACATCATGATTAGCTTCAAAATAAACAAGATTTGACTCTGAAATAGACTCACAGACTTTTTTAGAAGCATGTCCAATGTCAGTTATTACGGATATTGTTTTATTATCAGAAGAGATAGAATAAGAAACAGGATCCATGCAATCATGTGGTTTTGAAAAAGCCCTTATATTCAGGCCATTTATCTTGACTTCTTCATCATTTTTTATAAAATTTATAAGATTTTCATCAGAACAGATAAATGTTCCTTGAGCAGTTCCCTTAGTTAAGAAAATAGGTACATTGAATTTCCTAGAGAAAACATCTATTCCCTTAGTATGATCAGAATGTTCATGTGTAACAAATATAGCCTTTACATTTTCAGGATTAAATCCTTTTAATTCAAGCAATTTACAAGCTTTTTTGCATGAAATTCCAAGATCAATCAAAACCCCCTGTTTTGAGATCTCATGCTCAATATAAAATGAATTTCCCGAACTTCCTGATGCTAATGAAAATGTCCTCATGAAAATCTCCTGGATGTTTTCTTGACCCATCCAACATTATTTTTTAGCCAACGATTATAGGTCTTTTTGTCGAATCTTCTAATTGAAGTTAAAGCAACTTTTTTTGCGCTTTCAATATAGTTTTTATCCAGAGATTTTGAAGCAGGGCAAGCTTCATCTATAATATAAACAACTTCTTTACTTTGCCTCATTTTAATAAAAAATAAAAGAAAGAATAATTTATAAATTAATGTTTCTATAAAAAAATGGAAAAAAGAGCAAAAATAACAAAGATGTAAGTGTTAAAATAAATTATTGGACTTTACACTTAACTCTAAAAAGAATAAATAATAAAAATGTTGAAAATTGTTTTGATTGGTGCAGATAAAATAAAGCACCATTATGAAGAATTACTAAAAATTCCAGAGAAAAAACTTCTAGAGCATCTAGGTAACATTGCAGAGGTATTAAAAGATAATTCGGAACTCGTTTTATTGCCTGACTTTGGTGCATGTCTTGAGCTAGCAAGAAAATACAAGGAATTGGGAGGAAAAAAATGCTATGCTCTTGTTCCCTTGCAAGACAAAGACTTTGGAATCAAAAGACTTGAATCAAATATGAACATGAAAATAAAAAATAAAAAGATATTTGATGAGATTATTGACACTGAAAATTGGTATAAGCAAGATTTGACTCATGGCTTATATGGAGATGTCATTCTTATGCTAGGAACTTCTCTAGGCTCTTTAGGTGAATTAACCTATTCTTTCTATGTTTATGATATCCTTAAAGGACAAAAAGAGGGATACAATGTTTCAAGTCAGAAGATTAACAAGAATATTATTGCAGGAACAAAAATACCCTTAACATTAATAATCTACAAGCCATTCATAAAATCAGATCTGCCTCTTGAAATAAAAGAACATATCAAGAAAGTCGGCGGGGTTATTTATTATGCAAAAGACTCAGAAGAACTGAAAAAGATTATAGTTTCCATAGATAAAAAATAATATTCAAGCGAGCCAAGATGAAAAGAGGTGTTTGCAAAAGATCTTGGCTCGCTCAGTTTCAGATAAAAATTTCTGAATATGATTGAAATTTTATTTGATTTTTTTGAGTTTTAATAAAAACTCCCCTTGCCTCTATTTTGTTTTAATCCTGATATTATTATCTTTTTAAATCTTGCCTGACATTATCGAGTAGTATTACTGTTTTTTAAGGCTTATGAAACTTAAATCTATATCTAAGTTCTATAAAACTAACCTGCGTAGCTATGTCCATTCTCTTTAAGTGCAGCTCTAGCAGATCTTAGATAATTGCTCTCTATTTCGTTATATCTCTTGACATCGTCAACAGTCACAGAAGGACCAAATTTCTTCATAGCCATGTCAAAGTGCTTTCTTTTCACTTCTTTGCTATTAAGATCCTCTCTTAAAGCTAACATTGCAGCTTCTCTACATACTGCCTCAATATCCGCTCCTGTGTAGCCCTCTGTTCTTTCAGCTAATAAAGGCAATGAAATATCCTTGTTTAGAGGCATGTTTTTTGTATGTACCTTGAATATAGACTGCCTTCCTTCCTTTGTAGGAGGCATTACCTTAATCAGCCTGTCAAATCTTCCCGGCCTAAGTATAGCTGGATCAAGCATATCTGGCCTGTTTGTTGCTCCGATGACAACTATCTCATTTAACTCTTCAATTCCATCCATCTCAGCTAGGATTTGATTCAAAACTCTTTCAGTGACTCCTGAACTTCCCAAGTCTCTTCCTCTCCTTCCAGCTAGTGAGTCAATTTCATCGAAAAACACTATGCAAGGAGCAACTTGTCTAGCTCTTTCAAATATCTTTCTTACTCCCTCTTCTGATTTTCCAACCCACATGCTCAATAAACTTGGTCCTTTAATCTGGATAAAGTTAGCTTCAGATTCAGTAGCAACTGCTTTCGCTAACAAAGTCTTTCCAGTTCCCGGAGGCCCATAAATCAAGATTCCTTTAGGTGGCCTTATTCCCATATTCTTAAAAGAATTTGGAAATTTGATTGGCCACTCTACAGCTTCTTTAAGTTCTTGTTTAGCTGTTTCTAATCCTCCAACTTGGTCCCATTTAACATTAGGGCTTTCAACTAAAACCTCACGCATTGCACTAGGTTTGACTAATTTTAGTGCTTCTCTGAAATCCTTGCTAGTTACTTGTAATTTTGATAAAAATTCCTGGCTTAGAGGTTCATCTTCTTTAAGTTTTAAGTCAGGTAATACTCTTCTTAATGAACTCATTGCAGCTTCTTTACATAAAGCAGATACATCTGCCCCAACATATCCATGAGTTATTGCAGCTAGATCTTGTAAAATTACATCTTTAGTTAAGGGCATGTTTCTTGTATGGATCTTTAATACAGCTAGTCTTCCTGCTTTATCAGGAACTGAAATTGATATCTCCCTATCAAATCTTCCTGGTCTTCTTAATGCTTCATCAATAGCATTTGGCCTGTTTGTTGCTCCAATAACAACAATCCTGCCTCTATTTTTCAGGCCATCCATCATTGTTAATAGCTGAGAAACAACTCTTCTTTCAACTTCTCCAAAAGATTCTTCACGTTTAGGTGCTAAAGCATCTATTTCATCTATAAAAATTATTGAAGGAGCATTTTTTTCAGCTTGTTCAAAAATATCTCTTACTTTCTTTTCAGATTCACCATAAAATTTGCTCATAATCTCTGGCCCATTCAATAAAATGAAGTTAGCTTCTGATTCGTTTGCAACTGCTTTCGCTAACAAAGTCTTTCCAGTTCCCGGAGGACCATATAATAAAACACCTTTAGGAGGTTCTATTCCTAGTCTTGTGAAAACTTCAGGATGTTTCAAAGGCAATTCGACCATCTCTCTTATTTTCTTTATCTCTTCATCTAAACCACCAATATCTTCATATGTAACATCAGGAACTCTCTCTTCAATTATTTCAACAGCCTTTGGATTAAGTAATATCTCAGTTGATTCTGTTATGACCACTGGCTGTTTAGGCATTGTTGATGCAACAATGAATTTTGTTGAATCAAATCCTGGAAAATTAATGTTTCCGAAAGCTTCTCCAAAAACATTAAATAAATCTTCAAAACTTGAGGACATTAATTCCTGCCTTCTCTGTACACCACCCATAACAACTAAATCGCCTGCAACAATAGCTCTTCCAAGTAATCCTCCTCTGAATATTTCAGGATCAGCTCTTACCATAATGCCTTTTTGAGCAGGTGCAATAGTTACTTTTTTAGCTTCCTTAATATCAGCCTTAAAAACCTGTACACTCTCACCAATTCCAGTTCTAGCATTTCTTCTGATTATACCATCAATTCTTAAAATGTTCTCACCAACATCAGCAGGATAAGCCTTGTCAACAATAGCTACAGTTTCTCTAGAACCTCTAATAAGTATAACATCTCCAGGCCTTACGCCAAGATTCTTCATTGTATTAGAATCAATTCTAGCTATACCCTTATATGCATCCTCTTGTAAAGCTTCCATAACTTTCAACTTAATTCCTTTTCCGTTTTCTTTTTGTTTTTCTTTTTCTTCTACCATTTTTTAATTATCTTCATCCTCCTCAACTTTGATCCTATGTTTTTTTACTAATTCTTTTTCATTATTCTCTTCTTCTAATTCTTCTGAACCTGGAAAACATAATGAAATCCTTCCAACATCTTCCAAGAACATCTTTATCATCTCGTTCTGCATTTTAGCAAATCTCTGATGCATCTGTTCTTGTTCGCGATGAAAATCGACAATCTCCCTTGGAATCGAAACAGTGTAACTGTTTCCAACCATTCTTAACTTGACTGCGAATGGTTTTTGCCTTAATTGGGTATATTTCTTGTATTCTTCAATATCAGCAGGATGATGAATTATCTTATTGCATTTTTCACATCTCAATGCTCTGATTTTAAAACCGTTCTTCACTAAAACTATCTTTGACATCTTTTTTCCGCATTCACTGCATAAAACTGTCTGATCAAATAAGTCTATCATCAGTTATAGCCCCCATTGAATGAACTATAAGGATTTCCTGATGTCTGATAATCAGGCATCTGTTGTTGTATAGATTGAATTCCGCCGTTCATCCTCTCCATTATGCTGTTATAGTTTTTTGAACACATCTCGCACATTTTTTTGTTTCCTTATGTATATTTTTATGTATACACAGACATGTAGCTACTATTTAAATCTTTCGATCATAAAAAATCTTGATTTATATTCGGGAAAAATCCTTAATTTGACGAGCTTTTTAGAATTTTATCTGTAAATTCCCCTTCTAGAATGATTATGCATCTCATAAACTGCCCGTATCATCTCAGCAACTAGAAGTCTTTGAACATCGGTTTTGGCAGTTGTGCTAACTTTACATATAAAAGCATGCTCAGGAAAAGAAACAACAAGATTCAAGATTCCACCATTTAAAACAGAGTATTCTACAGGGCGTCTTCTTGGAGGAATTCGTTCTGTGCAAACAAGCTTATCTATCCAGGGCAATTCACAAACACGTCTTCTGAATTCTCTAAATGGCTTATACATAAAACTATGATGATCATGATTATTGCCATCTCTCTGAGGAATAGGTATAGTAGAAGCACTAGGCAGTAATCCTAAAAAAGTTTCAAGATAAACTCGAGGATATCTAGAAGTTCCAGAAGTTTCTTCATGTTTCATTTCTAATTCTCTCTGAAGATCTGAAACAATTTTTGTCAGTTCTGTGTTTCTGGCAGATAATAGATTGATTCCATCTTGTAAAATAATCTTATCATTGGTTGCATCACCCAATCTTCTTGCCAATTCTCTTGCCCTATCATAAGCTGCCTTGGTTTGAGCAGTATGTCTAGCTTTGAAAGCATCTAATTCCCTGTCTTTAGCTTCAAAACGTTCTCTCTCAGCTTCATAACCTTGAACAAGAAATCTTAATCCTTCTAACTCGGAATTCATCGATTCTATCTTATCATGTTGCCTTAAATCTCTGTATTTTCCAACAAAATAGTTTTTAACTCTAGTAAAAACTTCAACTATGCTATTCATCAGAAACATAAAAAGATGCGCTTTTTAATACTTATTATTATACATTATATTTATTGTAATTATTAAAAACATTTAAAAATTAAGCTTGTTTCATAAGCAAATGAAAAAAGAGGCAAGAAGAGTCACTATTAGAGCTCCAATCAACAAGAGCCCGAATAATCTCAATCAAGAATCTATTCAAACTCCTAAACACTCGCATGCAGGTTTGATTTTAACAATAATAGTCCTGGCATTTGCATTCATGATATGTTTTTTTATGTTAGTGTCAAGAAGCCAGACAAGCAATGCAAACATCGCAGTAATCCCTATTAATGGGATGATATTATCAGGTTCAACAAATTACTATGATGGAAACACTTACTCTGATGATGTTTCTAGTATAACTAATAATATTATAGAAAACAAGAACATCAAGGCAGTTATTTTTGAAATAAATTCTCCAGGTGGAAGCGCTGTAGGTTCTTCAGAAGTTGCTGATTCAATTAAAAAATTGCGTGATTCAGGAAAATTGACTATTGCTCTTATCAGAGAACAAGGCACATCAGGGGCATACTGGATAGCCACAGCTTGTGATAAGATCTACACTAATCCGTTAGCTATAACAGGTTCAATTGGCGTTCTTGCATCTTATCTTGAATATGGCGATTTGCTTGAAAGATTCAACATAACTTACGAAAGATTGAATGCTGGCCAGTACAAAGATACAATGTCTCCTTATCGGGAATTGACAGATGAAGAAAGGACAATATTAAAATCAAAAATAAACTTGATTTACGAAGCTTTTATAAGGGCAGTTGCAGAAAACAGAAATCTGTCTGAAGCAAACGTAAAAGAACTTGCCACAGGAATATTCTATCTTGGTTCAGAAGCTAAACAACTCGGATTAATTGATGAGCTTGGTTCAAAACAAGATGCTATATCTTACATAGAACAACAGCTGAACATAAAATCAAGAGTAAAAGATTATTCAACTAATTCATTTTTATCTGGATTATATGGGCTCCAGGATCGTTCCTTCTATATGATAGGAAAAGGTCTTGGTGCATCTATATTCAATCAAAATAATCTGAATATTCAAGCTTGATGAAAAGCTTTAAATTTAACTTTTTCTTATAAGAAATATGAAAAAAACAGATAAGAAACCAAAAAAAGAGCTAAAAGAAAAAAAGAAAACTGAAATGATGATCAAGTTCTGTCCGAGATGTGGTTCTACAAAAATTGAAAATTATGGAGGAGAATCTGTATTATTAAGATGTGCTGATTGCAAACTTAATATGTCTTCGTTTCCCGAAACAAGTTCAAAAGAACTAAAGATAATCCAGAAGAATATAAAAAATAACTTGAATAAAAAAGAGCAAGAAGCGCCCATAGATTTTCTTGGAATAGAAAAAAAATGGCAATCTGAATGGGAAAAAGCCCAGATATTCAAGTCAGTTGATGGCAAAGGAAAGAAATGTTATGTTCTGGAGATGTATCCTTATCCTAGCGCATCATTCTTGCATGTCGGTCATGTAAGAAACTTTACAATAGGAGATGTTTATGCTAGATACAAAAGGATGAATGGCTTTAATGTGCTATATCCCATGGGTTATGATTCTTTCGGCCTTCCAGCTGAAACAGCATCTAAAAAAGAGGGAATCCATCCGAGAATATATGCTGAAAATGCAATCAAGAAAATAATGGAATACCAGAAAGCTTCTGGGAATAGTTATGATTGGTCAAGGATTATTGCAAGTCATGAACCAGAATACTATAAGTGGAACCAGTTTTTCTTTTTAAAATTATTTGAAAATGGCTTAGCTTACAGGAAAAAAGCACCTGTAAATTACTGCGAGAATTGCCAGTCTGTCTTGGCAAATGAAGAAGCTGAATCAGGAAAATGTTGGAGATGCGGTAAAGAAGTAATCCAAAAAGAAACAGAACAATGGTTCTTTAAGATAACAAAATATGCAGATCAGTTGCTAGAAGATCTAGAAAAGATAGATTGGAGCGATAAAATAAAGACAATGCAGAGAAATTGGATTGGAAAATCTCAAGGAAGCGAGGTTATATTTGAGGTAAATGGACAAAATTGGCCAATCTTTACAACAAGACCAGACACAATTTACGGAGTTACGTTCATGGTTATTTCAGCATTACATCCTAAATTACTAGAAATAACAACTAAAGAGCAGAAAAAAGCAGTTGAAACTTTCATTAAAAAATGCCAGAAAGCAAAAACTCCAAAAGAAATAGAAGGTTTGGATAAAGAAGGAGTCTTTACAGGAGCATATGCAATAAACCCTATTACTAAAGATAAGGTCCCAGTATGGGCAGGAAATTTTGTTCTTGCAGATTATGGTTCAGGCATGGTTATGGCTGTTCCTTGTCACGATCAACGTGATTTTGAATTTGCCAATAAATACAAAATACCGATGAAACAGGTAATAGCTCCTTTATTCAACCATACATTTGAAAAAGATGCTTATAGGAGCGACAAAAAAACAGAAGAAAGAGAATCAGTGTCAGTTATATTAAAACACTGGAAAGAGGACAAATATTTTTGCTTAGATTGGAAAAAAGCTAAATGGAAAAGCTTTATTTTAGGAGGAATAGATAAAGGCGAGACTTTTGAAGAAACAATTAAAAGGGAAGTAAAAGAAGAATCAGGTTATTCAGATATAAAATCTATAAAAAAATTGGGTTTTGAGCAGCATTCAAGGTTCTATGCAGAGCATAAAGACATAAACCGATACGGAAAATATATTCCATTTATAGTTGAATTGAAATCAGGTAAATATGAAGCACCCTCAACAGAAGAATTGGAAAGACATGAAGGATTTTGGATAGACAAAGATAAGGTTCTAAATTTTATTAATATGGACAATCATAAATATGTTTGGGATATGTACATCAATGGAGAAAGAGCATATACAGAGCATGGAATTCTAATAAATTCAGACAAATTCAATGGTCTGGAATCAAAAAAAGCAATTGAAGAGATAACAAAATATCTAGAAAAACAAAAATTAGGGAAGAAAACAACTAATTATAAGATAAGAGATTGGATGATATCCAGACAAAGATACTGGGGAACTCCAATTCCTATAATTTACTGTGAAAAATGCGGAATAGTTCCAGTTCCTTATGACCAGCTTCCAGTGCTATTGCCTTAGAAAGTTGATTTTAAAGTGTCTGGAAATCCACTTTCATATAACAAAGATTTCATAAACACAGAATGTCCTAGATGCAATGGAAAAGCAAAAAGAGAAACAGATACACTAGGCGGATTTATGGATTCTTCGTGGTATTTCTTGAGATACTGTGACAATAAAAACAGAGAAAAACCATTTGATTCAAAAAAAGTTGATTACTGGCTCCCAGTTGATCAATATATAGGTGGAATAGAACACGCTGTTGGCCATCTTATGTATGCAAGATTCTTGACTAAATTCCTTAAAGACATAAAGATGCTTAATTTTGACGAGCCATTCACTAAACTATTCAATCAGGGAATTGTCTATAAAGATGGCTACAAAATGTCAAAAAGCCATGGAAATGTTGTTTTCCAGACAGATATATCTGAAAAATATGGCATTGACACAGCCAGATTATTCTTGATGTTTGTTTCATCTCCAGATAAACAAATGGAGTGGACAAGTGAAGGAGTAGAAGGCAGTTTCAGGATAATCAATAGGCTAATAAGATTAAAAGAAAAGATAAAAAATGAAACAAAACCTATACAAGAGAACAAGATTCATTCAACAATAAAGAAAGTTTCTGAAAACATTGAAAATTTTGAATATCCTAAGGCCATAATACCTATGACAGATTGCCTGGATTCATTATCTGAATCGATTTCTAAGAAGAATTATGAAATTCTCTTAAAATTATTCCATCCTTTTTGTCCGCATATTACAGAAGAATTATGGCATGACTTAGGAAATAAGACATTTATTTCCCTTGAAAAATGGCCTAAGGTTGATAATTCAAAGATAAATGAAAATCTAGAAAAGCAAGAGCAAGCAATTGAAAAGACAATTCAGGATATCAATAACATAATCAAAATTATGAAAGAAAAGAAACAGGCTCCAAAAAAAGTTTATCTTTACACAATTCCAAATGAACTTAACACTTACAAAGACAATCTCCCTAAACTTCAAAAATCTATAAACATCCCTATTTCTCTTTTTGCAGTCAATGATAAGAACAAATTTGACCCTCAAAATAAGGCTGGAAAAGCAAAACCTGGTAAGCCAGCTATATATCTAGAGTAATCAATTTTTCATCCCTAACTCTTTCTTGATATAACTTTCAATAACTTTTGACATAACTTTATTATTTTTTTTGCAATACTCTTTGAATTTTCTTAATAATCTTGAATCTATTGTAAAATTTGCTCTCTCCTTTCTAGCCAATTTTGGAAGTTTCTTTGTTCTCTCAAATTCCATTAATGCTTCAAACATATCCGGATTTTGTTTTATAACTTTTTTCGCAGTTTTCAAAAACTTTTTATCGTCTTCGATTTCTTTATTCTTCTGTGGCATTTTTTATTAATTCTATTATTTCATTTAAGCTAGTTATATTTTTCTTGAGTATTTTTATTATCAATTTATTCACACTATCGATATTACAATGTAGATTCTCCATTTCAAGCCAAGCGACAACAACTGCGGCAGCAGTTCTCTTATTTCCATCTTCGAAGATATGATCAATTAATATCGCCCTCACTAATATAGCCAAAGACTTCAGCCAATTATCTGATTTCCTAGCTGTATTTATTGCAAAGTCTAAGCTTCCTTCATTTACAACATGTCCGTTATCAAATTCTTCATTTATGCTTATTATTGATTTTTTGCTTAATAACATAGAAAATTCTAGTTTTTTGAGTTTATAAACTTTATTATTTTTATACACACTCGTGTGTATAAATTTAGGTAGACCAATAATATTTTTGTCACTTTCTAGTAACACAAAGCGAAAGCTTTATAAACCTTCTAGACATAGTTTATACATAGAATATGTATATACTTTCCAAAGGGAAAGGAGGAAGAGGTGATTGGAGACTTGAATGAAAAACAATCCCAATCAAAATAAAGAAAAGAAGTTCATTATTACAAAAAGAATAGCAAAACATGGTTCTCAATCTATTATTGTTATCCCGCGAATTCTAGAATCTCATCTTAAGCCAGGCACAGTAGCTGAAGTCACAATCAACGTAATTCAAACAGAGATAAGTCCAGGAGGCAAAGATGGCAGTTGCAACTAGAGAAATAGAACAAGGAAGAAATGGAAAGGGCTTAGCAGGATTTTTATCTAGACTCTTATCAAAACGAGAAGTGCTTGACAAAATAGAAAAACCAGTAAAAGAAAAGCTTCCCCAAGTATCTGAAATCCTTTCTGAATATGAAATTCAGCAATTAAAAGAAAAAGGTTATACTCCAGGAGAAGTAATAGGCCAGGGAAATACAAGATATGTCATAAGAGCAGTTTATCAGGCAAGAGATTTCAAGACCTATACTAAATATTTAGCAACTCTAGTAGATGCTATAGAAGGAGAGTAAAATGACATTTCGAAAAGGTCAGCACGTAGTAATTGGAAAAGCATTAGGAGAAAGAAGAGGATATGACCCCGGAACATATTATCATGGTGGGGGTTTAAGGCAAGTGCCTCTAGGAGCAAAAGCAGTCATAGATTATATTGATGGAGAAGATAAAATACATCTAGTCTTTGAAGATAAAAAATCTATCTTTTTATTAACAATAATATTTATAAAACCCTAAACTCTAAAAGTTAAATCAAAAAACAGGTAAATTAGATTTTTAAAAATGGGAACTGAAAAGATAAAGATTGCAATGATGACTGCAGCTTCTAAAGCCCTTGATTATAAAAAAATAAATCCTAAGGCAGATCCTGAAGAGGTTTTACAATTTATAATGAAAGAGCTTAGAGCTAAGGGGCAAGAAAAGATAGGTGCTATGGCTGCTGCTAGCAAAGCCTTGAACTATCTTGATGATTCATCATTAAGTCACAAACAGATTATGCAAAAAGTTATGAACGATTCTGAAGAGATCTTGATGACTATGGCAATAGACTAATCAAACAAACGTAAAAAGAGACAAAAAGTGCTCAAAATAAGGCTTAAAAAAACCGATTAACTTTAAGGGATAAAATTAAGATATAGACTTTATATCCTGAATATAAGCCATAAACATAGCTTTAAAAATCACTTAAACTTTAATGCTCATGGCATCTTATTGCAAAAGGTGCGGCAATGTCTTATTTGATGGTTTATGCAGATATTGTGGCAAAGACCATGAAAGAAGACCAGTAGAAGAGGCAACAGGGCATTTGAAAAGGAAGATAAAAAAGCATTTCCATTTGCCGCATATAAGCAAGGTCATAATAGTTGTATTGATTGTAGCGTTAGCTGTAATTGTCTCTTACTTGTTATTCTCAAAAGAAATTGACCAAACTCTATATAAAGCAACATCTCAAGAGAAAAACCAGATCATCCAAGACCAGATTTCAGGCCAAGCAACTCAAGTCAAGGAATTTCTTAACATAAAGCCCCAATTAAGTGTATTTCATCAGATGGTAAGTAAATTTGACTTTGAAAGAGGATGTTTTGGTAGAGTCAATGGCGGTGTAACAAACAAAGGAACAGATGATGCACTAAATATAATAGTCACTTGTACAACACAATCAGGAGTCACAGTCCAGCAGAATATTGGTTATATAGCAGCTGGAAAGACCGAGCTTTTTGAGATTTTCCTAAATTATGACTGTTCAATTGTTCAAAAAGAGGAGTGCAGCGCAACTTGTTCAAATTGCTAAAAATACGAATAAAAAATGCCAGAAAAGGAAAAAAAAGAAGAAAAACCTAAAGTCAAAATTCTAGACTTTTCTATGATAATCATGATAATATGCTTAGCATTCATCTTTTCATTAACTATTTTAAACAAGACAAATGTTCTCTCTGCATCAATCTCAGTGCCATTGATGATCGTTTTCTTCGCAATCATGCTCATCTTCTTGATAAAATCAATTAAGAAAAACAAAGAAGTTAAAGATAATTTAGTCAAAGAACAAAGCGCAGAACACTAATTAAGCGCATAAGAGTCTAATTTAACTTATTGAGAATAAAGTGTTAAGGTTAAGAACAATTTCATTTTGTCTCAATATAACTTACAAATTCAACGCATCTACTCTAGAACAGCTTTTATCCTTCTAACACCAGCTGCAACTGCTTCTTCCTTCAATATCTTGAATTTTCCAAGAGATTTTATATTCTCAACATGAGGTCCTGCACAGATCTCACAAGAAAACGGCTTTCCGTCTTTTCCGCATATCATATAAACAGAAACCTTGCTTCCATACCTATCCTTAAAAACAGCCTGTGCCCCTAATCTGATGGCAGCATCAACACTCATCTCTTTTCTTTGTACATCCAATCCTTCTTTTATTTTTTTATTGACAATATCTTCAACATGTTTTAGCTCTTCTTGAGTCAATTTTCTTTCGAAATTAAAGTCAAATCTTAATCTGTCAGCAGTTATATTTGAACCACGTTGTTTTATTTCAACTCCAAGAACCTCTCTTAATGCCTGATTCAATAGATGGGTAGCAGTGTGCAATTTAGTAGTCTCTCCAGAATTATCCTGCAAACCTGACTTGAATTTTCCTTGTGTAGAATGTCTTGACAAATCCTGATGTATTCTTAATTCTTCTAAGAAAGCCTTTTCATCTATCTTGATTCCATGTTCTAAACAAAGATCCTTAGTTATCTCAAAAGGAAATCCAAAACTCTGATACAATAAGAAAGCATCTTGTCCTGAAAAAGTTTTTCCCTTATGTTCCTTAAGCATTTTTTCAAATTCATGAATTCCGTTATCTAAGGCCTCCCTGAATTTTAATTCTTCTTTCTCAATTTCTTCTAAAATGAACTTTTCAGATTGTTTGAATTCTGGATAGCTCTCCCTGTAATAATCAATAACAATCTGAGCTAGCCTCTTGCAAAAATTTCCTTCAACATTCAACATTCTAGAAAATCTTATAGCTCTCCTAATAAGCCTCCTCAAAACATATCCCTGTTCAAGATTGCTAGGAACAATGCTCTCATTTAAGATAAAAACCGAAGCCCTTATATGGTCTGCTATTATTCTAATTGCCCTAGTATGTTCCTGATTAAATCCATATTTCTTTTCAGATAAGTAACAAATTTCATTAATTAAACCTGAAAAGATTTCAGTCAAGTAATTATCTTTAAATCCATTTAATACAGCTAGTGTTCTTTCAACACCCATGCCTGTATCTATAACTTTCTTATCAATAGGAACAAACTTTCCATCTTCTGTTTTTCTGTATTGAACAAAAACATCATTCCATATTTCACACCACTCTTTCTCGTTTTTCTCAGGATTAAATATTTTAGGTTTTCCAACGCCAGTAAAATAATACATCTCTGTATCGGGCCCACATGGTCCGGTCTTTCCAGCAGGTCCCCACCAGTTCTTGTCTTTTCCTAAAAACACTATCTGTTTCTCAGAAATGCCCAGATTCTTCCAAATTTCAGCAGATTCTTCATCTTTAGGAGCATCATCGTCTCCTTTAAAACATGAAACGCATAATTTTTCACCAGATATTTTTAAAACTTCAGTCAAGAATTCATGGCTCATCTTAATAGCTTCTGGTTTCCAGTAATCGTTCAAAGACCAATTTCCGAGCATCTCAAAAAAAGTGTGATGAATAGCATCTCCGACTTCCTCGATATCTCCTGTTCTCATGCATCTCTGTACTGAAACAAGCCTATTTCCCAGAGGATGCTTCTGTCCAAGAATATAAGGTACTAGAGGATGCATTCCTGCTGTTGTAAACAAAATAGTAGGATCATTCTCAGGGATTAAAGAAGCATTAGGCAAGATTGCATGTTTCTTTAGCTTAAAAAAGTTCAAGTATTCTGAAATCAACTCTTTTCTTGTTATTTTTGCCATACAAACTTAATCAAATCACATTTTTAAAAGTTTTTAAAAAAGTATTTAAACCAATAGTTTCTTATCAAAAATTGAAAATGATACCCAATATATCATTAGTTAGACCAAGACCAAGAGAATACGAACCTATGACTGGTGAAAAAGCTAGACAATTATTCTCAGGATTATCTTTTGGACAGCCAAGAGCAGAAGTTTCTTCTTGTTATTACATATTTGGATTTAGTCTATTAAGAGGAGGTTATGAATCTAGGGTTGTCACAATACAACAGATGATAGAAGAAATGCAACAGTTACCTGAAACAACTGGCCAGTATTCACAAAACAGAGGTCCAAGAGGTACAACACATAAATTTAGAC
>Ga0233422_10000517_pt1 | contig 19018 bp, 13 predicted proteins | sample Watercolumn_Mata_2_FD_182724 | JGI IMG/M metagenome (GOLD analysis project Ga0233422, IMG submission 182724) | Freshwater microbial communities from Lake Matano, South Sulawesi, Indonesia - Watercolumn_Matano_2014_110_MG | ecosystem: Environmental > Aquatic > Freshwater > Lake | place...
TGAGGGGAATGCACGGTACAGTTCATAAAGCATGGCATGGTCCGCATCCACTGCGATCACATGTCTGTCCCCGTCCGAGTCCGCCCCGCCTTCGACGGCTGCATCGAGCGGGATCGGGAAGGGACCGGGATCGCTTTCATCCCCGTAGGCCGTATAGGCGACCGGCATAGGCGGTTCCCCCGCATGGACCACGACATAGGGGATGCCGATGGGAGCGCCTTCCCAGACAGTGCCGAAATCCGGGTGCAGATGGCCGCTTCCCCCCATGCTTTCGATGTAATGATCCGAAAGGGGATGGACGGCATGGGAGCTGATATCCCAGTTCCAGGGGTTGTCAGGCGGAAAGACTTGCAGGCCGCCGATGTCCGGGGATTCGGCTGCGGGAAGGGTGATGCATGTGAAGGCGGTGATCAGGATGCATGTCTCGAGTGTTTTCATGTCAATCCTCTTCGACGGTAAAATTTAGAGCGGGTTCCGGATTCAGCCGCTTTTTTGCACGAAGAACCGCCTCCGGGAAATGCTTCGGACAAGATGCCGTACAGGCTGCAGCCGGTTTTGAGACGGCTGCCTGAAGCCGGTGCTCCGAGCGGATGCTGTTCAATCCGTCCGCCGGTATGCCCCGACAGCCGCTCCAGTTTTTCCCTGCGTTCCGAGATGATCCGCGGCTTCCTTTGGAAGAAGGCCCGCGGCCGAAGATCCCGGGAAGGTTTTCAATGTCTGATAATTTCCCAGTTCAGGGCTCTTGAACACGGCGCCCTCCATCCGGTCGAGCCAAAGCCCGTGCGCCTCGAATCCCGGACAGGCGTTTCTCAGTTCATCCAGGGATGTCCATGCGGACTGGCAGGCCTCGTTGGCCGCCGGGCTCCAAAGGATCAGCGGCTCTGCGGCGGACCCCGCATGCCTGACGTAGGCATTGTGGTCCATCCGTTTCAACAAGGGCTTCGTCAGCTTTTCGCACAGCGAGGGGGGCTGCCAGACTGCGAGAAGCGGCCGCTTGATCCCTTCCCCGCCTGCAAGCAGGTTGTTGATCATCACGTGGCCGTCCCTCGCGTCCACGTCCGGCCCGGTGCTTGCATGCCATCCAAAGTGGTCGCCTGCAGCCACCCTGGCGTTGCGGCCGATGCACACGGCGCTGTTCACCAGCGTGTTCTGGGCGATCACCACGTTTGAGCTGTTAAGAACGAATATTCCGTGGTCGCAATCGACGAAGACGTTCCCCGCGCATACCGCACCCCTGGAAATTTCGAAGAAGAACCCGCTGTCACTCGGCCAGAGGTTTCCTGAGGGGAAAGGCCGGTCGATGCGGCCGACGCCCTCAACCCGGTTGTTCACGAAAACGCCGTCCCTGTTTCCGACATCGTACCAGATGCCGTTCGAGTTCGGAAGGTCCGTGACCAGGTTGTCTCTGCAGGTGACGCGGTTGGACTGGTTGAAGATCTTGACTGCAGCCGGATAGTAGCCGGTGATGTTCTCCATGTTGTTGCGCATGAAGATGTTCTTTTCCAGCAGCACGTCGGACGAGGCGATGATGTAGATGCCCTCTGTGCTGGTGTCGCTCACCCTGCAGTGCCGTATCGTCAGGCGGTCGCCCCTGAGGTAGGCAGCAACGCGGGAGCAGAACGAAATCGTGCAGTGCTCCAGTGTCGTGCCCGTAACTTCTTTGCCGTACCCGGACTCGTCGGAAACGCCTTCCGGTTCCGTCCCCTCCATCTCGAGCGCCCGGTACGCGTACTGGGTGAACGTGATGCCCCTGATCACGGGCCCTTTCCGGTCCGGCTTCCTGCCGCGGACTTCATGGGTCGTCCGCCTGAGCGCGATGTCAAAGGCCGTGATCTCCACCAGCCTGTCCGCCGGATCCGTTCCGATGTAAACCAGCCCCGCCTCGTAATCGATGTAGAACGAATGCGCGTCGACCTCGCCCTCCCAGCCCGCGGATTGCAGGAACTTGCCGTCCACGAACACCATGTCGTTGTTGAAACGGTGCAGCGGGGTTTTCTTGCCCTCGCGGCTCCGCATCCACCAGTCTGCGGGCCTGGAGGGGAACAGGCGGGACCACGGAGCGGTCCACAATCCGTTGCCGAGGTTTTTCCAATCAGAGGCAACGAAGGTCCCCTTCAGGACAGGCTGCTCATCCGCGTAGGGCTGCAGGGTGATGCCCTGGTTGATCACCAGATTGCCTGTGCGGTACACGCCGCCGCGCAGGATGATCGCGTCTCCGGCAGCCGCGCGTTCGATCGCGGACTCCAGGGTGGCTGGATCTGTTATCGTTTTCCCGGGCGAATCGGCCTTGCCGTCCGGAGCCGTGTAGAGGATGCTGCCTGCCCCTTTCGGGATGTCCCAGGTCATGCGCAAAGGGCCGTACGGCCCGCCGGAGGGCTGTCCGGAAAGGGGGGCTGCAGCCAGGATGCAGAGGAGGATGAACCGGTACAGGCCGGATTCGGCGTATGGATGAGCGGGGTTGATGTTCATGGGAGAGGTCCTTTCTGAAGGATCGCTTGATAAAACCGGCAGGGGACTGCGACGCGCCTGACAGATGCGTCGCATCCGCCGGAATTGAAGCTCCCGTCCGCACGCTGCGGGGTAAGCGAGCACTGAAAGATTCAAAAATCGTTCATCCGCAACGGGCGTATCCGCATGGTCTCAGCCGTACGGGGACGCTGCAGGTCCTTCCGGAATTGTTTGATACAGCCCTGATCCGAAAGCCCTCACCCCGGCCCGCTCCCGAGAAGGGGAGAAGGAGATGGATCCCCTGGCTATTTGGACCGCCACATGGATTCACCACGACCCGGATGATCCGCCCCCTCCCGAGGATCCTCCTCCGCCGGAGAAGCTGGACCCGCCCGAAGAACTCGAACCGCCCGAACTCCACGAGCTGCCGGACCCGCCGGATCTCAGCGTGAAACCGCCGATGGTGGCGGTACCCTTGGATTTCAGATCTTTCGCAGCCTTTTTGTACCAATCGGTTTTTTTCAGGAACAGTTTGGCAATGGGGAAACCGACCAGATAGGTGACGAGGCAGGCCAAAGCCCCCTTGAAACCCACCACGATGATCGGGAACATGGCCCAGAAGGGGATTAGGAAGAAGTACAGGAACCAGCCGACTCCGGGGGTCAGAATGCCCATGGCTGTAAAAAGGCCGATGATTCCGAAAATGAAGGCGCCGAACAGGATGCGCATATGGATGGGGAGATCGGGTTCTTCGATATGCGTGGAACTTGATTTCCCCGATGAGCCGCCTTCCCCTGCCGCGAGCTCGCTTGCGCTTCCGCCTTCCAGAATCCCGACAACGGCGCGGGTCCCGGCCGCGATCCCGCCGTTATAATCGCCTTCCTTGAACCTTGGCGTCATTTTGTTCCGGATGATGTCGCCCGCCAGGCCGTCCGGCAGTACGGCCTCCAGGCCGTAGCCCACCTCGATGCGCATGCGCCTGTCGTTCGGAGCGACGAGGATGAGGATGCCGTTGTCCTTCTCCTTTTCGCCGAGTTTCCATTCATTGAAAACGCGGTAGGCGAAATCCTCCACGCTCTCCCCGTCGAGCGACGGGACCGTGAGGATCGCGACCTGGTTTCCCGTGCTGTCCTCGTGGGCCTTGAGCAGTTCAGTCAGGGATCGGTGCGTCTCCGCCGAAAGGATCTTCGCGTTGTCCGTGACCCGGCCCGTCAAGTAGGGGACATCCGCCGCAAGGCAGGCGGATACAGCCAGAAGAAGGACCGGGAGGAGGAAATGATGGATCAGCCTTTTCATACGCCTTTCTCCTCAATGATTTGGTCCGGCAGTTCGTTCCTGCCTGTTCGGGAAGGCCCGCCCTTTGCGGAGGGTTCGAGGGCCTCGATCAGCCGGTCCAGGCCGGTTTCCAGTGCCCGGGTCCATTTGCCGTCCGCAAGGAAGGGCTTCATGGCCGCGATGGCAGCCCGCGTTTCGCCGCCTCCCAGCCTGGAATCGAGTCCCTTGTCCGGCAGGACGATTACCCTGCGTTCGAAAAGGCTGACCAGGATCAGCAGCCCGGTGCGGCCCGCGGTGGCGGACAGCTCCTTGCGGAGGAACAATGATTCCGCGTATTGCTGCACCTCGGTTTCCGCCCTGTGGCCTGCGAGGAAGAGCTTCGCGAAACCGGGGAACAGCACAGTCAGGAGCGCGGGCAACGCGCCTGCCCCGAGTATCGCAGCCACCTGGATCAAGAGCGCAGACCGGGACGGCCATGCGCTCGAGAACGCGTCTGCGAGAACCACGGCAAGCCCGGCCAGGGATGCACCCAGCGCAAAGGCGATCCAGGGGAGTTCCGCATACACGTCGCTGCGCCTGACCACGGCCAGTACGATCTGTGCGCCTGTCCGTTTTTCCGCATCGGCGATGCGCTCTTGCAGCCTGTTGCGGTCCTGAGAGGAGAGAATGGGTTTCATAGGCGTTGACCTCGTGATGGGAGTTATGGGATGATTTGAAGCTCACCAATGCTGTCCCGCCGCTTTTAATGGCGGGCAGGCCAGGCAACGAGCTGCCGGGGAGCTTTAATGACTTTTACGCTTTCTCCGGATCCTATAAGCTGCCATGGGCTCTTCAATATGAAATCCCATTCTTCGTTTCGGTGGAACGGTGTGAGGCGCCATCAAATGCCGGATGGCCTCGAATATGGTTCGGATGTCCGCATCCTGCCTTTCGATTTTCATCTCAAGTTGACGGAGACGCAACGCCAGTTCCTGATGAGAGGAGAGCAATTCCCGCAGCCTTACGAATACGCGCATGATCTGTACATTGACTTTAACGGCGCGGCTGCTGTGCAGGACACCGGATAGCATCGCAACACCTTGTTCCGTGAAGGCGAAGGGTAGATACCGAATACCGCCCCAACTTGAGGCGCCAAATTGACTCCTCAAGTTTTGCCATTCGGAAAAGCTCAGCTCAAAACAAAAATCTTCGGGGAACCGGTCGCGATTGCGGCGCACGGCGCGCTTGAGGAGCTTGGTATCAACATTATACATTTCAGCCAGGTGAAAATCCATCATAATCTTTTCGCCGCGCACTAAAAAGATACGCTGTTCAACGAGTTCCAGAGAGACCAAATAATCCTTATCCATCCTGCTTTACCTTTTTCAATTCCGGCTGCAAATGCTGACAAATTCACTTCATCCGGACCAGCGCATACCCCGCGCCAGGCATCTCTGCACCAAGTCCGTCCGGCTCCGCGGTCAAACGGCATCCGTTTCCTCCAAACATAATTTTTATTTTATTGACCGGCACATCCGTACGGATCCGAGCTGTCACGGGCTGGAATGACAGATTGGCCAGCACCAGGAACGGGGGGCTTCCCGGCCTCGTCCAGAGAGCGGTGAACACATCTTTTGAATCGGTTTCGGCGGATCTCAGGGAGCATGAGTATCCCTGCAATCCCTTCCGCAGCCGCATCAGGTCCCTGTAGAACGATTCCTTGCCCTCCAGCTCCCTGTGCCAGACGAACGGGATGCCGCCGGACAAGGCATGCACGAAACGAACCGCATCCCCCATGGGATTGGTCCTTGCCTCTTCGACCATGCCCTGTATATCGTGATTGGCGAAGAAAACGGCCCTGACCGTGCCCTGCGGCCTCGCATCCCCGGCGTCCGCAAGGGACCTGGCCCATTCTCCCCCTCTCAGCAGAGGCCTTCCCTTCAGCCATCCCTCGTTCACGGGTTTGAGCAGCCATCCGTTTTCATAGGTTCCGTCCGCAGCCCTCTGGAAAATGGGGCCCCAGACCTCGCTCAGGAGGATGAAGTCCTTTTTGACTGTGCGTACCGCATCCCTCAATTCCTCGAAAAGCCGCACCCCCCCGAACATGGTCTGCCAGGCGGGCCGAGGATTGGACGGATCGAAATGGGGCTCCTTCCAGTGCATGGCGTCCATCCGGAATCCGTCTATGTCGAACGTCCTGATGTTCCAGAGCGCCCATTCGATTGCGAATTTCCTGTATCCGGGATTCCCCCAGTCGCAGGAATACGTCCCGGTTTCCGCAGGCTCGCCCGGCCCGGGGCCCCAGCCGTGCGAGGCGAAAGGGCGGCCGAGTTCGTCGCGCACCAGCCAGTCCGGATGTTCGCGGACAAAGGGGCTGCGCACGCCGATGCCCTGGGGGATCAGGTCGAAAAAGACCTTGAGGCCCTCGCGGTGCGCAGCGCGGACGAAGGACTGCATGTCCTTCACGGTGCCGACACCCCACGGATTGGCGAGAGGATCCTCCTGTGTTCCGGAGGACCAGCGGATTTTCTGGTCCTCCGTGGGTGTTTTCTGATCGAGCTCGAAATGATCGAGCAGCGCGTACACGTTTCCCTGGTTCTTCCACACGGGCATCAGATACAGGACGTCGAATCCGAGGTCCCGTATCCATCCGATGCGCCTTTCCCAGTCGCGCACGGGCCTCGGATCGATCTGCAGCAGGCGGGCGTCCTTCAGCCAGCCGGGCGTTTCCGGGAAGGAAACCAGGTTCCTTCCGTAGGCCAGGTGCCGGAACCGGGTGAGATGATCCGCCCAGGATCCTTTGGTCAGTAGGACATGATGGCCTGAGGCAGTGATGGATTCACCGGGTTTCACCCATGCTGCGAGCTGCAGCCGATGCCCGATGTCGAGTGTTTCACCTTTTCCATCGAGGGTTGGAAAAACCGTTGCGATTTCGCTGTACAACCATGCGGAGAGGATGCGTCCCAGCGCCGGGTTCTCGATTGCGATCAGGCCGGATGTCTGGTCCGGGGCGGACTCGAGCCAGCCCTGCGGGTAGGAGGGATCCGGCTGACGTGCCGAGGCATCGAGAGGTTTTTCCGCGCATTCCCGATACGGGCTGTCGGGGGCGAGGATTTGGCCCGGCGCCTGCACGCGGCATTCCCGGGCCTGTCCGATGACCGGGGAGGGGAGGTTGAACCGTACTTCCGTGAGTTTTCTTCTTTCCCCCGCCGTTGCCTCAATGAGGACGCTCTGGCTCAGAACCGGTTCCATGGAATCCAGTTCCGCATGATGGATGACGCGGATGCCGTCCTTTTCGTATTCGATGTCCAATGACCTCTGATCCGCCGAAGCACGGGCCGATTTCGCCCGCCTCGTACCGGTCCCGAGTACGGGTTTCCCGTCCACCACGCATTCTACGGCAGGTCCCGGTAACCGGATGATGTTCTCGGCATCCGGTTCCATGAAACGGAGGGTTGTCCAGTCGCCGGTAGCCGGATCGAATGCAACGGTTATTTTACCATTCGATATTTCCATGAACCGGTTCCCTCCGCATTCCACGCATACGGCGAGAAAAGCCTGGATGAAAAACGCGGAGATGAGCACTCCCTTGTTCATGCGGACGCTGTTTCTCATTCCCGCGTCCTCCGCGGGGACGCAATCAACGGATTCCTGTTTTCCCATTGCCACCCTGTCGGATTGAACGAGATCATCGCGGAGCCGGGCCTGAATGGGTGCCTGTCAGGCCTGATAAATCTGTATCAGGTTTCCGCAGCAATCTTCCAGAACGGCATATGTGTAAGTCCCGGACTGAATCGGTTCCTGTGTGAACCGGACCCCAAGGCTTTTCAAGCGTTCGAATTCGCGGCGTACGTCGTCCGTCTGGAAAGCGGTGATCGGGATGCCGTCTCTGGCCAGGGCGGCCTTGAGAGCCTTCATCTCGGGATAATCGGCATTCGGCTCAAGGACCAGTTCCGTTCCGTCCGGTTCCTCCGGGGACACCACGGTCAGCCACCGCGCATCGCCCACCGGGAAGTCCGTTTTCTTGATGAAACCCAGGACCCGGGTGTAGAAGTCCAGGGCCTTTTCCTGGTCTCCCACGGACACACTGCTCAATCTGATTTTCATGTTTCCTCTATTTTCTCCGGGAAGGATCATGTTAAAAAATTATCTTAATCGCATGAGAATGTCAAGCCGGATTTTGGGAATCCGGGAAGACAGCAGCTTTTCTCTGCCCGCCCTGCGGCCTCTGATCACATGAACAGGATCCCGGGTTTCCCCGGTAGGGCGGCCGCAATGGCGGGTTTTTCCCGCATTCCCGGAAAGACTCGTCGGTCCTCCGTTCGGGCTCCAGGCGCAACGCCTGCGGGCAATCGCGAATCTGCGTTTCCAAATCCGCGCGCAGCACCCTTTTCACCCAGCGCGCGAATCCCTTGCGAACATGCACAGCTCGGTTGTGACGTAAATGCAATTTCTTAATAGAAAGATCTTGACAATGAAACGAAAAAGGATTATCTTAGTTTCGAAAGATAATGAAAGTAAAAATTCATGATGGATAAAGAATTGAAAGGGAAAACCAGTTTCATGTCAATTACAGTTGACAGACGCAACGAAATCGTAAGCCTGGTGAATGAAAAAGGAAGGGCCAAGGTTGAAGAGCTGAGCCAATATTTCAATGTTTCCGCCGTCACTATTCGCAATGACCTGAATTACCTCGAGGAACGCGGATTAATTCACAGGGCTTACGGAGGGGCGCTGACCCGCAAGGAAGTGGCTTTTGATCCGACTCTCACTGAAAAAGCCAGGCTGCATGCGGAAGAAAAAAAACGGATCGGCGCCAGAGCCGCAACGATGGTCTTTGACGGCGACTCCATCGTACTCGATTCGGGTACGACTACACTCGAGATCGCCAAAGCCATCAGAGAGCGCAAGGATTTAACGGTGATGACCAATGCGATCAACATTGCCACCGAACTGGCGGGCCTGCCGGATGTCACCGTCATGCTCACCGGCGGAACGCTTCGGGAAAGGTCCTTCTCGCTGGTCGGCCCCTTTGCCGAATCCGCATTGAAAGCCTTTTATTTCGACAAACTTTTTTTGGGTGTGGATGGCTTCGACATTGAGTTCGGCCTCACCACCCCGAATATTCTCGAAGCTCAGTTGAACCGCGTGATGATTGAAGTGTCTCGTGAAACTGTGGTTGTCGTCGATTCAAGCAAATTCGGGAAAAGAAGCCTGTCCCTGATCGCCCCATTGGACAGGGTCCAATCCATCATCACCGATTCGGGCGTCCCCGAGGAGTACCGGAAAATTCTGGAGCAAAAACGGATCCAGACAATCGTGGTGTGACGAGGAGGCAGCATGCGGGTAGGCGCTACATTCAAGGAAATACTGTCGCAGCCTGAAACGTGGGAGTCCGTTCTGGCTGGCAACTCTGGTTCAGGCAGCGCATTCACAACCCTTTCGGCGCTTTGTTCAAAAAAAGAAACGGCATTCGTGGGATGCGGAACGTCCTATTATGCCTCATTGAGCGCAGCGAGCGTCTTCACCCGCATCACCGGCATGAAAAGCAGGGCCTGTCCGGCCTCGGACATCCTCTTCTATCCAGACAGCGCGTTTCAAAATCCGGCCGCGGATTATTTTGGCATCGTCATCTCAAGGTCCGGGACTACAAGCGAAGCGATTCTCGCGGCCCGGAAAATGAAGGTGGAATTGGGGATACCGACCTGCGCGGTGAGCTGCCGGCCGGACAGCGAATTGGTACAAGTCTGCGACCATGCCCTGCTGGCCGAATCTGCGGATGAAAAAAGCGTCGTCATGACCCGCTCCTTCACCAGCCTGCTGCTGACGATCCAGCGACTCGCAGCCGCAACCTCTCAAAACGGGCGGTATGCGCAGGAATTGGAAACGCTGCCCCGGCTGGGAAGAAAGATCCTTGAAGAGGCCGGAACGCTTGCCCCTGTGATTATCCGAGACCGCAACTGGTCGTCGTTCGTTTACCTTGGCCAGGGCCCCTATTACGGCCTCGCATGCGAGGCCATGTTGAAGATGAAGGAAATGTCTCTTTCAGTATCCGAGGCGTACCATACGCTGGAATATCGGCACGGCCCCATGTCCGTGGTGAACGACCGGATGCTCATCACCTTTTTCATCTCCGACAAAGGCGCAAATGAGGAAACAGTCCTCCTGAGGGAAATGAAAAAGCTGGGGGCAAAAACCCTGACGATTTGCGAAAACGGCGGGGGTGGAATCAGAGAATTGTCCGATTACATCATTGAAATGAATTCGGGTCTTTCCGATTCGGCGCGTCTGATCCTCTGCGTGCCGATCATACAGCTGCTGGCTTTTCATCAGGCGCGCGCAAAGGACATTGACCCCGATCATCCCAAAAATCTGTCTCAGGTGGTTCGTCTCTCATCATTTGCATAGGGAGGAGCTTTTCGATGGCGAAATTCGACGTGATTGTCGTGGGCGAATTGAACGCGGACCTGATTCTCCAGGACATTCAGTCCTTCCCGGAAATCGGCAAGGAGAAGCTCGCCAAAAACATGACGCTGACCATGGGCAGCGCATCCGCCATTCTCGCCGCCAATATCGCGAGGCTGGGATTGAAGGTCGGATTCATCGGCAAATTGGGGCGGGATCAGCTGGGAAAAATCGTCACCGACACGCTGAAGGAAAAGAAGGTGGATTGCGCTGGCATCAAGGAAGACAAGAGCGTACAAACCGGCCTTACCGTCGTTCTGTCATTCCCGAAAGATTATGCCATGCTCACCTACATGGGCGCCATGGACTCTTTCTCGCTTTCGGACGTGGATTTCGAATACCTGAAGAAGGCCAGGCACATGCACTTTTCGTCGTTCTACCTGCAGCCCAAAATGCGGTCGCACGGCGCCGAGCTGTTCGCCAGGGCCAAGCAGCTGGGGTTGAGCACGTCCCTCGATCCCGGATGGGATCCCCAGGAAAAATGGTCGGACATCCTGCCCGTGTTGCGGTACGTGGACATCTTCCTGCCGAACGAGCAGGAAATGGCTCATATCGGGGGTGCTCCGACCTTCGAGGAATCCCTGAAGAATCTGGAGGCCACGGTTCCCATCATCGTCGTGAAACGCGGAAGCCAGGGCGCACTTTGCCGCAACAAGGGGCAGACTATCAGCGTGGGCGCCTACAAGATCACGCCTGTCGACACCACGGGTGCGGGCGACAGTTTCAATTCGGGCTTCCTCTACCGGTGGCTGAAGAGCGGGAATCTTCACATTTGCATGAAGTACGGCGCTGCTTGCGGCGCCATTGCCACTACCAAAATGGGCGGCGCAACGGCTTCCCCTTCCCTTGAAGAATTGGACGCCTTTTTCGCCGAACACAGCGAGAATATCTTTCAGGTCTGACCCGGCGGCACGGATTCCAGCATGAAGCGGCATTCGATCCTGAAAAACATGATTTCGCCTCATGAGAGAAGACGGGGAGGTGTCTTTTCCGTCTGTTCGGCAAATCCCCATGTGCTCGAAGCCTCGATGCGGGAGGCCATGCAAAGCGGTGCGGACCTGCTGGTTGAGGCGACCAGCAACCAGGTGAACCAGTTCGGCGGCTATTCGGAGATGAAACCGTCGGACTTTGTAAAATTCGTCCACGGTATCGCGGCGCGTGTGAATTTCAGCCCCGAAAAAATCGTTCTGGGAGGAGACCATCTGGGCCCCCTGCCTTGGCGCAACGACCCTGCAGAAAAAGCCCTGTCCAAAGCCTGCGATCTGATGAAGGCCTTCGTGGAAGCCGGATTCGGGAAACTGCACCTGGACGCCAGCGTCCCATGCGCAGGTGAATCGATCGGGGAAAAGCTGAACGTCCGGACCATAGCCGAGCGCACCGCTCGTTTGTGCCAGGCTGCAGAAGCGGCCTCCCGGAACCGGTCCGGGAAAAACTTGCCTTATTATATTATCGGCAGCGACGTGCCTGCGGCCGGCGGATCCCGGGAATCAGCGTTGAATGTATGCATCACGCAACTCCAGGAGGTGCAGGAAACCCTTCACCTGACCCAGCAGGTCTTTTTTTCTCTGGGTTTACAGTCCGCCTGGGAACGGGTCATCGCCGTGGTGGTGCAACCGGGCGTGGAATTCAGCGATTCCGAGGTTGTGGAATACGACCGGAGCAGGGCCCGGGACCTGTCAAAGTTCATCGAGACCGTCCCGGATATGGGATACGAGGTTCATTCGACGGACTACCAGAAGCCGCAGGCGCTGAAACATTTGGTCGAGGATCATTTTAATATTCTCAAGGTGGGCCCCTGGCTGACCTTTGCATTCCGCGAAGCTGTATTCGCCCTCGAAATGATGGAACGGGAATGGCTTGCGGGCAGAAAGGACCTTGCCCTCTCCGACCTTCGGTCCGTTCTGGATCGTGTCATGAATGCCAATCCGGAACACTGGCGGCCGTTTTACCGGGGCGATGAAAGATCACAGTCCTTTTTACGCCGTTACGGTCTGAGCGATCGAATCCGTTACTACTGGCCTGCGCCCGCAGTTCAGGCGGCCCTGGACCGTCTGATCCGGAATCTCAGGGAGCATCCGATTCCTCTGTCCCTCCTGAGCCAGTTTCTGCCTGACCAGTGCCGGGCGGTCCGGGACGGCCGCCTCACCCAGGATCCCGCGGCATGGATCTCGGATAAGATCACCGATGTGCTTCGTCCCTACCGGGCCGCTGTCACGCCTTCCTGAACACTGCATGGGAGGTTTCATGAAAAACCGGCTTTGGCTTATGTATGCGATCGTCACCACTCTTTTCTGGGGAATCTGGGGAGCGTTGATCGAACTCCCGGAAAAAGCCGGCTTCCCCGCCACCCTGGGTTATTCGGTCTGGGCTCTGACCATGATTCCGCCCGCGCTGGTCGCTTTGAGGATTATTTCGTGGAGGCTTGAACGCGACCGAAGGTCCATCCTGTTGGGATGCGCTGTCGGTTTTCTGGGCGCCGGAGGCCAACTGGTTCTGTTTCAGGCCCTGCGCATGGGCCCCGCTTACCTGGTTTTCCCGTTCATCTCGCTTTCACCCGTGATTACGATTCTCATGTCCTATTTCCTGCTGAAGGAACACGCAAGCCGGAGATGCTGGCTCGGCATCGTGCTGGCGATGATTGCCATTCCGATGCTTTCATTCCAGCCTCCGCGTCAGGCGGCGGCATCCGCAGGTTTATGGATTCTTTTGTCGCTGGTTGTGTTTCTCGCCTGGGGAGTGCAAGCCTACATCATCAAGTTCGCAAACAGGACCATGAAGGCCGAAAGCATTTTCTTTTATATGGCGCTGACCGGGATACTGCTCGTTCCGGCGGCGTTTTGGATGACGGATTTTTCTAAAACCATCAACTGGGGGATCAGGGGGCCCTGGCTTGCGGCTGCGATTCAGATATTAAACGCGGTCGGCGCCCTGTTTCTCGTGTACGCATTCCGGCACGGCAAGGCCATTGTCGTCAGCCCGCTTACCAACGCGGGCGCTCCGGTGATTACGATCCTGATTTCTCTTGCCCTCTACCGGGTCATCCCCCATGTGGTGGTCGCGGCCGGGATGGCGCTGGCCGTTCTGGCGGCGTTTATCATCTCCATCGAACCGGAAGGAGAATCAAAATAAACCCATACTGCTTTGAATGGATCAAGACTGCACTCCGGCTGACCTTTGTTTTAGCGGCCGGTGCAGGAGCCTCCGCTCAGCCTTCCGGAGGGTTTCCGGCAATCCCGGTGAGAGGCGCCGGATCCCTGCCGTTCGTCGCGGACCTCCACCAATTCGAAGGGCGGGGGGATTCGACTGTGGTGGAAATCGATTTGAACCTCCCCCTCATGCCCGATTCGTCGCGCATCGGACTGCCTCGCGTCCTTTTTCTTAAGTTGGATGCGGCCTCTCCCGGAAAAGAGAGCATGCTTTCCATCCTCGAACGGAAGTCGGTTCCGTCGGACAGCCTCCGCCGGAGCGAACCGATTTACTGGATCCATGCCATGCGTTTGAACGTACGATCCGACTCGCTTTTTCTTTGCCTTTCTGTGCGGGATTCCGCGAGCGGGCATTCTGGCGAAATCCGGGAACGGATTGCGGTCCGCCATTTTCCAAACACACTCTCGCTCAGCGACATTTTTCTTTCCAGCCGGGTCCAAAGAGGGGACGAAAAAAGCGAATTCGAAAAGCGGGGGATGATCCTTCTTCCCAATCCCTCAAGAATTTTCCGCGGGATGAATGAAGAAACCCATTTCTATGTCTATTTTGAAGCCTGCGGCATGTCGACCGGCGGTCATTCGCCTTCCTTTTATTCGGTTTCAGTAGACCTCCGGGATGCGTCCGGCGCAAGCGTTTGGGCGTCGAACAAGACCGGCATCCCCAAGACCGGAGCCTCTTTTGCCCGCGTTGAAAAAATCCCGCTGGCCGGTTTGGAGGCGGGTCACTATCGGATCCTCGTGGCTGTAACGGACGAAGAAAACGGGGGGAGGGCCTCGTCCGGACGTTCTTTCTGGATCGACTCCCAGAGGCAGGTAGAGGAGCCCGTCCTTTCGCTTCCCATGACGGACGAAGACGTCCGGAAATACGATGACCAGTTGATGTACATCGCAACCGACGATGAGAAGAAAAGGTTCTCCAGGCTGAATCCCGCCGGCAAACAGCAGTTCCTGCTGAATTTCTGGAAATCGAAGGATCCCGATCCCGAAACGCCGGAAAACGAATTCATGGAGGATTATTTTAAGAGGCTGGCCTATTGCGAAAACCGTTTCAAGGGCGGCATCCGGTCGGACATGGCCCGGATTTACCTCAAATACGGCCCTCCCCTGGACATCCAGAGAACATTCGACCAGCAGGCATATGGGAAACCGGTTGAAATCTGGACGTATGGAGTCAACGGCAGGACCGAATTCGTGTTCGTCGACCGGATCAGGGACGGTCGGTATACCATGGTGCATTCCACCCATCCGGATGAATTGCACAACCCGGGCTGGGAGGCGGGATTGAGGTAAAATGGGAAATGAATGATCCTGCCCGTTGGGAGTGTCCATTTTCTGAAGCTTTGCACCCTGTCCGTATAGAGATAAATCCGGTTCCAAGAAGTCAGATGGTTGAAAAACATTCATAAGGAACAGGCAAATCTGACCCTGCAATATTGAAGCTCCCCGCGCAAGCGGCGTGGGAACTTCGGTCTGTAAGAAAGAAAGCATTTCGATTCGCGCGCTTACCCCGGGTCAAAGCCCGGGGCGGGCCCCGCGGCCTGCCGCGGGAGATGCGCTCGCTTTCAGATTCAGCAGTGAATATGAGTTTACAGGTTTGAAGTGCATACCCCAGTTGACCGCATAACAAAAGGAGGATTCGACATGGAAGAAAGGAAATACGGACGCTTTCTCCGGATTGCGGGGATATGCGTTTTTTTTCTTGCCGTGTCCGGTGCCGATCTCTGGGCGGCTTCTACCGGGAAAATCTCCGGTCGGGTGTTCGATAAGGATTCGGGTGGGCCCCTGATCGGAGCCAACGTGTTCCTGCCCGGCACCAATCTGGGAGCCGCAACCGACACTGAGGGGCATTATGTCATCATCAATGTCCCTCCGGGCGTTTATCAAGTCAGGACCACGCTCATGGGTTATGCCGCCATCATCCAGACTGAGGTGGCTGTGAGCATCAACCAGACCACCACGCTCAATTTCGGCATGCAGGAGGAGACGATTGAGGGACAGACCGTCACGATCGTCGCTTCGAGACCGCCGGTCCAGCTGGACGTCTCTTCCAGTCAGATCATCGTCACCGCCGATGCGATTCAAAACAGGCCCGTGGACAATTTGGAGGAGATCCTGGCCACCGAAGCAGGCATCCACCTGACAGCCGGCACGGACGGAACGGGACTTCTCATCCGCGGGGGAAGCCTGAACGAAACCGACATTCAGGTCAACGGACTTTCCACGCGGAACGAAAGGACCCAGCAGCCCGTTGTCGCTCTGAACCTGACCGCCATCAAGGAAATCGAAATCCTGACCGGCGGATTCAACGCCGAGTACGGCGACATCCGTTCGGGAATGATATCGGTCGTCACCAACGAGGGCAGCCTGGACCGCTACTCGCTCAACATGGACTCCCGCATGAGCCCTCCGGCGCGAAAGCACTTCGGCCCGGATCCGTTCAGCACCGATGGACCTTTCTGGAAGGTGTACGCGGGACCTGATGCGTTTACCGGAGTGACGGACGATGGGGTGGCCCAGGGGCGCTACCCATTTACTTTCCTCGGATGGAACGAAATCGCCCGGTCGCTTCTGGCCGATCCGAATCCGGACAACGACATGACTCCCCAGGAGGCGCTCGAGGTCTGGAAGTGGCAGCACCGCCTTCGGACCTACGCGGACAAACCGGATGTGATTCTCGATGGTTCGTTCAGCGGCCGCATCCCCGGAACGCGGATCGGATTTCTTGCCTCACAGAGGTACGAAGACCTTCAGCTGGTCTATCCGTTCAGCCGGAACAACTCTCTGGCCAGCACCTCGCTGCTCAATCTGACCTCTCAGGTGTCTGACGACGCCAAGGTCACTTTCAGCAACACCCTGATCCTTCTCAAGGGTGTGGCCGGTTCGATTTACGAAGGGTCGACCGGAATGATCACGGGATCGCGCCAGGGCACGGAATACGCCCGCGACGCGATCAACGGGATTCCCTCCTACCGGTACATGTGGAACAACGCCAGTTTCAATCCGATTGAATCGGTTCAATACCGGGGCGGAATGACTCTGAACCACGTGCTGAGCGCCAAAACCTTTTACGACGTGCGCTTGGAATTCACCAGTTACCAGATCAAACAGGACCCCATTGCTCAGCGCGACACCACGGGCATCAAGCTGATCGGCAACCGCTGGTACGACGAGGCGCCGTGGGGCTATTACGGAAGCGATCTGGGGGGATCCGTTACGGAAAGGTACGACAACCTGAACGAATTTCTGCTGTCCGGAGGCGGGCGCGGCCAGGATCATTCAAGGTACTGGGGGGTAAGCCTGTCCACGAACTGGGTTTCCCAGGTGAACCGGCACAACGAATTCAAGGCTGGGCTCAAGATCGACTATACTGCCTTCAAGGAGAGAAGGGAAATCAACCACGGAAGGACAACGACTCGCTATGAGGAGGCCCCGGACCTCTGGTGGCATTGGGACCAGTCGCCGGTGAACGTGGGCGCCTTCATCCAGGACAAGCTGGAGTACGAAGGCATGATCGCCAACATAGGCATCCGCGCCGATTACATGCAGCCGGGAACCGTGCCGTACGATCTGGATCCGGCCTTCATCTTCAGCCAGCTGCCCTATACGCTTGACAATTTCCGCACCCAGAACAATTCGTTCTCGCAGTATACGACCCAGCAGCATTCGTACAAGCTGTACCTCAGCCCCAGGCTTGGCATCTCCCACCCGGTGACATCCTCAAGCAAGATCTTCTTCAACTACGGGCACTTCTACCAGCCGCCGGTGATCGACCAGCTGTACACGGTGAAGCCCTATTCACGCGGAGCCACCCTCCCCAACATCCGCGCGGAATGGCCGCGCACCATTTCGTTCGAAATCGGGTATGAACAGAGCCTCGGGCTGAATTTCCTTCTGCATTTCATGGGGTACTACAAGGACGTTGCCAACCAGCTCAGCACCCAGAGCATCGTTGCCATCAATTCGGAGAACGACATCACGACCTGGGCCAACAACAGCTACGCGGACATCCGCGGGCTTGAATTGAAGCTGGAGAAGCGGACCGGAACATGGTGGTACGGATGGGCGCAGATCGAGTACATGGTGAAAAGCGTCGGATTCACGGGACTGCGCTACATCTACGAGGACAGGCAGCTGGCCAGCCAGGAGAGGGAAAATACGAGCCAGCAGCGGGGTTTTCCAGTGCCTTCGGCAACAGCCAACCTGATCTTCAAATCGCCGGCTGACTTCGGACCGAGATTCCTGGGGATCAGACTCCTGGCCGACTGGCGGCTGGATATCCTGCAGGAATGGTCCTCCGGGGGCAAGGAATTGATGAACCCGGACGCGCCCCTCGCCGAACAGCACTGGGCGGACGTGATCGACTACCTGAACACGGACCTGCTCCTCGAAAAGCGCATTCCGGTCGCAGGCATGCGGCTCGGCTTTTACATGCAGGTCAAGAACCTGTTCAACAACAAGGGATTCCCCTCGCCTTTCAATTGGACCCGCTACGTGGATTCCCTGCATTTTCCGTGGGAAAAGGGTACCCAGAAGGGCAACGACAAATTGGGCGAATACGGCAAGGACTACATCGATCTCGGATGGAACACCTGGGCCCAATTCATCAATCCGCGGGACATTTTCTTTGGTCTCCGGATTCAGTTTTAGCGAAAAGGAGGCAACGTGATGCATCCCATTCACCCTCGCATGAAAAAAGCCGCCGCTCCTGTCGTTCTCTTCGGCCTGCTGGTCCTTTGGGCGGTCCCTCGGTTGAGCGCCCAGTCGCGCGAGCACAACCTGGGCGACTTCAAGCTGCGGATCGATGCCGGGGACGATCTCGACAGCAACAGCCTGCCTCCGACAGGGGAATGGCCGCAGGACTATTTCCGCTACCAGAACATCACGTTCTACTTCAGCGGATACGCCATCGGGCAGTGGATCGATTCCACCGGTGTTTCCCACGAAAAAGAGCTTACGCTCCAGGGACCGGTCTCTTACAATAAAACAGAGCCGTACGGGATCCGGGAGGTTCGGAAATTTGAACCGCCCGTGGTGTGGGTGACCGCCAACGGACAAACCCAGCTTTCGTCCCGGCGATTCGACGGCACGGTGGATCCGGACCTCCCAGCGGACGAAATGATCGAAGTCCGCTACAAGTCGTATCCCGGCTTCGACGTGCTGAAGCGGACCTATTCGTTTTCCAATCCGTTCCACGACGACTACGTGATCTGCGTCATGCGGTACAAATGCACGTTCGACTGGGACCAGTACGACGGTCCGGATACGGACCCCACACAGACCATGCAGGGCGTCTATTTCGTCACCGGCTATAACTTTCAAACGGCCGAGGGAACGTATATCACCTATTCTCAATGGTACGAAGAAGGCAAGGACGACTGGGCCTCGTATGAAACATTCACGCCGGAATTGGCGACAGGAGGCAGGCCTCTTCAGATTTCGTACGGATGGGACGGGGATTTTGGCGATCTGGAGGTGTTCGAGGAGGGCGGTGTGCCGTTCGATGACACGGGGGATCCGCGCTTTGCAGTCGGCGAAGGAGGATCCACGCCCATGGCCTCCGCGGAATTCGTGTCCTCGTCCTATGCGGGCTGGACTGCTCTGCACGCGGACAAGTCGACCCAGGACCATTCGGACGACCTGAATCA